>Ga0265294_10004121_pt1 | contig 18280 bp, 16 predicted proteins | sample MunlanPumphouse3_FD_192504 | JGI IMG/M metagenome (GOLD analysis project Ga0265294, IMG submission 192504) | Groundwater microbial communities from a municipal landfill in Southern Ontario, Canada - Pumphouse #3 | ecosystem: Environmental > Aquatic > Deep subsurface > Groundwater | place...
CAAAGTATTAAATTGCGTTTAGCTGCCTGCAAGTGGGAAATGGAGCAAGTGAGGCATTATGATTACATGGTGTTAAACCATGAGTTAAAAACTGCAGTAGATACAGTTTGTGCAATCATTACTGCAGAGCGTTGTAAGGTTAAGAATTTTAATTTGGAGCGTGATATGATTGATTCCTCCTTCAACCAAGGACCTAATGGGAGTAGCACATAGCAAGTATGCTGTGGTGGTGGCAGTTGCCCGGCGAGCCAGGATGTTATCGGAAGAAAGCAAGAATAACGAGAATTATAGACTTTCAACAGTTGTAACGACTGCTTTAGAAGAGATTATGAACGGTAAGATTACAATTCCGGAGAATGAAGACAGTCAGGCAAAGGAGGATTAAAATATGCCGAAAACTGTTGGTATAGGTGTAACCGGAGGTATAGCTGCATATAAGATTGCTGAACTGGTTAGTAAACTCAAGAAAGAGGATATAGATGTCATAGTTATAATGACCGAAGCAGCAACAGAATTTATTACTCCACTGACATTTAGAACTCTTTCCGGGCGCGAAGTACTGGTGGACTTATGGGATGATTCGAGAGAGTGGAAAGTACAGCATATTGGGGCTGCAGAACAGCTTGATTTACTAGTTATAGCACCGGCTACCGCCAACTTTATCGCTAAAGTAGCCCATGGCCTGGCTGATGATCTTCTCTCTACCATTGTTCTGGCTAATACTGCTCCTTTGCTGGTAGTTCCCGCTATGAATCATAATATGTATAAGAACCAGGCAGTTCAAGATAACCTTAAAAAGATAAAAGACTATGGTTATACGGTTATGGATCCGGACAGCGGAGATCTGGCCTGTGGTGTAAGTGGTCAGGGAAGGTTACCGGAAATAGACCATATATACGCAGAAATTAAGAAGTTGTTATGCCCACGGCAAGATTTATCAGGTAAACGATTGATGGTAAATGCCGGTACTACCTGCGAAGATATTGACCCGGTAAGATTTATTGCCAACCGCAGTACTGGAAAAATGGGTTTTGCCATTGCCCAGGATGCAGCAGCCCGGGGTGCTGATGTAATACTGGTATGCGGAAAATCCCCCCTGGAACCGCCACCGGAAGTAAAATTTGTACCGGTATGGGGTGCCGAGGAAATGTGTGAGGTTATGCAGAAATACCAACCTGCTTGCGATATTATTATCGGAGCTGCAGCGGTAGGAGATTTCCGAATTAAGGCGATGGCTGAGCAAAAAATGAAGAAGGCTAACGATGCTTCCGAGGAACTGGTTTTAACCCTGGTGGGCACACCAGATATTTTAAAAACATTGGGTAAAAACAAAAAGCCTCGTCAAGTTATGGTCGGCTTTGCTGCCGAAACTGAAAATATAGTAGCCAATGCTAAAAAGAAGCTGGAAACAAAAAACCTGGACTTCATTGTGGCCAATGATGTAACCATGGAAGGTGCTGGTTTCTCCAGTGATACTAATATAGTTACATTTATCAGCCGTGATGGCGAAATACAATCGCTGCCCAAAATGAGCAAGCAAGACGTGGCAACTGCCATACTGGATAAAGTAGTTAAACTGTTGTAATACGATTATAGGGGGTTGAGGAAATGCCAAGAAGATTGTTTACATCGGAATCAGTTACTGAAGGCCATCCGGATAAGATTGCCGATCAGATTTCTGATTCGGTACTGGATGCAATACTGGGGCAAGACCCAATGGGCAGAGTAGCATGTGAAACTATGGTGACAACCGGTTTAGTTCTGGTTTCTGGTGAAATTACTACTGATTGCTATGTAGATATACCTCGACTAGTTCGTAATACCATAAAAGATATTGGATACACCAGAGCAAAATATGGTTTTGACTGTGAAACTTGTGCTGTAATTACCTCACTGGATGAACAATCCGGTGATATAGCTATGGGTGTAAATAAGGCTTATGAAGCAAAAAGAGGGGAAATGTCCGAAGCTGAAGTGGAGGCTATCGGAGCTGGTGACCAGGGTATGATGTTCGGCTATGCCAGCAACGAAACTGAGGATTTGATGCCTATGCCCATATACCTGGCCCATAAAATGGCCCAACGCCTGACTGAAGTGCGTAAGAATGGAACCCTGGATTATCTTCGTCCTGATGGTAAGACCCAGGTTACGATTGAATATGAGGACAATAAACCAGTAAGAATTGACACGGTAGTTGTTTCCACCCAGCACCACCCTGATGTTGAACGAGAGACTCTGGAGGGGGATATAATCGAACAGGTTATAAAGGCCAGCGTTCCTGAAAATATGCTGGATGATGCAACCCGCTTTTTTATTAATCCAACCGGTCGCTTTGTAGTGGGAGGACCTCAGGGGGACTGCGGATTAACCGGTAGGAAAATTATTGTTGATACATATGGAGGTATGGCCCGGCATGGTGGGGGAGCATTCTCCGGCAAAGACCCAACTAAAGTGGACCGCTCAGCCTGTTATGCCGCCCGCTATGTAGCCAAAAACATCGTAGCTGCCGGTATTGCCGACCGCTGTGAAATTCAGGTAGCTTATGCCATTGGCGTAGCCCAGCCAGTATCCATTGCGGTGGATACTTTTGGCACCGGGAAGATTAGCGAGGAAGAAATTGTTGAATTAATAACCAGGAACTTCGATTTACGTCCGGCGGCAATCATTAGAGACCTGGACTTAAGAAGGCCCATATATAAGAAAACTGCCAGTTACGGACATTTTGGCCGCCCCGACCCCGATTTCACCTGGGAAAAAACTGACCGGGCGGAAGATCTGAGGAAACAAGCAGGGCTGTAGTTTTTGACGCGGAATACGCGGATTATTATAGGGAATTACGCCGAATCAATTAGGATTAAGGTGTAGGGGCAGACCCATGTGTCTGCCCGGCCGAGCACTAACCTTTGGTAGCATATCGAATGATGAAACAATTAAAACATTGTTAAAAGGCGGGTATCTCCCGCCTTATGTTATTATATGGGTAAGTTGTATAAAGGGAGGGGCAGAAGCTGCGATTTGTGACGGTTTTAATAAACATCCCGGTTAAAGCTGCGGACAACTACTATACATATCATATCAGCGAAGAGCTGGAAAATGAGCTGGCTTTCGGTAAACGGGTGCTGGTTGAATGGGGCAGGAGAAAAGTAGAAGGCTATATAATTGATGACAACGCTTTACCTCCAGATGTTGATACCAAACCAGTCTTATCTATATTAGACCGGGAGGCAGTCCTGGATCCGGAGCTTTACCAGCTGGCCCGTTGGTTGGCTGAAAGCTGCATGTGCCCACTAACTGTAGCTATCAATGTCATGATACCAGGGAAATTATCCAAAAAAAGCGGGCGCCGGGTTATTTCCCTTTTAACCAGTGAGTCCTTTTCTGTCTGCCTCCAAGAAAACGATAACCAAAACCAGGCAGAACTATTGGAATATTTATTTGACCATGGGGACATCTCATATCGTAAAGCATTGAATTACATAGATGCAGAGAATTTAAAGACCCTGGAAGAAAGAGGACTGATATGTATTAGCGGGGTTTATACTGATTACCGGGATAACCGGGAACAGTATTTTTATAAACTTAATGACTTTATAGTGGAAAGAGACCTGGATAAGTTAAAACGCAAAGCCCCTCGTCAGGCCGAAATCATACAACTTCTTCTGGAGCAAACAGCTATTGCCTGTAAAGAGCTTGATAAGTTGGCACCTGCCGCCAGTATTAAATCACTGCTGGGTAAAGGATATATCAAAATAGAACGCCAGGCTGAAACTGGGCCAACCAGTATTCCGGTTTTAAATCAAGAACAAGAACAGGTACTGGCAGCTATCGATAAATCATTACACCTACAGGAACAATGTGAGTTTCTACTTTATGGAGTGACCGGTAGTGGGAAAACCGAGGTTTATATCAGAGCCGCTCAGCAATGTATAGCCCGGGGTAAAAAAGTCATAGTACTGGTACCGGAAATAGCCTTAACCCGCCATTTGCTTGAAGTCTTTAGAACCCGTATACCGGCAATGGCAGTTATGCACAGCAGAATGTCACCCGGGGAAAGATACCAGGAATGGAAAGAGATAAAAAACGGAGAGGTTGACCTGGTTATGGGTACCCGCTCCGCTATTTTTGCCCCCTTATCCGATATAGGATTAATAATTATTGATGAGGAACAGGAATATACTTATAAACAGGAGCAGCAACCGCGTTACCATGCCCGCGAGGTTGCTCGCGAAAGAGCCCGAAGAAACTCAGCCGTGCTGTTGCTCGGAAGTGCCACACCAGCGGTGGAGACCTTTTTTGGCAGTGAGATTGGTCACAGCCAGAGATTAGATATCTCCAACCGGGCAGGTGATGCTGCTATGCCTCTGGTCACTATCGAAGACATGAGAAAACCTCTAAAAAAAGGCCAAAGCAGTATTATATCACCCCTGCTGGAGGAAAAAATTCACCATACCCTGGAAAGTAACGAGCAATGCATATTATTTCTAAACCGGCGCGGCTTCTCCCCATTTACCATATGCAGAAGCTGTGGTCATACCCTTACCTGTCCCAACTGCTCAGTAGGGCTGAATTATCATAAAGACCAGAATCATTACCTGTGCCATTATTGTGGGTTCAACACTGTCATTCCAAATACTTGTCCAGCCTGCGGCAGCAGATATATACAGCAGTCAGGTTATGGTACCCAGAGGGTAGAAGAGGAAGTTTACCGGTTATTTCACCATTCACGAGTTGCTCGCCTGGACCTGGATAGCTCCAGCCGCAAAGGGCAGCAGGGGCAAATTTTAGAGGCTATGAAAAACGGGGAAATTGACCTATTGATTGGCACCCAGATGGTGGCCAAGGGCCTGGACTTCCCCGGGGTTTCTCTGGTGGGTATACTTGATGCCGATGCCATGCTAGCGCTTCCCGATTTTCGTTCCGGAGAAAGGGGGTTTCAACTACTGGTTCAAGCCGCCGGCAGGGCGGGACGTGGTTCCGTAAGTGGGGAGGTAATTATCCAGACTTATAACCCTGATAACCCGATAATTCAAATGGCCGCTGATCAGGATTACCGAGGATATTACCAGGAAGAAATAAACTGGCGCAGATTACTAAAATACCCGCCATTTAGTAGTTTATTGCGGGTGGTAGTTGTTTCCATTAATGAAACTCTTGCCCGTGATGTAGCTGATATGATAGTGTTATATATTAATGAAATTACCGATGCCCAAGAAGACCATATGGTAATACTGGGGCCAGCCCCCTGCCCGTTATATCGTATAAAGAATCGCCTGCGTTATCAACTTATGGTTAAATCGGAAAATATGATATTATTAAATAGCATTGGAACCCATATTGCAGGTAAAGATTGGCATAAACAGGTCAGGGTGGAAATTGACCTTAATCCTTTAATGATTATGTAAGGAGGACATCAATGGCAGTATATCAGGTAGTAACCATGCCTCATGAAATATTGCGCAATAAAGCGTTACCTATAAAAAGTATTAATTCTGGTACCTTAAGATTACTGGATAACATGCGTGATACCCTGTATGCCTTTGATGGGGTAGGACGTGCGGCCCCTCAAATTGGTGTTTCTAAACGCATTATAGTAATAGATATCGGGGATAATTTGATTGAACTTATAAATCCGGAAATTATATCCCGGGAAGGTGAACAAACTGGTAGTGAGGGGTGTCTTAGCGTTCCTGAAGTAGTAGGTCTGGTCACCCGTAATAATCTGGTTACAGTTAAAGGACTTAACCGAGAAGGGCAGGAGGTAGTTTACGAAGCTGAAAAGCTCCTGGCTCGTGTGTTTCAACATGAAATAGACCACCTCGATGGAATACTTTTTATTGATCGGGCCAGTGAAACCAATACAGAATCTCCCCACAGGAGGAACAAATCTTGAACATAGTCTATATGGGTACATCTGTTTTTGCGGTTCCCTCATTACAGAGTTTAATAGCCTCCCGGCACCAGGTAGTTGGGGTAATAAGCCAACCGGATCGGCCCCGGGGGCGGGGAAAACGGATAAGCCCAACCCCAGTAAAAGAAATAGCCCAGCAGCATGGTATTCCTGTATATCAACCGGCTAAAATCAAAGCACCGGAGGCCACCCAACAAATTAGACTATGGCAACCGGAGCTGATAGTGGTGGTATCTTATGGGCAAATAATTCCCCCGGAAATACTGGAGTATCCGGCCGCTGGTTGTATTAATGTTCATGCTTCTCTTCTGCCCCGCTATCGGGGAGCTGCTCCTATACAAAGGGCTTTGATGGAAGGAGAGAAAACCAGCGGAATAACAACAATGTTTATGGATGAAGGGTTGGATACTGGAGATATTATTCTGCAATTAGATATACCGGTTAAAGATGAATATGATCATGGACAGTTGGAGGCTATATTGGCAGAAAAAGGTGCATTGTTGCTGGAAGAAACTATTGACCAATTGGAAAATGGTACTGCTCCCAGAATCCCACAGCAGCATGAACTGGCCAGTTATGCCAGTCGTATTGGTCCCGAAGATGAAAAAATCGACTGGGCTCAACCAGCAGAGTCGATTCATAATCAGATACGGGCATTAAGCCCGGCTCCTGGTGCCTGGATTAGTATTGATACTTATAAAACCAAGGTCTTTAAAAGCCGGGTTATCAGTAATGATGGAAGTGGGGTGATTTCCCAGGTAGTTGAGGTTGGTAGTGAAGGATTTACGGTTCAAAGCGGTAAGGGTATAATTGAAATCCTGGAGGTTCAAAGGGCAGGAAAAAAACGTATGCCGGCCCGCGATTTTCTCAGGGGATGTAAACTACAGCCCGGTACTTTGTTAGCTTAACCGGGGGGTTAAAGGCTTGAATACCAAAAAACGAATATATATAGGCCTTCTGGCAGCCAGCCTTCTATTAATATTATCTATAGTAGCGGTTATTTACTATTTGATTGCTAATCGCGATATTATTATAAGCCAGGTATTATTAATCAGCATAACCGTAATGGCTACTATACTATTTTTAATACTTGCTTTTGGAATCATAGCTATAGTAATAATAATTATCAGGGCGCAAGCCATACCATCGTTGGAAACTATAAGCCAAAGAGCCAATGAACTCTTATTCCCTCTGGCTTTGTTTACCGGAAGGCTTGTAGGTATAAGCAAAGATAGAATACTACAATCATATATTGCCGTAAATAACTACCTGGTGCATTCAAAATACCTGCGCCTGAGAGGGGAACAGATAATGATTCTACTTCCTCACTGCCTGCAGGATTCGGAGTGTCCGCATAAGATTACTATGGATGTAAACAACTGTAAAGGTTGTGGCAAATGTGATATTGCCAAACTAAAAGAGATGGCCGAGGAATATAATGCCATAATCAAAGTGGCTACCGGCGGAACCCTGGCCCGTAAATTTGTTTTAGATACCCATCCCCGGGGCGTAGTGGCGGTAGCTTGCGAAAGGGATTTATCCCTGGGAATTCATGAACTGGGTGGACTGCCGGTAATAGGGGTATTAAACTGCCGGCCTAACGGGCCCTGTTTTAATACTACAGTAAACCTGGATGAAGTTGAAGCTGCTCTGCAGAGCATTATAAAGGAGGATGAAAACCGTGCTTAGTTATTTGATTTTTATTTTGCCGGCTTTGATTCTATCAATTTACGCACAGCTTAAAGTCAAATCCACATTTAATCGTTACTCTAAGGTAAGATCTTCAAGGGGAATCAGCGGTGCTGAAGTAGCCACTACCATTTTAAGGAGAAATGGTATGAGTGGACAGGTGGGGGTAGAGCCAGTAGCAGGAAGCTTATCTGACCATTATGACCCGACCACTCATAAAGTAAGGCTGTCAGAGACTGTTTATGATAACAATTCCATTGCTGCCATTGGGGTGGCAGCTCATGAAGTGGGGCATGCTATCCAGCACCACGAAAGTTACGGCCCCCTGGAGCTGCGTCATCGCATTGTTCCCATTGCTAATTTTGCCTCTGGAGCCTCGTTTCCCGTGCTGCTGCTGGGGTTTTTCATGCAAAGCCTGGATCTTATTATGGTGGGTGTAATTCTTTTTTCAGCGGTAGTTGTTTTTCACCTGGTAACCCTTCCGGTAGAATTAAATGCTTCTCGCCGGGCGGTTGCCCAACTCAGTTCATCCGGAATCATAAGCGGTACTGAGGTACCCATGGTTAAAAAGGTACTGGGAGCTGCTGCATTAACTTACCTGGCAGCTACGCTATCTTCTATCGCTACCTTGCTTTATTACCTGATGATTTTTACCGGCGGTGATGAATAGAGTGCAGGAGGATGCAAGAGCGAAAAATAGGGCTGGAGATAAGATTAGTAAAGCACGAGAAGAGGCAGTACAACTGGTATATGAGGTTACGGAACAGGGTGCCTATGCCAACCTGGCATTAATGAAAACCCTGCGCCACGCCAAGCTATCAGCTACCGACCGCAGTTTATTGACCGGGTTGGTAAATGGTACTATACGTATGCTTAAGCACCTGGACTGGGTGCTTAATATTTTTCTAAAACAAGATATAAGTAAACAGAATCCGTGGCTAAGGAGTATTTTAAGGGTTTCCGCCTATCAAATAATGTTTATGGAGCGTATTCCCGATTTTGCCTCTGTCAATGAAGCTGTAGAATTAAGCCGCAAACGCTGCAATCCTAATTTGGCCAAGGTTACCAATGGGGTTCTGCGTAACCTTGTACGCCATAAGGATGATATTAAATATCCTCCCCCGGGTAGTCCGGAATACCTGGCCGTTTATTACTCCCACCCCCAAGAACTGGTAGATAACCTGTTAACTCTTTTTGGAGCACAGCAGAGTGAAAGTATCCTGGCCTATAACAACCGGCCTGCGGAAGTAGATTTCCGGGTTAATACCCTGAAGATTAGTCAGGACGAATTAATCCGGGAACTGCAACAGAGTGGGGTTAAATGTTATGCCAGTCCAGTTTTACCCTGCTGTATCCGAATAGAGGCCCTGGAAGGCCCCCTGGAAGAATTACCTGCTTATAGGGAAGGTCGCTTTTATGTCCAAAACGAAGCTTCTATGCTGGCTGCTATCATTCTGGACCCCCTCCCGGGGGAAAAAGTCTTTGATTTATGCAGTGGAGTGGGAGGAAAAACGACTCATATGGCAGAAAAAATGCAAAACCAGGGATTAATTAAGGCCTGTGACAGCTATCCCAGGAAGATTGACATGTTAAAAGCCAATTGTGCCCGTCTGGGTATAAATATAGTTGAAGCCAGGACTCAGGATATAATGTTACTGGAAGAAGAGCAGGAGCCAGTTGGGCGGGTACTGCTGGATGTCCCTTGCTCCGGCAGCGGTGTGCTAAATAGACGTTCTGACGCCCGATGGAATAAAGATATGGCAGGAATCAAGCAGCTTACCTCCGTACAGTCGCAGTTTTTGCATAAGGCAGTTTCCTTACTAGATAGTGGTGGTTACCTGTTATACTCCACCTGTTCTATTTTACCGGAAGAAAATGAGCAGGTAGTACAAGCTTTTATAGCTGATAATCCTTTTGACCTGGTGGGATTTGACCAAAAATTAAGCTTCTTTCCCCTGGAAGCCAGGGATAAAGAAAATGCCAGACAGGGAATGTTAACCCTGCTGCCAGGTAAATATGATACTGATGGGATGTTTTTTGCCCTGATGCAGAAAAGTAAGGCGTCAGGGGTAAGAGGCCGAGCGGGTACATAATCTGTAGGGGCAGACCCATGTGTCTGCCCGCCCGGGGTACCTTACCCTTACCGGCTAATAAACTGCCTACTTGCGGGCGAACACATGGGTTCGCCCCTACAATATTCGCGTTACCTCGGTCGGACATAAGAAATTCCTTTAATCTTGGGGGTTTATATGAACATTATAACTAAAACAGAACTGCTGGGAATGGGAATAAAGGAACTGGAAGATTTTATGGAGTCAATCGGTGAGCCCCGATACCGGGGACGCCAGGTGCACAGATGGATTTATCAAAAGGCAGTCAGTTCCTTTTATGAAATGAGTGATCTCTCCCGTGATTTACGCAATAAGCTGGACGAGCTTGCTCGCATATCTATTCCCCGGGTATTAAAGCAGAGGGCATCTATAGATGGCACCCGCAAGTTTTTAATGGAACTGGAAGATAAAAAACGTATTGAAATCGTAGTTATACCCCATAATGGAAATAAAAATACCCGTTATACCCTGTGTATATCTACCCAGGTAGGTTGCCCGATAGGCTGTGTTTTTTGTGCTACCGGTAATTCGGGTTTTCAACGTAACCTGCAGGCTTATGAAATGATAGGACAAGTTCTGGGTTCGGAACGAGAACTGCAGAAAAGGCTAAAATCCAATGAGAACGGATTAATAACCAATGTGGTCTATATGGGGATGGGTGAACCGATGTTGAACTATGACCAGGTCATTCAATCCATTTATAGCTTAAATGACCCTAAAGGAATAAACATCGGGCAAAGGCATATTACCATTTCTACAGCAGGTGATGTTAAGGGCATAAACAGGCTGGCGCAGGAAAACCTGCAAGTTACCCTGGCCATATCTTTACATGCCTGTAGTAATGAATTGCGTGATAGACTTATCCCTTTAAACCGTAAATATCCTTTAGAAGAATTAATTAATTCTATTAAACAATATATCCACTTAACTAACCGGCGGGTTACTTTTGAATATTTGTTGCTTGATGGGGTTAATAACAACAGGGAAGATGCCCAAATGTTAATTAAACTGCTTAAACCTTTACTAGCCAATGTTAATCTGATTCCCTATAATGAAGTGGAAGGCTTGGAGTTTAAGCAACCGCCACCAGAGAAGATAAATCAATTTTACTACTATCTCCTGGAGGCCGGTGTAAATGTTACCCTTAGAGAGGAAAAGGGAGCAGATATTGAAGCTGCCTGCGGCCAGCTCAGGGCAGGTTATAGGAAGTAATTATTGTTGGTAGAGGGGTTCATATGGATATAGCATGTATTTCGGATACTGGACTGTTAAGGGAAAAAAACGAAGATCATTATCTGATAATGGATGACTATGGTCTTTTTGTGGTATGTGATGGTATGGGGGGACACAAAGGTGGAGAAATAGCATCTAAGCTGGCAGTTGATTGTATAGAAGAGTATATGCTTAACCTGGCCGCTGATAGTCTAAGCGATAACCATATATCCGTCCTCAACACCGCCATTTTTAAGGCCAACCGTCTTATATGGTCACAAGGGCAAGAAAATCCGGAATGGCATGAGATGGGCACAACTATTACTGCGGCCATGTTAGAGAAGGAACAGCTTTCAATAGCCAATGTAGGTGATAGCAGCCTGTATATATTTCGCAATGGAAAGCTGAAAAAAATAACCCGGGATCATACCCTCGCGGAAAAGATGGTTACTGATGGCTTAATGAAACATGCTGAAAAGAAAAGCAGTGCTTACAATCACATATTAACCCGGGCTCTGGGGGTTCAGGAGGATGTATTAATAGATAATTTTGAATATCAGCTATATGCCGACGACCTGGTTTTATTATGCAGTGATGGATTAAGCGACATGTTAGAGGACAATGAGATCGAAACTGTTTTGAACCAGGAAGAAAGCGTACAAAAAAAGGTTCATACACTGGTAGAAGCTGCCCTTAAAAAAGGCGGTTATGATAATATAACCATTATACTGCTGCGTATTTAATTAGGAGGTAAGTATTTTGGAGCCTACGATTTTAGGTAATCGTTATGAATTACAGGAGAAGATTGGCGAAGGTGGCATGTCCTATGTTTACAGAGCCCGTTGCCAGATACTAGACCGTATAGTAGCCATAAAAATATTGAAAGAAGAATACTCCAAAGACCAAGCTTTTGTCGGCAGATTCAAAACCGAGGCCATGGCAGCAGCCCGTTTGTCCCATTCTAATATTGTAAACATATACGATGTAGGCCAGCAGGATGACGTATATTATATCGTTATGGAATATATAGAGGGAAAAACCCTTAAAGATCTTATCGCTGAAGAAGCACCATTACCAGTTGGCCGGGCCATTGATATTGCGGTGATGATATGTGACGGTATCCAACATGCTCATGAGAAGGGCATAATTCACCGTGATATTAAACCCCATAACATTCTCATAACTACCAGTGGGATGGTAAAAGTGGCTGATTTCGGTATCGCCCAGGCTATAAGTAAAAAAACGATCACTTTTGGCGGAAATATTGTTGGTTCGGTTCACTATATTTCCCCCGAGCAGGCCAAAGGAGAACCACTGACTGTGGCTACTGATATATATTCACTGGGCTGTGTATTATACGAAATGCTTACCGGCAAAACCCCCTTCGATGCTGAAAGCCCGGTTACCGTTGCATTGAAGCATATTCATGATGAAGTTGTGTCTCCCCGGCAGATTAATGAAAGTATTCCCATGGCCCTGGAAGGAATAATATACCGGGCTATGGAAAAAGTACCGGAAAAGAGGTTTCCTTCGGCTGAAAAAATGCGTAACGATTTGCTTAATATGAATGGGGCTTATGCGGGATACAAGCCAGGTCATGCTGGTAGAGATACAATAGTGATGCCCCCTATTACCACTGAAGGGACGGATGCAATGGTGAAAAAAAGAAAGCTGCGCACTGCCGGAGTGTATGTTATTATTGCGCTGCTGGGCCTTTTTTTCGGCATGATAGTCATGCTGGGGGGCAACTTTTTTGGGCAGGAAGTAGTAGTTCCGGATATCGTGGGCCAGAATATTAATCAGGCCGACAAAGAGCTTGATAAGTTAAAACTAATTATGGATGTTAAAGATAAGAAATTCAATGACGAATTTAAGAAGGATGAAATTATATTCCAGGAACCGGGTAAGGGGCAAAAAGTTAAGGAAGGTAAACATATAGAGGTAATCCTGAGTTTAGGTTCAGAAAAAATAAAAGTGCCGAATGTAGTAGGGAAAGAACTTGCCGATGCTGAAATAATTATTGGCAATGAAGGCTTTGAAATAGGTATTGATAAAATCTACGATGACAAATATAAGGAAGGATATATCATATCCCAGGAACCCCGAGCAGGGACCCGGGTTGCTAAAAACAGCAAAATAGACCTGATGGTCAGCAAAGGGCCAACCCCTGATAAAATCCCTATGCCCAAGTTGATAGGTTTAACTCTGGAGGAGGCCCAGAAACAGATTCAGGATAGCAAACTGGTATTAGGAGAGGTAACAAAAAAGGATAGCAATGATTATTACGCTGATCAGGTTATAGAGCAGGATACTAAAGCAGAAGTTATGGTGGAAGAAGGAACAACTGTAAATCTGGTGGTAAGCAAGGGGCCGGGACCGGTAGCTCAAACCCAGATGGTTGAGATCCCCCTGCCTCGGGAAAGCGATTACTACGCGGTAGTAATTATACAGCACGATGCTAAGGGCAAAAAGAAGATATATGACCAACTCCATGTTGGAGGCGATACGGTTAACCTGATGGTAAACTATTTTGGTAATGCCAGCCTGGATATACAGCTAAACGGCAAACCATATAGGGTACGTAAACTGTAGGCCTTCGGATGTAGGGGCGAACCCATGTGTTCGCCCGCGGGTCGGCAGTTCATTAACCGGTAGGGATAGGAAAACTCGGCGGGCAGACACACGGGTCTGCCCCTACAATTCCGACGTCTGATGTCTGACGACTATTCAACCCTGTAGGGGCGCCCACGGTGGTGTATTTCAACCATAATTATTAATTATTTGGAGGGAATTTATGACGAATGGCGGGGTAGAAGGCCTGGTGCTTAAAAACTACGGCGGATTCTACTATGTGCAGGATAGCAACAAGGATATATATGAGTGCAAATTGCGCGGAAAAATTAAACAAGCGGTTTTAACCGGTGATAAAGTTCTATTTACGCCCCTGGAGCAGGGACGGGGAATACTGGAAACGGTGCAACCGCGCCACAATGAATTACAAAGGCCGCGTATAGCCAATGTTGACCTGTTGCTCATAGTAATGGCTCATACTCAACCTGCCCCCAGCCTGGTTCTGCTGGACCGTTTACTGGTAAATGCCAGCTGTAAAGAATTGACCCCCTACATTATTCTCAACAAAATGGACCTGCCTGAAGATGAGAATGCCTCTATTATTACCACATATTATCCCCGGAAAGGCTTTAACCTGATTAAGAGCTCGGTACGCAATAATATTGGCATTGACAGTATAAAAGAATCTATAGCCAACCGGATAGCCGTATTGGCTGGCCCCTCCGGTACCGGTAAATCCAGCCTGTTAAACCTGCTGGTAGAGGGGGCGGGCATTAAAACCCAGGATGTTAGTAAAAAAATCGGAAGGGGACGGCATACCACCAGGCATGTTGAACTTTACCCCTTGAGCAGCGGAGGATGGATTGCCGACACCCCTGGTTTTAGCGTTCTGGACCCACCAGATATGGAAAGCCGCGAACTATCATCCCATTTTCCTGAGTTTCATTCTTTTAGCAATGAATGCAGGTTTGGTGACTGCCTGCACTATGGGGAAAAGGACTGTGCCGTAAAAGAAGCAGTTAAGGAGAACATTATAGCTGAATTCAGGTACCGTAACTACCTGACCCTGTTGGAAGAATTAATTAAAAATGAGAGGTGCTATCGTTGATATTAATTGCTCCCTCTATCCTATCAGCCAACTTTGCCCGGCTGGGGGATGACATCAAGATAGTGGAAAACGCCGGCGCAGACTGGTTACATATTGATGTTATGGATGGAAATTTTGTTCCCAATATTACTATTGGCCCGCAGGTAGTGGCAGATATACGCCAGGAAAGCAAGTTGCTGCTGGATGTACACCTGATGATAGAACGGCCCCAGATGATGATACCTGCTTTTGCTCAGGCCGGGGCTGATATAATTACGGTTCACCTGGAGGCCTGTAAACATTTAAACCGGGTGGTTAACCAGATAAAAGATTTAGGCCTTAAGGCCGGAGTAGCTCTAAATCCGGCTACACCGGTAGCTCTGCTGGAGGATATCATAGAAGAAATTGACCTCTTGCTGTTGATGACGGTTAATCCTGGATTTGGCGGGCAGCAGTTTATTCCCTCCAGTATAAAAAAGATTTATAGGGCACGGCAGATGCTTAAGCAAATATCCCAACCTATATACCTGCAAGTCGATGGCGGAATAAACTCCGAAATAGCCAAAGATACGGTAAAAGCAGGGGCTGACGTACTGGTGGCCGGTTCCTATATTTTCAAGTCAGCTTCACCAGAGGCTGCAGTTCAGAGCCTTAGAGTTATTAATACCGGTCTTGACCGGTAAAGATAGTAATGCTAATATTAAAAAAAATGAAATAAATCAAGCTTTCTTCGGGGATGGGTGGAATTCCCTATCGGCGGTAAAGCCCGCAAGCCGTAAGGCAGGATCCGGTGTAACTCCGGGGCCGACAGTAATAGTCTGGATGGGAGGAGATAGCAATAGTTGGCTGTGCCTGTATACAGTCTACTATTGGTGTGCGCCCATGACCCGACTTTTAATCGGGTTATTTTATTTTAACCCGTCATGGCTGGGAGGTCGTACTCTAAAGGGCACAGAGCAACCATGAATCAAATATTTTGATATGCTCTTACTGTACAGGGGTAACATAACGTTGTAGGGGCGAACCCATGTGTTCGCCCGCGGGTCGGCAGTTCATTAACCGGTAGGGATAGAAAAACCCGGTGGGCAGACACACGGGTCTGCCCCTACACCATAGGCGTCGTCTGGGTTAGAAATCAGGTCCGTGTTTTATCAGCTTTTGTAGGGGCGAACCCATGTGTTCGCCCGGAGTAGGTAACTGGTGTTGCTTTATGAGAAACTATGAAAATGAAAAATATATGCAAAAAGCACTTGCTTTAGCTGCCCGGGCGCAGGGAAGAACCAGTCCTAATCCTATGGTGGGGGCAGTGGTGGTTAAAGATAACCAGGTGGTGGGGGAAGGTTACCACAGGAAAGCAGGTACCCCCCATGCTGAAGTCCATGCCCTGCAGGCAGCAGGAGAAGCTGCCCGTGGCGCCACCCTTTATGTTAACCTGGAACCCTGCAGCCATTACGGCAGGACTCCCCCCTGTGCCGATGCCATAGTCCGGGCAGGAGTAAAAAAGGTAGTAGTTGCAGGTTTGGACCCTAATCCCCGGGTATCCGGGCGGGGTTTAAAGGTATTACAAGATGCCGGTATAGAAACCCTTACCGGGGTCTTGGAGCAGGAAGCACAGAAATTGAACCTGGCTTTCTTTAAATATATTCAAACCAGAACACCCCTGGTAAGCTTGAAAGTGGCCATGACCCTGGATGGTAAAATTGCTACCAGTACCGGTGATTCCCGGTGGATTAGCGGTGCAGGGTCGCGAAAATACGTTCATCAATTGCGCAATGTTTATGACGCCATTATGGTGGGAATAGGCACGGTATTAAAAGATGATCCTATGCTTAACACCCGCCTGGAAGATGAGAATATCCGGGACCCCGTCAGGGTGATAATAGATAGTAAATTGGATTTACCCCGGTTCAGCAATATAGTTAAGACCGCCCGGCAGCAGAAAACCATAGTTTTTTGTGGTCAGCAGGCTGATGATGCCAGGCAGGAATTTCTGGAGGAGGCCGGTTTGACCGTAATACAGTTGGCCACTGATGAAGAGAAGCTACCCCTGGAAGAGGTTTTACAAGTACTCGGGGAAATGGAGATTATGACCTTACTGGTAGAAGGTGGCGGGGAAATAAACGGCTACCTGATAGAAAAACACTTAATCGATAAAGTTTACTGGTTCATAGCTCCGAAAATTGTAGGGGGCAGGGCAGCACCCACCCCGGTAGGGGGCACAGGAATACCACAGCTTAAAGACGCCCTGCCGCTAAAGTCGATGGAAATACAGCGCTTTGATAAAGACATACTGATTGTAGCGGAGGTCGGATATCGGAAGTCGGAGGGGTAACGGATTAGTCGTCAGTCATCGGACGTCAGATATCGGAAATCAGAGGCCAGAAGTCGAATGTGTCAGACATCCGACATCTGACATCCGATGGTGTAGGGGCGAACCCATGTGTTCGCCCGGCCGAGCAGAGGCGTGAGGTGGAAAAAGTGAATCGCGAAGCGCCCTCACCCCTTACTCTAAACAGGTAATAAAAAGCAGGTATCCCACCAGAACCTATATAAAACATAAACTACGAGGAGCTGAGAGTTTGTTTACCGGAATAGTTGAATCCATGGGCAGGGTTCGGGGTATTAAACGAGGTGCCCAATCCTTTCAAATTGATATACAGGCGGAAACTATCCTTGATGATGTCAAACTGGGGGATAGCATTGCTGTAAACGGGGTATGCCTTACCGTGACCAGTTATGATGCACAGCATTTTATTGCTGATGTTATGCCCGAAACCATGGATAAAACTACTTTAAAAAACCTTAAACCAGGTGACCACGTGAACCTGGAACGAGCCTTGCGCGTCGGGGATCGCCTGGGTGGACACATAGTACAGGGCCATGTTGATGCCGTAGGGATTATTAAGGCTAAGGAAAACCGGGATATTGCCTATGTTTATACCATAAAAGCACCGGCACCAGTGCTGCATTATACTGTGCCCAAGGGTTCCATTACGATTGATGGGGTTAGCCTGACCGTTATTGATGTTTTACCTGATAGCTTCACCGTATCACTAATACCCCATAGTGCCGACCAAACCATATTAGGTCGTAAGCAGGCAGGGGACTACGTTAACCTGGAGAGTGATATTCTGGGCAGATATATAGAAAAACTATTAAAGACAGGTGGCGATAAGGAAACAAGTAGTCTGAGCGTTTCATTTCTGGCTGAAAACGGATTCTTATAAGGGAGGTATTAGCTTGTTTAATACTATCGAAGAAGCAATCAAGGATGTACGAGAAGGTAAAATGATTATCATAGTCGATGATGAGGATCGGGAAAACGAAGGCGATATTGTAGTAGCAGCCCAAATGGCCAATTCTGATATTATTAACTTTATGGCTACCCATGCTAAAGGCCTCATATGTGTGCCTATGACCGGCGAAAGACTTGACCAGCTTGAAATCAAACCCATGGTACAGGAAAATACCGATAATCATGAAACCGCTTTTACCGTATCGGTTGACTATAAGACTACCACTACCGGGATTTCAGCTTTTGAACGGGCAGAAACCGTAGCTGCCCTGATTGACCCCAACAGCCAACCCCAGGATTTTAGAAAGCCGGGACACATTTTTCCTTTAAGGTATAAAGAGGGAGGAGTTTTACGTCGTACCGGCCATACCGAAGGTTCCATAGACCTGGCCAAACTGGCAGGGCTC
>Ga0265294_10004122_pt1 | contig 18279 bp, 17 predicted proteins | sample MunlanPumphouse3_FD_192504 | JGI IMG/M metagenome (GOLD analysis project Ga0265294, IMG submission 192504) | Groundwater microbial communities from a municipal landfill in Southern Ontario, Canada - Pumphouse #3 | ecosystem: Environmental > Aquatic > Deep subsurface > Groundwater | place...
TGACCTTGTAATTCCGCTCAAGAATCGTGCCCATCCGGGATGCACGCCATTCGGTGTCATAAGGCATCAGGGACTCCTTTGAGCAGTTGCCCGCCTCGATGCACGTTGAAGCCACCTCGCCGGCAAGCCTTCCGGTGTACATGGCGTTCCCGATCCCGCCGCCGGTGATGGGGTCGACAACCCTTGCCGCGTCGCCGGCGACGAGAAGGCCGTCACCGACCGTGCAGGCGAGCGGCCGGCAGACAGGAACCCCACCCGCGATCGCCTCGATTGTCTTTCCATTGGGGAAGTTCTTTGCGACAAACCGGTCCAGGTAGTCCTTCGCCCGGGACCCGTCGCGGCTCTTCCTGCCCGTGATGCCGATCCCGACGTTTGCCGTCCGGTCGCCCTTGGGGAAGACCCAGAGGTAGCCTTCGGGTGCGGTCTCGTTGCCCAGGTAGAAGTCCGTCGAGCCTGCGTCGATATCGATGTCGGTCATCAGGTATTGTGCGCAGCTCATCATCTCACGGAGGGGCACGACGGTCTCGAGCCCGGCCCGGCGGGCGAACTGCGCCTCCGTGCCGTCGGCGGCGATGACCACTTCGGCCCGGATATCGGCCGGTGTCCCGGCCGAAAGCACCTTCGCGCCCCGGACCGCCCCGTTCTCCATGATCGGTGCGGTCGCCCGGGTCTTGACGATCACGTCCGCCCCGGCCTCGGCCGCCTGCCAGACGAGTTCACGGTCAAAGACCTTCCGGTCGAGGACGTAACCGACCTCGCTTCCGGCTCTGTCCTGGTCGAGCCTGATGGCGGTGCCGTTCGGGGCAATGATCCGGGCACTCTCGATATCGGCGGATATCCAGCGGGGGTCGGGCTTGATATATTCCTTCAGGAGTTCTTTGCCGATCCCCTCCGCACACCGGACGGGCGTGCCGATGGCGGGACGCTTCTCGATGAGGCAGACCGAGTTCCCGGCTTTCGCCGCCGTCTTCGCGGCAAGAGCGCCGGCGGGGCCGCCTCCGATGACGAGAATGTCGTAGTTACTCTTCATGGACGACCTCCAGTGCTCCAAGCGGGCACGCCCGCGCGCAGATCCCGCAGCCGATGCACTCCCGCTCAAGGCTGAGGTAGGCGTCGATCAGCTCGAGCGCGTCCTCGGGACAGACTGCAACGCAGGTGCCGCAATATCCACACTTGTCTCGGTTTATCCTGAGCATTGTACTCATAATGTCGTCGTCGTCGCAAAAACCTTTATGCTCCTCGCAGCAGTTGCTGCACCGGCATATCCGCCTGGACGCATGACTGGCGGCCCGTCGTCCCGTGCTGCCCCGGCCCGGGCGGCGAGACGGCTCACTGCTCCATTAAATAGGAGTTAGCACAAATTTATCTGGTTAATGGGGATGCTATGGGACTGAAGGGTGGACCTACGCAGGACGAAGTCATGGCCGTTTCGCTCGCGAAACTCGGCATCCGCCCGGGCGACCGGGTGGCCGATGTCGGGTGCGGGACCGGGAAGATCGCCATCGCTGCTTCAAGGGTTACGGAATGGGTCTACGCGATCGACCGGCGATCGGAGGCGATCGCCTATGCCCGGGCCGAGGCCGCTCGCGCCGACGCTGAAAACGTCGAATTCTTCGAGGGCGACGCGGTGGATATCCTCCCGGATCTGGGGGCGCTCGACGCTGCCTTTGTCGGGGGGTCCGGCCGCCTGCCGGAGGTCCTCGACCTCCTGGCCGATCGAGTGCGGGGGAGGATCGTCGTGAACGCGGTGATGGTCGGGACGCTTCATGAGGCGATAGCGAGCATGCAGCGCCTCGGAATCTTTGAGGAGGCCGTCCACCTTCAGGTCTCCCGGTCTGCCGGGATCGCCGGCGGGGTGATGTTCAAACCCATAAACCCCGTCTACATCGTCGTGGGGGGTGCCGGATGCTCGTAGGCGTGGGGCTCGGGCCCGGCGACCCGGAACTCCTGACCCTGCGGGCGGTCAGGCTCCTTTCCGAAGCTGCGGCGGTCTTTGTCCCGGGAAACCTCGCCTACGACCTGGTAAGGTCGTACCGGCCCGACGCCGTCGTCCTCAACTTTCCGATGACGAACGACGAGGACTACATCCGCAAGTGCCTGGAGGAGAACGCCGACCGGATTGCGCCGCACGCAATGGATGGTCTCGCGGTCTTCGGGATCATCGGGGACCCGAACTTCTACTCGACCTTTTCACGGCTCTGCGAGGTGATCGCTGCCCGCTACCCGGAAGTCGCGTTTGCGACCGAGCCCGGGATCAGCTCCATCACCGCGTTCGCCTCGGTGGCGAACGTCCCGGTGGCCGGGGGGTTCTTCGTCTCGGACGGGAACGGGCCGGAATCCCGGATCTTCATGAAGGTCCGGCGGCCTGCGGCGCTCGCGGCATCCCTCTCGGAGGAGGGCTACTCGGAGTTCGTCCTCGTGGAGCGGATGTTCATGCCGGAGCAGCGGGTCTACCGGGGAGGCGAACTTCCCGAGAAGAGCGACTATTTCTCGATCCTCTTTGCGAGGCGGCCGCATGCATAAGTTCTATATCGTGGGTGCGGGGCCCGGGGCTCCCGATCTCATCACGGTCCGGGGGATGGACCTCCTCCGGCGGGCGGACGTCCTCATCTACGCGGGCTCGCTCGTGAACCCGGCGCTTGTTGCGGAGTCCGGCGCGGGCGTGAGACTCGACAGTTGGGGAATGGCGCTTCCGGAGATCGTGGGCGCCATTGAGGAGCACGTCCGGGCCGGAAAACTCGTCGTCCGACTCCACTCCGGCGACCCGGCGCTCTACGGGGCGATCGTGGAGCAGATGGCGGAACTCTCCCGGCGCGGGATCGAGGCCGAGATCGTCCCCGGGGTCTCGTCCCTCTTTGCGGCCGCGGCGGCCCTCAAGACCCAGTTCACGCTCCGTGACGTCTCCGAGAGCCTGGTCGTCACCCGCCCGGCGGGAGCGACGCTTGAATCGGACCTGATCCCCGAGTTCTCCCGGCTCGGGCAGACAATGGTGGTCTTCCTTGGGACCGAGCGGATGGAAGAGGTCCTTGCCCGGGTGGAGTGCCCGCCCGAGACCCCGGCGGCGATCGTCTACCACGCATCCTGGCCCGACCAGAAGATCGTCCGGGGGACGGTGGCCGACATCGCACAAAAGGCCCGGGCTGCCGGGATCGAGCGGACGGCGCTGATCGTCATCGGGAAGGTGGTCGAGGGGGCAACGTCCGGATTCGGGAGGTCGGTCCTCTACTCATGACCGGGACTGTCGTGATCGCGCTTGAGCGGTTCCTCCCCGACGCCCGCCGGATTGCGGACGCTCTCGGCGCCGACGTCCTTCCTTTCGGCCCGGACGCGTTCCGGGTGGCTTTCGCCGGCTACGGCCGGATCGTTGCCCTGATGTCGGCCGGGATCGCCGTCCGGGGGATCGCTCCCCTCCTCGCCGACAAGTGGCGCGACCCCGCGGTGGTGGTGGTCGGCCCGGATCTCGGCTACGCCGTCCCGGTCGTCGGCGGGCACCACGGCGGAAACGACCTCGCCCGGGAACTTGCCGCTCTCGGGGTCACACCGGTGATCACGACCGCTACCGAGACCCGGGGCAGGGAATCTGTCGAGGGAATAGCCGCCCGCACGGAGTGCGAGATCGTGAACCGTGACTCCACCCGGGCGGTGAACGCCGCCGTGCTGGACGCCGACGTGCCCCTCTACGCCGTCACCGGCCCCGGGATCGTCGTCGCGGGACCGGGTGTCTCCTTTCTCGTCCGGAAAGGCGAGTATGTCGTCGGCGTCGGGTGCCGGAAGGGTGTTCCGGCCGCCGATGTGGAAGAAGCCATCCGGCAGGCACTTCGTGAGGCCGGGATCGCGCCCGTTGAGGTTCTCGTCTACGCGACGACCGCACAGAAGCGCGGAGAGGCGGGACTCCTTTCCGCCGTCGCGGATCTCGGCGGCAACCTCGTTTTCTTAGGCGACGATACGCTGAACGCAGAGGAGGCCCCGTCGCCCTCCCGCGCCTCGCTGATCGGGCTTGCCGGGGTCGCGGAACCCGCGGCGCTCGCGATCGCGAAGCGAAAAGAACTGGTTCTTGCCAAGCAAACGTATGGAAGTGTTACCGTTGCAATCGCACGATAGCGGAGGAAGACTGTATATTGTCGGCACCGGTCCCGGTGACCTGCTGCATATGACGCCCCGGGCCTTAAAAGCTCTCGGCGAGGCTGACTGCGTCATCGGCAACGGGTTCTACCTCGATCTGGTGATGCCGATGCTCGGCGGAAAAGAGGTCATCCGGAGCAGCATGGGCAAAGAGGTTGACCGGGCTTCACGCGCGCTTGCCCTTGCAGAGGACCGCATCGTCGCGATGGTGAGCGGCGGCGACGCCGGGGTCTACGGGATGGCGAGCATCGTCCTCGAGGTGGCCGAACGGTCGGGCTCGACGGTCGCGGTCGAGGTCGTCCCCGGGATCACGGCAGCGGTCTCGGCGGCGGCACGGCTCGGCTCGCCGCTCTCGGGCGACTACGTCACGATGAGCCTCTCGGACCTCCTGACGCCCTGGGAGGAGATCGAGCGGAGGCTCGACCTCGCGTTCCGGATGCGGGTGCCGGTCGTCCTTTACAACCCCCGCTCGAGGGGGAGGCCGCACAACCTTGATGCGGCGGTCGCTATCGCCCGCCGTCACCTCCCGGACGCCACGCCGGTCGGTGTGATCAAAAACGCCTACCGGGAGGGGGAGGGGCGGTTGATCACGACGCTTGGGGAATTCAAAGACCACTTCGCCTTCGTGGACATGCATTCGATCGTCTTTGTCGGCGGAGAAGAGACGAGGATCTGGAGGGATGAGACTGATGGGAGAGGAATCATCACGCCCCGGGGATACCACCGGAAGTACGTATACTGACCTTGCGGCGGTCACGCCGGAGGCCTACGCGATAGCGAGCAAGAGTCGGAACCTGGCCCGGGAGCAGGTGGGAAACGCCACACGTGAGGACCGGATCCGGCAGCGGTGCTCGGTCGCGGTCGGCGACTTTGCGATGGCCGATCTGATGCGCTTTTACGGCGACCCTGTCGGAGCCGGGGTCTCTGCACTGGAGCGCCGGGCACCGGTCATCGTCGATATCCGGATGGTGCAGGCGGGCATCCTGAAACGCGGGCATACAAGCGACGTCGTCTGCGCCCTCGACTACGGCGAGGATATCGCCCGCGAGCGCGGGATCACCCGGACGTCCGCGGGATTTCTCGCCCTGCGCGACCGGGTGGAGGGCGCGATCGTGGTCATCGGGAACGCCCCCTCGGCGCTTCTCGTCGTCTGCGACATGATCCGGGAAGGAGTCCGGCCGGCGCTGGTCGTCGGAACCCCGGTGGGGTTCGTGAACGCGGCGGAGTCGAAGGAGGCGCTCCGTGCCCTCGACGTGCCGTCGGTCTCGAACGCCGGCACCCGGGGCGGAACGCCGGTCGCGGTGGCGGCAATGAACGAGATCATCACGATTCTTGCCGAGCGTGCAGGCCATGCGGGACCCGGTTACTGACTTTGAGTACCCCGAGGCGTGGGTGGCGGCGTGCCGCTCCCCTGCCCTCCTTGAGGATGTCCGGCGGGGTCTCGCAGTCCTGACGGCGTCGGGGACGGTCCTCCGCCGGGGGTTCACGACCGGGACGACGGCGGCCGCGGCCTGCAAGGCGGCGGTTCTCTCGCTCGCCTGCGACACCGTCGAGGAGGTGGACGTCACCCTCCCCTGCGGCATCGCGGTGAGGCTCCCGGTGGACGGCTACCGTGGGCAGGCGTCCTGCCGGAAGGACGCCGGGGACTACACCGGGGATGTGACCGCGGGGCTTGAATTCGTTGCGATGGCGGCCCCCTCTCTCTCGGGCGGGGTCCAGTTCGTCCCCGGCGAGGGTATCGGGAGTTTTGCCCGCGACACCCCCCGCCACCTGCGGGGGACACCGGCGATCAGCGCCCCGGCGCTCGACTGCATCCGCCGCTCTATCGATGAGGCGGTGGAAGAGGCGGATCTCTCCGGGACGACGGTCATCCTCACGGTCCCCCGGGGGGCGGAGGTGGCACAGAAGACGCTTAACCCGAAGATCGGGGTGCACGGCGGGATATCGGTCCTCGGGACGACCGGGTTCGTGGAGCCCTGGGACGATCACATGACGGAGGGGGTGCTCGACCGTATTGCCCGGGCTCCTGGAGCAGTCGTGCTGACGACCGGGCGGCTCGGGCTGCGCTACTCCCGTCTCCTCTTCCCGGAGCACGAGGCGATCCTGGTCGGGAACAAACTCGAAGAGGCACTCGGGGCTGTCGACGGCGACGCGGTCATCTGCGGGCTTCCCGGCCTGATCCTGAAGTTCATGGACCCCGATGTTCTCGAGGGGACCGGGTGCGTGACGGTGGAGGAACTCTCGGCGACCCTGCTCTGGAAGGAGGTGGCCGGCCGGGAACTTGCGTCGTTCCGGGTCCGCTACCCCCGCGTCCGGGTCGTGATCGTCGATCGTTCCGGCCGGGTCATCGGAGAGTCGCCATGAGGATCGTCGGCGTGGGCTGCGGCCCCGGCATGCTGACCGCGGAGGCGGCGAGGGTCATCGCGGACGCGTCGCTCGTCTACGGCTCGGTCCGGGCGATCGCGCTTGCGCGGGACGCCATCCCGCCGGGGTGCGAGGTGCACGAGATCACGGATTACCGGAGCCTCCGTTCCCTCCCGGACCACGCGGTCGTCCTCTCGACGGGGGACCCAATGCTTGCGGGGCTCGGCTACCTCCCGGGCGACGTCGTCCCCGGGATATCTTCCCTCCAGATCGCCTTCGCCCGGCTGAAAGTTCCGCTGACGCGGGCCGCTGTCGTCTCGGCCCACGGTAAGGATCACGCCCGGGCGATAGCGGAGGCCCGGGAGGAGACCATGCGTGGCCGGGTCGTCTTCCTCATCGCCGACCCGGCCTTCGACGTCGGGGCGTTCGCGGCCGCCCTCCCGCCCCGGATCCGGCTTGCCGTCTGCGAGGATCTCGGCTACCCGGCGGAACGGATCGCTGTCGGCACGGCGGCACAGCCCCCGGCGCCCCGGGGTGACCTCTTCGTGGTGGTGGCGGGGGAGTTTTAAGACCCCGGCACGGGAGCCGCGAGACCCGCCGCGGTGCTCTCTTTCTTCCGGAAGTCGTAGCCCGACCGGAGGAGATCGAGGAAGATCGCCTGATACACCCCTCGCTCGCAGAGTTCGAGGTGGTAGCGGTGCACCGTCGATTTCGTCCCGTAACTCGCCGGCACGTCGCTCCAGGTGCACCCGGTAGTGAGGACATACAGGACACCGTTGAAGAGGTGCCGTGGATCACGCCGGGGCCTCCCTATATGGGGCTTCTGGGGCGGGAGGTGTCTACAGACAATCTCCCAGAGGTCGTCATCGATCTCCCGGAATGCCATGAGCATCGCATACTTCCGGGAGGACTTATAGTTTTGGGACAGTTTCCCTGTGTCACGCCGGGCGGTAATTCGTGACGATGAGCTCGTGGATTTCTCCCCGTTTCGTCCCGTCGCAGTTGATTGCCCTTCTCGCCGGGACCCGGTCTACACGGTACCCGGCATAGAGGTCGTCGAAGAACCTGTCTTCTGGGTCGACGTTTTTCGGGTCGGAGTTGCTCAGCATGAGCCTTGCGCCTTGTGCGTCACATCGTGCGTAAAATGCCGCAAGACGCCTCTGCTCTTCGTCGGAGAACCTGTTCTTCGAGTATTGCGTGAACGATGACGTCCGGTTCAGGGGACGGTAGGGTGGGTCGAAGTAGACGAAGGAGTCCTGTGATATGCAGGGTTCCGACTGCGTGAAATCGCCGAGGTGGATGGTCGTATTCCGGAGCGCAATTGAATCGGCACGGAGCACCTCCTCGTGCAGGATCCGCGGGTTTTTGTACCTGCCGAACGGGACGTTGAACGCGCCCCGGGAATTTACCCGGTAAAGGCCGTTGAAACACGTCCTGTTGAGGAAGATGAACTGTCCCGCCCGTTCGATCCATTCCTCACCGTAACGCCCGAAATAGATCTCCTCGCGTTCGCGGTTGAACGCATCCCGCATGGCGTAGTAGTAGTCCCTGCGCCTGGGCTCGTCTTTTGAGAGGAACTCGTCCTCAACCTCGCGCAGGTACCCGATGAGGCTGGAGACGTTGTTTTTTACGACACTGTAGGCGAGGACAAGTTCCGCGTTGATATCGAAGAGGTGGCACTCCCTGAACCCGAAGATGCTATTGAAGTGAAAATAGACCGCTCCACCGCCCATGAACGGTTCGACAAAGACCGGAAGGGTCCCCTCGGCGAGCTCCCGGGGAACTCTCTGGGTGAACGCGTCGAGCAGCTGGGCTTTTCCGCCCGCCCACTTGAGGAACGGTCGTGCGGTGGATGTTGCCATCGATCTCTCCTATCCTGCGTTAATTTCGCTATTGTAAGTATTTGTTTTGAAACACGTTAGCGTTGTCCGTATCCCACGGCCGTGCCCTTCGTGATGCCCGGGCCGGGCTCAGGTCTCGTCGCCCCGCCTGGCACCGGGCCGGACGCCCTGCTGCTTCAGCATCTTCTCGATTGCCCACCTGCCCCGGCCGAGTTCCCTCCCCAGCGTCGCAATGGCATCCTTCTTGGTCTCGCCGGATGCAATGAGCCCGGTAAAGCGGGAGACCAGGGTTGTGCGGTCGGCATCCGTCCAGGGCCTGCCCTGGTTGACCGGCTCCCCGGTTCCTGGGGTTCGCAGCGTGGAGAGCAGGTAGCCCGGTCGGGTATCCCGCAGTTCCGCGATCTTCAGGTCGAATACCTCCCCCGAGACCTCAAACCCGATTGCCCGCCGGTTGAGGCCGATGGCGACCTTTGCGGTCGAGAAACCGCCGAGGAACATATCACAGACGAGGTCGTCCTCGTTGCTGCTGTACTGGATCATCTTTACGAGCAACTCCGTTGGCAGTTCGTTCTTGTTCTTCGCCTGCCCGGGTTTGTACTCGCGATTGATGTACCAGACGTCTTCGCGGTCGCGGTAGTTCAGCGATCCGTTGTCCGGCCCCTTCTCCCCGACCCCGTAGCGCGACTCCAGGTTGAACGTCCTCTCACCGCCCGGTTTTTCGTAGAAGAGGATGTGGTAATGGGAGGAGACGTACTTTCTGCTCGTGTAGACGCCGAAGTTGTAGCGCCATATGATATGGTTGACCTCGCGAAGGCACGTCTCGCGCAGCGCGTGGAGTATATGGTAGAGGTTCGTGTAGCCCGAAACGATGTAGATTGACCCGCCCGGCCTTAATATCCGTTCGGCCTCCCGGATCCATCTCAGGCTGAACTCGCCGTAATCGGATGCAGGAACCTCGACATAGCCCCCGACGACGAACCTCTCGTCCCGGTTGTAGTGGTGGTGCAACCGGTCGCCGTTGATACCGTAGGGGGGGTCGGTGATGATCAGGTCGACTGAACCGTCGGGGATGTGCGTTCTTGCCCCCGTGATGCAGTCGCCGTTGTAGAAGACGTTCCCGTTGATCTCCTCAAACCTCATAATTTTCCCTCAGCGGCATGTTGCGGGCTGTACGTACAGTACATTGGCTGTACAGGCATAAGTACCCGTTGTGATTACGGCTCTTCTCCCGGTTTGCGCGGGCCCGCAACAAAGAGACGCACTCCTGCCTGTGAGGGTATCATTAATACATTTCAGACAAACCCAGGTTGATCACCAGTAGTGATACAGCCCCGGGAGTTCGGATGGCAGCACATTCAGGAGAATCAGGGAGTTCGTCCCGCACCGGAGCGGGAACGGGGGGGCAGCGGGCCTTTGCAGCGGGAGAACGGCCGGTCCATGAACGCATGGCAGAACTCCTGGCCGAGAACGCAACGCTCCGCCGTGAGAACGCCACGTTGCAGTCGGTGAAGGAGGCTCTCCAGGAGAGCGAGGAGCGCTACCGGCGGCTCTTTGAGGATGATCTCACCGGGGACTTCCTCACCACACTGGATGGCCGGATACTCGCCTGCAACCCGGCGTTTGCCAGGATATTCAGATTTGCCTCCGTGGAAGAAGCACTGAGCACCAATATCCGGGACCTCTACGAAGATCCCGGTGATCGTGACTTGCTCCTCGCGCGCCTCCGGAATGAGGGGAAGGTCGAGAACGAGGGCAGGGTCCGGAAGCGCCGAGACGGCACCCGTATCCATGTCGTGGAGAACATGGTCGGGCATTTCAGTGCGGACGGCGAACTGATCGAGACCCAGGGTTATGTCTACGACGACTCGGAGCGCAAACGGGCGGAAGAGGCTCTCCGGGAGAGCGAGGAGCGGTTCCGGGCGGTCCTCGAAAACTCGCTCGATGCGGCCTACCGGCGCAACCTGCAGGCGGACTGCTACGAATACATGAGCCCGGCCATCAAGGAGATCCTCGGCTTCACCCCGGAGGAGATGGCTGCGATGGACATCGAAGAAGTCATGGACCGCGTCCATCCCGACGACCGCCCGCCGATTGAAGCGGAACTGAACGCCGCTGCCGCCTCAGGCAAGGGGCTCCTCCTGTACCGGTTCCGGACGAAAGCCGGCATGTATCGCTGGCTCGAAGACCACTTCACGGTGACGCTCGACCCGGGTGGCCGGCCGCTCTACCGGGGCGGGATCGTCCGCGACGTCACCGAGCGGAGGCGCACGGAGGAGAAAATTAAGCGCCACGCCGCCGATCTGGCCCGGATCCACCGGGACCTCGAGTCCGCCCACCGGGAGGCGAACCTCTACCTGGATATCCTGACCCACGACATCGGGAACACTGAGAACGTCTCGAACCTGTACGCTGAACTGCTCATCGGCTCCGTGAAAGGGGAGGCGGCCTGTTACATGGCGAGCCTGAAGCGGAGTATAGCAAAAAGCATCGAGATCCTCGGGACCGTCTCGAAAATCCGGCAGATTCACGCCGGGCCACCTCTCCTCCAGCCGATGGATCTCGACGCGATCATCAGGGCGGAGATCGATCACTTCCCGGATATCCCCATCTCCTACGAGGGTGTTTCCCGGCGGGTCCTTGCCGACGACCTCCTTCCCGAGGTCTTCACGAACCTGATCGGCAACGCCATGAAACACGGGGGTCCCGGCGTCACCGTAACCGTCAGGACGGAAGAGGAGGGGGGTTTCGTCCGGGTGACGGTAGCGGATACGGGTCGAGGCGTCCCGGACGGCCAGAAAGAGGAGATCTTCCACCGCTACGAGAAGAAGCAGCGGGGCGTCGGCGAAGGGCTTGGACTGTACCTCGTGCAGATCCTTATCGACCGCTACGGCGGCCGGATGTGGGTCGAGGACCGGGTTCCGGGTCATCCGGAAGAAGGGGCGGCGTTTGCATTCCTGCTCCGGAAGGCGGACGGTGTGCAGGGAAGAGAAGCGGGAGTTTGAAGGGGGAGGCGATGGCCGTGCTGCCGGCCTTCTCGAACGATACCGTCAAAGCACCCCCGGTCACGCCAGAGGCAACTCCAGGACTCTTCACGGCGACCACCCTCTCAGCAGTTGTTCTGGGTGTTGCCCTTCTGCCGTATCGCTGTTCCTGATCGAATATGTGCGCGTAACCTCGCACACTTTTCTTTTGCAACGAGAAGGCGGGGCGGGTATAGTGTAGCAGAGGTGGCGGAGAGAATCCAGAACGCATATTATCCCCATCCTGCAAATAACCATACTGATGAGCGAGAGTGAGCAGGAGCGCCGTCGGATCAGGATCTCGGTTCGAACCAAGATCCTTCTGGTATTCCTGACTCTCTCGACGGTCGCCCTCCTCCTCGCCGGTTCTCTTGCCTTCGTGCAGATGGACGACGTCGGCCGCTACGCGCTTGAGCGGAGCACCGATCTCGGGACACGTGCTATGAACGACAGCACCGCGGCGCTCGAGCGCAACGCCGAGGAGTCGCTTCTCCGACTTGCGCAGGATCAGGCCTACATCAGCAATATCGTCTTCGAACAGGTGATCGGGGACCTTGAGGTCATGGAACGGTACGCCGCGACTGTCATGGAAAACCCATCCATGGTTCGGCCACGGCACTTCTACCTGCAGGACGAAGAGCCAGCAGACCGGCGCGCAACCTCCGTCCTCTTCCTCTCGCCCGGCATCGATGCCGGCCTTCTCAGCGAGGAACGGAATGCTGCGGGGATGATGGACGACATCTTCATTCCAGTCTCCGCTACGAACCGGCATCTTGCCGGCGTCTACGTCGGGACGAGCTCCGGGATGGCGATGATCTACCCCTGGACGACCGGGCTCGATGCCACGTGCGATCCCCGGCTCAGGAGCTGGTTCGTGCAGGCGAATGAGGGGGGCGGACTGGTCTGGTCTGAGCCGTACGTCGACCTTATCGGGCACGGCCTGATGGTGACCTGCTCACGGCCGGTCTACGACCCCGACAGGGGCTGGGTCTGGGTGGTCGGTGCGGATGTGACGATCGAGACGATCAACCAGCAGATCGTCGGGACCCAGGTGGGAGACCGGGGCTATGCCATGTTGATTGACCAGCACGGAAACGTCATCAGCCGGCCCGGCCTCACGTCGGGGGATATGCGGTGGGACGAGTCATTCGTCACCGAGAACCTCCTCGCGAGCGAGAACCTGGACCTGGTCGCAGTTGCCGGGAAGATGATCGCGGGGGAGACCGGGGTCGCCCGGGCCGGGTTTGAGGACGGCGAGCGGTTCATCGCGTATGCTCCCATCCGGAGCGTGAACTGGAGCATCGGGGTGGTGATGCCGGTCAACGAGGTGCTCGCGCCGATCCGAACGACGCGGGAGAGTATCCTTCAGGCATCGGAAGACACTGCGGCGCACATCAGCGCCCAGCAGGACCGGATGAAGACCGTCTTTACCGGGGCGTTCCTGGCACTGCTTGTGATCGTCGCCCTCCTGACTCTCGCCGTCACCCGTCACATCACCCGGCCCATCGAGGAACTGCAGAAGGGCTCGGAGGCCATAGGCCGTGGCGATCTCGGGTTCACGGTGAACGTGGAGACCGGGGACGAGTTCGAGGACCTTGCCCACTCTTTCAACCGGATGGCAACGGAACTGAAGGAACATATCGAGAACCTCCGGCGGACGACCGCAGAGAAAGAGCGGATCGCGAAGGAACTCGAGATCGCAAAGGAGATTCAGCAGAGCATCCTGCCCGAGTCAGCGCCGGTGCTCCCCGGGTTCGATCTCGCGGGCTTCAACCTCCCCGCCCGGGAGGTGGGCGGGGACTTCTTCGACTACATCCCGGTCGGGGAAGGCTGCTGGGGCGTTGAGATCGCCGACGTCTCGGGAAAAGGCGTTCCGGCCGCCCTGTTCATGGCGCTCGCCCGCACCCTCGTCCGGGCGAGCGCCTCGCAGAGCCTGGACCCCGCCGGGTCGATCCTTGAGGCGAACCGCTACATCTGCATGGATTCAAAGACCTGCATGTTCGTCACGCTCTTCTACGGCATCCTGGATACCCGAAAAGGAACCTTCTCTTACGTGAACGCGGGGCACAACCCTCCTCTCCTCTTCAGGGAGGGATCGAGCGCGGCAGAACTCCTCGGGGGGAAGGGGATCGCACTCGGGATCTTTGATGACATCGAGCTGGAGCTCGTGGAGCTCAAACTGCATCCGGGCGACACGGTGGTCTTCTACACCGACGGAGTGACGGAGGCCACGAACGAGCGCGACGAGGAGTACGGGATGGGGCGTCTTACCGCACTCATCTCGGGACTGCTGGACCGCGGGGCACGGGAGATCATCGATGCGATCGTGGAGGATGTCACCGCCCACGCCGGCAGTCAACCACAGTTCGACGATATCACGCTGGTGGTGCTGAAGGTCGGGTGACGGGGCCCTGGGGGATCATATCTCTCCTGGTCCGTGTATTTTTCACCTTCCCGTCCCTCCTGTGCCGGACAATAGCGGAACGTTTATTTTACACGGCGCAGGATGAACTTCTGCGCACGGGATGACGGGTTCTAACGGTTTGGCGTTCTGTATTGTGTTCAAACCATCCGCAGGCGGCATGTCCTGCCGGTTTCAACCTCTTTCGGTGACGCATCATGCGGAGTGGAGATCTACCATGATCAAACGAACGGCATTTCTGGCGGCGGTTGCCGTGGTCCTCCTGGCCATGCTGGCTGCGTCCCCGGCTACAGCACGGAGTGTTTACAACGGTGATACTATCTACGTTGGTGAAGAGAGCCTCGACCTGAGTCCTGTCTTCAATGCCCCTCCGGTCGTCCTTTCCGGAGAAGGAGACCTGCCCGATCAGCCGGGATGTGAGACGACGGCATCTTATGAAACCCTCAGTGTCTCGTCCGGGACACTGGTTTACTACAGCAGCATATCAACGCCGAGTTCCGGGACCGTCGGGCAGACCATCGCGGTAGCCGACGTCTCGAAGTTCGAACTGACCGCTTCTGCGGTTGGAACGGCGACCGGTACCTGGTATGCGTTCACCGACGGCACCCCCCTCTTCGATCCGAGCCGGGCTGCCGGTGTTGTCTTCATCGAGATCCCCGCGACGGGTCTTGATGTTCTGTTGAACGGCACAACCACCTCCGTGAACGGGCGGTCCGTTTCCCGCTCAAACGACATCCAGTTCCGGATCGTTCACAACGTCGGACCCCTCCCGGACGCTGCCATGGAGATCAGGGTCACCACCCCTGGCGGGGGTACGTTGACGGTGTTCGAGGGCGTGGATCTCAGAGGTGTGGGTCTCGCCGGCAGCCAGCAGAACATCACCGCTCCCATACCGCTGCAGAACGCCGGGGCAGGGACTTACACCGCACAGGCTGTCTGGCCCGCCGTTTCCGACTTCTACGGGAAGGGTTTTGACACCAATACCGTGGCTTTCGAGGTCATCACTTCACAACTCTTTTTGTCGACCAATAAAGAGACCGTCATTCGCGGCAACAGCTTCACCGTGACCGTCGCCGGTGAGCCGAACAGGGACTACCGTCTCTCTGTCAGGGATGTCGCTGGCCTTGACCCCGGAGAGTACCCGGTGATCGCCCCCGGCCAGGTCGGTGTCACCACCATCACTCCCGCTGAGGCGAGCCTCACAACCACCGCCGCCGGCACCCGGTCCGTCCAGTTCAACACCAACCAGAGCACCCACAATCGGGCTTTCTCCATCTGCGTCGAGGACCTGGCAGACGCGACCCTCTACGATGAGGTCACGGTCTGGGTCGAGAAGGGCTCTGTCACTGTCATGGCATCCGGCATCGGTGCCTACACTATTGGCGAGGAGATCGTCTTCTCCGGGACCAACACCGAGAGCGACACCACCTACCTCTTCCTGACCGGCCCGAACCTTGACGGCAACGGCGTCAGGCTTGAGGAAACCAGCGTGAAGGTTCGGACCGGCGACGGCAGCACCTTCACCCGGGCAACTGTCGCGCCCGACGATACCTGGTCTTACCGGTGGAACACCGCCGATCTCGACCGGATCCTCGATGCCGGCATCTTCACCATCTACGCCGCCTCGCAGCCCTGCGCCAGGGGGGATCTCGGCGACGCCCGGTACTCAACGGCCTCATTCCTGCTCCAATCTCCTACCCTCACCGCAGAGGCCTCCGGCCCCACTCTTGTCCCGGGCGACGAGTACCGGATAGGTGGGACTGCAACGGGAGCGCCGGGCTCCGTCCAGGTCTGGATCATCGGTCCGGACTGCCGGATACTCGGTGTCCCGGTGCGGGTTGATGCTGACGGCACCTTCGAGTACGTCCTTGAGGGCACCGAGACCGGAAAATTCGTCCAGAGCAGTCCATACTACGTTGTCGTCCAGCATCCGTTGACCCGCAACGAATTTGAGGTCTTTGCCAACGATACCGGGTTTCTTTTTGCACCCGGCATGGGTCCTGTGGACATCACGAACCCCCCGGTGTCCGACGCGGTGAACACGCTACTCGGCGCCTTTGACCCCCGGTATGTCGATGACATCTATACCAAGTCCATGTTCTCGGTAGTGAAGGAGTCCTGGATCTGGATCGACCGGATCGACGATCAGGCACACGGAGAGCCCTTCATAATCACCGGTGGTACCAGTTACCCGGCAGGCACGGCGCTGGCCTACCAGATAACCGCAGAGGAGGGCGGGGTCCGTATTCTCTCCGGGGAGGTCGTTGTAACCGACGGGGGAGAATGGAGTTTCGATCTGGCAACGGTGCTCGAGCCGGGTAGCTACAGCGTCCGGGTCGTCTCCCCGGACGGGCTGGTCTCGGAAACCATGCCGTTCAACGTCTGCGATAACATCATCCACCCGGTCACCCCGGCAGGGGCCACCTACAGGATAGAGAGCATCCGGATGAGCCCTCCACTTGGCGAACTCTCTCCCGGTGGGAGCCTCGCCCTTGCCGCCGTCATCGATACGCCCTGGGCCGAACACCTGGCGGGCCTTGAGTTCTCCACCGATCTCGAAGACCCGTACTGGTCTTACGATATCGAGCTTGACAGGGTGACGGTCTATACCGGGTCCCGGTACTCCAGGTCTTTCGGGCTCTCGGCATTCGAACTCGATTACGGGCAGGATGTCCGTCTCCGGATCTCCCTTGACGGCATCGTGCCGGAGGGGAAAGCGGAGAGCCCGGTGCTTCTTGGTCTTCTTGAACGCAACGCTAAAGGAGAGGTCGTGCCGAAGAGCGGGTACTGCCTCCTGTTCACTCCCGGCGTAGACGGCCCCTGCCTCACCCTCTCCCCGGGCTGGAACTTCATCTCGATCCCGCGGCCGCTTGCGGCCGGGAACGACACCGCGGCGATATTTGCCGGCGTCGATACCGACAGGCACTCGGCCCTCCGCTACGACACCGCCAGCGGAACCTGGATACCCCTCCAGGAGACCGACCGGATCGCCCCTCTCGAAGGGATCTGGATCTACTCTGCCGGGCCTGCGACGGTCCCGCTCACCCTCTCGACAGAGCTTCCGCTCCCGCCGTCGGAGCGCACCCTCGTCGCAGGGTGGAACGCCGTCGGGATCACCGGCACGACCCCTCCTGCGGCACGGGATGCCCTCCTCTCCGTAGACGGGCAATGGACGACTCTGATCGGGTTCGATGCCGGGACCCAGGTCTTTGAAACGGCAATCGTTAACGACGGGAGCGGGGAGTATGCCGATAACCGGTCCGTCTACCCCGGCCGGGGCTACTGGCTCTACATGACCGGGCCGGGCACCCTCTGTGCCATCGGAGCGTGATGTGGGTGAGGCGGATCCTCGTTATACTCCTTCTCTTCGCCCTTGCCGGGCCCGTGTCCGCCGTCCCTCTCCTCCCGGCGGAGTTCTGGGGCTCGGTCACCGTCGACGGGAGCCCGGCACCGGCCGGGACCGTCATCACGGCCCGGATCGACGACCGCGATTGCGGGTCGCTTACCCTCGAGACCGCCGGGGTCTACGGCGGTGAGGCCCTCTTTAATGAGCGGCTGATCGTTGGTGGGGAGGAGGGCGATGCCGGAAAAGCGATTGTCTTCCTCGTGAATGGAATGTCCGCCGGGACGGCGGTCTACACACCCGGCACTTCCACCCGCTTCGATCTCGTGGTCATGTCCGGGGTGGCCTTTTCTGCGGATGTGACCGCCGGGCCGGTTCCCCTCACCGTTCGGTTCACCGACATCACGACGGAGAATCCATCGTCCTGGTACTGGTCGTTCGGCGACGGCGGCACTTCTATAGAGCAGCATCCGGTGCATACCTACACCCTCCCCGGCAACTACACCGTCACGCTCTCGGTGGATGGAGGGCTCTTGACCGCCACGAGACCGGGGTATATCAGAGCCACCCCGGTCCTCTTCGGCGACGCGAACGACGATGGCGAGGTCGACCAGGCCGACACCCTCCTCGTCCTCCAGGAGGTCGTGGGTTTGAAGGATATGCCTGGCCCCGGCACCGAAGAGTTCCGTAAGACCGATGTCCACACAAACGGCGTGATCGACGTCGGGGACGCCCTCTTCATCGCCCAGTACAACGTCGGCCTCCGGGACATCTGGTTTGCTCTGTTGTGACCTGGTTTAACCTCTTTTTCGGGACAGACCGGAGGCCGGCCGGCTCCAGCCCTCCGCGCGGGTGTGAGTGTGGGGGTGGTCTAAAAACACCAAATTATTGTTTTTTTTAAGAAATTGTCCTGAAATAAATAGCCAAAATGATTGAGGTCGCCATATTTCGTGGCATATCATTTGCGGGAGAACTGTAGTTTCTATATATGTCTTTCTCTTTGAAAGGTATCTTTCCGGTGGATAATACCCTGAATCGCGGCCGAGATTTCGAATATTTTTTATTTCTTATCTGTAATGATGGAGATTAAAACCAAACAATTATATGTTGAATAAATGCTTTATCTCCCATTGATCGTTTTCGGGTGATCAAGATGAAACTGTCGAA
>Ga0265294_10004123_pt1 | contig 18274 bp, 10 predicted proteins | sample MunlanPumphouse3_FD_192504 | JGI IMG/M metagenome (GOLD analysis project Ga0265294, IMG submission 192504) | Groundwater microbial communities from a municipal landfill in Southern Ontario, Canada - Pumphouse #3 | ecosystem: Environmental > Aquatic > Deep subsurface > Groundwater | place...
AAGCTGGAATATCCAGACTCTGCCTACTGGCACCTATCAAATCAAAACAATTAGCCATTACCATAATACAGCAGACCCTGCCGATGGAAGCAGCGAATCAATCGTAACAGTCAATATCTACGGTGCTGATTCTGTGGTAGCCCCTGTCTTTGTAGTGGATGGCGCAATTGCTGCTCAGGTAGAACGTGGCGAGACCTATAACCTGGTCCTTGACGCCAACGATCCCTTCACCGGTGAAGATGACATCACAGCCGGCGTAGTTTACAAATACCGCTTTGTGAATGCTGATAATAACTTCAGCCCGATCTCACAATGGCAGTATTTTGGAGACGCTGATGGCGTATTTGAAGACGCTTGGATCCAGGCTGACTTCAGCTACGCATGGACAGTGTATCCCTTCTATCTGTTCAACAACCACATTGAGATCGTAGCCTTTGCTATAGACCAATGGGGAACCCAGACCCAAATTGCTGATGCTCTTCTGAATCATCAGATCGTGGAAATCATCAATACCACAGCTCCTGCGGTTACTGCTATCAGCACTACCTGGAATGGTATTGAAGACCCCGCTATGATCAGTGGAAACGTAGCAAATACAGCTACAGTAAAAGCGATCATCAATACCAGCTCCACCCCTACAGACCTGGTGAGTGTGGAATTCCTCCACAAGTTCACCGGCGAAGCAGACTTCGTCTCCTTCGATATGCAGGAAGGCTGGACTGCAAACCAAATGCTGCTCGACCTTGCAGTGACATCGGCCGCAATGCCGATCCCCACCGAGGAAGCAGTAACATCCGTAGAACTGAAAGTAATAAGTACCGATATCTACGGTAATACCAATGAAGCAGTGCACACCGTAATGATCGAAAACACTCTGCCCACTGCAAACTTCATCGTAACTCTCGCAGGCACCGAGCTGACAAATGAACTGGAACGTGGCACCACAGTGGTGCTGAACGCCAATCCTGCTGATGCTCCTGCCGGCGTGTTAAACGTTGAATACTTCTGGGCCGATGCTACTGCCAATTGGACATCAATAGACCTGGTGGATGCTGCTCCCTGGACTCTGGAATTTGTAGTTCCGGAAACTTGGGAATTTGGCGCTACCTACTCCTTGAGAACCGTAGTAACAGATAACATCACAGCCACCGCTGGTAATACTCTCACGGTGGATCGCGATTTCACGGTGATAGATCATAGCACCGATATCGTGATCGACAATATGGCTGGAAACGCTCCCAGCACCATCGGCATCATTGATGGCCGCTTGCATGGAGCTATCCCTGTGACCGTGACTGTAAATGATCCTGCCATCCCGCGCGTGCAGTATATGCTGCGTGTAGCGAATGCAGATACCTGGACTTCTCTGAAGTATGTAGATGTAGTCGCAAATGATGCCAGCACCGTATTCGTCGATGACGAATTTGATGCTCTGGCTTCCGGTGAATACTACCTCGGCGTTCGCGCTGCACAAGCCCGCCGCCAGCTCTACCCTGTAATGGCAGATTCCGTGTTGTTCACTCTGGACAACGACATCGCCATCACAGTAAACTCTACCATGCCTGAAAGCAATGGCTACTTCAATGGAGACGACTTCGTGGTAAACTTCACTGTTGCCAACGATGACGAAATCCTGGAAAATGCCGTGGCTCTTCAGTACAATACCACCATCGAGCCCACCTGGATGCCTGCTGCTGTAGCCACCCTGACAAGCCCTGATGGTATCAATTACGCAGCAACCTTCGCAAACGTAAACGTACCTGTGGATGGTTACTACAACTTCCGCATTCAGGTTCTGGACAGTGCCATTCCTATGGCAAACGTCTTTGAACTCGGTGTGGCTCAAAACATATTGGTTGATACCGGGCTGCCTATCGTAGCTATGGTATCCATCAATGGCGAAACCGATCTCACCCTGCCTCTCGATATCGAACTCGGTACCGAAGTCGCTATCGTAGCTTCTGCTTATGATATCGCTGGCGGCCAGATTCATCTGATCGCTTCCGGTATCGACAAAGTAGAATTCTACAGCGATGGCACTGTGGTGGGCGAAGTAGCCGTTGGAACCAGAAGCCGTGCAAACTATACCTATGTATTAAGCACCCTCGGCTATGAAATCAATACCATCCATGCAATTCATGCGGTAGCTTATGACAAGGCTGGAAACAGTACTGCTACCCTTAGCTTCAACGTAAATATCGTAGCTCCTCAGCAGCTCGAGGCTTATGCCATGATCACTGCGATGGACTTCGATGCTAATACCTCTAATAACGACGTACTCTACGCCGTGGTAAAAGACTGGCCGAATACCGGCAATCCTCCTGCAGTAGCCTTTGAATACTTCAATGGCACTGCCTGGAACTTCTTTGCCAACGCCGTAGATCAAGGAACTTATTACAGCGCAGCTTTCAACGCTGAACTGATGACAGACGTTACCGCCCTCAGAGCTGTAGTGAATGCAAACTACGCTGCCCCGATGCCCGAACTGGCTGTAAGCTACAATGCTGTAGATCATAGCCTCGAGGTTGTAGCTCCTGCCATCACTGCCGATATCTTCTACCAAAACGAACTGCGTGTGGTAGAAAGCTTCCAGGCCGATCCGATAGTTACTGCCCTTCAGGGTGGTGTTGCCGCGATGGGTATGCCCTATATGATGAATGGCAACCAGGTAGTCGATGTAGCCATCGATGTTCCTGGAACCCATACCTTCTGGGCTGCTGTCCTGGATGATACCGGAAACGTTCAGCTTGGTAAGACCGAACTGGAAACCGTAAACGCCGGCACCGCTACCGATAATGGCATCAGCCTTATCGTACCGGCTGGTGGCTTTGCTTACTTCCAGGATGTGTCGCCTGCAATGTCTGTGCCGAGTGGCTTCACCGCCCTTAGCCCGCAGCATGCGTTCTTCGTCAAAGATAATGCTAATAACCTCGTAAACAGCGACCTTACCATCGCCATCGCAGCTCCTGCTGCTCAAGGTGAATTGGTAGCGGTTTACTACGATGAAGTCACTGGTACTTGGAGTAATCTGATGGCTGTAACCGATAACGAAGATGGCAGCGTAAGCGTGGCCGGCGTTCCTTCCGGAACCTTCGTTACCGTGATGCAGTACACCGGTGTGGGCATCAATGCGATGTTCAGCTCCATCGATCCTCTGCACAGCGTGGGAGCCACCATGTGGACTACCGACGCTCCCCAGATCGAATTCTTCATCTATGAAGGAATGGACACCAATGGTTACATCATTCCCGCCACAGTATCCAGCGTAGAACTGTATCTGGACGAAGCTCCTGTAGCTCCTACAGCCGCCTTTGATCCTGCTACCGGCCTCGTTGGCTACTCTGCTATGGACCTGGAAGCTGGTGCTCATACCATGCGCCTGGTTGTAACCCAGAATGGCTTCACCGCTACCGCAGTGCAGGCCTTCTCTGTGGATATCACCGAGCCTGTGATTGTCGCTACCGGAACTCAGCTTACTGCCACCCTCAGAGCTATCTCTGCTACAGTACTTGATACCGAAACCGGTATCCTGGACCTGGCACTTGTTCTGAACGGCATGCTGGACATTCCGATGAGCAGCATGAATGTGGCTGGCGATGTCTATACCTACAACCTCACCGATGAAGACCTCTTCACCTTGGGTTACAACTTCTCCTCCACCATGGATCTGAGCGCGTCCTGGACCGCTGAGAACAACTTGGAAATGGCGGTTGTCACTCCTGTGAACGCTCTCTACACCGTGAACATCGTAGGCCCTGGCATTGCCTTCACCGGCTTCGATAATGGCTGGTGGATCAATCCCACTCAAAATACTCCGCTCACCTTCGACGTGATCGCTCCTGCCGGACGCGAGATTCAGGACAACCTGATTATCGATCTGGAAGAAATGATCAACGACCCTGTGAACGGAAACTATACTAATCTGATTCAAACCATGCAGCTCACTCCTGTAAGCGTGGCTGGCAGTGTCTATAGTTACAGTGTAAACTTCGGTTACTCTGTGGCTCCTAATGCCCACGCCATCAGACTGAGCGTAATGGCTGAAGATAACTTCAATGTAACCACCATGTCTCAACAGACCTATGGTATCGATTACCTGGCACCAGTAGTCTGGGCACTCTCACCTGTGGGTGATGCAGTGAATCCGGATGACTTCCCTGTGACTTACGAATCCGCTGTGATTCCTTACGGAAGCAATGTCGCTCTCGGCATCGGCTTCCAGGATATCCAAGGCTTCGTAGCTCTGGAGACTGGTCAGTGGTGGTGGGATGCCGTAGCTGGAACTTGGGTAGATGACTATCTCGTCTATTACACAGGCGCCAGCGGATTGGATACACAATCTGTAGTAGTAACCCTGAATGGCGAAGCAATCACCGGAACAGTTTCTGGTGGAGCCTTCACCTATAATGCTGGGATGCTTGATCCTGGGCTTTACACCGTGATCGCCACTGTGGGCGATAATGCTGGCAATGTTGGCAGCATGTCCTACAGCTTCACGATCACCGGTGGCGCACCTACCATTGCTTTTGATCCTATCAATGGCGATTGGTGGTTGAATAGCACTCAGGCAAACGACCTCGGCTTTACTGTCGATTCACAAAACACCCTCGCCTCAGGCGGAGTAGTGGCCAATCTCTATGCCGAACCCGGTAATATGATCATTCAAGGCCCCATCACTCCAAGTCCTGTGGGCAACCAATACAATATAGCTCTGCTGGGCGGAATCGTTCCCGCTGGTCAGTTTGCAGTACGTCTGGAAGTAATCGCTACCGACGTCTATGGTGGAACCTCCACCTCAAATCAGACCTATGGCATCGATAACATCGCTCCGCAGATCGCCCTTATCACTCCGGCTGAAAACGCTCAGTTCGCTCTGGACGGCATCGTTAATATCCTGGCTACTATCACTGATCAATACAGTGCAAAGTCTGCTGGTGCTATTAACAGCCGCAATAACCAAAGCAGAGAACAGGCCGGTTCTGGTATCGTCTCTGTCACCCTGAAGGTGATCGCTCCTGACGGCACTATGGCTCTTGATCTGACAGACACTGGAAACATCCAGGTCGTCACCGAAAGCCTGCCTGCTGCTCAGTACGGCACCTATACCATCAACCTCAGTGCCAAAGACAACGCGGGCAACCAAAGCATCATCACTCGCGATTTCATGGTAGCTCCCACAACCGGTCCTACTGTTGACTTCGTGGAATTCAATAACGGCTGGCTGTTTGCTGATCAGGTAAACAACCTGCAATTCAACGTAAGTGGTCAGGGCCTCAGCTCTGTAAGCGCCAGCGTATATGCCAATCCTTCTGAGACTTTACTGATGGGTCCGCTCACAGTGAATCCCACCGGCGGCGTATATACCGTAAGCGTGAATGGAAATATGATCCCCGCGGATCAGACTTCCATCAGACTTGAAGTCACCGCAAAAGACCTCTATGGAAATGAAAGTGTAGCAAACTACTACTATAACGTCGATAAAAAAGCTCCTGAAGTAACCATCCTCAATCCTATCCATGGTGCTGAGATCACTCTCGTGGACGAAAACACCAAGCTTATGATTGAAGCTCAGTTCACCGATATGATATCTGGAATGAAATCTGCCTCCGGCTCTGGCATTGCCTCCAGCCGCCTGGTAGTGATCGGCCCTGATGGCATGCAGGTGGGCGCGGCTGTGGAAACAGGTGCCGGAATTACCGAAACATCGCATCAGCTTACAGATCTGGCTCTTGGCTCTTACACAGTTCGTGTAACCGTGTTTGATAAAGCCGGCAACCAGGCTATGGCCAGTGTGATGTTTACAATGGTCGAACTTCCTGCTCCTCCTGTAGCTCTCGAGATTACGGATGCTCACGCATATCCGAACCCCGCAGATGCTGACACTGGAACAAGATTCAGCGTAAGTCTCTCAGGCTCCGCAAACGTAAGCGTAAGAATCTACGATTTCGCAGGTCGCGAAGTACGTAGCCTGGATTATGCAGGTAAGACCAATGGTAAATCCAAAATTGAGATCGTCTTCGACGCTCGTAATAACGATGGTGTAAAACTGGCACGTGGCTCATACTTTGCCCGTGTCATAGCCAACGACGGCATGAAGACAGTTGAAAAGATAGTAAAGATAGCTATCAGGAAATAAAGGAAAAGAGGGGAGGGGCAACCCCCCTCCCTTCCTACCTTGAAAGGAAGGAAAAAATGAAGAACATAAAATACATACTGATCGCCCTGATACTGATGGTCTCTCTATCTTCTGTCTTTGCTGAGGATAATTCGGCGGCGGTATTTACCCGCCTTGGCATCGATGCCCGTTCAATAGGTATGGGCGGTACTGGTGGAGCTTTTCTGGACAATGTCTCCAGTACCTACCTCAACCCTGCAGTTCTGGCAGATGTGAAGAGAATCGAATTAACCACCTCTACAAGACAGGGAATGGGATGGGACAGAGGCCAAAATGCAGTAGCCCTGGGATTCATGATCCCCACAGGCTATGTAGCTGCATTCTGGCAAGGTGCCACAGTGTCGGATTTCTATGGGACCGATGCCAGTGATCAATACACTGGTGAGTTTGATAATGCCGATCACCTCTTTGGAATCAGCTATGCTGCCAAGCTTGGCAAATTGAATATGGGTATTACCCCAAAAATGTATCTCACATCCGTAGCAGATGATTCTAAGACTGGATATGGACTCGATTTGGGTATGCAATATCACCTCAATCGCTATTTCAACTTAGGCTTCGTCGTGCGAGATGTAGTGTCGGATTACGATGGTGATGGCACCAAGGTTCCCCGTGAAATGATCCCGTCCATTGCCGCTTTCCCCATCCCCGGGCTTATTCTGGCTGCTGATCTGGTTGGTGAAGATGACTTTGCCAGTACCAGGCTCAAACTCGGTGTCGAATATTGGCTGGGCGTGGGTGACGACAATGAGATCGGCTCCTCGCTTTCCGGAATCCGGATCAAAGAAAATGCAACCTGGACCAATATCCTGTCCAAAACCCAGGCTGGCATTCGCGCCGGAATCAATGATGGCGCCTTTTCCGCTGGTGTTGGCTTGCGGTTCAAGATGCTGGAAATGAACTACGCTTACCAAATGGCTAACGATGAGTCGTTAATGAATGACAACCATCTTTATTCCTTGCTGCTGCGCTTCTAAGCCAGTGGCATACGGTATGCGATAAAATTCTATGGCTGAGCTCCTCCGGCCAAAAGGCCGGGGGAGCAAAAGCCCAACTAGGAGAAACTAATGAAGAAACTTACTATCTGGTTAATAATCCTCCTGGCTTGCCAGCTTGCATTTGCCCAATACGATAGCCGCAGCTTCATAAATGCTCAGCAACATTACGAACTGGGTAATTATGTGGCAGCAAAGCAGTCTCTTTCCATTCTCGATCCTGCCGAGAGTATCACCTTGGACTATGCCCTGCTGCGTGGTAAAATACACCTCGCTTTGGGAGAATACAAGGATGCGCACTATTGGCTTTCCGAGTATGGGAAAAATTCACTCGGAACAGAACCCCTTGTTCGTGGTGAATTGCTGGACATGATTTACGAAGCAAGCTTGTATCAGGAACAATCTCCCATAGGATTATCCTTAGGTAAAATAAAGGGGGATATCAATTCCAGTGAATCTGAATATGCCCCTGTGTTTACACCTGATGGCAAATACATGTATTTTAGCTCTCTGCGCCGCAGTATTTATGGAAAGGAGAACATCCTTTTTTCGGCTCAGAAAAACATGATATGGTCCACCCCGGAAGCAGTAGATGAGCTCAGTACGGATTTCAATGAATCCTTTGGTTCACTCTCTGAGGACGGCAAGACAGCCTACCTGTTTGGCTATTACAAAAAAACAAATACCAATGGCGATATCTATACCAGTACTCAAAAAGATAATGGCCGTTGGACCAAACCTCAAGTTATACCCGAAGTATCCAGTCCCTATTATGACCTGCAACCCTACGTTTACAAAGATGAAGTGATGGTCTTTACCAGCAATAGACATGGTGAACATGACAATCATGATCTGTACATTTCTCACAAACGTGGTGACACCTGGTCTGAACCGGTAAATCTGGGTGCCGTAATAAACACAGCTTACGATGAACAATCACCATTCATCAGCCCCGATGGACGCTCTCTTTATTTTGCTTCCACCGGGCATGCCGGATATGGTGGATATGATATCTTCATGTCTCAGAGAATAGGAGATTCCTGGACCGAGTGGACCGAACCCCAGAATATGGGACCTATCCTCAATTCCAATAAAGATGATCGTTATTACTGCATCTCTCCAGATGGGCAATACGGGTATCTTTCCTCAAACCGTTATGGCGGAATGGGACAGGAAGACATCTACTATCTGGATCTGGGACTGCTCAGAAGATTGCAGCTTTTGGTCGGCCAAAAGACCGAAGCAACTGTCGTAAGCGATGAAATCATCAATGTCTATAATGTCACCGGTCTCGTAACCGACGAACGGAACAACCCCCTCCAGACCGAAGTCGTCTGGATCTATACCTTGGGTGACAACGTCTTTATGCGCATTATCCCCACGGACGGCATGGGTGCATTCCAGCTTGAACTTCCAGCGATGGTGACAGATGTATCCTATGAAGTCAATGAGCCCGGATACCGCAAAGCCTCTGCCCCTGTGGAAATGCCCGAAGATACCCCCAATGTCTATGTCAAAATCACTTGCCTTAGCGGCACCGTATTGCCAGAACAGAAAAACCTGGTCATCAATGGCACCGTCCTGGATGAGAACAATAATCCCGTGAAAACTACAATTAAATGGATTTATGTCTGGGATGAAGAACTCCATGAAGTTTTAGTGGAATCCACCGAAAATGGGAGCTTCAAATTGCATCTTCCCGCCGTGGAAAAGCTGAAATATGCCATTAACGACACCCGCTATGGCTCCCGTGAGGAGATTCTCAGCCTTCCAGAGAAAATCAATAGTTATGATACCATCATCCGCCTGGTTTCCTTGGGCAATGAGATCAAAGTTACCGGTACAGTGACCGATGAAAAGGGTAAACCCATCATCGCAAATCTGTTCTGGTCCTATGAAAAAGATGATGAAATCGTAGTTTATCGCCTGCTTTCAAATAACGAAGGCCTCTACACAGTAACTCTTCCTCGTCTGGAAGCCTTTGACTACCGTGTAGCCAAGACAAACTACATGCAGGTCTCCGGCCTACTGGAAGTAGCAGAGAATGATCGCCAGATTACCAAAGACTTCGAATTGCAAAAGCTGGTGGAAGAACAAGTATTCCAATTGGATAATGTAGAATTTGAATTTGCCAAGGCAGTTCTTACCCCCGCCTCACTCAAGATCCTGGCTCCTGTCCTCGAAACCATACTCAGCAACGAAACCCTGGAAATCGAGCTTTCCGGACATACCGATAACATCGGTAGCCGCGAAATAAACATGAGATTGTCCAAAGAACGCGCCCAAGCGGTGGCAGATTATCTGATCCAAAATGGGGTCAACAAAGAGCTCGTCACCAGCGTCGGATATGGCTTTGATAAACCCATTGCCAAAAACGACACTCCCGAAGGCAGACAGCGCAATCGTAGAACCGAACTCAAAATCATGGGCATCGAATATGCTCAAGATCAGAGCGAAGATTGGGAAAATCAATATGTGAAAGCTGGCAAACAATCTCGCATTGTTTCCACCATCGATCCTGTTACCTCCCAAATCAGCTCCCAGATCGGGATTCCCGTAGCCCTCGAAGATGAGTTTAGAAATATGATCCTGGCAGAACTGCAAGACCTAAAACAAGCTCAAGTAAAAGTCGATCTCTTTATCGATAAAGGCAAAATCCAATCCGCAAACGTGCGTGATCTGATGGGTAACCTGAATGATCAATTCACCGAAGCTATCGCGGATCTCATGCTGGGCTGGCAAGTGCAAACCAAACAGCGTAGCATCTATTCCTTTACCGTGAAGAAATAAATCCTTGGATATGCTTATATCTACCGTTAGTTAACTAACCTTAGATAAGCATAAAAGATCATAAGGAGTGGGGCGACCCACTCCTTATTTTCTTTCCACTCCATATTGCATCGTAGCTTCATCTTAGCTTGATCGTAACTTCATCGTAACGTTGGCTTTAGCCGGCCGTTACATCAGCTTTAGCTGGTGCGTGCACCTGTCAGAAAAAGTCACACAGATCACCCGGATTCGACACGTCCCGTGTCGAACAAGCCCACAGCCCTCTAAAAACCAAAAGCTCCCCCAACAAAGTTATCCCGCTCCCCCTCCTCTAAAATTTGCTGTCCACCCAAGTTCAGCCACTCCTCCACAATAACAGCTTTTTGGAGTTCAAGCCGGCTTGATAAACTATGCAGTTACAGTTAATTATACTGCCGGTTTGGACTTCAAACAGCAGGATCAGTGGTTTGGAATCAACAGCAGGAGCAGTGGCTTGGACTTCAAACAGCACTGCAGTTCCATATGAAGTCCAAAGAGCCCCAAAATAATCGGATATTTGGAAACCAGGAAAGGCTCTTTGAACTCCATACGGAAGGAATCAAACAGCAGGATCAGTGGTTTGGAATCAAACAGCAGGAGCAGAGGTTTGGAATCAACAGCAGGAGCAGTACAAAGTTTGGATACGCACCAGCTGAAGCTGATGGAACGGCCGGATAAATCCAGCGTTACGATGCGTTACGATGCTCTTGTGCACCAAGATATCGAAGTAAAAGTGAATGTTCCTGTGGCGTTAGATGTGTCGTTAGATAGCAAATCCATATGTATTTGATCCCTTCTCCCTCTCTCCAAGGCGTCGATCATGTCTTTATCTACCGTTAATCAAGCGTTAAGAGTTAACGCTTGATTAACGGTAGATAAAGATGTGATCAAGTGGCTCAAATGAGTAAGGAGGACCCCAGAATGCTGGTTTATCCACCGGGGGATGAAAAAGACTCTCTTTGCAGCTTGAAGTCCAAAGTGCCGCTAAGCTTATGGTAAATTGATAGTTATCTTAGGCACTTGGAACTCCAAGACTCACACGTTCCGCCCGATCTGTATTCTATCATCATCATCATTCATATGCAGGGCTTGGGTTTTCGCCCAAAACCCCTACCTTATCATCATTCATATTCAGGACTTGTCTAAAATAGCGCCCCGTTCTCGCTTTGCAGGTATTAGGCCTGGAAAATAAGGATTTGAATAGGCTTTGGCCACTTATTCAGCTTAAAGTGCAAAAGAAAGTAGCGTGACTTGGGGAGAGGAATGGAACAGTCTCTACTGGGAATATAACACGGTTCTACACTTTTTACTTGACAGTATTGCAGTATCATGTGCTTATGCAGCAAACTGAATAATAATGTATTTTAAGGAGATATAGATGCTTACCATAGACTGGAAAGAACGGCTGACTTTGGATACCGAAGACTATCTAAAGAATAAACTGCCGAAGAAGGATTATGATTTTGAGATCATATTTATCGCGTATCCGGAACGGGTCAATGGTAAGATACCCTCCGAAGTTGTCACGTTTATCAGCGGTGTAATGGTCAAGGAAATTGCCAGGAAACATCTTGATTACATCCCCTTTTACAAGCATTTGTGGCTAAAGAAGGGTGATTATGGCAAGCTTGCTTTTGGCGCTATCATAGCAAAACTTATGAATAAAAAGCCTGAGATCTACATCCCGCTCTTGGAAGAGATGATGGGGGTGGGCAATACCTCTTCGGTCAATGCTCTTCTGGATAAAGTGATACTCCCTCTGGTGCGTAAAAAGCCAGAAAACTATCTGGAGAAAGTGCTGCAATGGACCAAAAGTGAGAAAGAAGAGATTTCCTGGGCAGCCACCAATCTCTGCATAAAATTGATCAAGCGCAGAGAGGATCTTATTCCCCAGATCCTGACTCACTTTCAAAACCTCTGGGTGTATCCCCTGGGTGAAGTTCAGAGCCTGCATGTGCTCTTGCTCAAGGCCGTGGCAAAGTTAGACCCGGAATCCTATCTTGCTGTATGGGCAGAATTTGGGATTACCCGTGATCCTCAGATTGTGGAGCTGCTTTGTTCTGCTATTGTGGATTACGATCCCGACATCAAAAAGGAAGTGGAGCTGTGGACCAAAAGCGGCAATGCCCGAGTGAAAAAGGCCAGCCTCTCTGCGATGAAAGTATTGAATAGAAAGAAAGGAGTCAAGGCTTAGTGGACCTGAGTGTTTTTATTACCAAGACCGGAATGGAGCGTTTACAAAAACGCATCAACGATTTGATGACAGAGCGTCCCGAAGTGATTAAACTGGTAACCATAGCCCGTGAATTCGGCGATTTGAGCGAAAATGCGGAATACAAGGCTGCTCGTGAAAGACAGCGGGCCATAGATTCTGAGATAGATTATCTCAGGCGCAGATCCGCACAGCTTAAAGTGGTGGATCCCAGCGGCTTCCCCAAGGATGCAGTTCGCTTTGGCAGCTCATGCAAGATCAGCGATTGCAGCACAGACGAGGAGCTTATTTTCAAGCTGGTGGGTGCTGCAGAATTGAATTTTTATGAAGACGAAGACAATGTCCAGATTGTCTCAGTGGTTTCCCCCATCGGGAAGGGACTGCTGGGCAAAAAGCCGCAAGAGATAGCCGTGATCTGTGCGCCAATGGGTGAACGCCGGCTCAAGATACTTGAAATAATATAAAAAATAAAGTAATAACTGGAGAATTGATGAAGAATACCAAACCCAAGAAAAGCGAACTTGCTTTTGAACGTAAGAACTTTTGGAAAGATGCACCCCCAGTGGAACAGAAAGAAGCCATGGACTATGCTGTGGACTACAAGGAATTCCTAAACCAGGCCAAGACCGAACGTGAAGTCACAGCCTGGGCGGAAAAACTGCTAAAAAAGCATAAATTTGCCGATATTCATAGCAAAGCTGGTGCCAGCAAGGTCTATAGCATCTTCAGAGGCAAGACCATGGCTGTAGCAATCCTGGGCTCCGAGCCCTTAAGCAAAGGCTTTAACATGGTGGCCGCACACATTGATTCCCCCCGGCTCGATCTCAAGCAAAATCCACTGTATGAGGATAGCAATACGAAGCTGGCCTGCATGCGCACTCACTATTATGGTGGAATCAAAAAGTATCAATGGGTTTCCACCCCCCTGTCTCTGCATGGCGTGATTGTCAAGCAAGATGGCAGTGTTCTGAATATCAGCATAGGCGAAAAGGACAATGAGCCGGTCTTCATCATTCCGGATCTTTTGCCTCATCTGGCCGCAAAAGAGCAGTATTCCAAAAATCTTAATGACGCCATCGATGCCTCCAAGCTCAATGTAGTGTTCAGTGGGATGGTGCAGCCCTCTGGCGAAGAAAAGAAAGCTGCCAAAGCCTTTGCCCTGCAAGCTTTGAATAAGGCCTATGGCATCACTGAAGCAGATTTTCTTTCGGCTGAATTGCAATTGGTGCCCGCTGTGAAAGCCCGGGATGCCGGCATTGATAGTTCCATGGTGGTGGGATATGGACAGGATGATCGCGTTTGCGCCTACACTGCCCTTACCGCCCTCATTGCGAATCAAAGCCAAAAACCTGAGCGCACTATGATAGTATATCTGTCGGACAAAGAAGAAGTGGGAAGTAATGGTGCCACAGGTGCACATTCCGTCTTTGTTCAGGATTTTGTGGCTGATTTGATGGCCTACAAAGGGGAAGATAATTCCAGCGCAAACCTGCGTAAAGCTTTTATCAATTCCTATATTCTCAGTGCAGACGTGTGTGCTGCCGTGAACCCAAATTATCCCAATGTGCATGAAATAGAAAACGCTGTGATCCTGAATTACGGGATCGGAGTCTCCAAGTTCACCGGCTCCCGCGGAAAATATGGCTGCAACGATGCTGATGCGGAATTCTCTGCACAGGTGCTCAATACATTCACCGCAGCCGGAGTTTTTTGGCAGACGGGAGAGCTGGGCAAAGTGGATGAAGGCGGCGGCGGAACCATCGCTTATATTCTGGCCAATCTTGGTGGTCATGTGATCGATTGCGGAGTAGGTATCCTGGGCATGCACTCTCTTTATGAGCTGAGCTCCAAAGCTGATATCTATTCTACATACAAAGGCTATAAAGTGTTTTTGGCCAACAAATAAGATCTTCAACAAGGAGAAATTCATGAAGCATATTTTATTACTGGCTCTGGTGATGGTCGTTTTTAGCGGCTGCGTGAGCAATAAAGCTTTTCTGGAGCAACAAGATAAGCTGCAAAGCATTGAAAAAGCATTAAAGCAAAACGAAGAAGAGCTTGCTGTCTTGCACGGCGAAGTAATGCAAAGCCAAGAAGGCGTAGAACTGCAGCTTGTGCAAGACAAAGAAGACCTGAGAGCCATCATCCAGGAACAGATCGAGCTTTCCTCTTCCCTGAGACAGCTTACACAGGACATGGACGCTGCCAATGAGGCTATGGTAGCCGGAATATCGCAAAACGAGCAAGAGCTTGTGGCTTTGCGGGACAATATGATGCAAGGCCGCAAAGATCAAGAAGATGAAGCCCTGAAAGCCATCGTCGAAGAACAGATCCAGCTTTCCTCTTCCTTCTTCCTGCTTGCAGAATCCATGGAATCTGCCGATAAAGGCATCGTGAGCATGATCAAGGACCTTGAAAGCAGACTGAATATGATTTCATCTGAAGGACTGAACCCAGAGCAAATAGCCGCTTTGGCTGAAGGGGCAACCAGTGCCGCCGAGATCAAACAACAAGTGGCTCGCGCTACTGGAGATTTGGCTGATATCTGGTCTGAAATAGATATTCTGAAACAAGCTTTTGCGAATTTCCCTGCGGGCGGCTCGGTATCTACCGAAGGCTTTACTGTAGATGAGCAATCTTCTTACGAAGCAGCCCGGGATGAGTATTTTGGGGGATATTTCAATAAAGCGATCAACCAGTTAGACAAGTATCTGAGTGATTATCCCAGTAGCCAATACGCTGGTAATGCAGTATATTGGAAAGGCGAAAGCTATTACGCCCTGAGTAATATGCCTACCGCTCTGCGCGAATTTCAACTTGTGATTTCACGCTATCCCAAATCCTGGAAAGTGGCAGATGCCCAGCTCAAGATAGGTATGTGCTATATGAATATGGGCGATCATGCCTCTGCAAAAACCGAACTGAAGAAGCTGAAAAAAGACTTCCCCCAGTATTCCAGAATGGATCTGGTGGATCGCTTTCTGAAAGAGCTGAAATAGGGAACAGTGACAAAACATCGCGCCCTGGGGCTCTTGATCTCAATCTTGCTGTTGGTCCATGCCGCCACGGTGTGGGCAGAGCAGCCCAATGACGAGCTTGCAAAGATTGCCCTTGACATCGCAAGCACCATTGATCTGGATCAGCCCCTGTTTTTGGATCTGCGCTGCGGTGAATTCACTCCAGATCTGTCTCAGAGTCTCAGCAGCTTGCTGCTAAAGCGTAAGGCGGATCTCAGACAGAGCACTGCCCATTCATTTTACACAGATTTTGATCCGGAAACCGAGAGTATTTCGCTGGATGAATATGGACTCCAGCAGGCACTCCTGGTGCAGGTGCAGATGAACATCAAATGGGTGACCAAGGAGCATAAGAGCTTTTTTTCATATCGCACCGAGCGAAATCCGGTGCACAGTTTTGAAGTGAAGCAGATTCAGCTTCCGGGGCGTCAGCTCATTCAGATCGACAGCTTTGAATATTTGCAGTATAACAGTGCCGAAAGCACTCTGTCTGCCCCAGGGCTGCGTTGGTTTGAACCGCTAATCGCTACCACCGCTATCGCTTCAATTATATTTTTACTATGGACTATCGAATAAAGGACATCTGATGAAAAGATACCTAAGCTTTTTGCTGCTGATCATATTGGTCTTCGGCGCTTGCAGCAAAAATAAAGTGGAGATCACGACCGAGCAAAAGCTGGCTATGGCGGACAATTATTATGGCAATGGCAAATACGCCAAGGCCGCCGTGCTGTATGACGAGATTTCTTTTGAAAGGAAATCAGCAGCCACGGCTTATGCCACCATGCGCCTGGCAGACAGCTATTTTGCCATGAACAAATTCACCGATGCCAGGCTGAAATACCAGCAGTTTATCGATGGTTTCCCAGATCACAGCAATGCTGCGGATGCTTATTTTCGCATAGCTCTGTGCCTCTTTGAAGAATCTGCCAAGCCCTCGCTGGATCAAACTGAGACCGTGGAAGCCATTGAAGCTTTCGGGGTTTTCCTGGAGCGTTTCCCCAATGACAGCAGATATCCCAGGGCCCTGGAATACGTCCGCCGGGCCCAATACAAACTCATCGAAAAGAAATATCAGAATGGCTATATCTATTACAAGATGAAGGATTACAGCGCTGCCCTGATGTATTTTGATGAAGTGATCGCCTTGGGCAATACCGATGCCTTGGATCGCAAATCGCTATACTATTCGGCGCTTTTGCACCAGCATCAGAAAAATCACGAGGCGGCCAATGAGGCTTTCATGCGCCTGAAATCCCGCTATCCGGGCAGTAAAGAAGTGAAAAAGCTGGAAAGAAGGTTTGATTGACATGGCCCATCGTGAAATCCTGACAGGAGCTTATGCCATCTTGGGCGGGAGCTTTGATCCCATCCACAATGGACATCTGTATCTGGCCAAAGAAGTCCTCAGCCTGAGCCCCATCCACAAAGTGATCCTGGTGCCCAGCTTCAAGCACAATTTCAAAGGTGAAGGCATAACTTTGGATTATGACAGCCGATTGGCTTTGGCGCAGGAAGCGGTGGATAATTTTAACCCTATGCACTTTATCAGGCACCCCGCGGAGGATTTTCGCCCGCCCATCGAAGTATGGGATGCAGAGCGTGGAGAAAGCGGATTTACCAGCGATCTGGTGCGCAAACTGCAAACGCAGAATCCGGGACAGAACTTTGCCTTCATCATCGGAGCGGATAATCTGGAAAACCTGCCCAATTGGCATGAATTTGCCTGGCTCAAAAAGAATCTGCATTTTATCGTGCTCCCGCGTCCGGATAGCACCATGCCCTGTGATGTCTTGTCTGAGATCGAATACAAGATCCTGGATATGCCTCTGTGCGAAATATCTTCTTCAGAGGTCAGAGCCAGAATCCGGGCAGGGGAAAGTATCTCCGGCCTGGTTCCGGAAGAGCTGGAACTCCGTATCCGCGATCTGTATCTGGGCGGAGCTTGACTAAGACAAGGTTTTTGGACCGCATTCCGCTGAGTCCCAAGCAGAGCACCCGGGAAGAGATCGCCAATGCCATCACCCACGGTATCGGAGTGGGGCTTTCCATCGCCGCTTTAGTGATTCTGGTGGTGTATGCGGCGCGCATCAGCGATACTTGGAAGATAGTCTCCTTCAGTATCTATGGCGCCTGCATGATCATTCTCTTTCTGTCTTCCACCCTCTATCACGCTTTCCCTCAGCCTTATGTCAAACGCTTTTTCCGGATATTGGATCATTCCTCCATCTTTTTACTCATCGCCGGAACCTATACTCCTGTGACCATCGGCCAAATGCGTGGCGGCTGGGGCTGGAGCATGTTTGGCATCATCTGGGGGCTTACGATTGCCGGCATTATCCTGAAGATCTTTGCCATGAGCAAATTTAAATGGGTGTCGCTGGTGGTTTATCTGCTCATGGGCTGGATCATGATAATCGCGATCAAGCCGCTCTTGAACTGTGTATCCGGCATCTTCCTGGTCTGGATTCTGATCGGAGGTCTGTTCTATTCTCTGGGTGTGATCTTTTACACCGCGCGTAAAATGCGCTATCATCACGCGATCTGGCATCTATTTGTGCTGGCGGGCTGTTTCTTTCATTTTATAGCGATGCTGCATCTGATTAATTGAAGCCTGCTGGCTGTGCTTTGTCTTTGTAACGCCAGCTTTAGCAGGACCTTGCATCAGCTTTAGCTGGTGCGTGTCCCTGTGAAAAATAGTAGTTACACGGATTTTGCGGATCACCCAGATCTACACGGATAACAAAACACTGGATTGCAAGTGCCTCGCTTGCACAACACAGGCTCTGCTTCCCTTAGTCAAACCTGCTTCTCAGATACAGGGCCAAACGCTCTTCGTAGCCCCTGGGATGTCATATTCACGACATTTAAGGGGGAAGGAGCATGGCAGAATCTTGGGGGATCACGATATTGCGATGTCAAATCATCCTGTTATCAGCAATGCCTGATCTGCATCTCCGGTTTACCTATCTGAATGACCTTCCTTGAAAGACTCCAGGTGGCGTGTTTTAACCGCCACGCTACGAGGCTGCCACTCAGGGCAAGACTCATTCCTGGCCTTTGAAGG
>Ga0265294_10004124_pt1 | contig 18268 bp, 16 predicted proteins | sample MunlanPumphouse3_FD_192504 | JGI IMG/M metagenome (GOLD analysis project Ga0265294, IMG submission 192504) | Groundwater microbial communities from a municipal landfill in Southern Ontario, Canada - Pumphouse #3 | ecosystem: Environmental > Aquatic > Deep subsurface > Groundwater | place...
TTGCCCTAATACAAAAAACATGGAGCCTGAAAGAATACTTGATGCAAAATGGGCGAATACTGATAACTCGCTGTTTACTGCTTATTTGAAATTAGAGTGTTATGATAAAGCTGGGCTAGTTAATTCCTTCATTCCTTTGCTAGCGGCAAGAGGAATATCTATCAATGCTTTGGAAATTCATAAGAGACAACAAGATAAGACCTTGATAAGCTTAGGGATTGAAATTAAAGAAATAGCTGAATTGGAGCTGATTATTAAAAAATTAAGTGAACTTCCAGAAGTCATTTCCGTTAAAAGGGGATATTAAGATTTTTTGCTTACCCAAAGTTCTTCATATTTTAAACCAGTTAGTTTTTCACAGATATTTTTTTCTTCTATTGTTATTAAATAGTCCTCACCAGATTTCTTTTTTGATATAAGTTTTTTGATTGTGTCATGAGTGTTCTTGTTTAAAGGATAACTTATACTAATTAATATCATTATGATCCCAAAAAATATAGGAATGATGCAATACATAATTTTAATTGCTAAAATGGAGGATTGGGTCGCTGCTTCAGGAGAGGCAATAGAGGTATCTAAGCCGAATCCTTCTAAAACAAATCCATATACAGTAATTGCCAATCCACTTACTATTTGTTTTCCTAGAGTTGTAAGTCCAGCATTAACACCTTCGCGTCTTTTTCCATGGATTAATTCATCTACATCTGATAAATCTGGCAATAAAGTCATAGGAACAAAACCTAAACATGATACCCCAGCGCCAAGAAAACTTACAGCAATAAATAAAATCCAAATAGGGGTACTATTGTTTATAAAAAGAATAATTATGCACGCAACCATAATTAATGGTATATCTATTAAGTAAGGCCTGTGTTTGTTTTTCTTTTTCATTAAGTAAACATTTGGCAAAAAAAATAAAATTTCTATTGCACCTTTGATGTTAACAATTAGAAATACTAAGGAAAAACCTAAGAAATAATTTTGAATATTTCCATAGGTTAAATAGATAAACAAAACCATACTTGCAGAGATTGCGCTTCCCACAAAGGTACCTGATAATCCAAGTGCAAAATATTTTTTATATGTTTTTGATCGAAAAACTTCTTTATATTGTGCGAATATGAATTTTACTGAAAGCTTATTATCTGATATATCACATTTTTTTTCTTTAGATCCAAGAGCTGTAATCAATACTGGAACTGCAAAAAATAAACCTAAAACAACTCCTAAAATTGCAAAGTTTGAAGTAAAATTGGCAGATAAGGGGTTTTCTTGAGTTACTGGTACGAGTAATTCATAAAGATAAGTAGAAACAACACATGATACACCAGAAAAAACCATTCTTACTGAAGAATAACTCGTTCTTTCATCATATCCCGAAACCATTCTTGGTAGTAGAGATTCATAGGGAATAATAGCTAAAGAAAAGGCTGTAGTCCAAAGAATATAAGCAAAAATATAATATATGAATTTAGTATTTAGGTTTGTTATTCCAAATGAATACCAAAGCATAAAATAAAAAATAAAAATTGGAATAACTGAAATTAACATCCAAAACTTTGACTTACCAAATTTATGGTTAGTTTTATCTACTATTACTCCAATAAACGGGTCAATAATCCCATCCCATATCTTTCCAATTCCCGTAACAATGCCAGCCATAATAGGGGTTAATCCAGCAACATATAATAAAAAAGATAAATAATAAAGAGAAATTACCTGCCCAACTCCACCACCTAGCATGTCAGCAAAAGAATAAGCAGATATATCCCAGAATTTTTTGAGTTTATTTAACGTAATTTCTTTCATTTATTCTGTTTTAATAATCTTTTGTTTTGTGGTAAGTTCCCCGAGTTGATTAGCCCATTTTTCGGGATAAAATGAAAAATATGAGATATTTTTTTCCTTTCTCTTTTTAATGAAATATCTTGAATTACACCAAATAAAAGATGGTAACCCAATAACAAATAAGTATAAAGGGCCTAATAATAGCGATTGAATGGTATGTCCATATTCATGTATGAGCGTGTTTTTTTCCCATTGTTCAGTCTTAGTTCCATTAATAATGATAAAAATTCCTAAAGATATTCCTCCCCAATTTTGCCCATGGAATCCAACTAAGGCACCATTAAAAAAAATTTGCTTGTTTTTTGGGGTTAATAAAAAATATGCTAAACCAATTAAGTTTTGCAATAATCCCCAAGAGAATTGAATTATATAGTAAAGCATATAAAAAATAATTTTCATTAACTAATTTTAGCATAGTAATTAATTCAAGTAAAACACCATTTATACAAAGAAAGATGTAAATAAATAATTACATTAGTCAATATTCATAAACTAAATTTTTATAACATTAAAAGGTTAAGGAATAGGTGATTTTTCCCCCAAAAGAATTGACAACAAAAATATCTTAATGTAAACTAATTTAAGTGATTATATAAAGGGTCACAACGGGGTGTAGCGCAACTTGGTAGCGCACTTGGTTTGGGACCAAGGGGTTGGGAGTTCAAATCTCTTCATCCCGACCATTACAAAGTGGGGGCCTTTAGCTCAGTTGGTTAGAGCGGTCGGCTCATAACCGATTGGTCCGCGGTTCGAGTCCGTGAAGGCCCACCATAAATTGATAATAAGACTAATGATGCGGTCCGGTAGTTCAGTTGGTTAGAACGCTAGCCTGTCACGCTAGAGGTCGAGGGTTCGAACCCCTTCCGGATCGCCAATTTTTTGGCTTGGTAGCTCAGTCGGTAGAGCAAGGGACTGAAAATCCCTGTGTCGGCGGTTCAATTCCACCCCAAGCCACCAGTAAGTCTTAAGCATATAAATTGTCTTTGAATGCTGGCTTAGCTCAACAGGCAGAGCAGCTGATTTGTAATCAGCAGGTTGTTGGTTCGATTCCAATAGCCAGCTCCATAAATATGGGTAGGTTCCCGAGTGGCCAAAGGGAGCAGACTGTAAATCTGTTGTCAGTGACTTCGATGGTTCGAATCCATCCCTGCCCACCAAAAAAGCGGTAGATGAAAATCGACCGCTTTTTTCTTTTTCAAGAGAAATTTTTTATTTATAAACCATAAACGTATTGTACCATAGTGATCTCTATTTCTCTCTCTTCATAAGCCCAGCCGGTTATAAAATTGTAATTAGTTGGGTGTTTTATTAAAAGTTTTATAACATCTCCGACTTCCAAAGATTTCACAATATCTCCTAAAGTGTTAATATCCGTGAAGTATATCGTTTCCTCAGAAATAATTATTCCCGTAATTATATCATTAATAAATATTTTTTTATCAATGGCTGCTGTAGCGTTATACTGTGCAACGGATCCATAAACATTTAAAGCAACAATAGAATAAAAGTATTTGTTTTCTTCATTATTTAAAGCACCTTGTACTGTTACTCCTAAACGAACTTTTCCCTCAATATAACCTTTATATTCATAATCTGGATTACCTGCCGTGCTCAAAAGTGATTCAGCAATGTCTATCGCATCATCAATTTTTATTGCATATCCAATCCCCTCAACGTCAGTTCCTACACTCTTTGCATTTACTATTCCAACAAGCGCACCCGAATAATCAAAAAGAGGCCCTCCAGAGTTTCCTGGGTTTACTGCGACATCTATTTGAAGTAAATTCATTGAGACACCATCCATATTAATAATTCTTTCTGTTCCACTAATAATTCCTTGGGTTACACTACCCCCGAGAGTTCCGAGTGGATTACCTATAGCAAAGACCGATTCAGCTAATTTTAAAGGAGCTCCTCCTTCATCTAAAAGGTTTCTGACATCAGCTGTGGGAAAAATTCCAGAAGTCTTCAAAACTGCTATATCCTTTTCATCATCTCCACCAATAAATTCGCAATCTAGTTCAGTCCCATCAATCAATATTGCTACTATTTCTGTGGCTTGGTCTATAACATGACAACAAGTAAGAATAAAAGAAGAATTGTTTGTTTCATCTGTTGCGAAAAATACGCCAGAACCGGAAGAATTTCCTTCATTTCCATCCCCATCTATAGTAATGCAAGATAAAGATACAACCGTATCTCTTACCTCCTGAACTACTTCAGGAAGTCCTCCCTCAATAATTGTTGGGGTTACTGTATTTATACTAACCTGATAATCTGCAGGTGTGCCTTCTAAGTAGTTTGTATCGTTATTATTGTTAGAAGAGCTGCTAGAAAGTCTGTCTGAATTCAAGTCTAGTCCAACAAAACTTGGGCTGCAAGCAACTAGAGAAATGGTTAAGGTAGTAATTAGAATAAGTAATAGATAAAACAAATTTTTTCTCATAAGATAAAGTCTCCTAATAAGCATTTGTATATAATATAATATATAATAACAATTTTTTGTGAAAAATACGTGAATAAAATATTTTTTAAATCATTAAAGGCATTTTACATTCTTAGCAAATTATAATACAATTTTTATATGATTAATACAAAAAAATTATCTTTTTTAAAATATGATGCCGCATATATTTCTGATCCTTCTAATTTGTTTTACTTTACAAATTACAAAAACGAAGATGCCAGAATTATTATCACTAGAAATGAAAATCTGTATATATCTGATCAAAGAGTAAAAGAAGAATTTGAAAGTATTTGTCCAAATTTCAGGTTTATTGATATCGGTGATGGAGGAGGATATGTCCAAAAATCGTTAGATTGTCTTGAAAAGCTTAAAATTAAAAGAATTGGATATGAGAACTTAAGCATAATAAACCATGAATTTATCATGCTTAAGAATTATAAATTAGTACCCATCTCACAAGAAATGCAACTTATACGCTCAATTAAAGAGGAATATGAACTTTCTTGCATAGAATACGCACAAAATATTACCGATTTAGTTTTTTTAAAAGCATTAGATTCCATTAAAGTTGGTATTTCCGAAATTGAATTAGAAAGTTTTATAAATAGTCAAATTTATCTAAATGGAGGCACTTTGGCCTTTGATACCATAGTAGCATTTGGAAAAAACACCTCGAAACCTCATGCACACCCAACCAATAATGTCTTACGTGAAAGAGACGTAATAACAATTGATTTTGGAGCAAAATATAAGGGTTATTGTTCAGATATGACACGTAGTATAGCTGTTGGAAAACCTGAGGACGATTACATTTCGTTATATCAATTAGTATTAGAGGCTCAAAAAACGGCCTTAGAAAAATTAAAGGCTGGCATGTCTGGGGCAGAGTGTGATTATTTAGCGAGAAATTACTTTTCCAAATTCAATATGGAAGTATTTTTTACTCACTCACTTGGCCATTCTCTTGGCATAGACATTCATGAAAAGCCCTCTTTAAGTAGATTTTATAATGGTCTTATTGATTCTAATGTAATTACTAGTGTCGAACCAGGCTTATACCTCCCAAATAGGTTTGGGGTAAGAATCGAGGATATAGTTGTTTTTCGTGAAGATGGTGTTCGAAACTTGACAAAATCACCGAAAGAACTGATAATATTATAGTCGAACGACAGGAGGGTATAATGGCATATATTAATGCAGGGGATTTTCGTAAAGGTATTACTTTTCAATTAGACAATGGTTCAGTACAAGTGATAGTTGAGTTTCAACATGTTAAGCCAGGAAAGGGCTCAGCATTTGTTCGCGCTAAAATGAGAAATGTGATGACCGGAGGAGTAATCGAAAGAACTTTCAATCCTAGTGAAAAATACGAACTAGCTCATATAGAAAGAAAGAAAATGGAATATAGCTATAATGATGGAGATTTGTATTATTTTATGGATAAAGATACGTATGATATGGTTCCTATGAATAGAGAAATTGTTGAAGATGCTTTGAGATTCATTAAAGAAGGTAGCCCTGTAGACATTTCATTCTTTAAAGGTTCTGCTTTTTCAGTAGAGCCAGAAAACTTTGTTGAATTATTAATTGTAGATTGTGAACCTGGATTGCCAGGATCAACCGCCCAACCAGGTACAAAAACTGCAATATTAGAAACAGGTTTTTCTGTGCAAGTTCCCTTATTTGTAAATGAGGGGGAAACAATTAGATTGGACACTAGAACTGGAGAATACATGTCTCGCGTTTAATGACTGTTATCTGCGTTTTTTTAGTCCTTCGCAAGAGGGACTTTTTTATTGCTTGCGTGTTGATTATAAGAAGTCATTTGTGGTATTATCATGAAATGAATAAGAATAAATTAGAAAAACAAGTTAATAATAGATATACTGAGCTAGTTGATTCGTTAATTGTAAAAGCTATTTTAAATAATGAAGCCGTATCAATGCGGCAAAATGTCTCCAAGAATAATGATTTATCTCAGGTTTTTTCAAAAGTTGTCATAAATGATTATCTATTGGAGATTGATTTCGAGATTGACATTAAATATGGCTTTAGTATTACCGAGATAAGTTGCATGTTGCAGGAACAAATAAAGAATGATATCGAGAAAAACACCAAATTTAAAGTGAAAAAAATAAATATCCTAGTAAAAAACGTTACTATATGAACATTACTATGAGAAAAAAAGCTAGAGAAAATTTATTTAAGCTTATTTTTGAGCTTATTTTTTCAAATTTTCAACCAAATAGCAAATCTTTTTCTTCATTATGCACTTCAGATTTTCCCAATGAAGATATTGAATATATTAAGGAAGTTTATTACGGTGTTATTGATAAAAACAAAGAGTTGTCCCTTATTATTCAAAAGCACGCTCAAGGATTCAATCTTGATAGAATTTACAAAACTGATTTAGCCGCTTTATTGCTATCAACATATGAAATCATGTTTCTTAAAGATATTCCTATTAATGTTTCTATTGCTGAAGCTATAAATTTAGTTAAGATTTATTCCACTGAAAAAAGCAGTGCATATGTTAATGGAATACTAAGTTCAATTAACAAGGAGTTAACCAACAAATCGTAACTATGTTAGAAAAAGAGTATCTCACTGTATCAGAATTAAATTCATATCTATATGGCATAATTGAAAATGATGCTTTACTTTGGGACTTAGTTGTTAAAGGTGAAATATCTGGATTAAGTATTCACAAAGAAAACTTATACTGTACCCTTAAAGATGAGAATTCTCAAATTTCTATATGTGGTTTTAAACTCAAACAGAAGTATTTGCCAAAAGAAGGAGATAGTGTATTAATTTCTGGGAGAATTTCTTATTACATAAAGACAGGCAAACTTTCATTTATCGCAACTGAAATTGAACTATGTGGCTCTGGCAAGCAATTTGATAAATTCCAAGAACTCAAAGCTAGATTAACAAAAGAAGGTCTTTTTGATATCACACATAAAATCTTACCTCCTGCATTTCCCCAAAATATAGTTGTGATAACAAGTAAGGAAGGAGCGGTTATAAAAGATGTATATAAAACCATCCATAAAAATAATAAACAAATAGCTGTTTCAGTTTACAATGTTTCCGTGCAAGGCATTTCTTCAGTAAAAGAAATAGTTGAGGCCTTATCTTTTTTAGACAAACAAAATTTTGATGTAATTATTTTAGCCAGAGGAGGGGGCTCTGCTGAAGATTTGAATTCTTTTAATTCGGAGGAAGTTGTCAGGGCAATATACGCTGCAAAAACATTTGTCATTTCAGCTATAGGCCACGAGGTTGATTTTACTCTTTCAGATGCTGTATCAGACTTAAGATGTTTAACTCCTACGGCAGCTGGAGAGTATATTGTTTCTCAGTATAACAATTCAATCAATAGAATATTTTCATCTTTACAAACTATAGAAAAAAAAGTAAATATGACTATTGAGTCAACAAAAAATTTAGTTATAAACTGTTTAAAGAAAATATCTTTAATAACGCAGTTTAAGATTTCCTCTGAAGAAAAGAACATATATAATTTAAGAAAGACACTGAGCTTAATTAACCCCCAAAATTTATTCAACAAAGGATACTTTAAAATTAAAAAAGGGGATGTTAATATTTATTCAGTTCAAGACGTATGTGTAAATGATATATTGAATGTTTATGGAAATAAAGGGTCTTTTTCCGCAAAGGTCATAGATAAAGACTAATTTTAGGAGGCGTTCTAAATGAGTTTAGAATATAATATAGAAAAAATTGAATCAATCGCGCAAAAAATTGAGTCTGAAGTTTTAGCTATTGATGATGTATTGAATTTGTATGAAGAAGCAATTCTTATATCAAAAGATTGTCTAATAACGTTATCTTCTCAAAAAGGTCGCTTAACCGAGTTAAATGCTTCATTAGAAAAGTTAATTATTGAAGATTATGATTAGTAATATGATAGAATCATTGCTTTTAGAAATAGACGAAGAGTTGAAAAAGACTATTCTTAATTATTCAGGGTATATTCCAGACATTCTCTATGATGGGATGCTTTATTCCTGTTTCGGCGGGGGAAAAAGAATAAGACCATTGCTATTTTTACTTTCATGTCAGGCTTTTGGCTTAGAAAAAAAAGAATTATTCAAAATAGCTGTATCTATAGAATTAATTCATAGTTATTCTTTAGTACATGATGATTTACCTGGAATGGACAATGATTTAATTAGAAGGGGGAAAGCTTCCGTACATAATAAATTCGGTCAAGGAATGGCAATTTTAATAGGAGATGCACTTTTAAATTGTGCTTATGAAACACTATTTGAAATTACAAAAGAATGCAACAAATATGCCTCTATTGCAAATTATATATCACGAAAAGCTGGGGTTCTCGGAATGATTGGAGGACAAGTTAAAGATATTCAGGAATCAATCCCAGATAGCTTAGACCAAATATTAGGGATTTATGATGGAAAAACTTGCGCTCTATTTGAGGCAGCGATTGCTAGCCCGGCTGTTTTTTTAAACATCTCTAAAGATAACCTTAATTTGCTCGAAAAATTTTCTAACACTGTTGGAAAAATATTTCAGATCAATGATGATTTCTTGGATCATCGACATAAATCAGAAAAAATTAATATTATTAAAATAATCGGAGAAGACAATACCAAATCGTTATTTAACAGATTAAAAAATGACTTATTTTTACTCGCAGATCAGTTATGTTTAACAAATTCATTACTTTGGAATGCTATAATAAGTTTATTGAATATTAAAACCGATTAAAAGCACCTTTATTTGCAGAGTTTTTAACTATATGATATAATTCCTTTGTTGATGGCGGTACAGTATTCTAGTCAGATACGGTACGAGCAAAGGCGGGGCTAAAATACCGTCAAAGAGCATATCGATGAAGTTTCTTGTGTTTGCTTGGATTGCCCAAATCCGGGCGTATGCTGGAAGTTAAGGTTTTTGGGCGTTTAACAATGGCATGTTGAAGCCGACCCAATTATCGTGGAGACCTATTTTGGACAGACTTGAATAGTTTTTCTGAATAGGATTAAACCTGCATCGCGGTAAGCAATATCTGTGTGCAGTGTAGCTTGCCTTGAGTGTCCTAGTGAGGAATAAGGTTCAGAATCATACTGAGTACGCGAACTTTGAATGGTCTATGCTTATGAAACCTAGGGTGCAAAAGAGGATAGTTCGTATCCATTCTGTTAAAGAAATTTTCTAGACTGAAACAATTAAGGATTATAGTGTGTTCTAAGTGGCGATTCGGTTATGTTTTGAGCAATCAGACATTGTAGAATTTCAAAGGAAACTGCTTGGACGGCAACGACAAGTATTTTACAGGGAAAGCCTACCGAACCTAAAGACGCAAGGTTTACTTAATTTGCACCTCCATCAACAATTTCGAGGATTCAATGAGTTTAGATAATTCTAATAAAGAAACCAATAAAAACAATTTTGATAATGCTCCTGATGATAATGATTCAGATGGGCAAATTTTTGTAGATAGGCATATTAGCCTAAATAAAGAATCTTCTGTGAACCCAATACGGAAAAAAACTGTTAAATCAAAAAAAAAGAATAAAGGTATTTTTTGGGTTATAAAAATCACTTTTATAACTCTTATTCTTGCTGCGTTTTTTTCTCTTCTTTCAGAGTTTACTAACTATTTTCATTATACAATATCTATTCTACTTCTTATAATTTTAATATTTTTAAGTTTGATTGCAGATGCTGTTGGAGTTGCAACTACTTCTTGTAATCCTGAACCTATATATGCTTTAGCTAGTAGGAAAGAACCAGGTAGCAAACAAGCGCTTATACTTATTAGAAATGCTGAGAAAGTATCAAATATTTGTTGTGATGTTATAGGAGACATTTGTGGAATTGTGAGCGGGGCCTTGTTGATAGGTATCACTTATAAATTTTCCTCATTTTTTTCTGAATCAGCTAAACTAATAATTAATATAGCTTCAGCTAGCATTGTCGCAGCTTTAACTGTTGGCGGAAAAGCTTTTTTTAAGAATCTTGCTGTAAATAAATCAAAAGAAATAGTATTAATGACCGCAAAGTTTGTAGCAGTATTTTACAATCCAAAAGATCCGATTATAAAGAAAAAAAAGAAATAACTATATTTGCCCGTATATATTTTTATTCCTTGTATAATATGCAAGGTAAATGTATAATTAAACTTATGATTATTGGAATTTATACAAATTTATCTAAAGATATTGGAGGAAAAGTAACAACCTCTATTTTTGATTTACTTTCACAAAATAATTTCGTTACTATTAATTTGTCCGATGAATTAAGAATACTGAATTTAAAAGGAGAATACTTCAGTAGAAATTCTCTCGCTCAGAATTCTGATTTAGTCATCGTTTTGGGGGGGGATGGAACAATTCTTAGAATAGCAAAAGAATGTGCTTTGTATGATACAAAGATCTATGCTATTAATTTAGGTAATAGAGGTTTTTTAACAGAAGAAGAAAACTTTGACATAAATTCACAAATCAATTTTCTATTGAAAAAAGAATATGCTTATGATAAAAGAAGATTAATTAGAATTAGTGCAAAAAATAACATTTTTTTTGCTCTCAATGAAGTCGTCTTGGCACGTGGATCGAGAACAAAAACAATGAAATGTGAAGTAATGATTAATAGCGCATTATTTGATTATTATACCTCAGATGGAATTATTGTTTCTTCTCCTACTGGATCAACTGCCTATAATATTTCTGCTGGAGGGCCAATAATTGCTCCAGATGTTGAAGCGTTTGTAATCACTCCAATTTGTGCTCACTCTTTACATTCAAGACCGATAGTAATAAATAATCAATCCAGTATTTGGATTTCCCTTTTACACGCCGAACCATATGCTCATCTAAATATCGATGGCGAAGATATAATTAATCTCGCTGATGGTGATTCGATAGAAGTCTCTTCATCAGAATTAGTGGCAACTTTTATCCGAAAACCGGATTATAATTATTTTTCTAGGTTATCAAAAAAAATGAGAAGATGGAGCGATATAGATTCATTCAAAATATAGGGGGTAAATATGTCCCGTTCAGAAAGACAAGATAAATTAATAGAAATTATTAATTTTAATATCATTGAAAACCAAAAACAATTGACTTCATTTTTAAGAGAGGTTGGTTTTAATGTAACTCAAGCAACCGTGTCTAGAGACATTAAAGAACTCGGCTTAATAAAAAGAAAAAATACTTCAGGAGTATCTCATTATGTAAAGCCTGTAGACCCTCGATTGAGAAAACTTAAAACATTGTTTCACCAATCAGTAATAAAAATTGATTTTACGGGAAATATTATTATTTTAAAAACTTTGAGTGGAGCAGCAAATTCAGCTTGTGCTTTAGTGGATAGAATAGGAGAAAATGAAATTGTTGGAACTATAGCTGGAGATGATACTGTAATGATAATTGTTAGGAATGAGTCATCAATATCTAATGTAATCAAATTATTGGAGAGTTTTAGAGAATAGTATGTTAGCTTCATTACATGTAAAAAATATTGCTGTAATAAAAGATATTTCAATTAACTTTGGTAATGGCTTAAACATAATGACTGGAGAAACCGGCGCTGGGAAATCAATTATTATTGACAGCATTAACTTTGTTTTGGGAGACAGGGCAGATAAGAATATTATACGATCTGGAGAAGAAAATGCCGAAGTTGAAGCAGTTTTTATATTAAATAGTTTTGAGACGATTCTTAGTGAAATTTTAAACAATAATGGCATTGATTGGAATGATGGGATATTAATTATTAGAAGAACATTAAATATTAATGGAAGAGGCGAGATACGTGTTAATGGATTTTCTGTAACACTATCTTTTTTGAAGTCTATAGTATCTTATTTGTTAGACGTTCATTCTCAACATGAAACACAATCTTTGTTGAATGAGAATAATCATTTAAAAATATTGGATGCTTATGCAGCTGAAACAAATTCATTAAATGTTGTTTTTTTAAAAAAATTAAAAGAATTTAAAAGTTTGCAACAATTAATAGAATCATTTCCTCAACCTCTAGATATTGAACATCAAATGGACATATTAAATTTTCAAATTAATGAAATAGAAGAATCTAATTTCCATGATTTTGAAGAAGAGACATTAATAAAGGAAAGAAATGTTATCCAAAATAGTGAAAAGATACTTTCATCCTTAGTTAATGCTATTTCATTATTAGAAGGAAATGATATCATCGGTATAGAAACGATTATCTTAAACCTATTGAAAGAGGTTAGTTTTTTAAATAGGTTTGATTATTCGTATGGATCAATTTCAGACCGTTTAGAAAGCATTCTTATAGAAATTCGTGATATAAAAAATTCTTTAGATGATTCCCTGAAAAATATTGATTATGACGACAATAAACTTCAATCGATAGAAAAGAGAATAGAACAAATTCGAATGGTAAAAAGAAAATATGGCAGTGATGAAGAAAGCATAAAATCCTTTCTTTTAAAATCAATAGAACGTAGAAATTATTTATCAAATGCAGAACAAAATATTTCAGAAATAAGCTCTAGTATGAGTTCTTTAAAAAAAGAATTAACTGAAATTGGATTGAAACTACATGAATTAAGAGTATTGTCTAGTAAAAGTTTTGTAGATAATATTGTAAAACAATTAAATGATTTAGGAATGAAAAATGCTTCTTTTTCTGTATCAGTTGAATTGTTAGATGATTTTATTAATAATAATTTTTTAGAATTAAGTCTTAATGGCCCAGATAAAATTAAGTTTTTAATATCGTTAAACAAAGGAGAACCATTAAAAGATTTAAAAAGAGTTGCGAGTGGTGGAGAAATGAGCCGGATTATGCTTGCAATAAAAAATATTACTGCAAATCTAGAAGGAATTGACACTCTAATTTTTGATGAAATAGATTCTGGAATTTCTGGAAATGCGGCAAAAACAGTTTCTCAAAAATTATTTAACATTTCTATAGGAAGACAAGTAATAGTAGTAACTCATTTATCTCAAATTGCAGCTATGGCAGACTTAAATTATCTTATTCATAAACATGTATCTGGAGATGAGACACTTACATATGTTTCTCAACTAGATGAAGAGGGTGTAATCAAGGAGCTAATGCGCATTTCCGGAAGCAATAACTCAAGCAAAGCTGGCTATCTTTCTTCAAAAGAATTAAGAGATTGGGCAACTGATTATAAAACCAAAAAAATCAGATAAAATAAATTTATTATTACATTATTTGCCTTAATTTGTAATTATTTATTAGTTTATATATAAGTATCTGGTTATTGCTTGTTAAACTTTAGCTTACAGTGATATAATTTTTGGAATGAATTGATTACGAGGAATTTATGGAAAATAACATAGTAGCTTTACTAGAAAAAGTCAAGAATGAAATCCTTGCTTCTGAAAGTACATCCCATATTAACGAAGTGAGAATTAAGTACATTGGACGAACAGGTTTATTAACAAACATGTTAAAAGAACTTAAAAATTTACCTTCTCAAGAAAGACCTACAGTTGGTAAATTTTTAAACGAGGCAAGAATTACAATTGAAAATTTAATATCAAATAAACTGGCAGAATTGATTGTTTATGAACAGAAGAAAAAAGAAGAAAGTGAATTATTAGATATCTCTTTATCTCTACCTTCTTTTAAAAGAGGTGTTTTACATCCTTTATCAATTGTAAAAAGTGAAATAATTGATATATTTACTGGGCTAGGATTCAGTATCGAAGATGGCCCTGAGATTGAACTATCTAAGTATAATTTTGAGTTATTAAATATTCCTGCAGATCATCCATCTCGTGCTTTTTGCGATAGTTTTTATATTTCCGATAATATTCTATTAAGAACACAGACATCTGGGATTCAAGCAAGAGTGATGGAAAAAACAGTTCCCCCCATAAAAATTATATGTCCCGGAAAGGTTTATCGTCCAGATGATGATGCAACTCATTCCCCAATGTTTCAACAAATTGAAGGATTATATGTCGACAAAAATATATCTTTGGCCGATTTAAAACATATATTAGAACTATTTGCTAAAAAATTTTTTACAGAATCAACTAAAGTTCGATTCCGACCATCCTATTTTCCTTTTACAGAACCAAGCGTTGAAGTTGATTTAAGCTGTGCAATATGTGGAGGTGTAGGCTGTTCTCTTTGCAAGGGCACTGGTTGGCTAGAATTGTTAGGAGCTGGAGTAGTAAATCCGATTGTTCTAGATAATTGTGGCATATCTTCTTCTGTTTATAATGGATATGCCTTTGGAATCGGAATTGAAAGAGCTACTATGGTTAAATATGGAATACCAGATATGAGAATTCTCTTCGATGGGGATGTAAGATATATTGATCAGTTTAGATAATTATTTAATTGTTTTGAGGTAAAAATGTTAGTTCCTATTAGTTGGTTAAAAGAATATGTAGATGTTGATTTATCTCCGATTGATTTAAAAAACTCTCTTGTTAAGGCCGGTTTTGAAGTTGAGGAAATTATAGATTTAGCAAATAAAATAAATAATGTATACTCTTCAAAAATTATAAGTATAAAAAAACATCCATCTGCTGATAAATTGATTATATGTGAAGTCGCATCAAAAGACAAGAATCATTATTTTATTGTAACTAATGATATTAGCTTGCAAATTAGTGATATTGTTCCTCTGGCATTAGATGGTGCTGTTTTATTCGATGGGAAAATTATTCATAGCGATACCATACGAGATTATAAATCTGATGGTATGTTTTGTGGCCCAGAAGAAATTGGAATTTTTGATTCTGATTCTTCAGCTAAAAAAATGAGTGTATATAAATTTAGCGACTCAACTGTTGTTGGAGAAGATGTTAATATTATTTTAGGACGAAATGATATAGTTCTAGATATTTCGATAACAGCAAATCGAAGTGATGCAAATAGCATTCTTGGTATCGCTCGAGAAGTATCCGCTATTACTGGAAAACCTCTAAAGAAAACTTTCTTTGAAGATTTTTCAACTTTATCAAAAAGAAAAGAACTTAAATGCGAAATAGAAGCTTCTGACAAATGCAGAAGATATATAGCATGTTTAGTTAAAGATATTAAAATTACTGATAGTCCTGATTATATTAAAAGAAGGCTTAAATCGGTAGGTATTAACTCTATCAACAACATAGTTGATTTAACAAACTATGTTATGATTTCCGTTGGTCAACCTTTACATGCTTTTGATTATTCAAAAATTTCTGGAAACTCTATAATAGTTAGAATGTCAAAAGACACCGAAGTGATTACAGCTTTAAACGGAAACAAATATACGCTTAATAAATCGATACTAGCTATTTGTAATTCAAATGAACCTATGGCAATTGCGGGTGTAATGGGGGGAAAGGATCATTCAATTGATATATCTACTAAACATATAGTTTTGGAAAGTGCTAACTTTGCACGCGACTCAGTAAGAAACACATCAAGATCTTTGGGTTTACAGTCTGAAAGTTCTTTAAGATTTGAAAAAGGAATTGATTTATATTCTCAAGAACTTGGCATTTCTCTAGCGCTACAAATTATTAAGGACGAAAAGTGGGGAACCGCATATTCTATATATGACTCTTTAACCAACATTCCGCAGCCAAAGATTGTATCATTTAGATCAATAGACATAACTAAGGTTTTAGGTATATCTATTGGCAAGACGGACATAATTTATCCTCTAGAGTCGTTAGGGTTTCAAGTCTCTGTTGAAAATGACTACTATAAATGTGTGGTCCCGCGATGGAGAGATGATATTTATGGAATCAATGATATTGCGGAAGAAATTATTCGCATAATTGGATATGATAGATACGATGAAATAGATTCGAAGAGAATGGGATCTGTTATTTTGGGCCAAAAAGGAGATTTTTATAAACTTATTGAAAAAACCAAAGAAGTTTTGCTTGGGGACGGATTCAGTGAAGTCATTAATTATTCATTTATTCCCAAAAAGGCATTAGATGAATTAAATATATCTGAAGATTTTGAAGACAAGCTAATTTATTTACTTAATCCATTAAGTGATGAATATGCCCTTATGCGTCCCATACTATCATATAGTATGATAAAAATTATTGCGAAAAATTTTTCAAGAGGTAACAAGAATGTTAAGCTCTTTGAATTAGGAAAAACATATATTCAAGAAAGTAAAATAATTTCTGAATTACCACATGAAAGTTATAAATTATGTTTTAGTTCCTATTCAGTTAGTTTTTTTGAATTAAAAACTACATTGGAAAGAATTATGTATTTATTAAGATATGATGTGCTATATAAAACAAAAAAATTACCCTTTATGCATGATTATAGATGTGCTTCTGTCATAGATAAAAAAACAGGAATCGAAATAGGATATATCGGAGAAGTTAAAGCATCCATTTCTGAATCCATATATGATGTTACCGATAGAATAGTTCTTTGTGAATTAAATTTTGATTATTTGACAAATAATTATCAAGGATATAAAAATTTTAAAAATATTTCTAAATACCAGATATCGGATAGGGATATTTCCATAGTTATAGATAAAGAAGTTAATGCACAAGACATTATTGACTCTGTTAGCGTTGCTGCGAATGATCTATTAGTAGACGCATACATATATGATGTTTACTACGGTGCTCAGGTTAACTCTAATCAAAAGAGTGTTTCGATAAAATTAAGATTTCAAAGCAATACACATACTTTGAATGATTTTGAAATAAATAGTGAAATGGAAAGCATTTATAGTTCGTTAAAAGAGAAATATAATGCTTATCTTCGTTAAAATGGATGATAGAACTCTTCGAGCACTAGAATTTACTAAAATTCTTGAACGAATCTCAAAATATGCATCTTCTTCACTTGGTAAGAGTGCTATATTAAAACTAACCCCAAATCTCGATTTTAACCAAATAAATATATCGCTTAATGAGATTGAACAAGCGTTTATTGTGTCAGAGAAATGTTCTAAAGGAATTAGTTTCTCATTTGATGATATTACAGATATTTTTAATAAAGCAAAAGTTTTTTCTACATTAAATAATAATGAATTATTAAAAGTATCTAGATTTATTAAAATTGCTATAAATGTAAAGCAAGACATTAATAGTGTAAAATCAAACGATATTTTTTTGTTAAAAGATTATGTTAAAGAAATTATTCTTCCAATTGAACTTAGCAAGTATATAGATGAAAATATAATATCAGAAACAGAAATTAGTGATAATGCTTCTTCAGTCTTAAAAAATATAAGAAAAAAAATAAAAACAATATCTGAACAAATTAAAAGAAAATTAGATTCTTACGTTAACTCAAGGGAATCAGCAAAATTTCTACAAGATAGCATTGTTACAATACGGAATGACAGATATGTTATCCCAGTAAAAGCAGAATATAAAAATTCAATTAATGGCCTAATTCACGATCAAAGTTCAAGTGGCCAAACATTGTTTATTGAACCTTTTACTATTGTAGAAATGAACAATGAGTTAAAGTCTGTTATTCTTTTGGAAAATCAAGAAATAGAGAAGATTTTAAGGGATTTAACGACCAAAGTTTCTGCTATAGTAGATAATTTAAATTATGCAACAAAATCTTTAACTTCTTTAGATGCCATTTTCGCTAAATCATACTATGCATACTCTACAGATTCAGTAAAACCTACTATGAATTCAAAAGGTTTAATAGAAGTTGAATTGGGTAGACACCCATTAATCGAAAAAGATTCCGTAGTACCTACAACAATAAATATAGGAAAAACATTTCGTGTATTATTAATTACGGGTCCAAATACTGGTGGAAAGACTGTGGTGCTAAAATTAGTTGGGATAATGGAATTAATGGCATTATCCGGATTGTTTGTTCCAGCAAAAAAAGCAGAATTGTCAACTTTTGATAACATTTTTTGTGATATTGGAGATGAACAAAGCATAGAACAAAGTTTATCAACTTTTTCTGGACATA
>Ga0265294_10004125_pt1 | contig 18260 bp, 18 predicted proteins | sample MunlanPumphouse3_FD_192504 | JGI IMG/M metagenome (GOLD analysis project Ga0265294, IMG submission 192504) | Groundwater microbial communities from a municipal landfill in Southern Ontario, Canada - Pumphouse #3 | ecosystem: Environmental > Aquatic > Deep subsurface > Groundwater | place...
ACTATCCTCATTCTTTTATCTGGATCATAGTCATTGAATACTATTCTATCTGGAACTATTATTAATATAATAGCTTCATCTCCAAACAAAATAGTATCATATATAGTTTCACCATTAGGACTTTTTATACAAACTACTTTTGTATCTTTAACCATGAATGTCATCATAAGATAATCATTATTCACGGTTATATTATGTGTCATGAATAAAACTTTTTCCATGGCTGATGAAATTTTTACAAATAGAATATCCTGTTGAGTGAATAGTCTATTCACCGATGAGTATAATTTTGTAAACAATCCTTGTTGCATTATTATCTCCTTTCATTCTTTTTATATCCGAATGGATTCAACCACACAAATTGCATAGTGTCTAATGTGGGAATTAATTTCTTCAATCTATTGATTGGGCGGTACTCTAAACCAATCTTTTCCATTTCAAAAAGTTCCCCACATGATCTACACTCTCCATATAAACTGTATTCTGTAGTAACGAATTCAACTGGCATTCCATTCGGTTCTAATTCGATCTCTGTTTCTTCTTTTTCTACAATAGTAATTGTTCCACCACATCCGAAACATTGCCCCATACCTAGGAATTCAATTAATTGTCTCATAACATCCTCCTATTCTACTTTTGGATCGGTATAAACTATACCCCTTATATCGCCATTCATTACTACTACACTATCATAAAATCTTGTTGCATTTGGGCTTGTAGACATTTCTGTATATTGTTTTTTACTTCCATTTACAATAACAGTTCCTGGTATAAATGTTCTACCGATTTTAGCCTCTATTGCTTTTTTCACTCTTAATTGTTCTCTAGAATACATAAAGTATCTATTATAATCAGACATCTTTTCATCCCCCTTTACCCAATTATCTAAATTAGGTGTTTTAATTTTATAACCAATTCCAATACCCCAGTGTTGAATATAAAATACTCCACATTTAGGGCATTGCCATAAATTTTGACTTGATGTCTTATGAGTTGCAATTAAACCAAATTTATGATTACAGAAGTATTGTTTTAATTTTAAAATATCAATCACTCCCAATTATATTTGGTTATTGTCTTCATCCGTAAAATCTAGTTCTTCATATGATAAATCTGGATGTAATGATAATTCTATCATATCAAATAACCTAGACATATTCTCGGATAAAGCTATAGGTTTAAGCAATTCTTCCATTGTTGCAGTACATTCTTCTAAGAGTATTTCATCATCTGAAGAGATTTCCTGCTTCAATATTTCCTTCTTAAAAATTATAGCTTCCTTTCTTCCGGTTGCTGCTTTATAATTATTCATTATTTCAGAAAACTCTTTCTCCCAGTAATTGGGTTCTTGAAAATCTGAAAATGAACCATTATATATGGTTGTTAATGGACATATAGTTCCAGTCACTCCAGGATCTGTAGCGGATGATGAGTCTGGATCTATTCTTCCTAAGTGGGATATATTTAGGGTTCTATATATATCTGGAATTGAACTATTGTTTGATTCACCCAATCCAGATATACCTTTATAAGTAAACTTCAATGCAGTTAATGCATCTATATCATTAACCATATTTACATAGTTTACTAACTTACATTTTGTTATTGCACCTAATAAATACATAGGTACAGTGGATATAGCTCTTCGAATATTATCTTTCGATGCTTTCTTAGCCATATCAGATACTCTATATATACCTTTAGAAATCTTCATTGCATATAGAGAAGCTATATACTCTGAACATCTTATTTTCTTAATAGAAATGTCGAGATTATCCTTTGTTTTTAAGTTAGAAAATTCTCTTATCATCCATCTCAATATGAGATAGATATTACTTTTTTCTTCTTCTGGAAGTCTTATTGATTCTTTTGTAGAGATATCATATATACTCTCTAGAGAGTCTAATATAGACATTCCTTTTTCTAAACTATTGTTATTGAACTCTAAACTTATAGACTTAATCCAATACTCAATAGTGAACATATTTTCATATATAGTGTCTTTAATGATAGCTTTATATAAAGTTGCCACTAAAGATTGAACCACTGCATCAGCATCAAATATCATTTTTGGTACATTTATAAAGATATCATTCTTCATAAACGTATATACATTTTCATCATGTGGATCTTCTTGTGTTAAAGTAACACAATAGATCCCAAGCATATTAAATGCACCGTACAATCCATATTTCGCCAAGATATACTTTAAAGCCCCTAGAGACTTATTGAATATTCTTGACAAATAAAAGGTTGTCTTGATAGTTTCACCATTTGTTGTTTTCAATGGTTGGAAATTTCTATATAATCTAATAGGCATAAACATAGTTTTCAAAGTTACACTATGCTTCTTACTATTAGAAGTAGAATTATTATAAGTACTAGCATCCACAATTTGATACATTGCAGAATAGATATTACCAGATATTCTGAAATAATATTTATTAACTATACGTGGGACAGCAATGATTACATTTACGTATTCATAATCATCCTTAATAGCTATATAATACCTAACGATTAAGAGTTTAATATCAGAATCTTTGAGATTGATATACTGATATTGATTCTCTTTCCGTTTGTTTTTGTTCTTAAACTGTTCATCATATTTGAACAAGATATTATTAATCTCATTGTAGTCTTCTACTACTGTAAAAGAATCAACTCTAAGAGTGAAGAACTTGTCTCTCTGACATGACAATATAACTTTCTTCAGTTCTTCGATTATATCATCATCGGATCGTACAAAAAGTTCTTCATTAAATTTTTCCCGATATTCATTATTATAATTATGCATGATTTGTCCTTGATTTAAATGATTACTCATTCGATGTTCCTCCCGCAAGTTCAACAATTATTCGCTCTCCAATTGGATTCGGGACAGAATCATTTTTATCTTCAATTATGAGAGTGGCTTTAATGTCTAATGCCTGAAACCATGTTTTAAGTTTCGACATAGTTATTGTTTCATCATTAAATAATCTTTTATCATTACTATAATTGTTTCCAATTCTAGCAGCATATTTGTCTAGATCTATATGCTTTGCAATTACAGCTTTTTTTAAACCTACCATTTCAGGTGAATCATTTTCTCCTATTCTAGGAGTGAATATATTATCAGGATTAGTTAGAATTATTCTTTCCATAGACTTCAATTCACTTTGTTTTTCTATGACTTCTTTCAAAGACTTAGCATTATCAAAGTTAATTATATTATCTATTGAATATTCTGGATCTCCATCTTCAGGATCTTTAATAATGTTTATTAGACCATTCATATATATTCCAGGTCTATCATCATTTTTCCCTCTGATTGGATAAACCATTTGAGATTCTTTATCTTTAATTGCAGTGAATGTTAAGTTTAATGATTCCTTATTTTGATTATACTCTTCTTGAGTGATTACATCATATATTCTATCACCAATTTTTGATTTCTCCATATTATCACCCCTTATTAAAAATAAACACGCATTGAAATCAATGCGTGTTCTTTTTATCATATAGATTATTCCAACTCGGAATCCCCTTTTACTAACCTCTTAAGGTTTCCATCAGGGGTAATGGAGAAGATCTTCTCTCCGTTTTCGATAGCTACCGATGCAGTGAAGAATCCCGGCAATTCAATTGTCTTCTCTTCGCCGTCAACTGCGTTCAGATCCAGCCATGACTTAAGTGTATCGATAATTAATACAAGTACGTCAGGTACTAATTCTGGAGATGCATATCTGAAGTTATGCAGATCCTTGGCGGATGTAGCCAGTACCCTCAAAAATTGAGTATCTGTAGCGTTGTATGTTTTAACATCTTTAGCGACATCAGTTTCATCGAACGTAAACTCAAAGGACCAGTTTCCAGGAATTTCTTCATTTTCATTCGGATGATATCCGACTTGAGCCGCAAATCTAAAGTTTCCTTTTAGATCGGCAATTACCAGAGCCGTTTTGACTTCTCTTGATTTGACAATTCCTAAGAAGTCTGACACTGCCATAAACAGGCTATCGAACAGATAGTGGGTATACTGGGGTTGGATATCTACTCCTAAGTTTGTGATATCCTGCGAGAATTTTGCACTGATAGATGTTTCGTTAAAGTTCATGTTCTTCCCTCCATAAATTAAATTTATTGTATATATATTCATCTTAATAATATATAATTATTAAAATGTTTATACCATTGTTAAAAGCTACTTTTCATCATCACTGTAGATACTTATTCATATTGAGTATGAAATCACCTACATCAACAATTAAAGTATTTTCTGTAATACTTGCTGTCTTAGTACTTGTATATCCAGGGTATGGGACTAATAATATATCTGTTGTTTTTGTTATTCCACCTTCAGATGCATCATGTCCCATAGCAACTAATTTCTCTACCAGTTCAGTATTTCTAAATCCAGTAAACCTTATCTTTTTACCAGACTTAATACCCTTACTTATCATGACATTCTTCATTTGATTTATATACTCTAGATCATTTCTATGAAATTCGAATTCCTGAATCAATGTATCTGCAGTCGCTGGACCTATTCCTTTGATCTGAAGAAGTATTGATCTTAGATCTTCTGATTTCATATTCAAAATTTCACTGAGAGTATACTTAGATAGAATGAGTTTCCATTTCTCAATTGCTACTCCTGTAAATCCTATTGAACCAATGATTCTATAATCATATATAGGAGTAGTTTTAAGATCATTCATTCGTTGTATGAACTTATCGGATGTTACATCACCTAGAAAAGCAACATCATCCTTAGTTAGATTTAAAAGTTCTACCAAACTAAACTTAGCTATTGCAGTTAAAGATGCTTCAGCAAAGTCTTTAAGATTTAACTTTTGTAACATTCCAATCATCCTATTAAGGTTTCGTTCTGGACAACTTATATTATTACAGAATATAGTCTTACCAGTTTTAGATACTATTAATTTATTACCACATGATGGACAGATGGTTATAAACTCCACAATGGGATTTGTATTATTCACATTATAAGAGTTATCTGGTTTAGTTACATATGGCATTACATCAGCAGTAAACTCAATATTTAAAAAATCTCCAATTCTTAATCCAAGATTCTTAAATCTTTCATAAGAATGACCACTAGACTTATCATGAATAGTCCCATAAAATTCTACAGGATCATAATGAATCTTTGGTGTTATGCAACCATCCTGACCTACAGTATAACTATAACCTCTAAATATAGACTGTTTGACAAGAGGATTAAACTTAACAGCTACAGAATATTGGTTGACAGAATTAGATCTACCAAGTCTAGTAATTAGATCTTCATCTAGATAAGATATTACTACTCCATCATACATAAACGGCATGAATGGTCTCATATATTCAGCTTCTTCTACAAATCTTTTAATCTGAAATAAAACCTGAACATATGTTCCTGTAATAATACTATACCTTAGATATTCACCAGAGTGATAGTACTTATTCATGAATTCAACTTCAGTTAATCTATCTATTCCTAATGAAGTAGCAAGTGGAACTAAAGTTATGAATTCTTTATAGTTGGTAGCATCTAAAGAAGAAAATATACTTATAATTGCAGTTCTACAATTTTTATATTTCTTCTCTTTCTTTAGATTATATTTCCATAAGTCAACATATGTCATTATAGCTTCAAACTTCATTCCAAATTTATCTTCAGCAGGAATCTCTTTTGCATGTTTAAAACTATATCCATGCAAGATTGAGGTTATATCTGCTCCTATATCTTCATTAGCATCGCCTCTTGTTCTTGCAGTATGGATCATATTAGACACTTCACCCTCTACAGATACTCCATCATATTTTAGTTCAACAATGACGGATATAACTCTATTTGGGTCTAGCAATCCAGATTGAATATGCCTATTGAAGAAGTCTCTCTCTAAGATTCTTACATTAGAATCATTGAGAACTCCTCTTTCTTCTGCTTGACTATTTAATACAAACTTACACTTATCCAGAGTACCAACCAATTCTGGATACATGTGTTTTGTATCTAGTGATCTCTTAGATGTACTATCTTGTTCTATAATTATACATGGTGTCAAAGTATCCAATTTGGTTACTCTTGGTTCCTTTGACAAATCATCTATAAATATAAAATCTTCCAACTTTTCCGTATCTATGAATTGGATAAGAGGAATTGGAGTACTAGAAATTTGAACATTACTATTTTTAAATCTTATAGATTTTGCACCAACTTGATAATATGGGTTATATTGTCTATACTGTTCTAGTAGAAGATCATATATTCCATCTTCTAATGGAAGTTTCTCCATATCAGTATTATTATATAAAATATTACTGATAGCTAGTATAAACTCCATCTTTAATATCTCATCTGTTGTGTGTTTCTCATGTGTTAAGATAGCTTGAGTTTCAAGATTCATCATTCTAATGGTATTATCATTTATAACTGATATATTACCTTTTTTCAATTCATCTAGAATACTATCCAAAATTTCAATAATAATCATAATTATCTCCTTACACAAATTCAATTATATATGATCTTCTAGCCATATGATGAATTGTATTTTCTATATTCTTCTAGTAGAATATCATACAACCCATCTTCTAATTCCAATAAAAAATCATATACTTCATCCTCTAATTGTAATTTTTCTATATCTGTATTATTACATAAAATATTACTGATATCGAGTATAAGCTGCATACTTAATATTTGATCCTGATTGTGTGTTTTTTCTTCTAAAACAGTTTCAATTTCAGTATTGATTATTTTGATCATATTGTTATCTATTACCGATAAATCTCCATTCTTTAATCTAAATATAGAACTTAGAAAAAGTTGATTAATATTCATTATTGTATACCACCTTTACACAAATTCAATTCCATAGAACCTTATGATGTCCCTCAATTTCTTCTTCTGCTCAATAGCTTTAGAAATATAATCAGGATCAAAATGTTCATCTGGATGTATTGGCCATATTAATGGACCTCTACCATTAGGACATTCCTTAATGAGATCAAATAATATAGCATTATCTAATTGCTTAAGTCTCTTCTTAAATACCAATCTTAACCCCATTGTCTTAAGATAAGCATTAAGAATTTCTACATTTCTGTTCTTGGATTCATTGTCAAGTTTAATATCAATATTGAATGGATCACCTGTCAATAACTCTTCGGTTAGTCTTCTTGCATGTGGAGATGCGGAATGTAGCATAAGATTTACAATAACAGCTTCCATTCCTAAATGCCCCATATCACCAGTTTCCATTTCACCAAACTTGATAGGGGTTTTAGTATATAGACTCTTATAAGATTTATTAGTTTTACTTCTACTGTTTTCATTTCTGATATTTGTAGCGGATAAACTAGTTACACTGAATTTCTCTTCAGCATATTGTTTTAATCTATAGATATATTTCTTTCCACAAGGCATCGTTCTCCTTGCTTCAATATATCTAATATTACCATTACTATCCTTTTGAGGTACAGTGATAGTGTATTGTTGTACCATTCCTCCAAATTCTTGATATATAGTGTTTAATCTATCTATATCCATACTCTCAGTTATTGGTTTTATAGACATCATAATACCATGTTCTCTAATAGAATCTACAAGATATGATAATTCATCTTCACCATAATAGCTTTCTATTACATTTTTTATATAATTTCCTTGTTCTGGGGATACTAGAGTTAATAACTTTATATATAAATCTAACACCTCACCAACATGAAATACCCTAGTATCCATACAGTCAAGTAATCTTTGAGCTATATGATTTAAAGATACTTCAAACAACTGACCTGCATTCAATCTATTTACACAAGTTGAAGAATTAAATATTATTTCAATATGTTCTCCATTGTCAAGCATAGGCATTAGATCTTCAGGTACTATCTTAGCGACAACACCTTTTCCACCATACCTATCTGATAATTTGTCTCCTATATCAATAATATTTTCCTCTAACAACACTATTTCCATAATAATATTAGAGAATGGTCTATCTTTTATATACTGATCTCCACTAAGTTTTCTTTTATTTACATAATAAAGCTTCTGAAGATCATAACTCATCTCTAATCCCATAGCTAGATATGTGTTTACAGTTTCGACAATGTTTTTTGCAAATAACATACCATCATCATAGTATTTCTTGAGTTGTTTATTATAGAATGAATTGGTAATATTTTCCGGACTGTTGCAATAGACATTTATATCTACTACTCTACCTTCTACTGTATATTTTTCATCAGACATCATTATATCTTTAAGTCTCTTAGTTGATTGGGTGAATAGACATTCTTCTTTCTTTTCACGTCTAATTCCACATAGAAACCCTCTGAGTACTTTTTCGTTTATATCCGGAAATGATTTATAATTCTCATCATCTCCATATAGGTTTAACATAATATCATTATCATTTATTATGATTTGTACCTTCTTTATTAGCGGCGATGCTAGTTTAGGTACTGCCGCTGAAGATAGTAAGATACTATCTTCCATAGTATCATCACAGCTTAAATATCCAGTGATTAAATTAACCCCATCTTGACGATTATTATAATCATCAAAAGCTAAACTCTTTCTTATTACTTCTCCCTTTGGAATAATATCATCTGGTTTTAGTCTATCTATATAATTATTGTTATATAGATAGCCATAAGTCTCAGTTATATGGTGATATGATATACGTTCTATTACCCCAAGTTTTCTTGATATATTATCCATAATTATCAAATAATAACAATGGTCTGGGCTCATACTAAACTTAGCAACTCGTGCTAAGACGGTGTAATTACTATCAGCTAATACAAAAGATGAGGAGTGTTCTCCAAATCTATTTTCATAACCAGTTGAAACTAATGGTGGTTCTGGATGTAATAAAGGTAATGTATGCTCTATATGAGTTCCAGACAATATCTTTCTAGATCCAGAATTTGTATTGTTAAAAGGTTGTTGTAGCCCTTTTCCTAGGGCTTCTTCTAAATGCGTTATTCTCCCTTCAGCATCGTGTATATCATCTACAATATTCACTATAGCCAAAATTCTATCCCTCCTATTGCGTTAGTAATATGTGATAGTAGTTGATACTATCACATATATAATATATACTTACTTCTTATTTTATGCGGCTAATGCATTTAGATGCTCTAATACTCTTGCAGATATAATATCTGTATTGTTTACAGATTCTTGATCTATATCAGCATTATCCAATTGAGTTGTTAGTACATCAATAACTTCTTTCATAAACACATCTTGAAGTTCTACATTATCATTTAGTTTTTGTTTAAATGCTTTTTGTGAGAACTTCATATCATCTCTATCTCCGAAGTATAGATAAGCTCCTGCTCCTTTTACTCTATTATTTTCTTTAAGTAGGATAAATAATGATAATGTTGCATCGAAACCTATATCTTGATTGAATACAAGTGTAGCTGATTGGCCAGCTTTATTTGACCTTGATTTTACTAAATCTAGATCAACAAGAGTACCATCCACTCCAAATGTTTCTGTAGATTTTAATTTGGAATGATCATTAAATCTAATAATATTATTAGATAAATATATAGGTTTATTACCACCTGTTTATATTCATATTAGTTCGCTACTACTAATACGGTTCTCTTATGAACTCCTCATACTTTCATATGAGACTAGACTATATCTTCACCTTATTATACATCCGAATATAATAAGGGCCTTCCATTTCCACCTGCTTAGGTGTACTCCCTCTCGGGATAGTCGTTGAACGTCACACTATTAATAATTATATTCACAGTTTACAAATCCCCATGTGTTTCTATTATATAAATGTCGTATTAAATCATACATCTGTTTATTATATTTAGAACCACAATTATAAAGTTCATAAACTTGATGTTTAGATAATCCATTTTGAAAATATTCACATATTTCTCTGACTAAAGATTCTGAAAATATATTTTGAGGATTGGATTCACCTCTTGCCATTAACCCATTCTCTACAGCATGAAGTCTATTTTCCATAGCTGTACAATGTTCTAAATTTTTATAATAATTATGATATTTTATACAATCTATATGATTTACAATATTATTATTTTCTGGATCATCATTTGGAATAAATTGATGAGCCACTAATTTATGAACACTATAATTTTTGAATCTTTTTCGATGATTTGGGGTTGTTAATCCCACTCTTTTATAACCATCTTTGTCATTATGTAAATTTTTCTTATAATGTGTTTCTTGATTATAGACTTCTCCATAATTTGAAACCATATATCTATTTGGTATAACTTCAGGGTAATCAATAAATCTATATTCTAGATCTTCTTGTTCATTTCCGTAAAAAGTAATAAGTTGCATTAGTGATATCACTAATGTCACCCCCTCTATTACTCATAAGTTATACCATTTATTTATTATTAATAGTATTTTCGCTGCTGATTGCCCATTCAATCTATATTTAATATAGATTAATACTTAGCATTTTTAAGCATTCACACTTACTCTTGCGAGTTATGTTGTAGCTGCTAAGTCTTTAGGGGTTTCCAGCAATTAAAAAGGTTTTCTAAATGATTATTACTAATCATTCTCCCCAGTGTTATGCAACTTTAGGGAGCGCTTCATCTTGTTTTAAGTAACTTACTTGAGCTTTTTTATGTAGCATCGATATGTTCACATGAGTCGTTAATTCATGCAGTTCTCTTATGAACTTCTCTATATTTCTATAGATGCCCAGACTATATCACGATCCTTTATAAAAGGACCCCTTCCATTTCGAACTCACTTGAGCCCTACTCTACTCCCTTCCATATTTTTTTAATATGTGGTTTCGATAGTCGTTGAACGTTTATTAGAATTAAAAATAATTATTTGATATATGCGTGAATGTTTTCTTTCTCTTTATATTACTAATACAATTGATTATACAATGTTTTGTATTACTATCTAAAGAATTAATATCAATATTCATAGATTTTAATATTTCTGGAGAATTTATGTTATCTTTTAGCATATTACATATATGATGAAGTTGTTTATCTGTAAATAATGGATCTTTCTCTGATTTGGGTGTTATAATATTATAATTATCCGATATGCTCCTATACACTTCTTTACATGCTATATCATACATAAATTTTTTAAATTTATAGTCATGTATATCCATTATATTACATATCTCATTATAAGATTTACCTATCTCTAAATATTTACAAATATTATGGATTACATCTTCACTATATCTTGGATTGCAGTATTGTCTTGTCTTTATAATATTATAATCTTTAGATATATGTGTCCATGTAACACCTCTTACAATATTATGAATTATATCTTTAAATTTTCTATAAGAGTTTAAAGGTATATTCATATATTTACATATTTCATCATATGTGTATCCATCTTCTAAATATTTACATATAATATGAACATCATCATTTGTTAATTTTGTTGCATGATGATTTTCACCTAATTGATTAGCAAGCCCAGTTTTAATGGCATGATGTATATTTTCAATTTGTGTAACCCATTCTAGATTCCATATAGAATTATCAAATTTATTTCCATCTAAATGATTAGCTTGAAAATTCTCTGGATTTTCTATAGGTTTAAATGTCATTAAAACCAATCTACCAATTCTAAAATTATATGAATGATTATTTATATATAACCCACAATATAAATAACCATCTTTATCTATAGATGGACGTAATAATCTATTACTATATTTTGAATAGACATTCCCATAATTGCTAATTAGATAATTGTCTATAATAAATAAATTATTAATATTTATAGGTCTAAATTCTTCTTGTATGAATTCTATTAATGATTTCATTATTATTCTCCTTTAAATCTATTTCTTATTAATATGTTTCACGTTTTTAATTCTAATACTTCGCTGCTGATTACCCATTGTTTACAATACTTAGGTTTACTATCACCATATACCATCTCAACTATTTTTTCTGTCTTTCGACAACCATCACGCTTATCTTTACAGATTACGTTGTGGTTAGTTGAGCTTTAGGGCTTCCCAGCAATTAAAAAGGTTTTCGATACGTATCTCTACGTAAAGTCCCGTTCTTCTATGCTGCTATGAGCATCGATTCAGGATTAATACTAAGATTTTGATTTATATGATTAATTATAAAGAGAATTATATTAGCAGTTTTAAGCATAGGTATAACTCTCTTAAATAACATACTATTTGTTTTTGCGGCGGCTGTAGATGACATCTGTCCAGATAACTCATCTTCTGCTTCGAATTTCTCAGGCATTAGCATTGCTAGAGAATCTAATATGTAAACAGTTGGTTCTAGCTTATATAATCTATTTCCAGAAGTATCATATAAACCAGTATCATATTCATATTCTGTCTTATTATCAATTTTAAGATCATAAATAATTTTTATACGTTGATAAAAATTTTCTGCTGTCACTCCTGAGTCTCTTACTATAAATTTTTCTTTAAGTCTAGTACCAGTAAACCCTGTTAATAATTCCATCCTAGTTTCTGTAATTCCGCCTTCGATACTATCAAAAAATACACATGATGTTTTGAATGGTCTTATTATATTAGCAGCTGCTTGTGTAGCCCAAGTAGTTTTACCAGATCCAGATCTTCCAATGAGCATTACCATAGATCCATCTGTTACTCCTATAGAATAATATTTCATACTTTTACCATTTCCATCTACATGTATAACTGTTCCATTTTTAAAGTCATAGTTTAGAAACCCGGTTGGATATCCAACTCCACCTTCCATTTCTCTTTTCATTTTATAATCTTTAAGCTTAGAGATATTCTCTCTAAATTTTTGAGCTAATGACATATATAAACACCTCATCTCTCTTATTTAGATATTAATATATAGTTCCAAATCAAGTAAAAAATAAAAAAGGGAAGAGAGAAATAATTAAATTTCTCTCTATCCCTTTCTAGTATATGAATATCTTCTCTCCCTTTAAAGCTTCTATCACATCTAGTATGCGTATATAATCTCCCGATATAGCACTTACTTGGAATCTTGGTTTTCTTTTGTGGTAAAGAGCCTCGTAGTCCCCTTGATATGATATCAATACTTTTCGAATATCCTGCGATGTCATATTGTTCAGGATATCTAATATAGCTAGAGATATCGTTGAGTAAATAAGATTCATAGACTCTGATACGAATTCATCATCCATGTCTAATCCATCGAACATAATACCTTCAAACAGAGACGTAATAGAATCAAACAACTTTTCATATATCTTAATGATCATTTGTTCATTCATTACATCTGCTGATGATGATATTATTATAAAGTTTAGTCTCTTAACATTGATCATTTCTTTCTCTGAGGAATATCTAGCCAATGCCAAGTACGAAGCTAAATTTTCATTTAATCCAATTGAACATAAAGCGCCTATAATGCTTCTGTTAACGGATTTTGATAAAGCAAAGAATAATTGTTTCGTATATGGATCACTATTTCCACTAGTGAAATAATCATATGCTAACTTATTACAATGTATCTTTTGAATGTAAGTTAGATCAAGATTTAAAACAACTTGGTTTAAAGCTATTAAGAATTTAGTATTCGTAATCAGCTTTAAATAATCTTGATCCCCATTACTGAATATCAGTTTCAACACATCATCAAATGAGTTTTTCACTAAATTGAATAACTCTCTATCGGATAATGTGTCTATACAACTCAGTTTCTTCCATAAAAGAGATGTGTTTAACATTGGATTATTAAAGAGGTCTAATGATTGATATTTAGGTATATCTTTATCTTTTATTTTTACCTCTTCAATAAATTTTTCAAACATATAGGCCTCTCCTTTCTAGTACTCGTTCCTTGATGAATTCTTAGTTTTTGTAGTCTGAAATCCAGGATTATCCATTCGGACAATAGTTGGTTTCAAATCAATACTATCTGATGCTGGTTGTGGTTTATTAGACTCTAGATTAAAATTCTTAAGAAAATTTTTCTTATTAACATCAATCTTACTAGAAGTACTCTGTTTTTTCATATTGAACATTGAATCTTCTTGATTTCCGACTAACCCTTTAGTCATATCAAGAAATTCATCTTTCTTTTTGTTGACCTTTTCACTGGCGATTAAATATCTATCATAGATATCCTTCACTTCATCTATTGGCATAGCCATACCAGATACGATAAACGCTATAAATTCAACAGACCCTTCCATTTGGACATGAGTAAATATGTCATATGGTGTACCAAATCTATTTTTGATAACATTAAACTCATAATCAATGAAATCTCTTGATTTATTTGTAATATTGAGAATAACCGCTATTATCTTAGCGGATGGTTCATTTATTTCTAAAGATTTTGTGTTATCGATCATATCAGTAAGAATATCATTAAACATTGATACACTTTTAATCTTTTCAATTACACGATATCCTATATCCATAAATCCTGGTATATTTGTAGCTTTATAGAGATCTTTATCATCTATGTTATGATCTGAGTCTACAATAAGTTGACCGAGAAGGACTGAAACTCTTCTTGTAAATTCATCATTAGCAGCCTTCTCAGCTTTAAGCTTATTCCCGCAGTTCAAGAACTTTTTATTACTGATTGCTTCCACGACGTAATCATTAGATAATTCTTGGAAGTATTCAACTGTATTTTTCATACCTCTTCCGTCTTCTTCGAATCCTGTAAATACAAACATATGCACATTTGTTTCTACAACATTTTTCATATACTGAGCTATGATAGGAGATGCTCCACATCCTGTACCGCCCTCTGATGAGTTAACAATGATAACTAGATCGTCAGTTGGGTCCATTAAACTATCAAGTCTAGCTAAAGTATTATCCTGAATTGATGCTAGACATAGTTCTTTTGCAATGTCTCGTTCTTTTGCACAACCATTTGAGTTCGAAAACTGGATAGCAATACTTCGATAAGCTTCCGGTACATCCTTTAGAGTGCTATTGATAATTAAAACATCATCAATATTCATTATTCCATTCTCAATTAGACTTATAGCGGCCTTACCGCCTGCTGCGCCCACACCTATTACTTTTGCATTCATTATTATCTTCCTCCTAAAATTATTATGTTTATTAATTAGTTTTATGCAAAATATCTTTTGATATTTAGTATCTATTTATCTATATCCATATTTATTCTTAATGGATATCCTACAATTTCATCAACATTTATTTTTTTCATTGATTCTGTAGGTATAATATTATCAGCATTTGGACCTTCACCCCAGTCCTCTGCACATCTTTTACTATCAGGTCTCATATACATACACCCATCACCACTTACAGCACATATATACCTACCTTCTTCTGGGTCTAATTTAGCTGCTTTACAACTCATTTTATTACCTCCTATATCTATTTTCAATTTGTCTTAACGATGTTCCACCTCTACTAACAAATTTATCTACTGCCGCATAGTAATATCGTACATCTTTAAGACCACGATATAACTGAATAGTGGTATATGTATTTCCTCTATATTGTTTCATATTACCTGATATTAGTTTAGCTCCTAATTCTAAATTTATATATCCATTAAACGCATAATCATGTCTATACGATCCTCTTTTTAATACATTTTCGTATAATGATTTTGCGGTAGTATCAATTAATTGACAAAATCCTCTTGCTGATGATGTTGAATTTTGTGCCTTTTCTTTACCACTAGATTCTACCATAACCAATCCAAATAACATATTGGGATCGATATTTTCTTTTTTCATTATGTCCTCACCATATGCTACTAGATTATAAGTCATGTCTGTCCGTTTTCCATCATAAAATAAAACATACTCATATTTATCATATAACTCTGCTCTATTTCTGAAGGTGTCCAGTTCTTCTCTAATCTGTGCAACTGTTGCTATAGCTTGAGTTGCTGTTGGTATTATACCTTTTTCTGTAGCTGTTGAATTTAATACAAAATTTAACTCTTCATGAGCTTTATTTAATTCTGCTTGGGTTTCAGCAATAGTATTTTGATACCCAATGATTAAACCGTTCATATAATTATATCCGAATACGATTACACATATTAAAGCCATCTCAAATATTAATCTAGCTAAGGATATAATTTTCCTACTTACAGTATCTTTCATAATTAAATTTTTTACCACTAATGCTCTTTCATCCATAGTTAAACCCTCCTAATGTTAAAAGAAATTGATAAAGAGTCTTAGGACTCTTTATCAGCATTTTCTTTTTTCTTTTGATCTTCTAGTAATTTTTGATCTGATTCAGAAATTGGATCGAATCCTAAACCTAGATCTCCAATTTCATGTATAATGCCGATCTGTTGACTCATGATTATTTCCTCCTTTATTCATGTTATTTTAATGTTATAAGACTAATAAATTACCATACGATTCTTTATTAGAGCAATCATGTTAATAATACCAAATATACATAACGTGTATTTGGTATATGATTAATATAACTATACTCACTAATATAATATATACTTATATAGTGATTTACTTAAACTCTAGAGATACTTTTCTTCTTATTTAATAGCGTATATGGTAAGTAATACTCTTGATTAACAATATTAGATTGTAATCCAGCTCCTATTAAATAAGTATTCATAAGATTCTTAGCTATAGAATCTTCTATATCAATTGGAATATCTTTTAAACTAACTGATCCTAACGTATTGATTGTATTATACATTACACTTTTAGCTTTCATAGAATCTGCTCTAGGTCTAGCTAATTCTTTCATAGTTTGATCCAAACCGGATACTGCTAATGATTCCATTTCTCTATCTGAAGTTTTACCATTTTTATCAAATCCAACTAATAATCCGGTCTTCATATCTCTTTCGGCAATGTCTGAGGACATAGCATTTTTCTTTGTAATGAATTGTTGGACTTTCTTAAGGTGTATATAACCTACTATACATTCTTGAGAATTAACCGGGACACCATCCTTATTTATATATAAGTACGGTAAAGCAACTTTCTCTAATAATGGAACACCTACCACTTTAGCAGCTTTCTCTATATCTGACATGCTTGGTTCTATTTCAAATGGTCTCATATGAAATTTAAAAGGAAAATCGTTTTTCATATAAGAAAAGAATTTATCATCATTCATAGAAGAAAATAGTTTTTTATAATACTCAGAATTAGTTCTTGTTTTATCTAAAGCATCCATTGTTTCATATATTAATGCTTCACATTCTTGTCTTGTTTTCTTATCCATCGCATTACCACTCCTCTTATTATTTATTGGCACTATAGATACATAATGTAAAATATGTTATAACCGACTTATGATAACTAGACTTTGTGGCTTCTCTAGAACGTCTCTTCCTATATGAAGGAGAATTCTCATTAAGCCAGTCTTCTACAATTTCCTTCTCTCTTAATATATTAGTATTCTTAGTATTAGGTTTAGGAGTAATAGATGTAGATATAAAATCTATATTCTTTATATCTTTATCTTTAGAATTTACCATATATTCAATAGTAATCAAACTTATTAGTTCTTTAACTTCAGGTAAATTATCATTATCATTTAAGATAGTTTCTATAATATTATGTACCTCAATAGGTCTTACATTAGAGTCTGAAGCCATCTGACATATTTTATAGTCAACTTTAGAAGTATTAAGATAAGTTACTGTTTTTTCAACAGCACGTTCTGTTTTTAAAGAATCATTATCCGCTATTCTATAATTATCAGTACTTAGATTATCCGAATCAAATGATAGATAATGATCCTTATCTTTGTATACTTTATAGTACACTTCAGCTATATTAGTAAGGAATGACTTTATTCTATTATGAAGCTGTTGTACAATATATACTACATCTTCATCATCACAATCTTTAATTCTATCACCATAAGAATCTATCCATGTTGTACATATAGATCTTACAGCACCAAATATAGAACCTTCTCTTTTAAGGTCAAACTTATTAGTTAATTCGCTATTAACAACATATTCCATAACATGTCTATGTTCCGATGGTTGAACTTTTGGAAATCTACCATAATGAATAGATGGATAGAACTTTCCTGAAAATGCTAGGTATGTAGCAGCTAACTCTGTTTCTTTAGTCAATTTCTTTAGATAGAAATATCTTACTACCATTATCATAGCAATAGTAAATTCATCTTTAACTATTTTCTTCATATTAGCTAAAGGATAGAAAAATGTCTTTTGGAGTTGTTCATTAACATCTTTTTCAGTAAATCCCATTGCAGAATAGAATTCGGTTAATTCTTGAGTTCCAAAGTATATTCTATCAC
>Ga0265294_10004126_pt1 | contig 18260 bp, 18 predicted proteins | sample MunlanPumphouse3_FD_192504 | JGI IMG/M metagenome (GOLD analysis project Ga0265294, IMG submission 192504) | Groundwater microbial communities from a municipal landfill in Southern Ontario, Canada - Pumphouse #3 | ecosystem: Environmental > Aquatic > Deep subsurface > Groundwater | place...
GGAAAAGACAGCTCTCTTGCGGCCCTCATGCTCTCCAGAGATTATGAGGTTGAACTGAATACGTTCGTCTTTGATGAACAAAGAACGGTTCCAGAGCTTGAGAGGGCGGCAGACGCCATGAATTTTCCTTTGGTATGGAGAGTATTCGAACCGAGTTTTCTGGAAACGGTTGTCGAAATGATGGTGTCGACGGGATATCCCAACGATGCCATTAACCTCGTGCACAGGAACGCCGTCAAAACCCTCGCAGGGTTCTATGACGTTATAGGGGATGGAACACGGCTGAATGACCGCGTTCCAATGCTCAGCCTATCTGAGGTTCAAAGCCTCGAAGCGAGGCATGAGTGTTCCTACGTGCGTCCTCTGCTCGGATTCGGAAAAACTGAAGTGGAACGTCTGGCAAACAGACATTTTACCGTTTCCTATGGAGAAACCGGTACAATCCACAACGGGGACTATGAACACGAAATCCGTGCAGCATTCAACGCGCGAGGTATCGACCCGTATGTAATATTTCCAAACCGTCACCAGCAGTCTCTGGTGACCGGGCGGAAAAATGAAGTGGAAGTGGTGAATTAACCATGAGTAAAGCAACAAAAGGCCGAAAAATACGGCTAGCCAAGGCATGTGAACAGAATCGTCGTGTTCCGGCATGGGTAATGGTAAAGACCAAGCGTAGCGTGGTCAGTCATCCCTGCCGCCGTAGCTGGAGACGCAGTTCACTGAAGGTGTGAGATAAAATGGCTAACATTCTCAATGAACAGATTTACATCATCCCTCTCAGGGATGTCAGTAAGGCTCCCCGATGGAGACGCAGTCAGCGCGCAATGAAAGATATCCGTTCTTACCTTATGAAGCACATGAAGAGTGATGATGTGAAGCTTGACCAGACAATTAATGAAAAAGTCTGGGAACGGGGATCGGAAAAGCCTCCCCGCAAGATTCGCATCCGTGCGATGAAGTTCGAGGACGGGCAGGTTCAGGCAGAACTTGCGGAAGAGTAACATAATGATTGAAACGATCGATATCGCAGGCAACGAACATATCGGTGTATATTGCAGGGCATTTGATGATGTGGTCTTTGTCCCTCTTGATGCCCCCGACCGATTTATCGAGGTAATCAGAGAACACCTTTCCGTGCCGGTTGTAAAGACAACTATACAGGGGTGTTCGATCATCGGGTCACTTCTTGTGGGAAACAACCACGGATTCATAGTGAGCGGCATGGCTACACCTGCTGAGATAGCAGTACTTCAGGAATACCGTGACGTATTGCTCCTTGAACGGGGTATGAACGCTGCCGGAAACATTATTCTCGCAAATGATGATTTTGCGGTGATTCACCCCGATATGCCTGATCGCTTAGCGGAGGAGATCGCAGCATTCCTTGATGTTCCGGCCCTCATGATGCCAATAGGTGGGATACCTACCGTCGGAATGACGGCAGTTGCAACCACCCGTGGTATTCTTTTGCCTCCCCGAGCCTCCTATCAGGAGATCGAGACGATCGAAGAGTACACCGAATTACCTGTTGGCACAGGAACGGTAAACATGGGAACCAATCTCATCGGAACAGGCCTTATTGCGAACAATTTCGGCTATGTAGCCGGAAGTGCAACAAGTGGATACGAACTTGGAAGAATTGAAGAAGTATTTGGATTTGTGGAGTGATGGTGATGACAGACCTAAATTTTGAACTTACCGGCAGATACCGGGAACGCAATGTATGGAAACCATTTAGCAAAGTAATTGCGGCACCAAATGAGAGGATCGCTAAAGAGTGGGCTTTTGCAACCATCGGTAGCAAACACCACCTTAAGAGAAACTACATTAACATTAAAACAATTACCCCGATAAATGGTGAATAATATGGAGAATGGTAATGCCCGTGAACTTCAGATGCTTGAACAGTATCTTGAACAGTTCACGCAGCAGGTTGAAGCATACTCCCGGCAACTTGAAATGCTCGAGAACAGACGGGTGGAGACTGCAACTGCAGTTGAAACTCTGAAGACTCTTGTAGACCAAAAAGAACCAACAGTACTTCTCCAGATTGGTGGCGGTGCAAGCCTGAGGGTGCATGTGCCTGATACCAACACCGTGCTCTTAAACATCGGTGCAGATGTGATTGTTGAGCGGACGAATGCTGAAGTCGTGGATTATCTCGAAGAGCGCGTTACTGAGATGGAAGCGCTTGCCAAAAAAATAGCTGAGTCCATCGGCCAAGTCCAGAAGCAGGCACACGAAGTTGCCAAAAGAATGGAATCGGCATATGCACAGGTTCAGGCCCAGATGGATCCAAGGATTCAGGGCTGATATGGCATGTTTGATTCTCTGAAATCAAAGCTGAAAGGGGTCCGTGGGATATTTTCCCATGAGATTGAAAAATCTATTATTGAAGAGGTGTCAGGGGACAAAGAGATAGTATCTCCCGCCTCTAAAACAACCCCCGAAAAGATCTCAGTTGAAAAACAATCTTCGCATTCAACTGAGTCACCTCAACCAAAAGAATCTAAGATTCCTGCAAAAAGCGGGAATGAAAAAGTAGCCTTTTCTGCAAAAATTCGCTCCCTGATAAAAGATCAGGAGATTCATATCTCGGAGAAAAAAATTGAGGGGCCCCTTCAGGAACTTGAACTTATCCTGCTCGAGAATGATGTAGCACTGCGAACCGTTGATGCAATATCAGCACAGATGAAGAAAGAACTGACCGGAAGCACCAAAAAAATCGGTTCATCCATTGACAATCTCGTGATGCATGCCCTCAGGGATGCCCTCCTTGATGTATTGGGGGAGGGGTTCTCGCTCACCGCATACATTGAGAGCCATGAACGTCCGGTGAAAGTCCTTTTTACCGGTGTCAACGGTGCAGGGAAAACAACAACCATTGCAAAGGTTGCAGCCTATCTGAAAGCACAGGGCTACTCTGTCGTGATTGGTTCAGGAGATACCTTCAGAGCCGGTGCAAACGAACAGATGCAGACTCATGCTGACCGTGTCGGCGTCAAGGTTATCCGGCATCAGGAAGGGGGAGATCCGTCTGCGGTCCTCTTTGATGCAGTTCAGTATGCCAAGGCTCATGGAATCGATGTTGTCCTTGCAGATACTGCCGGAAGATTCCACAACCGTGCAAACCTGATGAATCAGCTTGCAAAAATTCGCCGTGTCTATAGTCCGGATATTATCGCTTATGTCGATGAGGCTGTTGCCGGAAATGACGCTGTTATCCGGGCAGAAGAATTTAACACTGCGGTGGGAACAGACGTTGTTGTACTCACAAAAGCTGACATGGACACCCGCGGTGGTGCAGCAATCTCCATTGCGCACACCATCGGCCGTCCGATCATGTTCCTTGGAACAGGTCAGGAATATACCGACATCATTCCATTCGACCCGAAAACCGTGGTCAGCTACCTTCTCGGAGATGAATAACAATGTTAGACGGATTTGGTACAGGTCTCAAGGATGCGCTGAAGAAACTTGCAGGGAAAACGGTCATCGACAGAGCAGCAGTCGATGAACTGGTTCGTGATCTGCAACGGGTGCTCATCCAGTCAGATGTGAATGTCAAGCTCGTTATGGAGCTCACAAACACCATCAAAAAACGTTCCCTTGATGAAGAACCTCCAAAGGGGAGAAGCGCACGCGAACATGTACTCAAGATCGTATATGAAGAGCTTGTTCACCTCATGGGAGATGAGGTCGAAGTAAAACTTGGACCTCAGACTATTCTGATGGCGGGTCTCCAGGGAAGCGGAAAAACAACAACAACAGGGAAACTCGCACGATTTTTCCAGAGAAAGGGACTTCGTGTGGGTGTTATCTGTGCTGACGTTTTCCGGCCGGGTGCCTTTGAACAACTCAGCACGCTTTGCCGAAAGGTCAATGTGCCCTGTTATGGGGAAACGGGTGTGACCGATGCCGTTGGTATTGTAACCCGCGGCATGAAGGAGCTTGCAGGCACCGAAGTGTTGATCATTGATACTCAGGGCAGACATGCACTTGAAGAGGTATTGATTGAGGAGATCATTGCCCTCAATACATTGTCCCGTGCAACGCATCGCTGGCTTGTCATTGACGCTGCACTGGGTCAGCAGGCACGGGAACAGGCAAAACGGTTCCACGAGGCAATAGGCATTGACGGTGTCATCATTACCAAAATGGATGGTACCGCAAAAGGTGGAGGTGCACTTTCTGCTGTGGCAGAGACCGGGTCAGGCATTGTATTCGTCGGTACCGGTGAAACAGTAGAGAACCTTGAACGGTTTGACCCCAACGGATTCATCTCCCGCCTGCTTGGGATGGGTGACCTCAAAGCACTCATCGAACGTGCAGAAGAGGCAATTTCTCCTGAGGATGTGGATGTCAATGCAATGCTCAAAGGGAAGTTTACCCTTCGTGACATGTATAAACAGCTTGAGGCCCTGAAAAAAATGGGCCCGTTAAAACAGGTCATGAATATGCTTCCTCTGGGAAATGTTAGCCTTCCTCAGGATGCCTTTGATGTCACAACGGTGAAGATGGATCGCTTTAAATATGTCATGGATTCGATGACAAACGAAGAACTTGACAATCCAGGTATTATAAGCGGCTCGCGGATCCAACGGATATCGGTCGGTTCCGGGACTACCCCTGAAGACGTGCGTGAGTTAATCAAATATTACAAAACAATGCAACGAACCCTGAAGACCATGCGTGGGGGACAGGGTAAGTTCAATATGCAGCGAATGATGAAGAAGTTCGGCGGGACGTGAAGAGTATGAAACAGTTTATCGTCATCGGCCATCTCGCCCAAACTGACGGAGGCTTTTCACTCAATGACATGCCGGGGGCAGCAGGAAGAATGGACGTCCTTTGCCGCTGTGTAAACTCTTCATTTTTCCTTTCCCATGACCTTAGACGGGATGTGGAATGTTATCTGGTGTTATTGGGCGAACCTGACTCCCCGAAGACGGTTTTATTCAAAGGGGATGCGCTCAGGTACCTCAGTCCGGACGAGCGCAGTGCAGGAGCACTCATCAAAAAAGTTCTTGCGTTACCCTGTGATGAAGAGTTCCGTGAATCAACACCGGGGGTCTATGTCCGCAGGGGAGGGTTAACGGAGCTTCTCACAGAATGTAGTCCGGCAGTTCTTGATGAAACCGGTACAGATATTCGTGATATGCAAGAGCTTCCATCAGCCTATCTCCTCTCAGATCATCAGAACTTTTCCGAAACTGAGAATGCAATCACCCAACATCTGCCGCGCATATCGGTTGGTCCGGCAATCCTTCACGCCGACCATACCATCACCGTGGTTCTTAACGAAATGGACAGGAGGGAGAAATCATCGGAGTAATCGAAGAAACACGGGAAATACTTGCATATGGCATCATATGCAACCACTGCCTCGGAAGATTCTTTGGGAAGCGATCATTTGGACTTACCAATGAAGAACGAGGCCGTGCATTACGTACGGCACTGGCACTCGTTGATGACCAACCATACACAGAAGAGACGAGACCCTGCTGGATCTGTGGTAACATGTTTGATGGAACAGAGGCATGGGCGGAAAAAATTGAGCAGAAGGTCTCCGGCATTGAATTTAAAACGCTTTTAGTCGGCTGCCGTGTCCCTCCCATCATGGCAGAGAGCGAAGAGATGGTCTGGAGCGACCTTGGCCTTACATCGCCTGAAACCCTCAAGGCACAGTTCAACCGCGTAATAGGCAAGGCCTTCTCTGCCAGAAGTGGTTCAGAAGTTGATTTCAAACGGCCCGATCTGGTTGCAGTCTGCAATCCGATGGATGGCAGTGTTGAAATTGAGATCAATCCCATCTATATCTATGGAAGATACCGGAAATACGATCGGGGCATTCCACAGACACGATGGCACTGCCGTGAATGTCGCGGCGAAGGTTGCGAACGCTGTCACTTTACCGGCAAAATGTATGCAGATTCTGTTGAAGAACTCATCGGAAGGCCAACCGCGGAATGCTTTAACGCTGAAGACGTAATTCTCCATGGTGCGGGCAGAGAGGATATTGATGCCCGCATGATCGGTACCGGAAGGCCTTTTGTCATTGAAATCGTCCATCCGATGAAGCGTAGCATCTCCCTTCCCGCGCTCGAAGAAAGAATTAATGCAACCGCAGGTGGAAGGGTAACAGTTGTCTTAGATCATATCAGTGACCGCCGCGAGGTGGAAAGGATTAAATCGGGAAAAGCGCATAAGCAATACAGCATTCTGGTAGAAGTAGACGGCGATTTCTCAGACGATGACGTCAAATTATCCCTGTCTGTCTTAAAAGGAGCGTTAATATCGCAGCGCACCCCTCAGAGGGTAGCTCACCGAAGGGCTGACAAGGAACGAAAACGAAACGTCGTTGACATCTGTCTGAGAGGTGTAGAGGATGGTCAATACAGAATTGAAGTCCTCGGAGACGCCGGCCTTTATATCAAAGAGCTAATCTCAGGAGATGAAGGGAGAACAGTTCCGAGCCTCACTGAATGCATTGGGGCACCCGCAAAAGTAACAGCACTCGACGTTATTATGGTCGAAGGTGTTGTTCCTGAAAAGGAACACAAATTCCAGGAGGATTAGAAAATATGGCACATCACAATGGTCCACATAAAAAAACTCGCGATAAATTCAAGAAAGCACTTAGACGCCGCGGTATGGCACCGGTAACAACCATCATCCAGTCATTTGATGAAGGTACGAAGGTTCATATCGTTATTGATTCCAGTAGTCAGAAGGGTATGCCGCACAGACGTTTCCATGGAAAAACGGGAACTGTTGTCGGAAAACGTGGACGTGCATGGATTCTTGAGGTACATGACGGAAATAAATTAAAAACTGTCATCTCAAAACCCCAACACCTAAAACCACAGAAACTATAATTTTCAAGAGGAACGGGATTGGCATGAATGTTAAAGGAATAGTCGCTGAAGAGAGAATTACATTGGCGGAAGTAAAGGAAACGCTTCTCGCAGTAGAAGCATCCAGAGTTAAATCCGGCAGTGAACTTCCGTACGAACTCCGCAGGAGTATCGAACATGCCAACCAGTTAGCAAAAACAAGTCCAGATAATGCACGTGCACTTGTAGAGCTTCTGCTGAAACTTGAAAAAATTAAACCGGACATTGCATACCGCATTGTAAATCTGATGCCAAGAACCCGAGATGAACTCAGGTCTATCTATGCAAAAGAACGATTTACTCTCTCCGGTGAAGAACTCGATGAGATAATTGAACTGGTTATAACCCATTACTGAGGGGTACCCCATGCGATCTGACAAGAAAGAAATCTATGCAGTTGTTATTGAGTATCTTCCCCATGGACGGGTTGATGCAGGCGGGAGGCAACAATATAGGAATGAACCTATTCTTCAGGCTGTTGGGAAAAACCAGTTCAAGCTTCTCGAGCTTGTTCCGAAAGTCGATGATATTTCAATAAATGAAGAAGTCTACATCGGCAGTAAAGAACGAAACAAGATTGAACGAGTTAAGCGTCGTATTGGGTATGCAGATCTCACGAAGACCGCAATAGTCGAACTGCCATTTGCAATCGAGGGTATCGTGAAAGAGGATGAACAGCGGTATGTTGCTTTTTACAATACTGCTGTTCCGATTTCAATCAAACTCCATATGCTCCATCTCCTACCGGGCATTGGAAAAAAACTGATGCAGGAAATTCTTACCGAACGACAAAAGAGTCCGTTTAAGAGTTTTGCTGATATCAGTGAACGGATTAAAGCGATACCCCGCCCCGAACAGATGATCGTAAAGAGGGTGCTGGAAGAGTTAGAGGATCCAGAGATTAAATACCGTCTCTTTACATCACGATGAAAGCACCACACGATCAACATTTTTTAACTGACAAAAAGGCAATTGAACGAATTGCCTCTGCGTCTGATGTTTCAGGAAAACGCGTATTGGAGATTGGACCCGGAGAAGGAGTCCTTACCCGTGCACTTCTTGACCATGACGCCATTGTGACGGCAATTGAACTTGATGAAGAGTTAATTGAATACCTGAATAACCGTTTTCACCGCGAGATCCGTTCGGGCAAACTTACGCTGATTCAGGGGAATGCAGTGAAGTGCGACTATCCGCCATTTGATATATCAGTTTCAAATCTCCCTTACTCTGCATCTTCAAAGATTACCTTTAGACTTCTTGAGGCAGGGTTTGAAGAGGCTATTCTGATGTATCAGATGGAGTTTGGTCAGCGGATGATTGCTCCTCCGGGGACGCCTGGTGTGGGCAGGCTTTCTATTATGGTTCAGACGTATGCCAAGGTAAAGCCCATTATGCAGCTTTCAGCAAAGTCATTCACCCCTCCGCCTGCGGTCCAGTCCTGGGTTGTGCGCATCACTCCCCGGGACCCGCCACATCCGATCGATGACCATCAGTTTTATGCGCTTGTGGTTCGTGAACTCTTTTCTCACCGCAGAAAGACGATACGAAAAGCCCTGCGGATATCGGAGAGCATTATCGGAAAAGAGCGTGTGGCGGGGATTGAACTGAGCATTCCGGAAGATATTCTTTCAAAAAGGCCGGAAGAGATTCAGTTGGCTGATTTCGCAAAAATTGCAAATGCTGGCTCGTTTAAAAATAAGATACCTATTATCTAACGTGCCACAAGCACTTTTTTCCCAAAGAAACCATCTATATGAATTGTTTTATCGCCCGTGGGTGATGCGACTTTTACTTCATACACGGGGCAGGAAAACTGCAGGCATGAGATTATTTCAGCTGTTGGCTCTGTAACTTTCAGGATAGTACGGATGTCTGATTCATGAACGATTCGTTCAAGGACAGTGCCCCCATCGAGTGTTTCCAATGCCGCCGGAAGTTTGACCGTACCCGTGCCCAGGCGTGGCATCCCCTGACGGACAAGCGGCACCCATACTTCCCTACCCGCTGCCATCTCACTTTCCGTGATGAGTTTTTTTGTGCTGAGTTCAGCTATCGCATCTCCAACTACCTCGCGGGAGAGACGGGTCTGCGCCTCTATCTCTGCTGCAGTCTCACCTGAAATAGAGAATGCATCCAGTATGCGAATCGCATCCTCCGAGAGACCAATATAGTCACTGAAACAGCCACGGAACCTCAGACTTTCGGATAAGTCTGTGCACCACCCTTTGGTCGCATCAATGATAAACGAGGTTTCCTGGGTCGTTTTTCGGATTTTGCCGCTGATGTAGCGCACCTGAATCAGACAGAGCGGCCAATATACCAGTTCTGCTGATACCAGACGTTCATTTGTTCCAAAGATGAGACCCTTCTTCTTCATCGTCCCGCCCACGATATTGAGGGCTTCATCCCGTACGATTTTAACAGGGAGTGCACGCTCTTCAAGAGGAGATGGTGTTTTCTTTGTTCGGACACTCGGGCCTGATTTCGGTTTCGGTTTTGGCTTTGGACTTGGTTTCGTCTCTTTTGGTTCGGGCGTGGCACGAGGCGACAAATATTCAGGTTCATCGAAAAGAGAGGTAATCTCATCTTCCGGTGCCACGAGAACCTTTGCTACATCCAGGATCGGTTCATGGATTACCGCATTCACATCCTCACCATCATCATCCTGTACCGGATCAGGAGTTCGCGGTGCAAGAATTGGGGTGAGGCCACGATGTTTCGTCTCCCGCTTCCCAAACCGCATCCGGGTCTTCTCACGAGTAATGCCACCCATCACATAGAAATCACCAGGATTCAGGGATGACAACTCCTCAACTTCACGCTTTGAGCCAAAGAAGAGATCTACTGCTTTCAAATCATTTTCAATAGAAAGTTTCCCGATGATCTGATTATTGCACTGAGAGAGCACGTTTTTAGTGACAATCGCGGGCCGCTGAGTCGCTACCATCATGCCAAGTCCGCGTTTTCTTCCCCTGCGTGATATTTCCTCAATCTTTTTGATGGAGTCACGGCTCTGCGGAATAAACTTATCTGCTTCCTCAATGATCAAAAGGTATGGTTTGCGTTCTTCGGTTGCAAGGTCATAAAGAATATCGGCAAGGCGGGATACTTTTTCCGTCATCTCCACCTCAGAGACATCATAAATAACCGGAACACCTGAACGAATTGAATCGCGAAGAATCTCCTTGAGATTATCGACCCGTTCAATGTCATAATCGCATTCATCATCTGCCCCGATCCAGGTCAGATCAAACCCGTCTTTTAACGAAAAATATTCTCCTTCGGTATCAATGAGACAGAATCCGATATGATACCGGCAGAGCTGCTCACAAAGAACCGCAATTGTCCAGCTTTTTCCCGCTCCGGACTGAGCAATGATGCAGGTTCTTCCGGTGACCAGTTCCTGAGCATTAATGCTAAAATCCCGCCCATTTGCCTTGCCAACAACGATATCCATACGCTAACCTAATATAGCATCTCCTCACGTTTAACTGTCATGGAACATCCGGGGAGAAAACCCATATCTGAGAGGAGACAATGCATATGGAAGAGAGCCCAGGAATGAACCCAAAAATACCCGAATTTCATGCACAGGTATATCAGCCGGAAGAGGACACGTATCTGCTTTTATCAGCGGTTGCAAAAGAAATACGCAACAGTGACACCGTTCTTGAAGTAGGTACAGGAAGCGGTGTCATTGCACAGGCATGCAGTGAGCGTGCCGCCCGATGTATTGCAACCGATGTAAACCCCCATGCATGCAGGATGGCCCACAGCATGGGTGTGGAGGTCGTTCGTACAAATCTCTATGACGGTCTGAAAGGACCGTTTGATCTGATACTGTTCAACCCGCCCTATCTTCCGACAGCAGAGAATGAACGGATTGACGACTGGTTGGAATACGCACTTGACGGAGGCCCGGACGGCAGGGCGGTTATCTGTTCGTTTGCATCCGGATTGCATCGAATTCTCAAGCCGTATGGACGCGTGTTACTGCTGGTTTCATCTCTGACAGGGATTCATGAGACTCGTGAACTCTTTGCAGAAAATGGGTTTATTTCCTGCATTGTCAGTGAAAAAACAACCGAAGGGGAACAACTGGTCGTCTTCCGGATTACCCGTGATCTCTGTCGTCTTAAGTGATTGAAAGGCATCAAAAAAAAGATGAGAGATATCAGGGGAAGACATCCAGGAAAGTCATGTCCGGTGAAACATCCGGTCCATTTCCTTTTCTGAATAAGAGAGAATGACCGGACGTCCATGCGGACAGGTATAGGGTTCACTCGTGTGGGACAACTGAAGGATGAGGCGTTCCATCTGCTCTGGGGTCAGGGGACTTCCTCCCTTGATTGCTCCCCGGCATGCAATGGTTGCAATGATGCGGTCACAGCGTTCATCGGCTGATTTCCGGCTTTCAATAACCAGATCAGAGACAATATCGTGGATCATCTCCGTTCCCAACCGTTTCCCCAGAACCATGGGGACAGCCCGTATGGCAAATGCATCCGGCCCGAATTCATCAACAATAAAACCCAGTTCCAGCAGAATATCAATATTTGCTGAAACCGCTAATTTTTCTGCGGGATTCAATTCCACAACCAGCGGCACCAACAATTCCTGCCTCTGCACGTTGGTATCCCTTTGCTGGCATAACTGATCATAGAGGATACGTTCGTGGGCCGCATGCTGGTCGATGATAAAGAGTTCATCATTCTCGCGTGACGCTGCGAGAATATAGAGGTCTGCCACCTGCCCGATGATTCGCATCGGAGGCAAAAGATTGACCCCGGCGTCTTCGTCCATATGCCCCGTGAGGCGGAGCTGTTTATCGGTGGTCGCATACCGGATGTGAAACCCCTCTGATGATGCAGGCCCAAAAGAAGTATTGACAGTCTTTGGTAGTGACTCAGAAACCTCGAGACTTTGTCTTGGAATATGGGTATACACCGATGCCTGTACTGATGCAGGAGGAGCGGGTGCGTTTGCAGGCGTTGCACCATATATCAAGTCTGTTGTCTGAAGGGTGTCTCGGATAGCATCAGCAACACCACTGATGATCTCTTTTTCGCGGCTCAGACGAATCTCCCGTTTGGCAGGATGCACATTCACATCGACAAGAGACGAATCAATCCTGATGCTCAGATATGCCATAGGAAACCTCCCCTTTGCAATGAGGGTGCCATACCCTGCACGAATGGCCCTGACAATCTGAGGTGAGGTGACCGGACGTCCGTTCACACAGAGATGAATTTCACCCGCATTCGGACGGCAGTCCTCCGGACGGACAATGGCACCATCCACCCTCATCACGGGCGTTCCTGCACTGATGGGGATGATTCGCGTAGAGAGATCGGTTCCAAATACCTGCGTAATGGTATCTGCAATCGTTGTCGTGCGCTGGGTTCTGAGTTTCTCTTTTCCATTCACCCTCAGACGAAAAGCAGATTCCGGATGGGCAAAGGCTTCTGCTTCCACCGCTCGGTAGATGTGGAAAAGTTCAGTCTGACGTGACTTGAGAAATTTTCGGCGGGCCGGAGTGTTGTAAAAAATATTGTCAACCCGTATTGTTGTCCCTTTAGGAATTGAGACATCAGAAACTGAGAGTATCTCTCCGCCTTCAATAACAATTTCTGTGCCCACATCCGAGTCTGCTGTTCGTGTTACAAGAGTCACCCGCGATACCGCCGCAATACTTGCAAGTGCTTCACCCCGAAACCCCATCGTGTGAATACGGGAGAGATCATCAGGGCCACGAATTTTACTCGTTGCATGGCGCACAAAAGCCATCTGTGCATCGGATGCATGCATGCCACACCCTGTGTCAGATACCTGAACCGAGGTAACATACTGCGTGTCGGTGGTGATATCCACTTTTATCATATCTGCACCGGCATCCACCGCGTTCTCCACCAGTTCTTTCACCACTGATGCGGGCCGTTCAATCACTTCACCAGCAGCTATCGTGTTAACGGTCTCATCATCTAAAAGGCGGATAACATTTGCATCTTTGTTTTCAGGCATTGGCATAAATCCGGTTACATCTTCTTTTTAAGTTCATAGATCTTTGCAAGAGCTTCACGCGGGGACAGTGAATCAGGATCAAGGTTTCTGAGTTCAATGACCGCAGGACTTTCCGAGACAGCGCCTCCCCCCGGCGCATCCATCAACAGCATCTGAGTATAGCGCGGAGCACGCTTTCCATCCGTCATTGGTGTCCGGCACCGTTCTGTTTCAAGCACCTCTCCGGCTCTCTGTATCACTTTTGCGGGAATGCCTGCAAGTCGTGCCACATGAATACCATAACTTCGGTCGGTTGCACCCGGAATCAGTTTTCTTAAGAAAACTACATCACTCCCGGTATCTTTCACCGCAAAGTGATAATTCCGGACCCGTTTCAGATCGGCTTCAACCTCTACGATTTCATGAAAATGGGTTGCAAAGAGAGTGCGGGGACCCCGCTTTCCTGTGCCATGGAGGTATTCAAGAACCGCACGTGCAATGGAGTAGCCATCAAGGGTTGATGTGCCTCTGCCGATTTCATCAAGAATAACGAGGCTCTTTTCCGTTACGTTATTGAGAATATTGGCAAGCTCCACCATCTCCACCATGAATGTCGACTGGCCGCTTGCAAGATCATCAAATGCACCGACACGGGTAAAAACGCGGTCGATGATACCGATAACAGCCCGGTCAGCCGGCACGAAACTTCCCATCTGTGCCATGATGCAGATGAGCGCGACTTCCCGCATATAGGTGGATTTTCCGGCCATATTCGCACCCGTGATGATGATGATCTGGTTTCCTCCGCTATCCAGTTCCGCATCGTTCGGAACGAATCCTACCGATGAAAGGCTCTCTTCGACAACCGGATGACGGCCATCGGTTATCAAGAGACGTCCGGAATTTTCAATAATCGGCCGGATATATCCGTTTTCAGCGGCAGCATCGGCAAGGGCAGCGAAGAGGTCAAGACGGGCAATTGCCTGTGATGTTGTCTGTATGGAGAGCACAGATTCACGCAGACGGGTAATGACATCTGCGTAGAGCTCTTCTTCAAGGGCACTCTGCCGCTCCTGTGCATGGGCAATCTTCTGTTCCATCTCCTGGAGTTCCGGGAGGGTGAATCGTTCACCATTCGCCAGCGTCTGCTTTCTGAGATACTCCGGCGGGACAAGAGAGAGATTGGTATTTGTCACTTCGATATAATACCCGAATACTTTGTTATAGCCAATTTTCAGGGATTTAATGCCACTTCTGTCCCGCTCTTTCTGCTGGAATGCGGCGATCCAGTCTTTACCCGTACGGCCGATATCACGGATTTCATCCAGTTCACAGCTGAATCCTTTTCGTATTACCCCACCGGTTCGTGCAAGTATTGGGGGTTCGTCAACAATTGCAGTCTGAATCAGGAATACCTGATCTGCGTGGTCCATGAGTCCCGCCTGTATTTCTGAGAGAAGGGACGGAATCGTGCTGCCAGAGGGGGAGAGCACCTCCCGGATGCCAGGGAGTCGTTCCAGAGAATCGCGAAGGGAGATGAGGTCCCGTGGCCCGACATTCCCATAGGCAATCCTGCCGGCAATCCGTTCAATATCCGCAAATCGGTGAAGAAGGTCCCGGATTATTTCACGCCGGAGCGGTTCATTCAGACAGTACTCAACGGCATCCAGACGTGCCTGAATTTCCTTTTCATCAGTAAGAGGACTGATGATAAACGTGCGGAGCAGACGACCGCCCATAGCCGTTTTTGTGCGGTCAAGGACAGATAGAAGAGTATGATCCGTCCCGCCATCGCGAATGTTCCGGGTGAGTTCGAGATTCCGCATGGTGATTGCGTCAAGCACCATGCCACGTTCAGGGAGACGAGTTGAGAGGCTCCGAATGTGGCCTAGGTCAGACTTCTGCGTCTCTCTCGCATATTTCAGACAGGCACCTGCTGCTGCCACTGCCTCATCCATATCATTGCAGCCAAATCCCTCAAGCGTTGAAACGCCAAACTGCCGGGTTAACTGTGCACGTGCAACGTCTGGATCAAAATATTCTGCCCCGCAGGGGGTGATAGAAATTCCCCGGCCCTCAAGAAGCGCCTGCACCCGGGGAGACAACGATTGAGAGAGAAGGCATTCCCGCGGCCCTGCACGGTCCACTGCGGAAAGGAGATCGGTTCCTCCGTCATCTGCCTTGCAGGTGGTAACAAAAAATTCACCGGTGGTGATGTCTAAAAATGCAAGGCCAAATATCGTATATTTCAAATCCGGGACGACTGCCATCAGATATGCCTGCCCCTCAGAAGGTACCATGGAAGAGTCAATCACCGTGCCTGGTGTGATGACACGCACCACATCACGCTTTACGACACCCTTTGCTTTTTTCGGGTCTTCAACCTGATCACAGACCGCCACACGGTAGCCTTTCTTGACCATTCGGGCAATATATGCCTCTCCTGCATGAATCGGGACACCAGCAAGAGGCATGCGCTCGCCGTTCTTGTCCTTGCCGCGTGAGGTCAGGGTGATATCAAGTTCCCGTGAGATAAGTTCGGCATCCTCTCCAAATGTTTCATAGAAGTCCCCCATCTGGAAGAAGAGAACGCAGCCGGGATACCGGGCTTTCATCTCATAAAACTGCTTCATTGCAGGGGTAGGTCCATCACTCATCTCGATTCAGTACAAGAATCTACCTCTGGTGATATGAGTCTTATTGCGTGTTCATACCAGAGAAAAAAAGGAAAAATTAGGATAGGGAGAGAGTATGACTGATCACGGGAATCTCGATACTGTCATAGAGAGTCTCTGTGTATCCATCAGGGAAGACAACGGTCGTCACTGCGGGGGATAAATCAACAGAGATGAGAGGTGCAAACCAATAATCCATAAGAATTTCCTCAGCGCGGGCAAACGAGAGCATCGGGGTGGTGTAGGTCACTTTGCCATTCTCGGTTGTCTTACGTGCATACTCACGGATCAGGAATGCAGCAGAATTTGCCGTAACTTCACTCACCGTAACCTCTTTACCGGAATTTGTTTCCAGTCCATTCTTCAATTCGGTGGCAGGGTCTGCGATGTTGAAGAAGACTGCGACCTTTTCAACCCAGCCGAGACGATATTCAAATGTCACCGTCGCATCCCCGCTCTCCTGCACGTCTATGGAAAGAGAGTCAGCAGTAAATGCTGATGCCGGGGCTACTACTACAAATAAAAGACAGAATATCGTGAAAATTTTTACGTTTGTATTCATATAATCACCTAATTCCCATTTTCGCGTGCGGAGTATTTAGCTCTTTGTTGCACCAAGAGGATCATAGTTGATATTGTTAATATCTTAGGGAGATAAATAATATTTAATGGGTGTTACAACACGAGGGTATTCCGTACTTGCCATATTCCTTTGGATGCTCATCGTCATTGGATTTATGGCACTTGCCCAGGTAGTAAACCTTGAGATATTCTTTGTATTATGGCTGATTGGAATCCTCGTAATCATTGAATTGACTGACCCCCCCTTTATCGAACCCAGAATGATCCGATATGCAAAATATCTGGCCGCAGGAGGCGTAATTATCTTTGGAATTATTGTGCTGCAGAAGATTATGGAGATTATCGGTTCATGAAAAGGTATACTGCTCCCATCATCTTCATCGGGCTTTCCATCCTCTTTGCAGTCCTATTAATGCCATATACCGAAGACCCTGAAATATATGCAATTGCCCATGTGGAAGAGGCAGGTGTTTTTAAAAATCCTATTGCCCTGAAACAGATCTCTCAGGAGAAATCAGCGGATTTCGCGCCATTGATGCAGGAATTCTTTGATACTTCAGCAACTATCGTCCTGAATGTGCGGCTCAAAAATTTTGAGGATGCAGAGAAAGAACTTGCAGAATATCAGAGAATGGCAAAACAATTTGATCGTCTGGTAGTCAATCTTGATATGAGCAATTCTGAAATCGGCGAATTCAGAAAAAATAATGCCGAGAATATGAGAAATCTTGAGGAGCTGATCACTGATTCAGTTGCATTTGATGAATTAAATCGTCTTGAAATCCAATACCAGGACGAAAAGGATCCCAATAAGATGTATTCCATTGCATACGAAGGGGAAGCACTGCGTGAAAAGATCAAACAGGGATACGGACAATACGAACATAATAGTGCCGGAATGGCACAATCATGGGATCAGCTTGATATTAACCATACTAAAATGAATGCTTCGGTTAAAACTCTTGCAGAATTTATTGAGGAAGTTGATGATACTCAGAGAGAACGTATGGTTCGTAACGAGGGGAATATCGTCACATTCAATGAGGATTTGACACTTGCTATTGATCCAATTTCCGGTATGTATGGTGATGCAATAAATGCAACCGGAGAGTTTTCACAGACCGGAAATATTCCGGCGGGAGAGCCTGTTACGCTCTTCATCGACAGCAGGGAATACGCTCGTGACTTCTGTAGCAGTACAGGAGAATATCGTATCCCGTTTACCCTACAACAATTGTATCCCGGTACCCATCTTGCCTATACACGGGCAGGGGACGTGTTTTCCCCAATCACCTTCCTCTTTGTCTCGGGGACAGAGGGGATAGTAACATGCAACGTCTCTGTTCGGGGCAACACTATCACCTCTTCCGGCAGATTAACGACCGAAGGCAGGGATGTCTCGAATGCACCGGTAACCATCTACATTGCAAGCCCTAACAATGAAACCCAGACAACGGTGTACACCGATTATTCAGGCACATATTCATACAGCGCAGAAATGAAACCAGGTGATTACTCTATCGTATCCGAATTTTCTGATTCCACATTCCCGATATATGATTGCAGAAGCAGTGAGTCGATTGTCTCCGTTGGAAAAACCAACCTGTTTCTGTATCTTGTTCTGTTCATGATAATTGCGAGTGGTGCCGGATATCTGTTCTTTAGACGCCGAAACCAAAGAGAAACAGCAGAAGAATCATCATTAAAAACAGCGAATATTTTTGATATACCAGATGCCACCCTTTCACCAGAAGAGTATCCGGAATTTTCCGTTAGGGGTGATGAAATTATTCAGAAGGAATCCATCCCCATTCAGGAATATCGTAGCAGATACCTATCCGCACGAACCAAACTAACGCCTGTGGATGCGTCACACATACTACGAGATGGTTTTATTTTAGCCGTTGGAAAATATTCAGGGCAGAAAAGCAGATTATCCGAAACCTTGCGTGAGCATGCCGCAAAACTGGATAGCCCCTCCAGAGAACAGGCGGACGTTTTTGTCAGACACTATGAGGCAATAGTATACGGCTCAGAACAGCATGATGGCGATGACCTCCTCGTTGCATGGGATGAAATCATCGCACGGTTGGGGAATACA
>Ga0265294_10004127_pt1 | contig 18259 bp, 14 predicted proteins | sample MunlanPumphouse3_FD_192504 | JGI IMG/M metagenome (GOLD analysis project Ga0265294, IMG submission 192504) | Groundwater microbial communities from a municipal landfill in Southern Ontario, Canada - Pumphouse #3 | ecosystem: Environmental > Aquatic > Deep subsurface > Groundwater | place...
ATATTATTAGAATCCGCGAAGACGGAAAAATTGATCTGTCCCTGAAACAACCCGGTTATGGTTCCGTGTCCGGCTCAAGCGCCAGAGTCATAGGTGTGCTGAAAAGGTCGGGTGGATTTATCGGATGTGATGACAAAAGCTCACCCGAAGATATCAAGAAATACTTTTCAATGAGTAAAAAGGAGTTCAAACGCACCATCGGGGGGTTGTACAAAAGCCGCCTCATCGAAATGGTGGACAATGGCATCCGCCTTAAACGATTTTGATTCGTCAGGGTCCCGGCCCTTAACCCTGGCGCCGGGATCGGTATCTGTCCCGCATAAAATTGCTTCCTGATCCGGGCAGGCCCCAGCGCCTGCCCAGACAGTGAATCCGTTGTGCCGCGCAGGGGCAGTCCTCTGCGTCTGCCCTGGTTCACGTCTCTGTTCTGTCCTCTGTGCCTGCGTCTGTTTTGCCTGCCCGTTATCAGTGTATCCTCCCGGTTCCCTGCGGCCGTTTCTATGGCGTACGGGGGTTTCCCCTATTTAAATGGGGGTTTTGCCTATAAACAAATTCATGAGATTTGTTTGATATATGTAGCGATTTATATTGTACTTTCATAAGCCATTAAATTAAAAATATTTTTTATATTTTTAGGCTTTATTGAGTATAATTATGCATCTCTAAGAAATTGTTATCGGTTTAATTTAAGTAAACAGGGAGGCAAATGTTTAAGGAGCCGGGCAATTTAACATATTCAATCATTTTTCGTATTTTGGTTTTTTCCCCGCTGGCCCTGCTGATTTTTCTGGTCTGTCCCCCTTCTTCTGCCGCATTACCATCAATGTCATTACCAGAAAAACGGAAGATACCCAAGGGGGGCTTTTGATTGGCGGGGTCGGTACGGAAGAGAAAAATTTTGGCGGCTTTCGATACGGGGGAACAATTTCAAAAAAGGCCTGGTATCGGCTCTATGTCAAACACAATGACGGGGATGGCTCAGTGAATAATGCCGGCATGGATATCCCGGATGACTGGGACATGCAAAGGAGTGGCGATAACGGCCACCGGTTGACTTTGGATAGGCGGAATGAAATCACCTGGGGGCTGGGGTACCGGTATACCAGTGATGAAATTACAAACAGTTTTTATACCTCATTTGATCCTGCGATCCTGCGGAAAGAGGTGATGATCTGATCAGTGCCTTTATTCAGGATAAAATCACTCTGAAACCGGACCGGCTGGCCGTTATTCTGGGCTCAAAATTCGATTGCAACGATTATACCGGATTTGAAATACAGCCCACCGGCAGATTACATCCGGACCCCGGATGATCAGCATTCAGTCTGGCTGACCGTTTTCAGGGCGGTTCGCACGCCTTCGCGTATTGAAACTGGTGGGCAGCTCCAATCATTTTTGCAATCAGGGCTTGATCATAATTTCGGCCACGTTGTCCGCGGCTACACTTCGCAACTATGGCCGAAGTTATGATCAAGCCCTGCAATCAATCTGAACCCGGTAAAGCGAGCCAGTATCAAAATCGGTTTCCGTCTGTTGAAGCTGGTAATCAATAGCAGTCAAAATGGCGGGGCATTGTAATTGAAGACGAATTGCCTTGTTGGTTGAACCCCTGGAAATGAAAAACTTCACATTTATATTTTTTCATCAAAATGAAAGAGAAAATGATGGACAATTATCCGGACGCAGTCGAAATGTCTCTGAAGTCTCAGTATCAAAGTGAAGCCGAGGTATCATTTGTAGACAGCCTGACCGGACTGTTCAATCACGGATTTTTTCAGATGTCCCTGGGCCGGGAGATCGACAGGTCCAGACGATATGGAGTTCCGTTTAACCTCATTCTGGTGGATATCGATTCTTTTTCAGATTTTAACAAACGGCGGAGCCACCTGCAGGGGGACCGGATTCTGAGTGAACTGGCATATATTATTAAGAATAATATCCGTGTGACCGATCTGGCGGCAAGATTTTCCGGTGATGTGATAGCGGTTATCATGATCAACGCCCTGACGGAATCGGCTGTGGTGTTAGGAGAGCGGATCCGTCAGGGGTTTGAGGAACAAACCGGGGGTTGTGTCACTCTCAGTGTGGGGATAGCCTCTTGCTCCGGGGCCGACACGGACAGGGAGTCCTTGCTCGACATGGCCTGCCATGCCCTGTCATCGGCGAAAATGAAAGGGAAAAACAGGGTACAGGTATTTGGCACCGAAGAAAGCATTGTGCTGGAAGATACCCCAACAGTACTGGTGGTTGATGATGAACCGAAAAACGTCAAACTGTTGAAAGCGCTTCTTGAGCATAAGGGGTATGAAGTGGCCGTTGCCGGTTGCGGGAAAGAGGCGCTGTCCATTGTGAAAAAAGTGGATATCGATCTTGTGTTGCTGGATGTCATGATGCCCGGGATAGACGGGTATGAAGTCTGCCGGCATTTGAAACAGAATCCGTCCACGCGTCTGATTCCTGTTGTGATGGTGACTGCCCTGGATGACGAGGTGTCTAGAATTAAAGGAATAGAAGCCGGTGCGGATGATTTTATCAGCAAACCACCCAACCACGTAGAGCTGATGGCCAGAGTAAAATCTCTGGTTAAGGTCAAAATGCTCAATAACAGTCTTACCAGTATCGAGAATGTGCTTTTTTCCGTAGCCAATATCATCGAGGCAAAGGATGCCTATACCCAGGGCCACATTACAAGAGTGTCGAATCTGGCTGTCGATGTGGGAAGGAGAATGGGGCTTACGAAAAAACAGATTGCGGAATTAAGAATCGGGGGCATTCTGCACGATATCGGTAAAATCGGGGTGCCGGAAGAAATTCTGAACAAACCCGGAGCGCTGGAGCCAGATGAATGGGAAACCATGAAGGCGCATCCGGTGATCGGTTACAGGATTGCCATGCCGTTGAAGAAGAATCTCGGTTGTGCGCTCGAGGTCATTCGGCATCACCATGAAAAACTGGACGGGTCGGGTTATCCGGATGGCATCATAGGCAATGAGATTGGCGTAGAAGCCAAGATCATGGCGGTGGTGGACAGCTATGACGCTCTGATTACGGACCGGCCTTACCGGAAGGGGATGACGAGGGAAAAAACTTTTCAGATTCTCCGCAATGAGGCAGGTGCGGGAAAACTGGACAAAGACGTTGTTGCATGTTTAATCGAAATGATTGGAGAAACAAAATCGATATGATGCTGTTGCGGTTGTTTTTTATTGGAATGGCTGCGCTGATGTTTTTATCTGTCGGGGTTTCCGGTCGGGCCGACAGTTATAACCGGGACATGCAGGCGGAGAACGATTTGACAGCGCTGAGCCTTGAGGATCTGATGGCTATAGAAATTACGTCAGTGGCAAAAAAACCGCAGAAGGTATCTGATGCGGCAGCAGCCATATTCGTCATTACTCAGGAAGATATCCGCCGCTCTGGGGTTACCAGTATCCCCGAGGCGTTACGGATGGTGCCGGGGCTGCAGGTGGCCCGTATTTATTCCAACACATGGGCCATCTCTTCCCGCGGCTTTAACGGGCGTATCGCAAACAAGCTGCTAGTGCTCATCGACGGGCGAAGTGCCTATACCCCTTTGTTTTCAGGTGTATTCTGGGAGGTGCAGGATACCCTGCTGGAAGATATCGACCGGATAGAAGTGATCCGCGGGCCGGGTGCAACACTGTGGGGGGCCAATGCCGTTAACGGTGTCATCAATATCATTACGAAAAAAGCAAAAGATACCCGGGGGAGCCTGGTAACTGCCGGATTCGGGACCGAGGAAAAGGGCTTTGGCGGTGTTCGCTACGGAGGAAAACTGGGCGAAACCGGTGATTACTACCGGGTCTATGCAAAATATTTCAATCGCGACGAGGCTGTTTTTGCCTCCGGCCCGGATGCGGCGGATGACTGGAATGCATTTCGGGGAGGCTTCCGGATGGACTTGAGCCGTCAGCCCGATGACCTGCTGACTTTGCAGGGAGATATCTATGACGGCGATTCCGGCCTGACGATGACAGATGTCATCCCTGTGTCTCCTTATTCTGCAATATTCGACAGTGACATCGATTTTATCGGCGGCAATCTCAATGCCCGTTGGCAGCACACGATTTCCAGTACCTCGGATCTGACGCTTCAGCTGTATTATGACCGGGCCGAGTATCAGACAGCTATTATCGGACAGGATATTGATACCGCTGATATCGATTTCCAGCACCGGTTCGGGTTGCCCGGAAACCATGAGATAATGTGGGGATTGGGCTACCGGTTTATCCATGATGATATTTCCTCCTCTTTCAGTACGGTTGTCGACCCGGCCAGTCGGGATTACGATCTGCTGAACGCTTTTGTCCAGGATGAAATCACCCTTTTTCCCGATCTGCTGCGCGTCACCGTAGGGTCAAAGTTTGAATATAATGATTCGACCGGGTTTGAGTTTCAACCCAGTGCCAGACTCTGGTGGAAACCCCACGAGCGACAGACGGTCTGGGCAGCGATTTCGAGGGCAGTCCGTACGCCCTGCCGGGCAGAGGAGGATGTAAGAATCACGCGGCAGGTGCTTCCGTCCAATACGCTTGGATCTGCTTCCACCATGGGATTTTTGACGATGGTCGGCAGTCGTGAGTTTGAATCTGAGGACCTGCTGGCCAGTGAGCTGGGATACCGCTTCGAGACGACGAAATCGGTGTCTGTTGATATGACCGCGTTTTATAATATCTATGATAACCTTCTGACGTTAGAGCCCGGCACGCTGTACCTTGAAACAGCAGATGGATCGCCGCATTTTGTGCTCCCAATTATCGTGGCCAACAAAATGGACGGGAAAACCTATGGAATGGAATTGACCCTCGACTGGCATCCCCTGCATTGGTGGCGTGTGCAGGGCGCGTACACCTGGCTTCAGATGCAGCTGCATCCGGATGAGGACAGCGGGGATACATTCTCGGAAAAGGCTGAGGATGAAAGCCCTCATCATCAGGTTTCGCTGAGGTCTTTGATGAATCTGACCAAAAATCTGGAACTGGATGTGTGGGCCCGATATGTGGACGAACTTTCCGGCCAGGGTGTTGACCGTTACGTCACTCTGGACTGTCGTCTGGGGTGGGAGCCTGTCAGGAACCTTGAACTGTCGATCGTCGGGCAGAACCTGCTGGACAGTCAGCACTCGGAATTTAATGAAGAGCTTTTCGTTAATTCGTTATCAACGGAAATTGAACGTGGCGTTTACGGCCGGATAACCATGAGATTTTAAATCGGATTTTATCAGTATGCATGAATGTGTTTCAGAATACCGTGCCAGTACAGGGAGTTTGAGTTGATTAAGAAGACCGTTACCATGGTTTTAATAATAGCTACATGCGTGTCGATGATGGCATTGCACACGGTCAGTGCGCAATCCGTTTCGAATGAGTACCAGATTAAATCCGCATTTCTATACAACTTTGCAAGGTTTGTCCAATGGCCTTCCGATGCATTTGCAACCGATAACGCACCGATTTATATCGGTATCATTGGAAAAGATGTATTCGGGGAGACGCTTGAGGCCTTGGAGGGCAAAACCATCGGAGGGCGCAAAGTCGTGGTCCGTCGATTCGGGAGGGGGGAAGTTTTTGATAAATGTCATGTTCTGTTTGTCAGCCCGTCGGAAAAAGAAAATCTGGCACAGATTTTTTATCGACTCAACGGCTCGAATATTTTGACAGTTGGTGATACCGAAGGGTTCTGCCGGGAAGGCGGGATAATTAACTTTTATAAAGTGGAGAGTAAAGTTCGTTTTGAAATCAACCTGGATGCCGCCGGGCGGGCCAAGCTGAAGATCAGTTCAAAGCTGTTGAGCCTGGCCAGCATTGTTGGGGACATGAATCCATGGCGTCGGAAATAATAAATTGCACCGTCTTGCTTTCGAGATTCCGAAAATCCTGCGCAATCCATAACATAATTTATTATTTCCGATGCCTTGAGAGGGGGCGTGTTGATGCTGAAAATGCTGTTTAATATGAACCTGAAACGCAAGCTGATCTGGATGATAACGGTGACCTGCATTATTGTTCTGCTTTTATCCACGGCTGTATTTGTAACCATCGAACTGATGTCATTCAAGCATCAGATGGTGGATACCCATTCGATTCTTGCAGATGTCATCGGGACCAACTGCGCAGCGGCTGTGATTTTCAATGATCGAAAAGCGGCTGAGGGGACGCTGTCCGCATTGAGGACGATTCCCAATATTACCGCAGCCGGAATCATTTTAAATGATAATCAGGTGTTTGCCGCTTTTAATGAGAACCAGCCGGAACGCGGCTTTTTAACTGATTTTCCCGTCAGGGAAGGACACCGTTTTTTAAACGATCACCTGGAAGTTTTTAAGCCGGTTGTTTTTGATGGGGAAACGATCGGCAAGGTCTTTCTCCAATCCAATCTTGAACAACTGAATGAGATGATCAGCCGGTTCGTAGGGGTGGTTTTAGTCGTGATTGTCTTATGCTCGCTGATCGCTTATGTCCTTTCCTCCAGACTTCAGCAGGTGATCTCGCGGCCGATTTTGAGCCTGGCGGAATCAATGAAGGCTGTTTCAGATAACAAGGAATATTCAATCCGGGCGGGAAAACAGACCGGGGATGAACTCGGCATTCTCATTGATGGATTCAATGAGATGCTGGAGCAGATAGAGGTGCGGGACAAACAACTGAAACAGCACAGGGTAACACTTGAGGAACAGGTAAACCTGCGGACCGTTGAACTTTCAAAGGTCAACCGGAACCTGGAACATGCGGTGGATGAATTGAGTCACGCCAAGAATGTGGCGGAGGCGGCCAACAGAGCCAAGAGTGATTTTCTGGCCAATATGAGCCACGAGCTCAGGACCCCCTTGAATCATATTATCGGTTTTACCGAATTGATTGTGGATGGCCGGTTTGGAAACCTTAATGACATTCAGGAGGAATATCTCAACGATTCTCTGCAAAGCAGCCGACATCTGCTGGCTTTGATTAATGATATTCTGGATCTTTCCAAGGTGGAGGCGGGTAAACTGATGCTGAATCTGGCCGATATGGATTTGAAAACGGCGCTGGAGAACAGCCTGATGATGGTCAAGGAAAAATCCATGAAACACCGGATTAAATTGTCCGCCAATATTGACAATATTCCCGGCTCGGTATGCTCTGACGAGCGGAAGATAAAACAGATTATTTACAACCTTCTTTCCAATGCAGTGAAATTTACACCCGACGGCGGGCAGGTAACCCTTTCCGCGCAGCTTATCGATAACAGATCGGCCACGGACGGGATCACTGCCCGAATCAGATCCGGTGAAACCACGGTGCCGGTGCCTTCAGAATCGCCGGGGTTGCAAAATTACATTCAAATTTCAGTAAAAGATACGGGCATAGGACTTGCGAAAGAGGATTTGAAAAGAATTTTTGAACCATTCGAGCAGGTCGAAACGTCAAAGAACCGCAAGTATCAGGGCACGGGATTGGGACTGTCGCTGACCAGGCATCTGGTTGAACTCCATGGCGGCATGATCTGGGCTGAAAGTGAGGGAAAAGAAAAAGGAAGCAGCTTTTGCTTTGCCATTCCCGTATAGGGTTCGCGGATACATTTTTTGATGAATTCGTAAAAAATATCCGCACCCGTCATTGCCGCGCAGGCGGGAATACAGAACACAATGAAATAACTGAACTTATATTTTTAGTGGAATGACAAATAAGGGTTGAATATGACTTTTTATATAGCCATCATTTTTTTTACTTTCGAAAAAAAGGGAAATGAACAATGGCGGGAAAAACAGTTCTGGTGGTTGAAGACAATCCCTTGAACATGAAACTTGTTAAAAACATTTTGCAGCTCGGAAATTACCGGGTTCTGGAGGCTGCCAATGCAGAATCCGGTCTGGACCATATCCGAAAACAGGTACCCGATCTTGTTCTGATGGACATCCAGCTTCCCGGAATGGACGGATTTACCGCTACGAGGATTATTAAAGAAGAACTCGGCCTCAAAGAACTGCCCGTCATCGCGCTGACCGCTTATGCCATGCAGGGAGATGAACAGAAGGTCATCGCTGCAGGATGTGACGGGTATATTTCAAAGCCCCTCGATACCCGAACTTTTCTCGAAACCATTGGTAGGTATACGGGAATTTTGTCGGATGAAAACCAGACCGGATCGGGAAATGTCACCACACATCGCAACAGAATTCTGATTGTCGATGATGTGCCGGCAAATGTGAAACTGCTGGCAGCCAAACTCCCTTCCGATATATATGAAATTGTAAAGGCATACAGTGGGCAGGAAGCTATCGAGAAAGTAAACACGGTTTTCCCCGATCTGATTCTGCTGGATATCATGATGCCGGTCATGGACGGGTATGAAGTGATCCGGCAGCTGAAACATAATCCCCTGACCCGAAATATTCCCATCATTCTCGTAACCGCCCTGGACAGTATCGAGGATAAGTCCAGGGGCTTGGAGACAGGGGCCGATGAATTTCTCACTAAACCGGTTAATACCCCCGAGCTTCTCGCAAGAGTTAAATCCCTGCTCCGGCTCCGTCAGTTTCAGGAGCAATTGACAAGCCGAAAGGAATCCGAGAAGTATTTTGCAGGTCCTGTTCAGGAGAAGGATAGACTGGAACGAATCTCATGGTCCCAGCGGGTCCTTCTGGTGGAAGATAACGATTGGGATATCCGCCTCATTCAGAGTTATCTTCAGGACGAACCGTATACACTCATGGTCGCCAGGACAGGAGAAGAAGCCATGGCCATTGCCGCAAGAGAAAAGGTGGATCTGATTCTTCTTGATATAATCCTGCCGGGAATGGACGGATTCGAGGTGTGCCACCGCTTGAAGGGGGCAGCGGAAACCCGGCATATCCAGATTGTCGTAATTACCTGTTTGAATGATTTTGAAAGTAAATTGAAAGGGGTGGAAGAGGGAACGGATGATTTTCTGGTCAAACCCATCAACCGCCGTGAAATCAGGGCCAGAGTGAGTGTTTTACTTCGCAAGAAGGCCTTCCTGGACAATCTGCTCCTGCATTATGAAATGGCTCTGAATTCCTCTATTAACGATGGCCTCACAGGCCTTTACAATCACGCTTACTTTAAGCGGTTTTTGGAACTGGAAATAAAAAAATCCCTCCGTCAGGGGTATCCGGTAACGCTGATCATGCTGGATGTAGATAACTTCAAGGTATACAACGACACCCTGGGGCATCTGGCGGGAGATGGCATTTTGTGTGAGTTTGGCCGGCTGATCAGGAAAAACATCCGTGAAATCGACCTCGGGGTTCGATACGGCGGGGATGAATTTGCAGTGGTCATGCCCTTTTTGGATAAAAATGGTAGCCTGGCAGTCGCCGAAAGGATACGCAATGCCATTGGCGAACACACTTTTGAATATGAGTCAATGTGTGCAGAGGCTAAACTATCTATCAGTGTGGGGATCGCCTGTTGCCCGGATGATGCGAATACGGAAACGGATTTGATTTATAAGGCGGATGTCATGCTGTATCAGGCCAAGAAAGAGGGAAAAAACAGGGTGCTTGTTTTCAATAACGATTCGGGTTGTGCACAACAAATTACGGTTGTGAATTAAGAAAATATATGAAGGTGAAATTTCAGCTTCTTTATAAGAATGCCCCTCAAAGACAGAAATGTTTCTCTGATTGTGTTTGTCCGGTCAATCACAGGTTTTTTTAAAACATGAAAACGGATAAAATAACAGTGGGTGGGTTGGATGTGTATTTAAAAAAACATATCACTACGGCGCTGATCATATGGGGGCTTTTGAGGCCTGCTTAGTGTTTATCCCCGCTAAATCAATGCTCGGAGCTGATCTGTCAGAAATTAAACAAAGAGGCGTACTGCGGCAGCTGGGTGTGCCTTACGCGAAATTTGTAAGTATTGATGAAGATGGACTCGACACTGAATTGTCCTGACTTTTTGCCAGATATCTGGGTGTAAACTGCCTGGCTGCGTTGCGAAAGCTCGGAATATTCCGGTACCATTGGGAAATGAATCAGTAAAATTAATCAGGTAAAACCGCATGGGAAGAAGAAAAACAATCTTTGTTTTGAGATCGTCCCGGGCATTTGTTTTTTATGCGCTTTTGTTTTTTTTAATATACGCTACGCCTTCAATCGCAACACTGGAAAGAGATTTTACGGAATTGAGCCTTGAAGAGTTGATGAATATGGAAATAACATCGGTTTCAAAAAAAACCGAAAAACTGGGCAATGCCACCGCAGCCGTTTTTGTTATAACCGGAAAGGATATCCGGCGCTCAGGAGCAACCAGTATACCTGAGGCCCTGCGTATGGTTCCCGGCATCCATGTGGCCCATATCGATGCCAACAAGTGGGCGATTACCTCCAGAGGATTTAACGGTCAGTTTGCCAATAAACTATTGGTGCTTATTGACGGTCGCAGCGTTTATACGCCGCTTTTCTCCGGAGTATACTGGGATGCACAGGATACTTTGATTGAGGATGTGGATCGTATTGAAGTGATCCGGGGGCCTGGGGCGACCCTGTGGGGAAGTAATGCGGTCAACGGGGTCATCAATATTATCACGAAACCGGCGAAAGAGACCCTGGGCGGGCTGTTTACCGCGGGTGCCGGCACTGAGGAAAAGGGGTTCAGCGCAATACGCTATGGCGCAAAAGCTGGAGACTCCATGTATTACCGGGTGTATTCCAAATATTTTGACAGGGATGGTGGTGTCAATCTTTTGGGTGATGATACACCCGATGACTGGTATGCGTCGCAGGGAGGGATGCGAATTGATTGGGATCTTTCCGGTAACAATGCCCTGACCCTCCAAAGCGACTATTACAAAGGCAAGTCCGGGACAGAAACTGTCCTCTCAACGACTGATCCGCCCTACACCCAGACTTTTGCTGAGGATGTCCCGATCTCAGGTGGTAATATCCTGGGCCGATGGCAACACACCTTTTCCAGCACATCGGCGTTCATTTTCAAGGCTTATTACGATCGTACCGATAGAGCGTATTCCCTGCTGTCCGAGTCCATGGATACTTTTGATGTCGATTTCCAATATCGATTCGCTCTGGGAGAAAGTCAGAATTTAATATGGGGTATCGGTTATCGCGTTATCCTTGCAGATATCGGAAATAGTACCGTGATATCTTTCAATCCGGAGACCCGCACCGATAATATTTTCAGTTTTTTCCTTCAGGACGAAATCACTCTTATCCGTGACCGGTTTTCGCTGCTGATCGGAAGCAAGTTCGAAAAGAACGATTATTCAGGCGTTGAAGTACAGCCGAACCTTCGGTGTCTTTGGACGCCCAATGCCGATCAGTCCCTCTGGACATCGGTATCGCGGGCTGTCAGAATTCCATCGATGGCCGATTATGATATATGTATCAATTTAGGCCCCCCTCCGGTTGTCTCTGCGCTGACAGGTTCAAGGGAATTTGAATCCGAAAAATTGATTGCCTGTGAAATGGGGTACCGGTTAAAACCCGACAGGACATTTTCAATTGATATGGCACTGTTCTATAATCGGTATAAGGATCTGAAGGCCGTGGAGCAGGGAACCCCCTTCCAGAAGGGTTTCCCTCCATATCTGGTCATTCCTCTGATTTATGTCAATACCATGGAGGGATACTCGTACGGAACGGAGCTTGTCCTGGACTGGCGGCCCCGGAGCAGGTGGCATTTCCAGGCAGCGTACAGTTATCTCCGGGTGGAACTCCAAAATGAGACCCTGCCGGTTGACACGCAGGCAGATATTATTGAAGGAGCAAGCCCCCGCCATCAATTTTCCCTGCGATCCATGACGGATCTTACCGATGAGGTGCAGTTGGATCTCTGGCTAAGGTATGTGGATCAGCTTCCGTCGCAGTCCCGGGTCATACAGGATATCTTTACAATGGATGTCAGGCTGGGCTGGAAACCGATAAAGAAAATGGAAATTTCTATTGTCGCACAAAATTTATTGAACTCGAGTCATTCTGAATTCCGCAGTGAGACACTGGCTTTTCTCGCCACGGAGGTCCAGCGGGGAGTCTATGTCAAACTAACCTGGAATTTTTAGGGTTCCGGTAAGAATAAATTGTGCGGGGTTTGCCCAGTGTTTCTGCGTCCCGCATGCTTGCTTGGCTTGCCCGCCGTTAAGGCGCATCACAGCGTGCATACTCATCGTGTGTGGTCGTATACAACGCGGAAGACGGATAAAAAGACAAGCAGGGCGGTGCAATATGCCAATCACCGGCTCGCCGGCCGATTGAAGACACTCTGGGATCTGATTATTGCCATCACATCGTCAGTATTGTATTTTTAAATCAGTACCCCCCCTGAAGCGTCTTGCTTCCATGCGGTCCTGCTTGCGTTTATGTGCGGAATTTATTCACGACCTTCCTGTCGTTGCAGGTTTGCGCATTGCTTCTTTTGAAAAACAGCGAAATCCCGATTATCATATAACATCCGATTCGAACGTCTCTGATAAATATTTTTGCTTCGTGCAGCCCGGATTTAACCGTTTGCTGACCACCTTTTTTTCTCTTCGCCCTTATCGGCCATGGGTTTTATTCCTTGCCAGGGCAAAGGGGTCGAATTTAATATCAGTGGCGGGAAAATATCATGAAAATTACCAGCCGGATTATTTTGAAAACGGCGGCTATGGGTATGGGATATATCTTAAAGGCCGCGGCCACAATTGCCCGGGAGCATCATGAACGATAGGACGGTAAGGTATTTTTTTTGATCCCTTCCTTGTAGAGGTATTCATTGAAAATCTGGGTGAAATTTGCGCTATCCGGAAACGCTATCAGGATTGATTCGGACTTTGTTCTTATTTTTCAAACCGTCGATCGGCTTTCAGGGTTTCGGCCAGCTGATCCCTGCCTTTGAGCCATCCGATGGATTGGGTCTGAAAGGAATCGAATGCAGGTACATAGGGCTTGATGTCCAGCAAGGGCGTTCCGGTGAGTACATCGATACCTTCGATGTGCAGGATATTGCCCTTGCGTTTCAGCAGGCGGACCACTGACAGGCCGATTTGATTCGGGCGTCTGGGTGCCCGGCAGGCGAAAACGCCGCGATGTTCGGTGTCCATAAAGGGCTTTACTTTCAGGTTGAATCCTTTAGATTTGTGGAATGCATACAGCAGAATCAGATGGGAAAACCCTTCCAGGTCATCCAGGCCGTCTGTATACTGTTCATCAATGATAATCTGTCCCCGGACATCCCGGGCCCCGGAGGGCTGAATCGGCATGGCTTCGATATCCTCAAAGGGGGTATGAATAATTCCGATGGGGGTAAATATAAACTGCATAAGATCCTTCCAGCGTTTTGCTATGGCTTATCCGGCCGATACGATTCGAACATTGCTGCCTTTAATGATTGCATATACCGTGTCGTTGGGTTGCAGGTTTAAATCATCCGAGGCATTGTTCGTAATCAGCGCATCCAGAATGATTCCGCTGGCATCCAGCTGTACGCAGCAGGTGATGCCGTCACGGATGATATCCTTCACAAGGGTTTGAACTACATTTCGGGCTGAAATGCAACCGGAAATATCTTTCGATATCAAAATATTTTCCGGACGAATTGAAATGTTGACATGCGATCCGACAGGTGCTTCGTCAACGCTGTAAAGCTGGATACCGCCCAGATCGATTTTTGTCAATTCACTGTCATTTGATACCACCCGGCCTTTGAAAAGCGAGGCACCGATAAAGTCTGCTACAAATTGTGATCTGGGTCGGTTTAATACTTCATCCTGCGAGTCAAATTGAATCAGGTCTCCGTTTTGAAATATCGCCACCTTATTTGCCAGAGACCAGACATCATCCAGATCATGGGTGATATGAATTACCGTCATATTCCGTTCGGATATGGCCTGCCGAAGCAGAGATCGGATATTTTTGCGCGTTTGGGGGTCCAGTGCGGACAAAGGTTCGTCCATCAGAAGCAGTTTGGGTTCTACGATCAATGCCCGTGCAAGGGCGGTTCGCTGCTGTTCTCCCCCGGACATCGTTTCCGGTTTTCGGTTAAGCAGGTGATCGATATGCAGCGTGGCCGAAATCTCGTGAACTTTTTCAGTGATTCCGGTTCTGGTTTTTTTTTTCAAGCCATAGGCGATATTTTCAAAAACCGTAAAATGAGGCAGCAGGGCATAATCCTGATAGACGATCCCGATGTTCCGCTTTTCCGGAAGTTCATCGGTAATCTCACGGTTATCCAGAAATATTTTTCCCGCATCCGGTTTCCAGAATCCGATGATGCTCTCCAGAAGCAGGGTTTTGCCTGAGCCGGTAGGCCCGATGATGGTCAGGTAGTCACCTTTTTCAAGCCTGAAGGCAACTTCTTTTAAATGGAATTCACCCAGATTCAGACTCAGATGCGTCACTTCGAAAAAGCTCACAGCCGTGCCTCTGTTTTTTCAAATATGTAAATAGCGATGAACGAAACGATCACCAGTACGATCCCGCTGGTCAGCGCCATCCCCATGTTTCCGTATGATATGTTCAAATACAGGGTGATGGGCAGCACCTCGGTTTCCATATAGGTTCCACCGGCCAGGATCAGCACTGTGCCGAAGGTGCCGATGCAGCGGGCAAAGGAAATGACGGTAGCCGCCAGAATTCCGTTTCCGGCCAGCCGGATCGATACGTTCAAAAAGGTCTCCAGTGCTGAATACCCCAATGAGCGCGAAACAAATTCTAACCTGGGATCAATATAGTCAAAGGTGGACTTTATAATTCGGGCCGCGTAGGGCATGGCCGTAAAAAATTGAGCCATCACAACTCCCTCTCGCGTAAATACAAAGTCGAGACCCATCGACCGGCATATCGATCCGACAAAGGTCTTTCCGAACAAAAGCAGCAGGCACAGGCCCAATACCAGCTCGGGAAATGCGATTGGAAGATCGATCATGGTTTTGACAAAGCCCTTGCCGATAAACTGAAACCGGGACAGTGCATACCCGATGGGAAGTGCAAAGACGATGACCAGAAGCGTTGAAATAAAACCCGTGATCAGGGAGAGTTGCAGCGAAAAGCGCATTTCCTCTCCCTTTAGATTGTTCAGCACATCTTTAAACTCAGGTACCAGGAACAGGGAGCCGATGGCCAACACCAGCATTGCCGTGATCACGTAGGACAGGAATATAAATACGGATTTGAACCAGTTTATTTTGTACAAGGTTCAAAACCCCATTTTTTCCAGATAAGTTTTCCGTCTTCCGATGCGAGATAGGAATTAAAGGCCATGGCCAGGGGTTTATTCGTGGTGCGGGTGCAAACCGCAGTGGGAATGGTCATGATGATATTGTACTGGCGTTCAATGGGAATTACGTCGATTTTACCCTTGCCTTCGGCCCATGAGGTCATGTCCTTCCAGATGATCGCGGCATCTACCTGCTCCAGGGCTACATAAATCAGCAGCTGATTGACTGTAGGTGCAAGCACCTTGATATTGGGTTTGATCGTTTCGAATACGCCGGCCTGAGTCATAATTTTTTTGGCCACCCGTCCGATCGCCGGTGCTTTTGGATCACCGATCGATACCCGTACTCCGGGTTTTGCCAGATCCATCAGCCCCCTGATATGTGCCGGATTGCCACCCGGGGTTGCAATGACCGGAATATGATCGACCAGCCGGTGAATGGTTTCCTCGATGACCCAGCCGTTTTTGAGGGCATCCTGTGTATATTTTTCCGCTCCCGGAATAAAAACATCTGCAGGCTGGCCGGCGGCCAGCTGACCGAAAATTTCTCCGGAACCACCATAGTGGACGCTGATTTTGATGTGTTTGGACTGTTCAAAATTCTGTTTAAATTCCTCCAGGGGTTTAATGAGACCGGCGCCGGAAAATATTACCAGATCCGCAGAAAAACAGTTTCCTGTAAAAAAAAGGATAGAAATAAGGGTCAATAAAAATTTCATGGGTGTTTTCTCCTGATAATTATTGAAAGGGTAAATAAGGTTCTGCTTGAATCAGAATGGGTCTGACTGGGAAGGCAATTCTTCCTGTATTCATCGGATAACAACCATATAGCTTTTTTCTTGTCAAATATAAATTTAAATGCCCAAAATTATAAACCTATAATGACCAATATTAACTTGAAAGAACATATATGGGCGGCTTCCAGCAGGGTGGGGCAAATTCGTTCACAATCAGGCTAAAAGATAAGTAACAATCTGTATTTATATAATAAAATTCAAGCATGGGCCTGAGCCCTTATGCATATTTTTATTTATTCAATTCTTAAAAGCTTGACATCGGTGCGTTTATGATGTCATATTTTTAAAAACTGACGAATTTAATGCTTCAATTCCCAGATGCTTAATCATTCAGAACCATTCCAAAATCAATTCGGTTTGATACCTTTGAACGCGCTGCTCCCAGCGAGATTTCGCCATCCGTCTGAAATTTAATTAAAAAAAGATTTCCTGCCTTCCGGTTTGTATTTTTTAAAATTAATTCGCGTAACCCTACAACGATACTTCAAAATTAATATACTGTTTTTATTCAATTAAATGCCATAGGGCTTAACGGCAGAATCCCTTGAAATTAAAGGCCTCTAAAAAATAACTCGCGTTGTGGGGGTAAGCTCGCCGCTAAATTGATTGATTTTTAAACGGTATCCAACCCTCTTTCCTGTAAACGGGGCGTATTTGCAGAGGCAGACGATGGATTTTTTTATCGACAGCTTTTTGTCCGCATTGATTCTTATCAGGGCATTGGACCCGGATCTTTTCAACGTGGTCATGGTATCTTTGAAGGTGAGTACATCGTCGACTTTAATCGCCGCCTGTGTCGGGATACCATTGGGGTTTATCGTTGCAATTACCCGGTTCAGGGCCAAAAGAGTCGTGATCACGCTGCTCAATACCCTCCTGGCCCTTCCGACGGTGGTCATCGGACTTTTTGTATATGTTTTTATATCCCGGCGGGGAATATTCGGTGTTTTTGACCTGCTGTATACCCAGCGGGCCATTATCATCGGTCAGGTCATACTGATTATCCCGATTGTTTCCATATTTACGATATCGGCCATCAGCCGGATCGATAAACGATACCGGGTGACGGCAATGACGCTGGGGGCAGACAGATTTCATACCTCACTGGTCATATTGAGGGAGGCCCGTTTCGGAATCATTGCCGCCGTAGTGGCTGCATTTGGCCGGGTGATATCGGAGATAGGGATCAGCATGATGCTTGGCGGCAATGCCAGAGGATTTACCCGGACGATGACAACGGCTATGGCTCTGGAATACGACAAGGGAGAATTTGTCCTTGCGGTTGCTCTGGGCATGATTCTGATGAGTATCAGCCTGATCATGAATATTTTGTTGAATCATTTTCAGGGCAGGACAACGGTCTGATGCTGTATTCCGCAAGAAATCTGAAAAAAATCTATAATGGACGAACCGTGCTCGACGTGTCGGAATTGTCTGTTCTGGAACGCAAAATTTATGCATTGATGGGGCCGAACGGCTCCGGAAAAACAACGCTTCTTCATATCCTGAGTTTTATCTCTACGCCGACATCCGGAACGCTTTTTTACAATGACCGCCCGGTTCAGTTTGCAGAAAAAGCCCTGCAACCGTTGCGTAAGGAGGTGGTGCTTCTGCATCAGCATCCTATCCTTTTCAGCACCTCGGTCTATAAAAACGTCGAATTCGGCCTGAAGATGCGAAATATCCCGAAAATCCGACGAAGAAAAATCGTTGAAGAATCTCTGGATCTGGTTGGAATGCGCGGTTTTGCCAAAGCCGATGCGCCGCACCTTTCCGGAGGCGAAACACAGCGCGTCGCTATTGCCAGGGCACTTGCCTGCGCTCCAAAGGTCATCATGTTTGATGAACCTACCGCCAGTGTGGATGTGGAAAGCCAGATAGCCATAGAAAATATTATTCTCGATATTCAGCAAGAAAAAGATATTTCGGTGATCGTGTGTACCCATAATCCCATGCAGGCGTTGAAACTGGCGGATGAGACCCTGTTTCTTTTCGAGGGGCGCACCAGTGATTCCATCTTTGAAAACGTTTTCAGCGGAGACGTGATTGACGTGGAGGGAAAACGTTTTTGCCGGGTCCAGAATAAGGTATTGATCCCCGTTCAGACGCATGAACACGGGCGCATAAAGATTTCCATCAATCCGAAATCCATTCAAGTGTCGGATTTTGCTGAAACGGACGGTACTGCCATTGCTCATAAGGGAAGGCTTTTTCAGATCACCGAGGAAAAAAACTGGGTCCGTATGCTGGTCGATATCGGGATACCCCTGAGCGTCTTAATGA
>Ga0265294_10004128_pt1 | contig 18258 bp, 15 predicted proteins | sample MunlanPumphouse3_FD_192504 | JGI IMG/M metagenome (GOLD analysis project Ga0265294, IMG submission 192504) | Groundwater microbial communities from a municipal landfill in Southern Ontario, Canada - Pumphouse #3 | ecosystem: Environmental > Aquatic > Deep subsurface > Groundwater | place...
ATGGTTGAGCACCATACGGATGGTAAGCACGTTCTTGGCCTTATGAAGGGTCTTTACACTATCATTTTCTGCATCCAACACCCATAATTCCTCAAACTCCGGAAGATACTTTGAAACAGGGTCATCGAGTGAAAGGCGTCCCTCTTCAACCAGTTTGGCGATTGTCACTCCGCAGAATCCTTTTGTCTGTGAACATTGCATGAATACATTGTCCATCCTTATTGGGCGCTTTTCTGACACGTCGGCATAGCCTATGCAGCAGGTTTCCTGCACCCCGTCCTTGTAGAATACACTTATGGCACCGGCCAACTGACCCCTATCCACGTAGGGTTGCAGCACTGTTTTTGCATAACTTGTCCTGGAGTCTTTTGGCTCATTCTTGGCTGTAGCTGATAAACAGAACACAGCAATCAGCAAAAAAATCGTTTTTTTCATGTTTTTATGATTATAATTAGATTATTCTGTTATTTCCCGATACAGAAAATGCAAAAGACTGTTTACAAAACAATTACAATACACTCGATACAAATAAAGACTTAAGTTTTATTTATTTATTACTGATAGTCAAATGCTTACACCCGGAGTGCCCTAATAACACTTATTTCACTAATCTAATGAAAGTTGCATTTTCAATTTTGTATCGAGTTTGTACCGGATTCCGAATTATTTAAAAGACATCTAATCACCGGATTAGTTAATATACAAGCTAATGTCCTAATACTATAAAAGAGAATCATTGTTTTATTTGTTGAATAGTATTTATTAAATTCTGTTCTAACAACTTACATCCTCTCGGTGTATATTCGTAAACGATACAACGCAAATGTTTTAAATCAAAAGGAACATCATCCATAGATTGGGTAATTAATATAGTAGGCTTCCCGATCGTATGAGCCATTCCGACTTCGTAAAAAACATTTGGGTTTCTTTCCGTCAGTTCTGCAATAATAATTGAAGCTTCATTGATACTTTTCCAAATATCTTCAATTATGGGTTTATTTCCATAAATATTATCGGCCCTTAAACATATAGCATTAGGTATCTGTTCAATAGTTGGTTTAATATGATCACTAAAAATTATATTATAAGGATTTTTAAATGGAGATAAGACAAAATAAAGATTGTCATTCCTTAAAAAATCTCGGCCTTTAAAAATTGGGTTTATTTTGACTATTTTATTCATTAAATCAATTCTATTTATTTCTGTCTGAATATAATTGTTTGCTAACTCTGTTATATTAATATCATTGAAATTTTCAAGCCAATTGGTTGGAAACAGGAAGTGAATTATATCCTCAAAACCAAATACTTCTTCCAATTGTCTTTTAACATCATCAGCATTGCACATAAAGTTTGGACGATTATCTTGAAATCTAACATATGGAACTCCCGATGCATTTTTATTTGAAGCAAATACATCAACGACTAATTGCGATACCACAATAGCATAGTGAATAGGTTGATAGAGCCTAACATTCTTTAAGCTAAAGTTATTATTACGTGCTATTTGTACCACTCGCTCATCGAGTAAATAAAGTATTTTTTCAACTTTATTTCTCTCATTTTGGGAAAGATTTCCTCCCACATTACACATTGACACTTTAAACGGCATTCTTATATCTCCTTTTTTAGTAATCCTTTCCTATTATTGTATGGTTTCATTAACAAAACACCCGCCCAAAACGTCCAATTTATCACCATCACAATATATTTTTCGAAAATAGTAATCTTTGCTCCGAGGTATTCATTTAATTCTCCACTAATAGATTTGCCCAAAAATGCACTGGCAGACAAATTTGCAAAATCTAAATCTAAAAATTTTTCTCGATGGGTAATTATATTTCTCTCATTCCTTATAACCTTAAAAGCGTCACTGTTGCTCGTAAGATAATCTAAAATATTCTCAGTTTCGGATATTTTTTTTAGTTTATCTGAAACAGTTCTGTAATAACATTGTTTCTCCTGTAATTCCAGACTAAATATTACATTTATCAAAAGAAGAATTTGATCGTTTACTTTAGTTATTCTTGAATAAAAATTCTCCACATGATATCTAATCAAAGTTATTTTACGAGAGTTTATTTCCATATCTTCCTGAGTAAGCTCTTTTAGAAGCTCTACTATTAATTCTAATGTCCTTAGTGTGCCTATAATATTATAAGACTTAACAAAAACTTCATAATAAAAATCTTCTTCTTCGGATTTCTCATTTTTAGTAACAACTGGAGAATAATCCTTAACAATTAATTTCCAAAATGCAGTTTTTTCTAATTCATCGACTGTTTTTGGTCCATTGTTTCGATCTGTAAGCATAGTTATATATTTTAATCAAACTTCAACTCAGGCAAATTCTTCACAATCTCCACCGTTTGCAGACTTACGTTGATAATACTTAACAGCAGATTGAGAATGTATTTGGACTGCCCGTGTTCATGCGCCCAATCGTTGGGATTATTGGTGATGCCGCTTGCTGAATGAGTAGTTATTCGATAGCGTTCCATAATCCATTCGATGGCACTTTTACCGTTTACAACGTATTGATATGCTTCTTCGGGAATGTTTTCTATAGTGATTTGATGGTTATAGATTATGGTATTGATTTTCCCTTTCTTGGGAAATCTCATTTTCTGCACTTCGTAATCCACATTTGCACCGGTATCTATTACGACACGAACAGTGTTGGGTTTTTCGTAGTTTTCGTAATTGAGATGGAGTTCGGCTAACTGACGACCGGCTTTTACAAATTTCCAGAAATCAGTACTGTTGTCCACCAACGGCAGATGAGGAAGCATTTTTTTAAGATCGGCCGCAAAAGTTTCACGGTATTGAGGGCTGTGCAAAATACCATATACGTAATAAAACACGTCTTCTTTTTGCGTAATATTCCCATACATAGCACGTGCACGTTCCAATATAAAATCACTGATACTGTCACGACGTGAATACATACTTGTTTCAGGTTCTGCGACAGCATCAAAGAGCGTAGGACTACTTTGTTGACGTTCTTCGTACCAATGGAGCGGGAAGCATTGGGCTTTTTCAACCATGTCCAGACAGGGTATTTTATCTGTAATTAAAACGGAAAAATCCTTGCTTCCTCCAATTCCGGAAAGACAAATCACTAAATTTTCAATTTGAGGTAAAGGGAAAAGAGTTCGGCTTAAACCGGGGCTTTCAATAAAAGAATCATCAAAATACAGATGTTGTTTGCTGAATGGCCGATATGTTGCTTCCCTTAAATCGTCTTGTTTAGAAACTTGAACACCTTTTTTTGCACTATTTCTTAAAGCTCTCGTCCATGCAATTTTCCTTTCGTTTTTTTCGATAAAATCTTCCACTTTTAAGGTTGGATTTTTAAGTTTTGCCTCCTGAAAAGCCATTGTCTGTTCATTGTAGAAATCAATCATTTGTTGCATATTTTGATTGACTTTTTCTATCGAGAAGTTATATACCCAAGCATCTCGATTAGTAGCAACTCCAATAGCATACGTTGTAAAAAACGACTTTGCTTTTCCATCGAATTTCTTAACCGGTGCAAGAGGAATAAAATCAGCAAAGCCAGCATTCCGATGGTTAATCCAATCACCATGCTCGTTGGGATGAAGGATATGCCATTGCATATTAGAATTGGATATGCTTTCGATTTTTTTAATCAATATCAGTTTGTCCTCGCGGGTAAGGTAGTCTTCTACTTGGTAATATTGGATTTGAGCTCTCCCCGTGTGTCCCGGTTTTTTTATTAATAAAGTAACGGCAATAGGTGTCCTACTACCTGAGCCGAAAATCTTTCCACCTTCTTTTCTTGATAATTCGCCGCTTGTACGTTGATTTCCACGTAAGTTAAATACATAAATAGATGAAAACTCTTTCTCGATAGACTTTCGGAATCCATCGGTGCTATTACCGTCTATCCATGCACCATTGCTTACGAAGCAGATGATACCTCCGTTTTCAGGATCTAACCGGTCACTTGCCCATCGAAATGCTTTGATGTAAGCGTCATAAAGTGATTTGCTCAATCCAGCCGCAGATTCTGCCACGTAGGTTTCCATAACACGTTTATCCAAGTTTTCGTACTTTTGATTTTGTGCATTATCGTTAGCTGATCTTTGCCCGATGGAATAAGGCGGATTGCCTATAATCACACGCAAAGGGGCTTTTTGCTGTTCCTGAACCCGTTTAGAATTTTGAGGAAACATTTCGCTGAAAAGCTCTTTTCCATCTTTAGTTTCACCAAGCTGAAAAGTATCGGTCAAACAAATTCCATCAAAAGACGTATACTCTCCTTCTGTTTCGTTCTTTATTTCGTGGTACACGTTCTCAATATTAACCGAGGCAATATAGTAAGCAAGCAATACTATTTCGTTGGCATGAATTTCCTTTTTATATTTTCTTTCAAGCGTTTTGGGCGAAATTAATCCAGTTTGTAATAATCGCGTAATAAATGTTCCTGTACCCGTAAAGGGATCTAGGATATGAATGTTTTCATCGCTCAACGTACGGCCAAATTCTTTTTGCAACGCATCGCTCACTGAATGAATAATAAAATCTACGACTTCTATCGGTGTGTATACAATACCCAACCGTTCAGCCATTTTCGGAAACGCAGCCTTAAAAAATTTATCGTAGAGCTCGATAATGATTTTTTGTTTAGCTTCGGCATTATCTATTTCGGAAGCACGCATTTTCACGCTATCGTAAAATTTTTGTAGCGTTTCATTTTCCTGTTCCGTATTTTCATTTTTAAGAAGTTCCAGCATTTGTTGCATGGATTGTGAAATAGCATTATTCTTTACAAACGAATAGTTTTCAAACAGAGCCTCAAAAACGGGCTGCGTGATGATGTGCTGCGATAGCATCTCAATAGCTTCAGCTTCAGTTACTGAGGGATTGATATTTTTGCACAATCCTTTCAGGAAACACTCAAAAGCTTTTTTGTGTTTTTTATCTTCGACAACAAGATGGGTAATGCGCTCGATCTGCCGTTCGGCTATCTCCGCAATGTCTTTTGCCCATTGCTCCCAATAGCGCCTATCACCCACTTTCTCCACCATTTTGGCATAAAGCAAGCTTTGCATTTGCTCAAATTTGAGTGACAGCTGCAATACGGCATCGGAAGTGTTATCAACCAATCCCACATCGTTATAATCATTATCACCGCCGTGTGCCGGAGCGCCGATAACAATATTCTGCGGTTTGTTTTTATTGAGTTCAATTTTATTGACAGTGGCTTTGAATCGGTCGTCGTGGGCACGAAGCGCATTAAGAACCGTCCAGACAACAGCATAAGCTTTATTATTATCTAACGCTTTTTTGGTATCCACATCGCTTGGAATAACAATAGGTATGATGATATAGCCATATCTTTTACCCGGAGCACGGCGCATAACCCGCCCAACGGATTGGACTACGTCCACTTGGGAATTTCGGGGTGAAAGAAAAATAACTGCATCCAATGATGGAACGTCCACACCTTCGCTCAAACAACGCACATTCGTGAGAATACGGCAGTTTTGTGTTCCCCGCTCCACGCTTTTGAGCCATGAAAGTTTTTGCCCTCGCTCAGTAGCAGCCATTGTTCCGTCGATATGCTGGCTATCCACCATTACCATTCGCTGTTGGGCTTCTTCACTCAATTTTTTGTAATAAAGTTCGCCCATTTGATTTAACGTGTTGGTAATTTGTTTCGAGGTTTTTATATTTTGACAAAATGCGACGGCAGTATGCATCGGCTCGGGGTCACTGCTTTTAACAAGGGCATTATCTCCTACCAACTCTTTGCTCAAAGCGTTAATACAACCTATAAGTTTATTAATATCGTTTGCGGGAACTTCGGTAGTTCCGTCAGCAACCATCTGTTGGACAGAAAGAGGCATGTCGTTCTCATTAACCGTAAGCACCAAAACTTTATAATCAGATAACAATCCTTTGCTTACGGCCTCTCCAAAACCGATATGGTATATTTCTTCTCCGTAGAGCCTCGTGTCGTCCATCGAACAAAGCACGGCATCCATATCCACGGCTTTTTTCTTATTGTCGTCGCTATACAGACGAGGCGTAGCAGTCATATACATTCGTTTATGTCCTTGAATAAAATCATTATCATGGACTTTTACGAAAGTACTTTCATCGTCGTTGGAAAGCGTTACACCTGTTGTACGATGGGCTTCGTCACAAATAATTAAATCGAAAATGCCTTTGTCATTGCCGTACTTAGTCTGATATTCTTTTTGAGCTTTGGATATAACGCCTATAGATTGATAGGTAGAGAAAACCACAGTCATTCCTTCCGTATCCAACGCTTGCCGGAATTGCCGCATAATGGTGGGCACATCAGTAGATGCCGGTAATGCTAAGTCAACTACGCTGAAACTATCAGTATCTTCATTTTGAGTTTTCTTTTTGCTGACTTCTGCATCGGAGCATATACAGATAGAATTTAAAGGCTGAGACGCTTCGGTAGTCCATTCATCTAATGTTTGCCCAAGTAGTGCAATAGAAGGGACTAAGAAAAGCACCAATCCTTTACCTTGTGTTTGATGCTCGGCAATTTTGAGTGAAGTAAATGTTTTTCCGGTTCCGCACGCCATAATGAGTTTCCCCCGGTCATTATCGGCAAAATAAACCTTACTCTGTGCTATTGCGATTCTTTGATGTTCATAAGGTTCTTTCTTCGGTTTCCGGGACTGTTCTCCGTACAGACCCTGCATCAATTTATCCCAATCTACACCGCTATTTTGCAGATGATACAGAGAAATCCGGGATACGGCAGGAGTGTGGTTACGAATAGCTTCTTCAGCATTACTTCCCCAATGATTGGTAGTTGAAATCCAAAGACAATGCTCAAATTTTCTGGTTAGTCCGCCGTCGTCGACAAACGACCGTCCGGCAGTAGTTAAAAAACTGTCAACGGCAGGTTTATTGATTATTGCATTCTCTTGATAACACTTACATTGAATAGCCCAATATGCGCCATGGGTTGTTCTAGCCACCAAATCAATCCCCGTATCACTTCCTCCCAAATCTTTTTTAAACGGAAATTCGCTCCACAACCAAATGTTTTTAAAAACATTGGCATAGTAAGGTTCGGTTAGTAAATACAACTGCATCAGGCGTTCAAAACGTTCGCCTTTGTCTTTTTGAGAAAAAGCTTCTTTCCGGAAATGGTTGAGAATTTGTTGGAATGTGGACATTGATAAAAAAATAATATACAAATCTACAAAAAAGAACTTAAAGAGATAAAAATATTGTTTACAACTACTTTATGTTGATATTCCGTTCACATCTTCAATCTTATTCTGAACTTCATCTCTCCAAAAATAGTAAATTGGAAAGTTTTTAAAGCTCTCCTGATTTTCTGGATCCATTTTTTGAAAACAAAATTCCGCTAAATCATGATTATCAAGCAAAAGATATGCAGCAACTTTTATATCATCTCTTACTGAACTATTTTGAGTCATTGAAAAAAGACTGTTTTTCTCTTCTCTACTCAATTGACGTTCACGTTTGATAATTTGCAGGAAATTCAAGATCTTTATATCAGTAGGTAAATTAGTCTTGTCTTCCTGTAATATCCACCCCGCTATCTCTTTAGAAACCGACAATAGTTCATCTTTTTTCGGTTTGCTCTCATCATACGCTAAAAGTATTTGCAGCATATCATTATTCGCTATTCCAAAAATTCCTTCATTTGTATCTTGTAAAGCTTTGTAAGAAGGTAAAATATCATCGTAATTAATATTTGAGATTTGTAAATAATCATCCTTCCTTAAATAAGAATAAGCAGGTGCTCTTAACATATTTCCGTTTCCATCGTCATAAAAGAACTCCTTTCCAGAATTAAAAAAATCTTCTATTTCGTACGTTGTTTCTGTTTTTTCACTCTTTATAAACATTAATAATAATCTAAGATTTGCCAATTTCAACTTCAAAACAAATAAGTTCTTATTCAAATTTTTCACAGGTTTATTTTCAATGAAAGCTTTAATTAGAATATCAAGATTCTTGTAATCCTCATCGGTTAATTCTTCAAGGCTAATATCATCCTTAACATTCAAGATATTGAATAGTTGCAAAACTTTTTGGTAATATTCAAGAATTCTCAATTGATTCGGGATGCTAAATTTTTCTTGCTCATTTGCAGGAACTTCAAAATAAATTTTTTTATCGTTAAGATAAAAATATTTTGCCTTCATTGCATTTAAGAAAAAATCCAAATCTTTGACGCGTGTGCGTAACATTTTAGCATCCTTATAAGTAATCTTTATCGACGAATCCTTTTTACAAATTGTTATCAATAAACTATCTCCAATTTTTAGTTCAACCTTATCCTTAGAGTGTATACGAGAATATGATGAGTAATATGTTTTCCCATCTATAGATATCAGTTCTTGAACCGTTTCCGGAAATGAAATTGATGATATTATTGTGTCAACAGGATGTAAGGCTTTACTTCCTTCAATTTTAGCATATATGTATATCTCGTTCTCGAAAAACATTTCACGTATGTCTGTTCGATTATCCTTGCAATCATACCATGTTAGAGACATAGTAATTTCCTTCACACCCTCTTGATTCAATTTATCAAGAGAAATAAATCCTATATCAACAAAACTTACTTGTTTCTTACAATTTTCAAAGAAGTTTACGAAGATATTCATCTTTTTATTCCTGTCTTCCGGGAATTCTTTAAGATTTATATTTTTACTCTTTTGTGTCCCAATATTTTTCAAGTATTTTTTTAATTTTACAGGTGTTAATGTAGAATAATATATCTTTTCCGTACCGTCCTTTTTGAGATAAACCACGAAATATATGATCCCTCCATTATTTAAATAATTCCTCAAATCTGATGTTTCAGCAGGAAAACTAATTTCGGATTTAGAAAAATCATCACATTTTTTCCCTTTAACCTGAACGAGCACACGTTTTATATCATTTTTCGTGCAATTTTTATCAGAATGAATAATTACCGTACCATCCCAAGAGGGTTCTTTATCATTATCATTTATATAAGGACTAAGATAATCTGTCAAAGAAATGCTCTTACGAACTGCGTTAACCGAAAGATCTTCAATCTGTTTTTTATTCATTACTTCTTCGCAAAAAATGTTACAACACAAAATTAGCAGAAAAAGTCTTGTAGGCAGCATTGATCCATAGAAAGTTATCAACCAAAAATAGAATAACAGGCTATAGATTCTTTTTAGTAATGTTATTTTCAATTTTATTTTTTTCTCTTTTTAATCGTTCCTCTTGTTCAATGAGTTTGGCTCGTTGTTTCACATTTTCTTCAAATACTTCCACTTGTTTCCGAATAATCTTCACGCTATCCCGCCTGTTGTCGAAAATGCTGTCTAAACTGATTAACTCGGCAGAAGCGATTTCACCCTACATTTGGATATAACGGTATTTTAAATCGTTGTCTTTGTAGGTAACGATTTCTTTCCGCTGGCTAAATACAGTGAAAAGAAAAAACAGGCACATTATACACAATCCGATTACCCCGTAAAACATTTTACCGGAAGCGATACTGAAAATATGGTGGTGCTCCGTTTTTACTGGTTTTCGGATTTCTCCAATCGCTTCATCCAGTTTGTAGGATAATTCGTCTATGGCCGACAAGGCTGGCAGTTCTATTTCGGGTTTGATGGGGTTGTTATTCTTGCTCCCTGCCTTTACAAGCTCCCTGATTTCCTCAAAAAGCGTGTATATCTCGTTTATATCTAAATTTTTCATTTTCCTGTAATATTATAATGATGTTTTGTTACATTATTGTATTGATGCATTGAAGTACTGACTTCATGAAGTATTGACTTACTGTACCGTGCAGATTACATCTGCCGTCCGTACCTGCGTTTCTTCTTTTTCTTCGGTTGCCGGTACAGGTATTCCTGATCGTCATTGTTTCCGCTTGCAGTGGGGCTTAACAGGCTACCTAATGCCGATGCGATGGACTCCATGCCCGTTTGTACTGTTGCCGATCGGGATTGTGCCTGATCCTGCTGCATGGATTGTTTGGTGTTCATGTTCAACCGGTAGTCGATTTTCGAGTAGCTGAACATCCTGTCCACTTTGGAACCGTTGAACTTATACCCGTTCCTCTCAAACCGTACTCCCTCCACTTCGTTGGTATTGCCTTTGGTCTTGAATTCCGTTTTAATTCCAGCCTTATTAAGTTTTTGTATCAACTGTTTCCAGTTCGTACATTTCGGGACAAATGTTTTCAGAGCGTTATATATCTCATACTTTGTTTTATCGGGTTCTTTCAGACGGTGTTCTTTGACATTCTCTTTGCCTGTTGCAAAATACAACCCGTACTTTTCCGTCAATTCCTTGCAGATCTTCTCACTCCGGTAACGATCGTTGCTGTCGCTGATTGTTCTGCCGTTATTGTCCACCCTGTTAAAGACCAGATGGATATGGGGGTGTTGTTTGTCGAAATGCCTGGCAATGATATACTGCGTATCGGTGATGCCCATGCGTTTCATGTAGTCACGGGCAATCTTCACCATGAGCGGATTGGATAACTTCTCCCTGTCCTGTGCGGAAAAATCAAGGGAGATATGCCCGACCGGTTTCGATACCCTGCTGTTCATCCCTGCCTGCGTTACAAAGCTCCCGATGACGGAAGACAGGTCTTTCATCCGTAACCCGTCCGTATCGAGTGTTTGAGTTTTTTTCTTTTCATCGATGACGTATTTCACCACACCTTTGAAAGAACTGCCTTTTGTGATCTTAGCCATCATTACGTATATCTTCTATCACGTTATCGATCATGCCGGCCAGATCGAGGTATTCGCTCCTTGCCTTGGTATATCCCGCTTCATTTGCCCTGCGTGCAATCTGGTTCAGGTTGTTCCCCATCCCCGCCAGCTTGCGGATATGGTCATTCAGTTCGGGTGTCAACCGCGGACGGACTACACTCCCAGATATAGACTGCCGGATAAATTCGCTGCGGGTAATTCCCGCCGAATTGGCTTTTGTTTTGAGCGAAAGGTATTCCCTCGTGTCCAGTTTCACGCTGACCGTGTACCTGCGTTTTTCTCCCAATTTCTTGGCAGGTCGTCCACCTCTTTTTATCGTATTCATACTTTTAATTTTTTATCATTATTTTCATTCCAGACCAGCGGGATTCCTTCTCCCTTTTTGGGGGAGCAAGTGGGTTTTGGTACTACCAAAACATAAACTTGCTACTCCCAAAAACATGATGCATCCCATTTTTTGCAGCATTAAATTCCCAATCCTTTTTTTCGTTTTTGAATTGGCTTTTTAGGGATTGAATGACGGCAAATATGGTCGTTCAAATCCTTGGATTGTGCATAAAAAGAGGAACAGTTTTTTACCGAATAATCCAATCCTTTAAGTTTTTCGAGGGTGCGTTTTCCCCCGTCGTCGTTATCAAGATATACATTGATCGATAAATGTTTCGAGAGGAACGGCAATGCTTTTTCAAGGTTGTTCACTGAATTGAGTACGACGGCAGAAATGTTCGCCTTTTCCGGTTGGATAGTAATCAGGCTCAAATAGTCGATGAACCCCTCAAAAAGTAAAACCGTACCAGTTTTCCGTTCAACAGTTGTAATATGGTTGGGGGATAGGCAGCCTTTGAATTGCGGGTTGCGCAGGGCAAAACCTCCGGCATCGTTGCCGAACCCGAGGGCAAAGTAGTTGCGTTCCCCTGCCTTGTAGTGTATCTCCCTGCAATGTTCCCGTGCGATATCCAGACTGATCTTCCGGCTTTGCAGGTATTCCAACAGTTTGGGGTGTTCCAGCGGTTTTTCTTCTATCAGGGTGATCCCGTTTGTTTTCTCCTTATCGGCTACAGGACCACGGTGAAAGGAAAAAGAATGTTCTTCCCCTTTCACGGGCATGAGTGAAAACTTTTTTAAATGCTCAATTGCTTCAATGAACGGGCATTTTTCCAGTTTCATCACCAGATCGATGATGCTTCCTCCCTCATTGCTGCCAAAATCAAACCATAGATTCCGGTTGTAATCGACTTTAAGGCTCGGCGTATCCTCATCCCTGAACGGGCTTCTATACATCCCGTAACCGGAATATTCCTTTGCCGGATGAATTCCCCTACTTTTCAGGTAATCCTTTATAGGTATGGTTTTTATTTGTCCGTCTGTCATAATTTTGAATTTTTTTGTAACTTTTTGGGGTTTATCTTACTACACGATGTATTTACCTGCAAGTGTTTGACAATGAAAGGAAAAAATGTTGTAATACCTGCTTTTGTAGTAACTACTACATTTATTTGGGTTTGTAGTGAGGTAGTAAGTATGTCGTAACGATACTTTTTTGTCCTACTACTGTGTAATCCTTTTTCTTTCATTGGATTATATACTCCTGTAGTAATGTAGTAACTACATTTCATTGTAGAATGGGGATATAAACGGGTTGGGCGTGATTTTACGGATATGGTACACGTACATGGGGCTTCCGCCCACACGCCTCGATTTCCGTTCAAATCCCGCTTTCTTCAATGCTTCACCCATCCGTTTTTCCTGTAGGTTCAGGTTTGTATAAACCCGTAAATGGGTGAGGATTTCGGATGTGGTCATAAATGATTCCGTTCCCTCTTCCGGCTTTTCAAAGCCTTTGAGCAACATTTCATACTCTGCCGTCTGCACGTGGAACGCTTCGTTTTCACGGTGCAGTTCTGCTATTTCCGCTTCATTGAACCAGTACCGGTAACCGTTTTCCCAATACCATACCGCTTCAGCGTAAACCCTGTCCATATCCACCCGCCTGGCGGCTTCCAGATCAATACTCACCACCTCGAAAGGCAGGAAACGGCGGCTTCCGGTAGGATCAGTCAGGAAATCGTTCCCGTTTACCGATGCCATAAAACTTGCCAGGTGCGGATACTCTTCGATATAGACATCGTAGGGACGGCGGTATTTCACACGCGGGGCTGTAATCAGATTTTTCAGCTCGTTCTCGTCCCGCTTGTTGAGCGCTTTCAACTGGTCATCAATGTTGATAAAAAGGTACTCAGCAATCAGCGTTTGTACGTCTTTGTTTTGCGGATCGATTTTTCCTGTAAAGAGGTAACTTTTCAGGCTTCCGGGACAAAGCAAATCTAAAAACGTGGTTTTGAATTTCCCCTGCTCACCGGTCAACACTAAACAGGTATGATTCCGGCACGAAAAATCATCCATAGCATTTGCGACGACCGATACTAACCATTTGGAGAGGTACATTTGCCATTTCTCCGGATTCCGCACGGTAACGCATCGGGCAAGCCGGCTTATTTCGGAACCATCTTCTTCGTGAAACTCCGGCAGGGAATGAAAATATTCCTGAACGGGATTGACCTTCGGGCAGAAATCGCTTTCCAAAATCGCCCGGATGTTCTCTCCGGAAGTAATGATTCCTTGCGCCGCATCCAACAGCCGGCGCATGGAATTGATATCGAACTTCGTGAGAGAAGAGAACGGGTGACCTGTTTCCCGTTTCCGGAACTCGGTACGGCTCTTCACAGTATTGAACCGGAAGTCGTACCGTTCCCGAAGAAAAGTTTCAATGCGTTCATTCTTGGATTGCTTACCATCGATAGTATCCTTTTTCTTCTTATTCATCGTGCAACAAATAATTGTTATCGACGGGTGTTTCCCGTGCGTACACTGGCTTGCAATTCAGCGGCAATTTCATGGATGGTCCTTTTTCGACCTTTTTCAATCCATGCTAATAACTCATCTTCGAAAAAATAGAGTTTCTTACCGTTTTTATAACAAGGGAGTAATCTTTTGCGAACAAGCGCATAAACGGTTGGTTTGGCCTTACCGATAATTTTGCATGCATCGTCAATTCCAATAGGAAGGCGTTTTGATGGAATAACGGGAGTTCTCGTTTTTTCAACCAATGATTTGATTTCAGCAATTTCGCTCATCAAATGAGATACTGCTTTTGGCAGATTTTCAAAAGAAATTTCATTTACATTCATAACTATCTTTTTTAATTGTTACGGTGCAAATGAAAAAAGTGTTTTCCTTGTGTTACGAAACACAGGGAAAACACTTCAAAAACACTGTGGGTAATGGTATTTAATGGTTAGTTATGTTCCTGCAAATTCTCCTGAATTTTAATAATTCCTTTCAATTCATCATCTTTCAGATGCCTTTTAATTGTTTCAGGTTCAACATCTCTCAAATGGTCGGCAAATATTTTCTTGAGAAAAATGGCTATTTCATCTTGTTTGCTTACAGTGAAATGCTTCCAGATATTCCAGCCGAAATGAAAAATATCAATGGTAGTAAGTCCTTTTACTCTTACCGGTTGAATAGTTATCTTCTCATAAGACGTCCCTTCCGAATAGAACTCAATGTATTTGCATAACCTGTTCATATCAGTATCTAAAATATATGGAGCGAATATTCTTTGTGAGTAGAGGATTGCAATATTCAGTTTTTCTGCTTTTTGCCGGTCTACCTGTTTTTGTTTCTCGGCACGTATTTCATGTAAAGAAAGAGATTTGGCTATAGCCTGCTGTTCCTTTGATTTCTTTGATTTTGAAAAAAATAGTTTGGATGTTTTTTCTAAAAGTCCCTGAATAGCGAGTGTAAGAATACAGTAGATAACTACTCCCAATCCCACAACCATCCAAAAGACAATATTGGCAGTAAATTCATCGGCTCCCATTTCGATTGCGACAATTCTCACAAGTGCAGCAATAGCGATACATCCAATAACTACTGACAGGTAGATTATAATATATTCAAGGTATTTACTTTTCATCCAATATACTCCTCAAATTATTATTAATTTCTCTCCGCCTAAATGTGGGTTTTGAAAACCCACTAATTTGTGTCGACAATGTTGACACAGCTCAGACATCACTACTAATTGTTTTTATTTATCAGATTAACAACCACTTTCACCATTACGTCTTTCTCTTCCGTTCGGCTCTCTGCAATCATAAGAGTAAGAGCTACTAATGTGTTGTTTTCAATGAGTTTTGTACCATCGGCTTTATAAAGAATACCGTTCTTCTCCAGGAACCAAAGAAAGAGAAATGCGGCAATCCGTTTATTTCCATCGCTAAAAGAATGATTTTTCGTTACCAAATAGAGTAACATGGCCGCTTTTTCTTCCACGCTCGGATAGAGGTCTTGTCCGTCAAATGTTTGGTAAATTGTACTAATAGAGCTTTTGAATGATTCATCTTTCTCGTTTCCAAACAAATCACTTCCGCCAAACTTGTTTTTAAGAAAACCAACCACCTCCATTGCTCCTTCGTAAGTTGCCCGGAAAGATTCATGTGAAGTAGTGTGCTCTACTGCTAATTCCTGATAGTCGTACCTGTCCAATGTATCCAATGCGTACGTATAGTCACTGATCACTTGTAACAATCCGGTTGCTTCATCAGCAGATAGCTCTTTTGATTGTAGCACATTTGATAAAAGTTTAACTGTCTGCTTTAAGTCACTATATTGTTGCAATTTAATCTTTTCATTTACAACGTAACCCTTAACGAGATATTCTTTTAGTATCTTGTTAGCCCAGATTCGGAACTGTATACCTCGATTGGATTTAACTCTATACCCAACTGAGATTATCATATCTAAATTACAATATTCTAATTCGCGCAACACGTCTCTATTACCCTCTTTTTGAACTGTCGCAAAATTTGCGACAGTTGAAATTCCGGACAATTCTTCTCTTGCTGCGTTGTTAATATGCTTACCGATTGTTTTAATATCCCGACCAAATAACTCTGCCATTTGTTGGCGACGAAGCCATACTGTATCGTTTTCCAATCGCACTTCTATGTTTGCCCCACCATTAGGCGTTTGATAAATAACTATTTCTCCTGTTTTCATTATTTCTTATTATTTTGTGGCGACACTGTCACCACTATTATTTTAAACTTATTTTATTAGCTGATTCCCGCTTTTTGGCGTTTACCAAATCGGCATATATCTGTGTCGTTGAAACGTTTTTGTGAGTAAGCATTTTACTTACCGTATATATATCGGTTCCCAATGCAATCTGCAAAGTTGCATATGTATGACGGAAGCAATGAAAGGTAATGTGCTTTGTAATACCTGCATCTTCTACCCAATTTTTCAGCGGTTGGAAAACCATAAATCTCTTTAAGCCTTTGAAAACTTTTCCCTCGCTTCGTTCTCCACATAATTTCAAAGCTTCATCGCTTATGGGTAATGTGGTTTCCGTCTCGGTTTTCTCTGTTCTTAACCGCAAGCAATAACCACCTTCAGAAGCGGGAACAATATTTTTCCATTCCAGATTTAAAATATCACTGATACGCAATCCAGTGAGGCAAGAAAATAATGATGCATCCTTTAGAATAGGAATCTTACACGGAGTTTCGACCAACTTCTTCACTTCCTCTAAAGTGAGATATTCTATTTTCACATCGGTCGTGTCAATAGATTCAAGGAAGTCATTGAGATTTTCCCTGAAAAACTTTTCTTTGTACGCTATTTTTAATAGCGCCCGGAAAGTTGAGAAATATCCGGCAGCCGAATTTTGAGAGATCTTCTGGTTTTTACGCTTCAAATGATGAGCATTAAGAAGATAATCCCTGAATTTATTACAAAGTTCCACCGTGACATCCCCGAAAGAACATTTACCATTCACAAATTTATTAAAGTGCAGATATACTTTCATCCATTTCTGGTCTTTTTTCTGAGCCTTCATTTTAAAGTAAGACAGAAAATCCGCTTTTTTCTTGTTTTTATCAAGAAAACCAAACTCTTCATTAATCAAAGACTGTACTCTCAATCCACGAATCACCTCTCCTTTCATTATCATTTCCTGATTGAACTCCCGCTCCATTTCATTTTTCGGTTTGGCATAAATATAAATGCCTAATGATTCCCGACGTGTCATGCGCATTGTAAAAGGATCACGTATTGGCGGATAGAAGTCGAGATACAAACTTTCTTTCGCACCCGACACAACTCTTTTTCTCAATGTTACTTTTGGTATAGTTGCCATAGTTATTCGATGATTTGCATTTCAAATAATTTGTCCAATTCCGGTTTTGATATTTTGATGTATCTTCCCTCTTTTATTTTGGAAATATTATGATACTTAATGTAATGGTATAATGCGTCACGCGTTAAGTCATATTTTTGTATAGCCTCTTCAACGCTGTAATATTCCGGCTTTACATATCCTTTTGCTGTATCAAAGTGAGTTTGTGAATAAAAGACATTACGCCCTTCCTTTTTCTTCGGGATATTGTTTTCGGAAACAAAAGAATAAATGGCTGCTTTAGTTAGTTTGTATTTTTCCTGTAACTGTTCTACACTATACCAATTTTCAATATCCAGTGAACTATGACCGTTTTTACTTTCAAAATAACGGTCAATATGCTTTTTACTAAAATAAGACTTTCCTCTACTCAAGGTTTTCGGGATATTATTCTCTCTTGCAACTTTGTAAATCCAGGACTCCTTCACATTAAACTTATCCTTTATTTCCGAAATGGTATAAAAGTCAGTCATGGGTTTCTGTTCTTTTGTTGGTCGAGCTCTATATGGTTCCGGATCATCAAATAACGCGTCTATATCCTCTCGGCGAATAAAAGTTTTCCCATTGGTTTGAAAAGCAGACAATATACCACTATGCAAATAACGATAAATTGTCGTCCGTCCAACGCTTAACAGAAAAGCTGTTTCGGAAACGGTAAGAAACTCTTTGTTCTTTATTACTTCATATTTCTCACTTATTTGCTCAATTCGATGCATGGTTCGATATCCGACTGCATTCAGGGCATATTTTTTCCCCCGTTCGTCTTTTTTTGCTTGTTTATAGGCTTTGGAATTACAGCTATGGGAACAATAACGAGTTGTCGTAGTTTTCGCTATAAACAACCGGTTACACCATTCGCATTTTTTCTGAATTTCTAAATTTGAACTCATAATTTATCCCTATTTTTGTTTCATACTATTTCACCTTGCTTCAAAATGTTCTAATCATACACTATCTATGAATATAAATACAGCTGAAACGATTTTTTCGTAACTGCGGTACAAATACGGTATAAAAATAGGCATAACATATCATATTATCAAATAATAATGATAATTTAAGAGAAAAATAAAACCGCTAATTAATAGAGGTTTATGATATTTTCTCACATTTATAAATCAATGATATACAGTGATTTACTTTCCGATGCAGAACTTGCTGAAGATGTTTCCCAGGATCTCGTCGGTTGAGATCTGGCCGGTGATCTCACCCAGGTGGAACATGCATTCACGGATGTCCTGTGAGAGG
>Ga0265294_10004129_pt1 | contig 18256 bp, 15 predicted proteins | sample MunlanPumphouse3_FD_192504 | JGI IMG/M metagenome (GOLD analysis project Ga0265294, IMG submission 192504) | Groundwater microbial communities from a municipal landfill in Southern Ontario, Canada - Pumphouse #3 | ecosystem: Environmental > Aquatic > Deep subsurface > Groundwater | place...
TTCCAGGGCACTGTTGAGGGCGACTGCTTCTACCGGAAAGAGCGTAATGGAGGTGCAACAGGCACTGCACCCCTCAGCGCAGGTGATTTGTTCACGCAAAGACTTCTCGATCCCCTGGCAAAGGGCGTCGACACGTGCCACCAAGTGGCAATAGTTTTCGAGAAGATCATCCATGACATATTTAAATAGCACAAATCATCCTGAATTCAAAGGATAGCTCTTTTAGTCCAGCTCTGACGTATAATCATTGTGTCGAGTCGAGATTGTCTGCCACAGTGGAGATTTGTTGCTCCACGCTGATTATAGAAGCGTCCGAAACTATGTCATAAGCCCCATGAGAACTGTTGACCTTCCAAATTATGGCATGTTTTCCGCTCTCAGGGCATATTACTCCCCTCTTACCACTGAGCACAGAATTGTGCGGAAATCTGCCACGAGCGGCATTACAAAGATCTGTTTCGGGCTGCTTGTATAACTCTTTCCTTTACGGGCCAATCCGGTTCCGGTGGTCTGACCTAAATAGAGCCAGTTCGCTGCCCGGTAACATGTGCCAGTATAATGAGCCGGATCCACAAAGGTTTCAAGCATGGCCGGTCGATACCCCCAGCGCTCCTGCCAGTCATCACTGATACGTCGGGCCGCATGACCCAATGCGTGGCTCGCCAGGTTCTTTATCTGCACCCAGGGAAACACCAGAAAGCGGCTATTGTTGACCACGAAACCAAGGTTCCTCAGTCGCTCATCTTTGCTCCAGCCGACCCAGCGGTCACGCTCCCGCAAGCCTTTAGCCGCGCCAGAAAACAGCAAACACCCCAGCAGACCGCGTTCGCTGGTGATGCCGTAAAGAGCGGCCGCCTGAGCGCTACGCTATGTGATATCTGTTTCTCAGGAAGCGTCACTAACCCCTGCGCCTCCAGTTTATCAAGAAGCTTGACACAAGCATCTTGTTTCAAAGACCCGGTTGCACTACGCCATTCCAGATGTTCACTGATCGTCAGTGCCAGTTCAGTCCGGCTAAGGCGGGAGCAGATGGCAACTGTTTCGCAAATATCCGCCAGTTCTTCGGTAGTGATTACGCGGCCACAATGTACCAAACTATCCTTAGGCTTTTCTCGTCCCATAGCGTTCGCTCCTGCATGATCAGAGTCATTCCACGCTACCCTGGCAAAAAGCCTTTTGACTGTTTACTACTATCTTCACGACAAAATATTTTTAGTGGGTTAGCCAAAGCCCATGGCTATCTGGATTTAAATTTCGGGCGTCAGCGTTGGAGTTTAAAAGGGAACATCCGTTTTAAGTATGCCAATATAGAGGTCTGCCGAGCCGCTTAAACCACCCGTGGCGAAATCAGCCAGGCCGCCGGCCTGGCTCAACAGGGCTGATATCCCTCCGCCTGATTCCTTCTGCGGTGGGAGCAGTTTCGAGGTGGTGGTATATATGTTTTTCAATGTCAGGGGATAACAGATGGAAAGTACGATTGCCGCAACGCATACCTTGATGATGAATGCTTTGCGCTTGACGATCACCTACAGCAGTTCCAGCAGATTAATCTTGTCTTCACTGCAATCGTCTGGTGGATTGTGATTTATGTCCATGTAGCTTTAGCTCCTATTGTGAACCTTTGGCCCTGCCGTAGGGCGCCTTCATTGGGGCAAACTGTTTTAAAGCGGGTCTTTTCCACAATCAATATTCAGTTTTTGCCTCCAATTGCTCAAGCAGTTCTTGAAAAGCTTTCCTGTAATCATCCAGTCGCCCAAGAATCCCTGTCACTTCATCCTGATTATAGATATGGCTGGACAGGTTGCGCCGTTCAATCATCTCCAGCCAAATTTGTTCTTCCGTAATCAGATGCTGGCTGAAAGCCTCTTTGAAACAAGCTCGCGGAGACATTGCGCCGATCCCTGCATAATCCAGATAACGCTTAATCGCTTTCCAGGTCATCTCATAGGTGAACTCAAAACGTTTGACTGCAAGATCCAGAAAGATGTCTCCGAAACCTTCACGTTCCAGGATCTCCTTCTTATCAAGCGCTTCAGCAAAACGCTCGAATGCGCGGCGAAAGTTGTAGAGCCCATCCTCAAAGCGGAGTCGCTTATTGGCGCTATAGAGAACCCTGCCGGTTGATACGACTCGCTGGCGAAAACGTTCTTCTGCATGGGCAATGTTTTTGATGTCTATTTTTAGGAGAGTCGGCAGTTTATCTACTTCTTCCTCAATAAGCCAAGGTGCTTTAAACTCCTTGTCGTCATAGGCGATATCAATATCGCTGTTATCGGAGGCCTCATCATTGGCACGGGAGCCGTAGAGCCAGATCCGTTCCGGTTTTGCGTGGCGCAGGATAATGGATCTTACCTCAGCTACAATATTTTCAATGTCCATTCAGTCACCATTGCCCGCACATAATTAATTCATATCAGGGACTTGTAACAAACTGATATACCAAGTTTTGCGTCCAAAACCAATCACCCCTCCGCCCGTTTTTCCCGTTCAGCCAGTTCCATGTCGGCATCCACCATCATGTTGACCAGCTGCACGAAACTGGTTTTGAGCTCCCAGCCCATCTGACGCCTGGCCTTGCCCGGATCGCCCAGCAACAGGTCAACCTCGGCCGGACGGAAGTACTTGGGGTCGATCTGAATGACAACCTTGCCGGTATTCCGGTCAATGCCTTTTTCTGCCTCACCACTGCCATGCCACTCCAGGGGCAGACCCAGGCGTGCAAAGACTTTCTCGGCAAATTCCCGCACGGCGTAGGTCTCTCCGGTTGCAATCACATAGTCTTCGGCCTGCTCTTGTTGCAGCATCAGCCACATGGCTTCGACATAGTCACCGGCAAAACCCCAGTCCCGTTTGGCGTCCAGATTGCCAAGGTAGAGGCAGTCCTGCATGCCCAACTTGATACGTGCGGCGGCGCGGGTTATCTTGCGGGTAACGAATGTTTCGCCGCGGCGCGGGGATTCGTGGTTGAAGAGGATGCCGTTGCAGGCGAACATGCCGTAGCTCTCGCGATAGTTCATGGTGATGTAGAAGGCATAGGCCTTGGCGCAGGCATAGGGTGAGCGGGGATAAAAGGGGGTGGTCTCCTTCTGGGGGGTCTCGACGACCTTTCCGTACAGCTCTGAGGATGAGGCCTGATAGAATTTTGTATTCAGCCCGCTTTCACGGATCCCTTCCAGAATGCGCACCGCTCCCAAGGCATCCACCTCACCGGTGTACTCGGGCACATCGAAGGAGACGCGCACATGGCTCTGAGCGCCCAGGTTGTAGATCTCGTCCGGCTGGATATCCCGCAGCAGTTTGTTGATTGAGCTGGCGTCGTTCAGGTCACCGTAGTGCAGGAACATGCATACGTCTTTTTCGTGGGGATCGCGGTAGATGTGGTTGATGCGGCCGGTATTGAAGGAGGAGGAACGACGGATCATGCCGTGTACCTCGTAACCTTTTGACAGGAGCAACTCTGCCAGGTAGGAACCATCCTGACCGGTGATGCCGGTGATCAAGGCTTTTTTCATTTATCGTCTCCGATGCTGGGTGGGTTCAAACTTCATTGGTGGTGGCAAGTCAGCCGCCAAACCGGTTACGGTAGTATTCCCCACCCCGTCTGCGCAGGATGGCCAGGCGGTAGAGCTCATCGTACTTGTGAGCGGCTGCCTCCCAGGTGAAGCGTTTTTTCATGCCGTTTTTACGGAGCGCAGCCAGTCCCTTGGGGTTATTGAAAAAGGTCCAGGCCGCCCAGCCAATTGTGTCAAACAGGGCCGTGGCACTGTGGTTCCAAAACTTGAAGCCGTCACCGCTCATGACCGCCTCGTTGAAATTTTCCACGCTGTCGGCCAGACCGCCGGTAGCACGCACGATGGGGGGGGTACCGTAGGCCAGTGAGTACATCTGATTGAGGCCACAGGGTTCGAAAGCGGAGGGCATAACAAAGAAATCGGCGCCAGCCTCAACCTTGTGGGCCAGACCCTCGTTGTAACCGATGTAGCAAGCGAACTTTTCAGGATAAAGTGCGGCGATGTCGCCGAAGTAGAAATGCGCCCATGGTTCGCCGTTGCCAATCACCACAAACTGCACATCCATCTCCAGGATGCGGTGGATCGACTCGGCCAGGATATCGGTTCCCTTCTGCTTGACCATTCGCGAGACAATACCAAATAGCGGCGCGTCGTCACGCTGCGGCAGACCCATGACCATCTGGAGATCTCGCTTGCAGACCGTTTTCCCCTTCTTCACCGTCCGGCTAGAGTAGGTAGCGGCAATGAACTTATCCGTAGCCGGATCCCATTCTTCGTAATCTACACCGTTCAGGATGCCGCTCAGGTCTGCGGCCCGCCCCTGCAAGACCCCTTCAAGCCCCCAGCCGAAGGCAGCTGTTTGAATCTCGCGGGAATATTCCTCACTAACCGTGTTCAACAGTGTGGCGTGGCAGATGCCCCCCTTTAGAAGATTGACCTTATCATCCTTCTCCAACTCCAGGTAGGTAAAGTGTTTCCAGCCAATGTCCAACACCTCCATCAGGCCTGGGTAATATTCCCCCTGATGCTGCATGTTGTGCAGCGTAAGGAGCGAGGCTGCATCCCCCACGTAGCGGTCATGCAGGTAGGAGGTATTCAGCAGGGCCGGGATAATACCGGTGTGCCAGTCATGGGCGTGTACCACGTCCGGCGTGAATATGAGCATCTTGCAAAGTTCCAGCGCCGCTTTGGAAAGGAACACAAAACGGTTGTCATTGTCCATATAACCCTGTCCATCCTGCTGGTAGAGTCCGGTCCGACCGAAAAGCTGTTCATGCTCCAGAAAGTAGATCGGCACATCACTACCCGGCAGGCGTCCTTCATAGACACCACAATACATGTATCCAATAATGCCCATGGGCACCACAAGGGTACCGGGCAGCAGACGCAGGCCATATTTCTCGCGATCTACAGAATGGTAACGCGGGATGACCACCCGAACATCATGCCCCATGCGGGCCAGGTATTTGGGCAAGGCGCCTACCACATCGCCCAGTCCCCCCTCCTTGGCAAAGGGAGTGGCCTCCGAGGCGGCGAAGAGGATGGAAAGACGTTCAGATCGCTTATTCATTTTATTGAACCTTATAAAGCCCCGTTCTGTGGGCGGGGATTATTTACTTTGGCACATTTTCCCAGTCTTCCAGAAATTTCTTTATGCCAGCGTCGGTCAGGGGGTGTTTTGCCAACTGAATCATCACGGAATAAGGGATCGTGGCGATATCTGCGCCGATCAGGGCCGAATTAAGCACGTGGATCGGATTGCGAATGCTGGCAACGATGATCTCGGTCGTGTAGCCGTAGTTGTCGAAGATAGTGCGAATCTCGTCGATGATCCCCATGCCGTCCTGTGAAATGTCATCCAGACGCCCCACAAAGGGTGAGACATAGGTGGCGCCGGCCTTGGCTGCCAACAGCGCCTGCATGGAGGTGAAAACCAGGGTAACGTTGGTCTTGATACCTTTGGCCGAGAGCGCCTTGGTGGCCTTGAGCCCCTCCGTTGTCATGGGAACCTTGATGACGATATTCTTGTGGATCTTGACCAGTTCCTTGGCCTCCTTGATCATGCCCGGCGCATCCAGGGCAATCACCTCAGCCGAGATGGGACCGTCTACGATAGAAACAATCTCCTTGATAACATCTTTGAACTTACGTCCTGATTTGGCAATCAGCGAGGGATTGGTGGTCACGCCATCAACCAGTCCGAGCTCGTGGGCTTCGCGGATTTCCTTTACATCTGCTGTGTCGATGAAAAATTTCATGCTTCCTCCATTTAGTTAATGCACAGTTCCCGTGTTTAGGAATCAGGTTGGGGTTTATGGTCATGCTGTTCTCTAAATTTTTCCAGACAGGCCATGGAGCAGAAATAATGGCGCTGGCCATCGAATCTGTCTGCTACAGCGTCGTTTTCCGTTACATAGATCCCGCAAACCGGGTCGCGATGCGTTGGCTCGGCATCCGTCTTCTTATGGACGACATCAGGCCGGCGATCTTTACCGCTGACCATTGTCTTGATTATTCGGTAACCTATATAGATGATTATTATCCAGACAAGCAGTCTGATCACATGAACCCTTCCCGTCAGATTTTTACCACGGTCTCTTCGGACCGTAGAGTTTCAAGTAATTCCACCATCCGCTTTCCCAGCACGGGATGTATCAGGTCAGGAGCGATATCGCTTAGCGGCTGGAGCACAAATCGCCGTTCCGTCATGCGTGGATGGGGAACAGTCAGATCCTCAGCATTAATGACCTCATTGCCATAGAGCAGCAGGTCGAGATCAATCGTGCGCGCGCCCCAGTGAATTGTCCTCTTACGTGAAAAGATAGCGGACTCGATATACTGAAGGCGAGTAAGCAGGTCATGGGGAACAAGCAGAGTGGCAAGCCGTAGAACCGCATTTATGAAAGGCGGCTGATTTGTCGGGCCCACCGGAGAAGTCTCATAAAAAGGCGACAGAGCAGTAACCTTGCAGGAGGGTAGTTTGCCTATCTCAGCCACCGCGCGCAGCAGGTTCAATTCCCGGTCTCCCAGATTGGACCCAAGAGCGATGTAGGTATCCTTTTCCACGTGGAGATTAAATCACAACCAAGGTGTGGCGTCAACTTCCGTGCGTATCATGGCGCCGGAAAACGCAAAAAAACACCCTGGCAACCAGGAGGGAATGTTACCAGGGCAAATGAGGGTTTATTATAACCCTCGCAAATTATTATTTAAATATACTATACCAGATACATCTGGCAATAGCACGAAAATAACTAGCCTAACATGCTGTTAACAATGGTAATAAATAATGTTTCTTTATTGATTTGGTTTGGCGCAAAAACAACAGCCGCTGGCAAGCGGGCAGCCATCACAGAGGGGCTTTGATCGACAGAACTTTTTGCACTGCGCAACTATCAAGGCGTGATATTCGTTAAACAGGGTCGCATCTGCGGGCAGGTTTTCCATAAACAGCAACCGTGTTTCTTCATAATTAGCTTGTTCGGAAAGCATGCCCAAACGGTGAAACAGCCGACGGGTATAGGCATCCACCACAAATGTCGGCTGCCCACCCGCATACAGCAGTATGGAATCGCAGGTTTCCGGGCCAATTCCGCGTACAGTCAGGAGTTCACCCCGCAGGATACGCCAGTCAATGGCAAACATCCGCTCCAGTGAACCGTCATGACAGGCAAAGAGCCATTCAATGAAGTCCTTCAGTCGGCGGGTCTTGATGTTGAAATATCCGGATGGCCTGATTAGGGTGGCCAGTCGGTCAGGCTCCACGGTACGCAGTCCTTCGGGCGTGAGAACATCGGCCTTTTTGAGTGCGTTGATGGCCTTCTCGACATTGCTCCAGTTCGTATTCTGGGTCAGAATCGCTCCCACACAGACCTCAAATGATGTCTCGGCCGGCCACCATTTGAGCGAGCCGTAATGGTCAAGCAGCACGCTGAAAATATTCAGAAGAGCCTCACCACGGGGTGCATCTGCTTTACATCTAGCCAAGCGAGGCATTGATCCCCTCCTCCAGGGATGGATAACGCAACGCAATGCCAAGCCGTTCAATCATCTTGGAATTGTCAACGACCCGCGACTCGCTGACATATGAAAACATCAGCGGCGACATGACGCGCCGGGCATCTTCCAACGTAACCAAGGGCTGACGGGGCAGGCCCAGAGCATCCGCGCAGGCATTAAAGTAGACCGTCATACTGCCGGGGTGGCCGTCGCTGACGTTGAAGATATCGCCATCCTCTCCCCTCTCAGCCGCAGCGAGGCAGACAAGGGCCAGATCATCGGCATGGATACGGTTACTGGGACCAGCTTCCTCTTCCCGCAGTAGTGGCTGTCCCTGATGAATCTGCATCATCGGCAACCGTCCGGGACCATAGATCCCGCTCACCCTCAGAACAACAACCGGTACTCCATTAGCCGTGCCGTATCCCCTGAACACAGATTCCGCATCCAGACGCCGTTTCCCCATGGCAGAAGATGGAACAGCAGGGGATATCTCCGTTACAATGGAGCTGTCCATCGGCCCATAGACCGAGGTGGCGCTTATGTAGATGATCTTGGCAGGTGGCGCTGAAAACGCAAGCGCATCACAAAAGTTCCGAGCCCGCTGATCTGTGATGCCGCCTCCCGGTGGAGGAACGAAGTAAAAGAGAATACTCCCGGCGACATCCAGCGCTGGAATAAATTCCGGATCATCAAGGGTGCAGACTACCGTGCCAAACATTTCTGCCGCAAGCAGAGCCTCGTGTTCACCGGATCTGACCATACAGGTTACCTCTCCTGCTCCAGCGTCACGGGCCAGACGGGCAACACGCCCACCGATGTAACCACATCCGGCTATGAAAATGCGCTTCATCCACTCCTCCTTATTTCTAGGAACCGATTTGAAAGTCTGTTTGGTCTCGTTGATTAAGTGAAAATGTAAAAAGGGCTTCGCGGCATAGCCGCGAAGCCCTGATGATACAGATGGATCTGCTATCTATTTTTTCTCGTAAGTCAGCTCCGCCAGCTTCTGATAGTACTCGAAACGGTTTGCGGTCCAGGCGGTCGCCTTCTTCATCAGCACAGCCGCTGCCTCGGGATTAGCCTTCTGTAGTACCTTCCAGCGATTTTCGCCATACGCAAAATCTTCGAAGCTGGTGGTGGGCGATTTGCTGTCCAGCTGGAGCGGGTTCTTACCTTCGACGGCCAGAGCCGGATTGTAGCGGTACAACGGCCAATATCCGCAGGATACCGCTTTCTTGTTCTCGTCCACCCCCTTGGTCATGTTGATGCCGTGGGCGATGCAGTGCGAGTAGGCTATGATGATCGACGGTCCATCGTAGGCTTCGGCTTCCATGAAGGCTTTGACGGTCTGGCCAGGATTGGCCAGTGATACATTGGCTACGTAGACGTTGCCGTAGGCCATGGCCATCATGCCCAGGTCCTTCTTGGCCATTGCCTTGCCACCAGCGGCGAACTGTGCCACGGCGCCGAGCGGGGTGGATTTTGAGGCCTGGCCTCCGGTGTTGGAGTAGACCTCGGTGTCCAGAACCAGCAGATTGACGTTCTTGCCGGAGGCAATGACATGATCCAGACCGCCATAACCGATGTCATAGGCCCAACCGTCGCCACCAACACACCAGACCGATTTCTTGACCAGATAATCGGCCAACGGCAGCAGCTGTATTGCGGCCTTCTCCGTGCAGCCCGCGAGGGTCTCCTTCAGTTTTGCAACCCTTTCACGCTGAGCCTCGATCTCGGCCTGGCCGTTCTGCTCAGCGGCCAGAATCTCTTTCATAACCGCCAGCAGAGGTTTGCAGGAATCGCAGTCACAGCTGGTGAGTTCAGTCAGCAGTTCGCGGGCTGATTCGGTGAATTTGTCAACTGCCAGACGCATACCGAAACCGAATTCGGCGTTGTCTTCGAACAGGGAGTTGGACCAGGCCGGTCCGCGACCGTCTGCACGCTGGGCCCAGGGAGTTGTGGGGAGATTGCCGCCGTAGATCGAAGTACAGCCAGTGGCGTTGGCAATCATGGCCCGGTCGCCGAACAACTGTGACAACAGTTTCAGGTAGGGGGTTTCGCCGCAACCGGCACAGGCGCCGGAGTATTCGAAGATCGGACGTACCAGCTGGCTGCCGCGCAAGGTATCCAGCTTGAGCAGGGTCGGGTCCATGTCGGGCAGCGACAGAAAAAAGTCGAAATTGATTGCCTCTTCAGCCCTTAACGGCGGCTGGAACTGCATGTTGATCGCCTTGTGATTGGGGTCTTCCTTGCTCTTGGCAGGGCAGTTGTGAACGCAGGCGCCGCAACCGGTGCAATCCTCGGGAGCAACCTGGAGCGTGTATTTCATCTCCTTGAACTCAGGAAGCTTGCAGTCGGTCGATTTGAAGGTCTTGGGCGCATTTTCAAGCAGTTTAGCGTCATAGGCCTTCATGCGGATGGTAGCATGGGGGCAGACGAAAGAGCAGATCCCGCACTGGATACAGAGTTGTTCATCCCAGACCGGGATGTCCACGGCGATGTTGCGTTTCTCGTACTGCGAGGTGGCGGTCGGGAAGGTGCCATCGGCCGGCATGAGTGATACCGGCAGGTCGTCGCCGAAGCCGGCAATGATCTTCCCGGTGACCTCCTGGACGAATTTGGGGGCGCTCTTGGCAACTGCCGGAGGCATTATGAGCTTGCTGGTGGCCTTGGCCGGAACCTTGACTTCGTAGATGTTCTTGAGGGCTTCGTCCACGGCAGCGTTGTTCATGGCAACGACCTTGTCGCCGGATTTGCCGTAGCTCTTCTTGATAGCGTCCTTGATTTCAGCAATAGCCTGCTCAAGCGGGATGATATTGGAGATCTTGAAGAAGGCGGTCTGCATGATAACATTGATGCGGGCGCCCAGCCCGAGTTCCTCACCAAGTTTTATCGCGTTGATCACGTAGAACTTCAGCTTCTTGTCAATGATCTGCTGCTGCACCTCTATAGGCATTTTGTCCCAGACTTCGGCATGCTCAAAGGGTGAACAAAGCAGGAAAGTACCACCCGGCTTGGCCTTGCTGACCATGTCGTACTTCTCCAGGAAGGTGAAATTGTGACAGGCGATGAAGTCGGCGTTGTCGATCAGGTAGGGGGCGTGGATCGCCTTTTTGCCGAATCGCAGATGCGAGGTGGTAATAGTGCCGGCCTTTTTGGAGTCATAGACAAAGTAGGCCTGGGCAAAGTTATTGGTAGTCTCGCCGATGATCTTGATGGTGTTTTTGTTGGCGCCGACGGTGCCGTCTGAACCGAGTCCGTAGAACATGGCCTCGTAGGTGCCTTCCATGGTATTGCGGAAGTCCGGGTTGTAATCGAGGCTACAGTTTGTGACATCTTCCTTGATGCCGACGACAAAATGATTTTTTGGCTTGGCATTCTTGAGGTTGTCCAGTACGGATTTGACCATAGCCGGGGTGAATTCCTTGGAGCCAAGGCCATAACGGCCGCCAACAATTACGGGATAACCATTGGAGCTGAATTTGCCGTCGGACATTGCTTCACCGATGGCAGTACGTACGTCAAGGTAGAGCGGCTCGCCCAGGGAGCCGGGCTCCTTGGTGCGGTCCAGCACGGAGATGCTTGTGACCGTCTTGGGCAGAGCCTTGATAAAGGCGTCCAGCGGAAAGGGGCGGTAGAGTCGAACCTTTACCACTCCAACCTTCTCACCCTGTTTGACCAGCGTATCAACGGTTTCCTGAACGGTGTCGGCCCCTGAACCCATGATGACGACGACCCGTTCGGCGTCTTCGGCCCCGGCGTAGTCGACGAGTTTGTATTTGCGACCGGTTAGCTTGTCGAATTTGTCCATCTCCTCCTGAACAATGTCGATGCAGGGAGAGTAGTACTGGTTGACCGTCTCACGGCCCTGGAAGTAGACGTCCGGGTTCTGGGCGGTGCCGCGCATGACCGGTCGGTCAGGGGAGAGTCCGCGCAGACGGTGCGCATTGACCAGTTCATCGCTTATCATGGCGCGCATGTCGTCAAAGTTCAGTTCTTCAACCTTCTGTACCTCGTGCGAGGTGCGGAAGCCGTCGAAGAAGTGCAGAAACGGGAGCCGGGCGCGCAGGGTTGAGGCTTGGGCGATCAGGGCAAAATCCATGACTTCCTGAACGTTGTTGGAGCAGAGCATGGCCCAACCGGTGGAACGGCAGGACATGACGTCGGAGTGGTCACCGAAGATCGAGAGCGCCTGGGCCGAAATGGCGCGTGCGGCTATGTGGAAGACGGTGGAGGTCAGTTCACCGGCGATCTTGTACATGTTGGGGATCATCAGCAACAGACCCTGGCTGGAGGTAAAGGTAGTGGTCATGGCCCCGGCCTGTAGTGCGCCATGCACGGCCCCGGAGGCGCCCCCTTCGGACTGTAGTTCAGCCACCAGCGGTATGGTGCCCCAGATATTCTTCTCTCCAGCGGCGCTCTTGACGTCTGAGATCTCTCCCATCACCGACGACGGGGTGATCGGGTAGATTGCGATGACTTCGTTGGTGGCGTGCGCCACGTGGGCGGCGGCGGTGTTGCCGTCGATGGTTACCATTTTTCTGCTCATGCGTTCCTCCTCTGTGGTATTGATCCGGAAATATGTCCTATTTTATTATCTAAAAGCGCTATCCGGCTTATGCTGAGTCTATTTATAAATTAAAATATTGGGCTCATTTATAGTTCATTTCTTCCTTGTAACGCCCACTGCACGGTAGCTGCATCTACAAATTCGATATCGCTCCCCAGCGGTATGCCATGGGCCAGCCGTGTCACTTTCACGCTCAGAGGCTTCAACGCCTTGGTCAGGTAAAGAGACGTTGCTTCTCCCTCCACCGTAAAGTTGGTGGCTATAACCACCTCGTTTACACCCCCTTTGGCAACCCGTTCCAGAAGTTCGGCAATCCGCAGACCAGAAGGTCCGATGCCTGCAAGAGGCGATATGGCGCCCTCCAGAACATGATATACGCCATGATAGGCATTGCTCCGTTCCAGCGCCATCAGATCCTGGGAGTTTTCAACCACACAGATGGTCCCTATCTCACGGCTTCCGGTGCAGATGGAACAAGGATCATCCTCGGTGATGGCAAAGCAGGTAGAGCAGGCGCGAACCCTGCTTCGAACATCCACAAGGGCCTCCGCCAACGCTGTCAGGTTCTGGGGAGATTTTAGAAGATGAAACGCAAGTCTCAAGGCAGTACGCTCACCCACACCAGGCAATTTTTTTAATTCTCCAACCAAACGCGACAATGCGGAGGTTTTAGTTAGCATATTTTTGACCAGAAATAAAACAATTTTTTATGTTTATAGCAAGGTAAAAAAATATGTAAAACACCAAAGCAGGATTAAAAAAGTCCAGGAATGCTCATACCACCAGTAATCTTGGACATCTCCTCGGAGAGTTCGGCATGAACCTGTTTAAGTGCTTCATTAACAGCAGCAATAACAAGATCCTGAAGCATCTCTACATCATTGGGGTCTACCGCTTCTTTTTTTATTAATAAGGAAACTATTTCGTTTTTACCGTTGACCGTAACCGCTACGGCCCCACCACCGGAAGAAGCGTTGGCTGTTTTCAGAGTAGCCTCATCCTGGAGCTTCGCCATCTTCTGCTGGATCATCTGAGCCTGTTTCATGATACTCGCTAAACCTTTTGACATCTATTCCTCCTGTCTGCATAGATTTTGTAAAACCTGGTTATATCTCTATTTAAGGGACTTGGAATAAACTGAAATACCAAGTCTCTAAAGTCGTCATACTTCCCGAACATCCGTAATCATACCACCAAAAATCTGGAGCGCTCTGTTAATTACCGGGTGGCCGGCTACCTCCTGCTTCAGCTCTTCCAGTCGCTGTTCCTTATCACTCTTTTTTTTTTCAACCAGTGACAGAGGCGCCACACAGGTTTCCGGGACAATGGATCTCACATGTATGACGGTGTCATGCCCGGTGAATTCTTTCGCCAAGACCTGAATTTCAGCAATTGAAGCCTTGTCCTGAGCGCTTGTCAAAAAGAAGCTGGCCTCCGGGAAGCCGATCTCCATGCAGCCTGGTTCAAGCTTCAGAGGGCTGCCATGCTCCAGAACAGATCCGATATCGGGCCGTTTTTCAAGCACAAAGGTTACGAACCGCTGCCAACTGACATTAGCGCCCACTTTTTGCACGGGTGTAGTGACTGGTTGAGCCGGTAATATCTTATGATGCTGTCCGGCGCGGGAAGGTTCAGGCCGCTGCCCTTCCGTTGTCGCAATGGAGGATGAACGATTCACGTCCCAGGGAAGTGAGGGCGTATGCACGGCGCCGGTTTCCAGCATCTTGATTTTTTCCAGTAGTTCACTAATCGGGATCACAGGTTCAAGGGTCGTTGCCTTGAGGAGCGCCATCTCCAGAATCAGTCTCGGAAAGGTGGCATGAGCCATCTCGTTGTCGGCCTTGACCAGAAGGGTCAGTCGGCGCTGGATATCCTGGGCGGAAAAAGCAGCGGCCTGCTGACGCAGCTCCTCAAGCTCTGCATTGGTCAAATCGAGGATATCCTCCGGCTTCCTCACCGATCGGATCACCAGCAAGCGCCGGAAATGTTCGATCAGCTCCTGGCAGAATTGGCGCATGTTGTAGCCGACCAGATCGACCTTTTTGACCCCCTCCAGCACACCTTGGGTATCAGCGCTGAATATCGTTGTCGAGATCTCAATCAACAAGCGCCGATCCACTGCGCCGATCAGTGTAACAACATCCTCGTCCGTGGCGCTGTTGCCGCAGAAGGCCAGCACTTGGTCGAGGGCCGTCAGGGAATCACGCATACTGCCGTCTCCCTTGCGTGCGATCAGAGCAAGGGACGAATCGCTGATGGTGACACCTTCCTTCCCTGCAATCTCGCGGAGACGGGCAACAATCTTGGTCAGTGTGACACGCTTGAAGTCGAAACGCTGGCAGCGGGACAGAATGGTGACCGGTAACTTGTGAGGTTCGGTAGTGGCAAAGATGAACTTGACGTGCTCCGGCGGCTCCTCCAGGGTCTTCAACAGGGCATTGAAGGCGTTAGTGGAAAGCATGTGGACTTCGTCGATGATGATGATTTTGTAGCGGCTGTGTGAGGGTAGATACTTGATACTGTCACGTAGCTCACGGACATCTTCCACACCATTATTGGAAGCGCCATCGATCTCAAATACGTCGGTGGAGGCGCCTTTGGTGATCTCAATGCACAGTGGACAGACATTGCAGGGTTCATGGGTGACCCCCTTCTCGCAGTTGAGGGTCTTGGCCAGAATACGCGCCGTGCTGGTCTTGCCGACCCCACGGGCGCCGGAGAAGAGAAAGGCATGCGCCACCCGACCGGAATCGATGGCGTTTTGCAGGGTACGGCTGACATGCTCCTGGCCGGTCAGTTCGGAAAAGGTCTGAGGACGATATTTCCTGGCCAGGACTTCATAAGGCGTGTCATTGGACAAGAGAGGAAACCTCACGGATTATCTGTTGCCCCGACGTCCCGTGCGGAAAAGGTTATGGGGGTAAGGGGAACAGACATTGGAATCGGATTGGGGAAAGATCTGCTACGTTCAACTAATTGCTTGCAGACGCACATGATAGCCGGGTTTACCCGCGGCACACGACGGGGGCCGCTGCCGTTGCTTCCTTCCGGACCTGGCGGAGTTCACAGCCTGCCGTTGCGCGAGACCCGGCTATCACATCCGCCTGCAAGCCTCAAAAACCAAAAATGTTGCTACTTCAAAAAATACCACAATAGAATCCATGGTCACTTAATGGGATGTTCTCTTTACCATAAGGAGGGCTAGTTGGGCAAGCATAAATACGGAAGAACAATAACAGTATGTTCCAGATTTGCATTGCCACTTCCACCCGCTCCATACTACACTTCATCCATGAACTCCTCCGCTACATCAAAGGGCAGCTTGAAAGGCTGAACCAGTGAACAAGATGCCATGCCGATAAATAACCTGCACAGGTTCATCTCCCTCCTCGAATCCAATGGTGAACTCTCCCGCATATCCGTACATGTCGACCCCTTGCTGGAGATAGCCGCCATTACCAACCGGGTCTGCAAGCAGCCTGGTGGGGGCAAGGCGCTTTTGTTTGAACATCCTTCCGGTTCAATCTTCCCTGTTGCCACCAATCTGTTCGGTTCTCTGCAACGGGTATGCCGGGCTCTTGGAATCGATCAACTGAATGATCTGACTGACAAGATGTCTGCGCTGCTGAACCAGATTTCCGAGCCGGAGCTTGGCAGTCTTGACCGTCAGATCAGGGAACTGCCTGATTTTTCGCGTTTTACTCCCCGGATCTCCGGCAACCCTGAGCCAAACCTGATAACCATGGATCCGCCTGACCTGACGCTCTTTCCCTTCCTGCAGAGCTGGCCGGAGGATGGCAGCGCTGACAGGCATCTGCGCTACATCACCTTGCCGCAGGTCTTTACTGTTGATCCGGCAGGTGGCTCGCCTAACTGCGGCATCTACCGCACCCAGGTAAGAGGTCCGCTTGAACTGGCCATACAATGGAAAACCGGAAGCGGCGCAGCCCGGCACGCTGAGGAGTTTCGCCGCCGTGGCGGAGCAATGCCGGTGGCTATCGCCCTGGGTGGAGATCCGGCAGCCACCTTCAGCGCCATGTTCCCTTTACCCGGCACTCTCGATGAGATGACCTTTGCCGGGTTTCTGCGTGGCCGCAGTATTGAGATGGCGGCCTGCCGGACGGTTCCTCTTTCTGTCCCTGCCACAGCCGAATTGGTCATCGAAGGATACATCAATCCGACCGAGAAGGTCATGGAAGGCCCCTTTGGCAATCATACCGGATTTTACTCTCCGGCCAGCTCTGCCCCCCTGCTGCGGGTAACCGCCATCTATCACAGAGAGGGGGCCATCATTCCTGCAACGCTGGTAGGGCCCCCCCCCATGGAGGACTGCTGGATGGCGAAAGCCTGGGAAAGGCTGCTGTTAGCCTTCCTGCAACGACTCGTGCCAACAGTCATAGAGATCCACTTTCCCCTTGAATGGATCTTCCACCAGAGCGCCATCATTTCCCTTGATAACCCCACTCCCGGCATGGTAAGGGAAACAGCTGACGTTCTGTGGTCCACTCCCTGGTTCGGTGCGGCTCGACTACTGGTTTTTATCGACGCAGAGACGGATGGCGCCGACCTGTCCGGGGTTGCCTGGCAATCCATCAATATGTCCGAGTTTAAGCATGACATTTTTTTCGACACCAGCGGCAAGCGTCTGGCGCTCGACGCGACCGGCTGCTGTTTCACGCAGAAGAGGATTCGCGGGGACGCTGACGTGGCCGTTCGGGTGGCCAGGCGTTGGCAGGAGTATGGTCTTACCGAGCCATGAAGGAGTAATATGACAGCGGAAACAGGTGTGACGCAGAAAATAGTTATATTCCTTGAGATGATCAAGTTTTCCCATACGGTTTTTGCCCTGCCCTTTGCTTTGTCCGGTGCGCTGCTGGCGGCCCGCGGCCTGCCAGGGGCAGAACAGATTTTCTGGATCGTGATGGCCATGGTTGGCGCCCGAACTACCGCCATGGGTCTCAATCGCTTGGTGGATGCCGAGATAGATGCCCGCAATCCCCGGACGGCTGGTCGGGCGATCCCGGCCGGGTTGATCAGCAAAGGTACGACCCTCGGCTTCATTCTGGTGTCCCTGGCGCTGCTGCTGGTGGCGGCCAGTCAGCTCAATCCACTTTGTCTCAAGCTTGCGCCGCTGGCGGTGTTTTTTCTGGTACTCTATTCCTATTGCAAACGCTTCACGTCACTGGCCCACGTGGTACTGGGTATTTGCCTGGCAGCCGCGCCGATCGGGGCCTGGATCGCTATACGCGGCAAAATCGAGGCGCCCTCCCTGATCCTGGGTGGCGCGGTACTCTTCTGGGTGGCCGGTTTCGACATCCTCTATGCCCTCCAGGATCTTGACTTCGACCGCAAGGCCGGACTGCACTCCATCCCTGTTTTGTTGGGTGTGGATGGCTCGCTATGGGCTGCGCGCATATTTCACCTGGTGATGCTGGGGTTGTTGCTGGGATTGTTAACCACCATGCAGTTGGGGGGTTTCTTCATGGCAGGGATTCTGTTGGCCGCTGTAATGCTGTTTTATGAACACTGGTTGCTTAGGGACGGTAATCTGGAAAAACTGGATGCAGCCTTTTTCAACATGAACGGCTATATAAGTATTGTCATCCTGCTAAGCACGACGGCCGAGGTTATGACGAGGTGAATTGCATGGGAACCCACAGGATATTCATTGCACTGACGGGCGCTTCCGGTTCCATCTACGGTCTTCGGCTGATGGAAGAATTATGCCTGCGTGGGTTCCATCTTTTAGTCACTGTCAGCGCCAGCGGACAACTGGTGTGCCAGGAGGAGACCGGACTGGATCTGTCCGGCGACCCCACGGTTGTAACCAAGCGATTGTGTGACCACCTTGGCGTGGCGGATGGCATTGAGGTGGTGTCGCCTGATAACCTGTTTGTCAGTGCGGCCAGCGGCTCTGCCGCCCCTGAGGCCATGATCGTTGCCCCCTGCAGCATGGGCACACTGGCGCGCATAGCCTGCGGCATCTCCGGTAACCTGATTGAACGCTCGGCTGATGTGATGCTTAAGGAACATCGACCCCTGCTGCTGGTACCCCGCGAGACCCCTCTCAGCGAGATTCACCTGGAGAATATGCTGCGTTTGTCCAGGGCCGGAGCACTTATCATCCCTGCCATGCCGGCTTTTTATCACCAACCGGAGACAGTCGGGGACA
>Ga0265294_10004130_pt1 | contig 18254 bp, 19 predicted proteins | sample MunlanPumphouse3_FD_192504 | JGI IMG/M metagenome (GOLD analysis project Ga0265294, IMG submission 192504) | Groundwater microbial communities from a municipal landfill in Southern Ontario, Canada - Pumphouse #3 | ecosystem: Environmental > Aquatic > Deep subsurface > Groundwater | place...
GGTATCATTGAAAGAACATCACTAGGTACTTGAAGTACATCTATTTTTTCAAAATAAGGAATTTTGTAAATTTCCTCTTTTAGCGATAAAATTCCACTTTCATCTAATAGTTTAGATTTTAATAAAAAACTTTCTTCACTTCCTTTGAAGTTTTTAAAAGAATTCCTTATTTCTTCAGCTTCATCTTCCTTTAAGTTATTATTTTCTATAAATTTATTAATTAATTCCATACTTTTTATTGATTTACAACAAACGGATTTTTATTATTATTAATTAGGAATGGACTAATATTTCCTACAGGAATTGGATTGAAAATAGCTGGATTAGGAGTAAATACTAATTTATTAAAATCTTCTGAATTCAAAAAATTAACAATTTTTTCTATTTCTTGTTGTTGATTATATAAATTATCATATTTAAAATTTGATGAATATTCCTCCTCTAAATAAAAATTTAAGAAAACAAACCACAAAACAATAACCAAAATTAGAATAAAAATTATTGGCTTAAATTTTTTAATCAATGATTTAATATCGGTATTTTTTTCTTTTTCAAAATTTAATTCCATTTTTTTAATATGAATAATAATCTATTGATAATTTAAATAAAAGGTCATTAGTAATTTCTTGATTTGAATTATGATTTTTGTCTATACTAATGCTCTCAATTGATCCTATCCTAGAGCTCTTTTCAATAGCTGAAATGAAGTTCTTAAAAGCAAAATAATTTCCTTCCAATGAGAGCTCAAATCTTGTTTTATTAACAGGTCCAATTAATTCACTTTTATATAGCTCTTCTGAGTTTTCTATAATTACTGGTCTACTAACATAAATATCTGAGACAATCAATCCACTCTCAAGAGCTTTCGTTCTTAAAAAATCCTTGACTATAGAACTAAAGAAGGGAGAACTATCAAAATTTTGCTCTAATATATTTTTTTTACTACCCCATTTAGCATTATTTAAATCTTCCAAATTTTTATTAACAATATCATAATAATTTTTGATAAATTCTTCATCAGTTGAAAGATTTTTAATTTTTTTGTTTTTTTCCTTTAATAAATTATATTCAGGAAAAACAAAAAAATAATTAATAAGAAATATAATTATAACGCCTAATATATAAAATATTAAATTGATTTCTTGTTTTTTCATTTAATTTATTTAATCAATTCTTCTGAAAAATAAAAAGTTAAATTAAACTGTGTTTTTCCATCGATGGCAATATCAACATCCGAAATTTCATATTCTTTTATTTTTTCTTGAATTCCCAAAATTGCAATTTGTTCCATTAGTTTTACAACATTATCAGTCACCCCTCTAGCCATTGCTTTATTATAAGAAAAATCTAAATTAATGTTATAAGATATTCCTGGGTGCGCCCAAGATTCAAAGAAATTTAAAAAATTAGAGGCATTTTTTTTATTCTCTAAAAGAATCATATAGTCATTGACATATTTTCTAGCATTAGATACCTCAATTATTTTATTTTCATAATCATCATCTTTAAATTTTTCAATGTATTGATTTAATTCTTCAATTTCTTTTTCTTTTTGAGGCAAAGAAACAAAAGAAACAAACAAGTAGAAAGAAATACTGAAAATTAATATAATTACTATTAAAGATGATATAATAATGTTACTTTTATTTTCCATTTAAATTATTTATCAAAATTTTTTAAAGCTTCTCCTAGCGCGATTGCATAATTAGCATTAATATCAACCATTCTCTCTTCAAGCTCTTTTGGATAATTAATTCTATCAAAGGGTCTCCCTAACTCTAAAATAATTTTATTATGACGACTACTATTAATTTTATCATTTAAATAATCTAAAAATCCAGACATCAAAGATGTCCCACCAGAAAATATAATTTTGGAAACAACAATTTTTTCTTTTTTTTCAAATTCACTTATGACTCTTCCAATTTTTTCTGATATTTCTGAAACAATTGGTTCAAGAATATCAAAACCTGAAAAATTTTCAAAATTTGTTAGTCCATATTTTCTTTTAAGTTTTTCAGCAATAGAAGTTTCAACTTCTAACGCCTCAACGATTTTTTCTGTTAAGTTTTTCCCCGCTAAGTCAAAACTAAAACTCATCACCATGCAACCATTCTTTACTAAGCTAATATTAGTACTTTGAAATCCTATTTCCACCAAGCAAACATTATCATCACTGCTAACATCAAAAGATCTTTTAAGAGATATTGCTTCTGGCTCAACGGCAGAAAGTTTTAACCCAATATTTTCAGCTATTTTTTGATAGTTATTTATTGTATTCTTCGATACAGCCATAACTAAAACATTATTAATGTCTTTTTCTGATATTTTATTTTCCATTGATTGCCAATCTAAAACAATATCTGATAATGGTAATGGAATGTATTTTCTTGCCTCAAAATAGATTGCACTATCTATTTCTTTTTTTGACATCGGGGGCATTTCAAAAGTAGCAAAAAAAGTTGAAAAATCTGGTAAAGAAAACACAACAAAATTACTTTTAAATTTAGCCTCTTTAAGCAACTCGTTCAACGCTTTTGAAATATTCTCAACATCTGGATTGAAGTCTTTTTTATTAAAAGATCTAAAGAAATATTCACAAGCAAAATCTAAATCAATTTCCCCATAGTTTTCAAGAAGAAACTGCTTATTTTTTTTAGAAATTTCCACAGCTTTTATAACCTTCGTCCCTATGTCTATGCCTAATCCTATTGATCTTTTCTTGTTCATAAAAAACATATTATATTAATTTTACTCACTAAAAACTAAAAATTATTTATCTTATTTAATTATATCAACTATTAAAAACTTGGCAAGTGATTGACGTCTACGGCATCGCTCTTAATGGTAAAACTCCAAATGAGATGCTATATTATACACAAAAAGGAAGCCAACTTAATTAATCTGCCCAATATATTTGCTTAAAACATTTTTAATATAATAGAAATGAAAAAAATACTTGATATACTGTTTCCTAAAATATGTATAAATTGCAACAAAGAGGGGTCTTTCTTGTGCGATGACTGCCTCTCTTTAATAGAAGTAAATCATTTTCAGTATTGTCTTTGTGAAAAATTAGAAAAAAAGAATAAATGTAATTGTTGCAAAAAAAGAAACTTGGATAAAGTTTTCTCGGCAACATCTTTTGAAAATAAAATTGTTCAAAAAGCAATTCACAAATTAAAATATTCTTACATTAAAGAGCTTTCTATTCCTCTTGCTTATTTAATTATAAGACATCTTCAAGTTATTGACTGCCAAATTAGTAATGACTTTCTTCTAGTGCCTATTCCCCTATCAAATAAGGAAAAGAGATTAAGAGGATTTAATCAATCAGAAGAAATAGCAAAAATAATCTCTGAAGCAACAAAAATACCACTATTTGATTGTGTTAAAAAAATAAAGGAAACAAAACCACAAAGAAAAGAAGATATTAAAGATGCTTTTTTAATAACTAAGGATGTTTCAAACAAAAAAATAATTCTAATAGATGATGTCTATGCAACCGGCTCAACAATGGAAGAAGTGGCAAGAAAATTAAAAGAATCAAAGGCAAGTGTTGTCTGGGGAGTAACAGTTGCAAGAGAAATAAGTTGACCTTTAAGGTTATTTTGTATAGAATGATCTCATTAATGGAGAGGTGCCAGAGTGGTCGAATGGGGCACCCTGCTAAGGTGTTAGCTGTGAAAACGGCTCGAGGGTTCAAATCCCTCCCTCTCCGCCAGGTGGTGTGTGTTTGAAAAAATCCGAACCTTTTTTGACGAAAATCCGGACTGCGAATTTTGATTGCCGCGCTTCGCGCGGCAGAGCAGAAAACTTTTCCGCTCGGGCGGGCAAAAAGGAAGGGGGTTGGGGGAAGGAATTTTTGCCCGCCCTCGCTTTCGCCGTTTCTTTTTTCGCCGCCGCAATTTTTCGTGCTAACGAAGTTGGCACGCCGCCTCTTTCTTTTGAAAAATAAATTGAACTACTTCCGCGCCTTCTGGTATATTAGCTTCTCTAATTTCATTTATCAAACCTTTTTCTTTCGCTTGTTCAGGAGTACAAGTATCCGCTTCAAGAAACATTTTTTCAATTTCTTCTTGTGTATATTGGCTTTGTTCAGCGATAATATCGGCAATCAATTTTTGGTCCCTTTGGATCATTTTCAATTTTTCTTTCACATTCTTTTCTTCAAATCGAGCTTGATTTATGTCAAAACCTACTCCGTGAAAAAGAAATGACGAGTTTTTTACTGCATATCTCGTTTTACCAGCAAGAAAGATTACATTGGCAATTGAATCCACAATCCCGATATTATGAGTGGTTAAATTTATAGGCAGTGATTTAAGAAAATTATAAACAGTTATGCCATTCATAACGCTTCCGCCCGGGCTAGATAATAGCAGATAAAAGTCCTTTGTCCCCTGATTTAATCGTTGTGCAAAAATGCCCATTAAATTTTCAGCGGTATTCTGGTTTACTTCGGCTGAAAAACTAATAAAAAGTGGTTTTGCAATATTATTTTCCATAAAATTATTCTTTCAATTTATTTATTTCGTCTTTAATCTCGTCTATAACTTCAACATTGTGAATCTTCTTTTTATCTCCTTCTTTAATTGAAATGACATAAAAAACTTTGCCACCATATTTCTCGGTAAATTTTTTATGTGTTTTTTCTTGTAATTGTCTCTCTTTAAAAATCTGTGAGATATGAGAAACGCCACCAGCTGGTTTAATTTGAAGTCCGATATATTTTCCGTTTAATTTAATGAAGAAATCAACATTAAATAATCTGTCCCATTCGTCGAGAGCCGGTTCAATTTTTACGCCCAAAATTTCCTGTAATTGTCCGTAAATAGTCGCCCTTTCCGTCATATATCCGTCAAATGTTCTCTTGATAACCAAATCAAAAATATAGGCAATACAATCTTCTTCTGTAATGGCTTCAACTTCCGAGGCGATAACTTCCGTTATTTTTACATAGAGTTTTTTGCCCAAATCAACAATGTGTTCTTTGGGTTTAACATTTTTGAAATAATAACCCTCCCAATCTGTAATTGTTTTAGGCGCACATTTTCTGATTTCTTCAGAAACGGCCCCCACATTTCTTTTGAAATTCAGTTGAAACCTATTTGTCGCCGAATTTAAAATCCATTCTTTTGCCATATTATTGTTGTATTAAATTTAAAAATTTTGTTTTATATTTGTAATCAAAATTATCATCAACATCTACAAAACCGGTTTTTATTAAATGTGCATTAACAAATGTTTTATTTTGTAAATATAAGTAGCAAAGCAGATTATTTTCATCATCGTATTTTAAGTTATCAAATCTAATAAAAACTTTTTGATTTTTTAATTTGGCTTGTAAAAATTCTATCGCCTTATCAAGCATTTCCCTTTTTGCCTTAACACCGATTAACTTAACCACTAAATCATTATTCAATAAAATCTTTTCTGGATTTATAACTTGTTTTACGGAATATAAATCAACTCTTTCGGTATTTGTAGAATCAATTTTTGAGCCGAATTTTAATTTTTTAGGGTCAACCTTTCTGCTAAATTTTATCGAATCTTTAAAAATATAGGGTAATTTTGAAATCTCGTCTTTAAAATCTATGGTTTTATTTTTTTGTTCTGTAATTTCAAATGCCGCATCCTTAAACAAATCATCCTTATTTGCCCCGATTTTTTCTTCTATTATTGGTAAGAATTTTTTATTTATTTCATAGCCGACAGAATTGCGGTCTAAATTTCTCGCCGCAAGAGTGGTTGTGCCACTACCCAAAAATGGGTCCAAAATTGTATCACCAACGAAGCTAAACATTTTTATAAGCCGTTTTGGTAATTCTTCCGGAAACATGGCTAAATGTTTATCTTGTTTAGCTCCGTTAAAATTCCAGTGTCCAGTAAAATACTGATTCCATTCTTCTTTAGACATTTTGGATTTTTCTTTTATTTCCCCTGATACAAATGGTGCTTCTCCCGATTTTTTAAAAATCAAAATAAATTCATAATCCAATTTGATTATTCCGTTTCTCGGATAAGGAAAACTGCCCATTATAGTCGCTCCGCCGGTAGTATTCATTGTTGTAGTTTTTTGCCAAATAATCGCGCCCATATAATCAAATCCTATTGTTTCGCAAAATTTTATTATCTCCGTCCGGATAGGAATAATTTTATAACGCCCATAATAAACCGAACGAGCAAATTGGTCCCCAATATTTATACAAAGACGACAACCATCATTTAACACTCTAAAACATTCTTTCCAAATCAAATTGAGATTATTGATATAATCTTCATAACTATCATCAAAACCAATCTGATCAGAGGTTCCGTAATCTTTTAATTGCCAATACGGCGGAGAGGTAATAACAAGATGAACGGATTTATCTTGTAACTCCGCCATGTTACGGGAATCACCGATTATAATTTTGTGTTTTGTTGATGCCATATTTATTTTCTTTTTCCCTAATACCTTTTTAAATCTTCTAAAACTTTGATATACCCTTGACTATATTTCTTTTCTTTTGCTTCTTTGAGTTTATTTTTTACAGCATTTACATTTGGATATAATTCTTTCAATGCCCGCCACCCCGATTTTTTAATAGTTTGTTTCAATTCTTTTGTCGCTTCAATTGTTCCCTCTTTTAATTGAAAAGAATTATCTTTGTAAAAATGTAGGCTTCTTCTTGTTTTAGAATTTTCATCACCTAATACAAGGCGAAAAGCATAGCCTCGTTTAGTATTAACAATTCTTGATTCATTTCTGTAGATTTTAGAAGGGATAACCCAAAACGTATTCGGTTTTTTTAAGTTGTAGCAAATAATATAAAAATTATCCCGAGGAATAAATTCTCTTACTTGAAATAAAATAATTTTAGCGGACTCCATTGTTTTAATTTGAATTTCTTTATAGCCAACATTTGTTTTAATAACACAATCAATTCCGCCAATGTCTACTAATGGCAAATAAACATCGAATCCCTGTCTTAAAAGTTCGCCAATGACTTTTAATTCACCTTCTTTGCCTGTTGTTTGTGTTGCTTTTAACATAACCTACTTTAATTAAATCCTCAATCGCAACGCCAAGTGTTTTTGCCAGTTTTGCCATAACAAAAACTGACGGTTTTTTAATAACTCCTGTTTCAACTTTGGTTAATGTGGTGTAGGAAATATCGGCTTTTCTGGCAAATTCATCCTGCGAAAGTTCCAGTTTAAGCCGTAGGGCTTTAATCTTTTTCCCTAATTTATTATCTTGATTATTTTCCATAATTTAATAACATTAAATTGTTCTGCTATAATTCTATCCAGTTATATGATACCAAATTTAATAAAAATAGGCAAACAAATTTTAGGGAGTTCCTTACTGTTGCCCGCGTATGGGCGGGTGGGACAGGGGCAACACTCCTTAGCGACGCATTTCGCAAAGCGAAATACGAAAAATTGCGGCGGCGAAAACGAGGGCGGGCAGAAATTGTTTTGCGACTTCAAAAATCCGTTCAAAATCGTGGCGGAAGCCAAGCCCCGCCGCAGGCGGGGCGAGGCAACAATCGCCCAAAATCCGAATTCTGAAAATTGGCGGAGGGAGAGGGATTCGAACCCCCGGTGAGTTTCCCCACAGTAGTTTTCAAGACTACCCCATTCGGCCGCTCTGGCATCCCTCCGTATGGTGGAATGGTATAATAAAAAGAATGTATTGTCAATTTTGATGAAACCCTAAGTCAGCTGGATTACTACCTCCTGAAATATATTTCATTTTTCCTCCACTCTTCTCAAAAGTATACCTTAATTGTTTAACTTCTTCTGCTAATTTTCTGGTTTCTTCAGGTATATCTTTTTTAAGATAGCCCTTTGACCAATATTCTAAAATTAATTTACTATCCCCAAAAATATTCTTACACCCCCTATCAAGAGCAATTTCTAATGCAAATTTACAAGCAAGTAATTCTCCAAAATTATTAGTAACATTTCCTTTAATTAAAAAACTACCTCTTTCATTAACTCCATTTTTTAATAATGTCTTACCATTTTTATCAGTAACACTCACTTCTACGCCCATACCTGAACCCGTTCCGGCATCAAAATATACTCCATCATCTGCGGCGGTATTTTTAAGAGAATAATCAGCCCCCATCTGAAGCCATCTTTCTGCTTGGTCTTTTGATTCAAAACTTTTGTATTTTGCATTATTTTTACCTAAAACAATACTCTTGCATTCGTCCCAAGTTTCTAATATCCCCTCTTCGTTTCCTATTTTGTATGCATAATATTTTTTCTTTGCCATGTTATTATCTTACAATAAAAATTAAAAAGAGAGAAGTATTAAACTCTTCTCCCATTTGTGAGGAAGCCCGTTACAGATCCAGTGTCATAGACCGATCTTTTGGACTCTCTCACTGCGAACTCCATCCATTTCTGAACATAGTCAAAATATGGACTATAAATTGCCGAATAGGTGTCCCCTGGACAATCCATATGAACTTTATTGATGATGTTCTCTCTTTCGTTATGAGTAATTATCATCCATGCTACCTCATAAGCACCAAGGCCAAATTCATTTGAAGCCATTCTTTTTCTTACTAAGTCAACTGACCTATTAAGATGCCTCGCTCCAAATTGAGCAGGAATTACAATTATATCTCCCGCATCTTTTTGAGCTTTTGACAAGATATCTAGACATTTAATTGTCTTTTCTTCTCGACGAAATTTCTTTCTTTCTATTTCAATATAACAATGAAATCTTCTGTTTTCTTCAATTATCTTCAACGCTTCAGAGGTTGCTCGTGTATAGTTACCCCTTGGCTTAGGAATGACAAACAATGCTTCTGCACCGTCAGGAAGACGTGTTTCCATTGCACTTTTAATAAAGTTTTCGTTCGTTTCAACAGGAATAAATTGATTTATGATCTCGATTTGCTTCCATAAATCCTTTGGGTGATAACACCGCGGATAAATTAACTCTTCCATTACACACCTCGGCTTTAATTGTAAAGAAGCCATATATCTTGTATAATACCACTGATATTTTGTCAAAGCCCTTATAATTCAATGGATAGAATACAAGCTTGCGGAGCTTGAAATAGAGGTTCGACTCCTCTTAAGGGCACTAAAAAACTTGTATTATTTTTAGCGATTTGCTATACTCATATCATAATCATACTTTTCTCACTTGTAGGAATATGAAAAAATCAGAAAACCAAAGGCAATTTTACGGCACAGTGAATATTGGAGAAAAAGGACAGATGGTCATCCCGGCAGAAGCCCGTAAATCAATGGGAATTAAAAAAGGTGATAAACTTCTGGTGTTTGGTGTGGGATGCGACATGCTTGCGATTACAAAATTATCTAAAGTAGAACAGTTCGCATCGCATCTTTCTAACCAGTTAGATATAATACGCAAAATTACTGAAAAAATAAATAAAAAATACTAACGTTTCAAGCGACATCTACAGAAATTCCATTACATTCCTGTTTATGGCAGATTGTTGTTTGTTCTGTTCTTATTATAATCGTATTCCTTGTTAAAACTTTATACATATTTTTATGAATATTATACGCGTTGAAAATTTAACAAAACAATTTAATGGTTTTACAGTGGTTGACCATATAAATTTTGAGGTAAAAAAGGGAGAAATATTTGGTTTTTTAGGGCCTAACGGCGCAGGCAAATCCACAACTATCAATATGCTTTCTACAATCTTACCCGTAACCGACGGCGAGGCCTTTATTAATGACTTCAGTATTTTATCTCAAAGAGACAATGTGCGAAAATCCATTGGCCTCGTTTTTCAAGACCCGTCATTAGACGACCGGCTCACCGCAGAGGAAAATCTCCGCTTTCATGCCAAGCTCTATGGCGTGCCAAGTGATGAATTTCAAAAACGGAAGCAGGAAGTTTTGAAATTAGTTGATTTGTGGGATAGACAAAACGACATCGTTAAAAATTTTTCTGGTGGCATGAAACGACGGTTAGAAATCGCACGCGGACTCTTACATTATCCAGCAGTTCTTTTTTTAGACGAACCAACAATTGGGCTTGACCCACAAACACGCGCCCATTTGTGGGATTATATTCTACGACTTAAGCGTGAAAAAGAAATGACCATTTTTATGACCACACATTATATGAATGAAGCAGAGTATTGCGACCACATTGCCATTATTGACCAGGGAAAGATTGTAGCGTCGGGCACACCGCGCGAACTTAAAAAACAAATCGGAGGAGACATTATCAGTATGACAAGCAACCGAAAGGCAGAACTCAAAAAAGAAATTGAGAAACGGTATAAAAAGAACGTGAAAGAAAAAGACGGATTCTTACAAATAGAAGTTGAAGACGGAGAAAAATTTTTGCCACGTCTATTCAATGAACTTACAGTTGAGATTGATTCCATTGAACTTCGCAAGCCAACGCTTGATGATGTGTTTCTCTCGCTCACTGGCCGCGCCATTAGGGAAGAAGAACCATCCGATAAAGAACATATGCGTCAACGTATGCGAACGAGACGAAGAAATTAAAATTCTATATTTATGCAATTTATCCAAACAATATATACAATTTGGCAAAGGGAAATAATTCGCTATTGGCGGGATAAAACGCGAATTGTTTCCACGTTTTTTATGCCGTTAATGTTTCTTGTTATCTTCGGTGCCGGCTTGAATGAAACTCTTGCAACAGGAAATTTCGGTGTTGATTTCACCCAATTTATGTATCCCGGTATTATCGCGATGAGTATTATGAACATTGCTTTTTTCTCCACCATCTCTACTGTCTGGGATAGAGAGTTTGGTTTCTTGAAAGAAATCCTGGTAGCGCCCGTTTCGCGGGTAGCGGTTGCTTTCGGCAAAACGCTTGGAGCAACTACCATTGCTTCAATTCAGGCGATTATCTTATTGATTCTTGCTCCACTTATCGGTGTAACAATTCATATTACCATTATTCCTCAACTCATTCTTTTTATGCTTCTGCTTGCTTTTGCCATTTCCGGCATGGGACTACTGATTTCTTCTCTTATGAAAACAACTGAAAGCTTTGGAATGGTTACGCAAATTTTAATTTTCCCCATGTTTTTTATTTCAGGTGCCTTCTTCCCTTTAACTTCTGTGCCATCATGGATGAGTGTGCTTTCGTATATAAATCCATTGACCTACGGCGTAGATGCCATCCGACAAATTATTTTGGGCAATCAAGTAGCAAGTAATATCTTAAACAACCTTTCTCTACATTCTATTTCTGCAGACGTTCTCTTTCTTGTAGCATTTTCAGCAGTAATGGTAAGCGCCGCTGTATTCGCTTTTAACAAAAGAGCATAGTAGCACCAATCAGTATTTTTTGCTAAAATTGTGTAATATGAAAACTCCGGTTGAGAATATTCCAAACATTGGGCCTGCTTACCAAAAAAGATTAAAAAAACTAAAAATTAAAACTTTAGGTGATTTTTTGTATAACTTTCCAAGAGATTACAAGGACTTTTCTAAGGTATCAAAAATTAAGGATATTAAAATAAATGAAGTTAATAGCATCTCTGGAACAATTAAAAGCATTGAAGAAGAAAAAAGAAAAATGTCTATCGTTAGAGCATTAATAGAAGATGATACTGCATCAATTGAAGTGGTTTGGTTTAATCAACCATATTTAGCTAAATCATTAAAAATTGGTGACAAAATAATGCTTAGTGGAAAAGTAAGAATAAACAGATACAGTGTTTCAATGGTCTCCCCTGCTTTTGAAAAAGTATCATCAAAAGAAAACATTCATACGGGAAGAATTGTTCCAATTTACTCTGAAACAAAAGGAATAACTTCTAAGTGGATAAGATATGTCTTAAAATCAATAATAGATAAAATTAAAAACAAAATACCTGAAACATTACCAGAAGAAATTATTAAAAATTATAATCTATTGCCTTTGCCAAAAGCCATAGAAAAAATACATTTTCCTGACAGCAATGAAGATATTATTCAAGCACAAAGAAGGTTTGTTTTTGAACAATTATTCTTAATTTCTCTTTTGAATATGAAAAAGAGAGAAGAGTTAAGAAAAGAAAGTGCTCCAGCAATACCAATTAACTTGCCAGTAATTAAAAAATTCATTAACTCTCTTCCCTTCGAGCTTACGCCTGCCCAAAAAAAATGTTCATGGCAAATAATCAAAGATATGGAAAGAAACTTCCCTATGAACCGACTATTGCAAGGTGATGTTGGCTCAGGAAAAACAGTTGTTAGTGCAATTGCGGCAATTAACACCGTTAAAGCAAAGCGTCAAGTTGTTTTAATGGCTCCAACAGAAATATTAACAAAACAACACTTCAAAACATTCTTTAATTTGTTAAAGAGCTTTAATATTAATATTGGTCTTTTAACAGGAAAAACAGATCTTTATTATTCTAAAAAATTAAAAAATGACACCATTGAAATATCAAGAAAGAAACTATTGGAAAAAACAGAGAAAGGAGAAATTGATATTTTAATTGGAACTCAAGCATTAATCACCCAAACAAAAACAAAAGAAAACAAAGTGAGATTTAACGATTTAGGATTAATTATAATTGACGAACAACACAGATTTGGCGTTAAACAAAGAGCGGCATTATCACCAAAAAATAAAATTGCCCATTTATTATCAATGACTGCTACTCCAATCCCTAGAACACTTACTTTAACAATCTGGAGCGACTTAGATTTATCAATCATTGATACTCTTCCAAAAGGAAGAAAGAAAGTAAAAACAGAAATTATTGATGAAGAAAAAACAGCATACTCTTTCATTAGAAAAGAAATTAAAAAAGGACATCAGGCCTTTATAATTTGTCCCCGAATAGAGGCAGAAGAAGATGAAAAAATAATAGTAAAGTCCGTTATCGCTGAATACGAAAAACTTTCAAATATTGTTTTTCCTGATTTGAAAGTAAATATGCTTCATGGGAAAATGACACCAAAAGAAAAAGACAAGATAATGAGAGATTTCAAGAATAAAAAATTTGATATACTTGTTTCAACTTCAGTTGTTGAGGTAGGAATAGATATTCCTAATGCAACTGTTATGATGATTGAAGGTGCTGATAGATTTGGATTAGCTCAACTTCATCAATTTAGAGGACGCGTTGGTAGAGGAAAAAACCAATCCTATTGTTTCTTATTAACGGAATCAAAAAGCAAGACAACTATTGAAAGAATGAAAGCAATGACAAAATATGATAGCGGATTCAAGTTGTCCGAAATTGATCTCAAACTAAGAGGTCCCGGTGATTTTATGGGCAAAAGACAATGGGGTATACCTGACTTTGTGATGTCCTCTCTAAATAATTTAGAAATTATTAGAGAAGCCAGAAGTGCCTCTGAGGAAGTTTTTCCTGTCACAAATGAGAAATTAAAAAGACGCCTTGAAGCATTTGAGGAAAAGCTACACCTGGAATAATTATTTTCTAACTTTTGGAGTTACCCAAAAACCCATATACTTTCCAAATAACCAGTGCATTTGAGCATGAAGTGCTGGCAAGGCACTAAAAAATATCATCACAAAAGGAATCATTACCCACTCTACAACAACTAAAACATTTTTTGATTTTCCATAATTAGCGGGCTTAGGTGGAAGCAAAAGCATACTTATCCAAATGGAAAAAACAATACAAAACATTGATATTGTTAAAATTAATCCAGTAACTTTTGGTAAGTTATATGACAAAAGTAAGCTTGAAAACTCTGGACCACCAATTAATAATGGTAACCATCCCAGAGCAAAAATTAAAATTGCGGAAACAGCCCATGATATATGACCCTCTATTAAATTAAATCCCATTGATAGCTTTTTTCTTAATGGTATTTTTTTATTTTTTATAGAAGCAAAGATAAAGAAAGGAACTTCCCCTACCCCATAGGCCCATCGCTTTTGTTGTTTATAAATATTTTTAAGAGTTGTTTTTAAGTCCTCTGCACAATTAGCATCCATTGATACTGGATAATAAAGTGGTTCCGTCCTATAATCACCATCGTACTCAAAAAAACATTGCCAAAATATTCTTGAATCATCAGATATGACATTTTTCTGCTTGAAACCAACATCACTAAGCGCCTTAAAAGGCATAGAATGAGAAGAAAACGTAATTAGTTTATCGGGCCTTTCTTGATTCATTGTATGCCAAAAAGAAGAAGAAAAAGAAAAAACTCTAGAAAGAGATGGGGTCTCCCAGATATTATTTAAGTATAACGGAATTGGCTGAAAACTAGTCCTTAGAGGATTTTTAACTGTTAAATAATAATATGTTAAACAACTAAAATACTTTGGGTAAACACAGGTATCAATATCAAAAGATGAGACCAAAATATTTTCATAAGGGATATTTAATTCATCAATCAGTTTTTTTGCTTCTTTTGTTGCCCATGCATCATTAGCTCCGTGACCAGCAATTTCTCCCGGAAGATTACTTGGATGAAAAGTAACTAAGAACTTAAAAAACTTGTCGCCATAATCTTTTTTAATTTCAGAAGAAATTCTTTCTGCATTTTCTCTGTCTGCCTCTTCACAAGCAAGAACAACTATCATTTTATCTTTCGGATAGTCCGTTTTAACTAAGCAATTCATTGTTGTTCTAACAACTTCAATTGGCTCTCTAAAGGTTGGTAAGACTATCAAATGATAAATTTCCCTATATGATTGAATATTGATTCCATTTTGCGGAACTCCCATTCCTTCTAATTTTTTTATCCAGTTTTCACGCTCATTTTTTCTCATTTTAGAATAGCCATCCTTCAAATAGAAAGCGAAATATATTGTTCTTAATAAGAAATAAAAATCATAAACAATAATAAAAAAAGCCACCCATATAGGAAACTTCCAAGACAAAATCACCGCTAAAAAAAGTATTAGCAAGCTTGTAATCCCAACGATCATTTCTAAAAAACGGTATAATCTTCTTTCTTTGGGATTTTCTAAGTCCGCGGCTCTACCAACCTTTAGATAATATTTTTCATCCATTGTGACCCCACAGGGAATCGAACCCTGATTGTCAGATTGAAAATCTGATGTCCTAACCGTTAGACGATGGGGCCTCTAACAAAGTATATATATCAAAAAACCAATAAAAAAACAAGTTAAAATTCAATCTTATCTCCTGGGTTAATTTTGCCTTGTTTTGTTTCTTTTATTATTTCTCTTAATCCTTCAAGGTCAATTTTATTTTCTTTTTTTTGAGGAACGAAATCCTTGGCTACTTTTTCTAAGTTTATTTCTTTTGGTTTACCTAAGCATGTTTTACAATAAACTGGTCTTTTGTCATCTGGCTCAAAAGGAACTTTAATTTTTTTACCACACATCTGACACTCTGCATCAAAAAGATTTTTTGTTTCTTTTTTAACTTCTTTCTTTTCTTCTACAACACCAGTATATTTTGATATTTCTTTTTCAATAATTTCTCTGTCTTTTCCATATTTATTTCTTGAAAATTCAATAATTTCATCTTTATAGCCATTATCAGGAATAGCTGGTGGCAATGTTTCAGCTGAAAATGGTCTTGATGTTAAGCCATCAATCATTAACTTAACATATATGTTTTGTTTAGATAGATTAACTAAATCAGTAGAATAAAACTCAGGAGAAAACTCTTTTTCTAAAAACTCACCATCTTCAGCGCCAACTCTAAAAGCAATCATTGTTCCGACATTTCCGAAAACGGCCTCTCTTACTTTGTCTTCCATTTGTCCAATATATTGATGGGCTAAAATTAAAGACAATCTATACTTTCTTGCTTCTGATAAAATACTAGCAAATGAATCAGTTGAAAAGTTTTGAAATTCGTCAATATATAAAGCAAAATCATTTCTTTCACTTTCAGGAATATCTACCCTAGACATTGCCGCAAGTTGAAGTTTAGTTACAAGTAGTGCCCCCAATAATCGAGAAGAGTCCTCCCCTATTCTTCCTTTTGAAAGATTAACTATTAATATTTTTTTATTATCCATTATACTTCTAATATCAATAGTTGATTTTTTTTGCCCAACAATGTTTCTAATCAAAGGGCTCGATATAAACTGACCAATTTTGTTTTGAATGGCCGCAGTTGCTTCTGTTTCATATCTTTGTGAATATCTGCTAAACTCCTTTGTCCAAAAGGCCTTAACTACCGGATCGTGAACATCTTCAAGAACTTCCTTTCTCCATTCAGCGTCAGATAATAATCTATTAATTCCCAATAAAGTTGAACCTTTGATTTCAAGCAAAGCCAAAACTGCATTATTCAAAATATATTCCATTCTAGAAGACCAAACATCAGGCCATATTTTTTTAAATACACCCATCAAGCCACCAGCAATCAAGTGCCGATAATCAGGATCAACTTCTTCCATAATATTAAATGCAATAGGTTTTTCTATATCAGAAGGATTAAAATAAATTACATCTTCAATTCTTTCTTCTGGGACAAACTTAAGCAACTCTTCCGATGCCTCTCCATGAGGGTCAATAAATCCTAAACCATTGCCATTTTTAATATCTTGAATTGCCATATTTTTAAGTAGCTCGGTCTTACCCATTCCTGTTTTACCAATGATATAAATATGGCGCCTTCTATCGTCAAATTTAATTCCAAACTTTTTTCTTTCACCCCTAAAATTTGTTTCACCAAAAAATATAATGTCTTTATTCATAATTTTTTAATTTTCCGTAGGCAGTGTTAATGGAGGAGCTGCCTTTTTCATTTCTACTCTTTCTAATACTAATGTAGGAACAGCGTCAATTCCTGGGAAGTGATACATTGTGGCCAATTCTTCAACACTAAAAGTATAAATTGAACCTTCTTTAGGATGAGGATCAAAAGAAGGGGCCATATTTCTATAATTTTCTAAAATATCTCTCTTTCTTAAATATAATCTTCTTGCAGTAAAAATATCTGGGGACTGTATTTTTGTCGTAACCTCTCCCCATGGTTTTAAATTATTAAGATTTTGTGTTGTAAATTGGGAAAAAAAGCTTGTTCCAAAACCCTTGGCTCCGCCAAAAAAAACATCTCTTTTTGCTAAATAAATATATCTGATAAATCCCTGAAAACATGGTTTTGATATTTTTTTCTCTATTGCTGAAACAACATCTCTTTCTCCGGGAGTTAATTTCATTTCTGGTGGCAAAATTGATTCCTCTTCTTTAGGTGGCTCTGACATTTTTCCCGTAAATAATAACTTAAAAAAATCTTCTATCAATGAAACAAATTCTCCTTTTTTATTTCTGTTAACTAATTTGTCAACTTCCTTTTTTCCCCTACCGACATAGTTATTTTCTTTTGTACTAATTGGCCACATAGTCATTTGTATCCACATTTGTTCCCCCTTAGATGTTTTTGAAATTGTTTCAAATAATGATGATAATGGATCAATTCTTTTTTCTTCACTTGGAGTATCGGGCCTTTCTTCAAAGAACTGCTCATATGTTTTAATAGGATAAACATCTGGCTTAACTAACTCAAAGTCAGTCCCCCATAAGTCCCATTCACTATTAGGAATATCCATTGGAACCTGTTTTGTATAATCAGGAACTTCAATTATTTCTACTTCATGATATTGAGAATATATTGCTGATTCAATAAGTTTTCTGTTGCTTTTAGGTATTCTAATATAAAAATGAGGCACCCCGTCTATTCCAACTATTTCAAATGATACTGGAAGAATTACTTTTCCTTCAAAGTAGGATGCTCTCCAGTCCTTAGGAGGATCATAACTTCCCCAAATAGAATTCATCACATTCTCCATTGCTTTTATAGGTCTAGTTAAATCGCGTGGTATTTTTATTTCTAAAGTAATAATTTCTCTTGATTTATCACTTGACCACATAGCAGCCATATAAAGAGTAAAATAAAATTTTAGTTGAGGATAAAGTAAAAAAGGAGGAACTATCCACCAGAATTGAATTATGATGGCCTTAAATATCAAAAAGTAAGGTGCTACTTTTTCTATTATTAATGCCGTTTCTAACATTGTTATGCTTCTTTAATTTTATACTTTCCTTCTTTGTCTTTCTTAAAAAACTTTTTATTTTGAAGATTTAACAGAACTGTTGATTCTTTTACCATTCTCTGATTTAAAACAAAATTAACTATTTCATCTTTTGATAGACCACCTTCGGAAACACTTAAGGCCTGATATATTACATCTCTCACTCGACCAGGATTATATCCCCAATTCTTCAAGGCATAGTATCCTCTACCAACTAAGACAAATTCTTGATTTCTAATTAGTTCATTATGAATTGTTTGAGGATGAAGATTTCTTTTTTGCGGAAGATT
>Ga0265294_10004131_pt1 | contig 18250 bp, 23 predicted proteins | sample MunlanPumphouse3_FD_192504 | JGI IMG/M metagenome (GOLD analysis project Ga0265294, IMG submission 192504) | Groundwater microbial communities from a municipal landfill in Southern Ontario, Canada - Pumphouse #3 | ecosystem: Environmental > Aquatic > Deep subsurface > Groundwater | place...
ATATCCGTTCTCGCAGAAGAGCTGGACGCAGCAAAGCAGAAATACCCCTGGCTTCGTATCGTTATTGTAGATAGGAACGGTCAGGTCATCGGAGATACACAATGAAAATCGTAGGTGTCGGATGCGGCGAAGGAATGCTCACGAAGGAGGCAGAGACCGCGTTACGTGAAGCAAAAAGCGTGTACGGATCAAAACGTGCGATCGAGCTGGTCAGAGCATCCATCCCAAAAGATGCGGATGTCGTCGAGATAACGGATTACAAAGCGCTTCGAACGCTTCCCGATGACGCGGTCGTTTTATCGACAGGAGACCCCCTGATGGCAGGGCTCGGGTATCTGCCGGGGGAGGTGATCCCGGGGATCTCTTCAATGCAGACGGCGTTTGCGAGGCTGCATGTCCCGTGGACAGATGTCGCGGTCGTCAATGCTCATGGAAAAGATCACAAAGCTGCCGTTTCACGCACGGTCCAGGATATCGCCGCAGGCCATACGGTTTTTCTTATAGCAGACCCGGATCTTTCGATCGATGAGCTGGCACGTTCGCTTTCTCCTTCGGTGAGGATCGCGGTCTGTGAGGATCTTGGATATCCAAACGAACGGATCGCACAAGGCACTGCCGGCAATCCTCCAAAAGTTCTGAGCCGGTTGTTTTGTATAATCTGCGGGTATTAAAAATCCATTCCTGAAAAAAGACTGCTGGAAAAATATGTGATGGGAGGAGCCTCTCTCACTCCTCTTCCTGTTTTCCCCGTTTTGCTTTCGCCGAGGCATTCCAGTAGCCGAAGAAGTAACCGATGATGATCGCCCCTATCGCAGCCTGGAGACAGAAGAAGAGAGACTCGATCTCGCCGCTCGGGGGTGCCCAGATGGACTCGAACCAGGGAGTATAGCCTGTTTCATCGATCATCTCGGCGGCGCCGCCGTCAGCGCCTCCCCATCCTTCCTCTTCTCCGCTGCCGGACTGAACGAAGGCCAGGGTCGCGACCACAAGAAGTACAATGACGAGTATCCCGACAAGGATCTCGAGATGGGCTTTTTTCATGCTGCCTCTCCCTGGATTTTTGCGATCTCTTCATCCTGAATGATACCGAGCTTCTTTAAGATCTCAGGCTTCACCCGGACGATATACTTTGCAACAAGCCCGCAGATGATACCTTCGATCACTGCGAGCGGGATCTGGGTGAGGGCAAAGATCCCGGCAAATGCGATAAATGCCGTAAGGATGCTACCCTCGACCGGAAACACTAATGCAAGCTGCAGTGAGGTCACGGTATACGTAACCAAATTTGCGGCCGCCGCGGTGATGAAGACCGCAGTTCCAAGACCGATCTTCCCTGTTTTTCGAAGACCGACAAAGATGAGCCAGGCAACAAACGGTCCCGCGATCGCCATAGAAAATACGTTTGCTCCAAGCGTTGTCAGTCCGCCGTGGGCAAGCAGCAGCGCCTGGAACAAGAGAACGATCGTTCCAAGAACCGAGGTGATGAACGGCCCGAAAAACGCAGCTGAAAGACCAGTTCCCGTCGGGTGAGAACAGCTTCCCGTTACTGACGGGATCTTGAGTGCGGAAAGTACGAAGACAAAGGCGCCGGAAACCGCCATCAGCGGGAGAACGCGCCGGTCCTCCTGAATCATTTTGGTCATTTTCCAAATACCGCAGATGACAAACGGAGCTGAAAGAACAGCCCAGAATATACACCAGCCGATGGGTAAATACCCCTCCATAATGTGCATAATAAAAATTGTTTTAACTAATATTTAATTGTTTAGTACTCGCATTGATTTGCTCTAAAACCACTAATTATTGGAAGCAGGATCCGTCAAAAAAATAGGTGTGTGAAATCAGAGGTGGGCAGATATCGCAGCTCTCGCGTTATTGAGCATCATATCTGCAAGAAGAGGGTCTTTGCCTATCGGATCAGCATACACGAGAGGGATCTCTTTCCCGTTCTCAAGAGTGAAACTGCCGCGGCGTTCCCCGGTTTTCAAACCAAGAAGTTCCGGGATGTCATGCAGAACATGCACGCCTTTTGCAAGGAAAAGCGGAACGACAACAAGAAGATCGAGATCCTCTTTTTTCATAAAATCGAGCCCTTCAACAACATTCGGGCTGCTGTTTTCCATAAAACAGGACCGAAGAAGATACTCGTCGGTTTTTTCACCGATGAGTTCCGCTGTGGCGGTGACAAGTTCTTTATTGTAGTTGAGTCTGCTTCCATGACCTATCAGAAGTAAACCTTGTTTGCTCATAATTAATTTATGACATACACACTATAAAATAAATTGGATTTATATCCAGATAGTCTGACCTGAGACGGGCCTGGAATCAGCATGATGAAAAACGTTCATGTCTCTGTCCCGCAGGGATATTTTTCTTCGAGAGACTTTGTTGAACAGGGCTTGATATCGATGACCGGCGTATTATCCAGAGCATCCAGACCGCGTACGGTGAGGATATTTTCCTGTATCTCCTCGAGGGTGACTAGAGTCAGGGACACCGGGTTTGGACGGTCCGGCGACCGGGTGTTGAACACCCCAGTGAGAGGATTTTTCCTGTCACCGCGCGGGTGGACACGCAGAACACTGCGGTCGGACCGGTCAAACCAGCAAAGAACAAACATCTCTTTTCCGGCAGAAAGTCCTTCAAGACCCTGAATATACGTTGGATCTATGATAATTTTGCTGATAAGGTCCGTGTCTCTTTCCGTAAACGGAGGGGAACTTCGCTCCTTGAACGATGAGACCACCGTGCCGATAGGTCTGCACACATACTCTTGCGTCATTGAATCTCCTGTTTGTCTGCAGAGATGATCATCTTTATTCACATGGCACCACAATAGGCAGTTCGTTATGCAGGATGACTTCGACTTTTATCCCGTACACATCCTCAATTATCTGCGGGGTCACGCCGTATTTATCGCATGACGCATAGATTTCTCCGTTTTTCATGAAAACGAACCGGTCTGCAAACCGCAAAGCAAGGTTGAGATCATGCATGGTCATGATCGTAGCACAGTTGTGACGGTCGACCACATGACGAATAAGCTTTAGGATCTCCATCTGCCGGGAAAGATCGAGAGCGCTGGTCGGTTCATCGAGCAGAAGAACGGAGGGTTCCTGAACGATAGCACGGCAGAGACAGACCCTCTGCAGTTCGCCGCCTGAGAGCTCATCGATATACCTCAGCTGCATCTCAGAAAGCCCGAACTTTTCAAGCGCATCATACACAAGTTCGTAATCATGTTCGGTTATCTTCCAACCGATGTGGGGTTTTCTTCCCAGAAGAACGGAATCAAAAACGGTCATACGGGCCGCCTCATTTCTCTGGGCAACGTATCCTGCTTTTTTGGCGATCTCGGAGCCTGACATTTTTGCCAGATCATGTTCATCGATCATGATCGTGCCGGCCTTTGGTCTAAGGATCATATTCATGCATTTGAGCAGTGTGGATTTTCCAACACCATTTGGACCGAGGATAGCGAGGATCTCACCCTGAGCCACACCGACATCAATTTTTTCCAGAACTTTCGAGGTGCGGTACTCAAAATCAACACCGTTTACGGTCAGGATCGCGGTCCCGTTGCCGCCATTGTGATGTTCGTGAGCATGTTCATGGGAGTGAGGGTGGGTATGGATCACACCATCCCCATGTCTGTGGGGATGGTTGTGAAGCTCTTCGTCTAAATGATCCCCGGTCACATCCGCCTCCCCCTGATAATAAGATAGATGAATACAGGAGCGCCTAAAAATGAAGTCAAGACCGCAACCGGGAGGACATGCGGAGCGATCATCGTCCGGGCAACCGTGTCTGAGACCAGAAGGAGAAGAGAACCGCAGACGATACTTGCCGGGATCAGAAACCGGTGATCATCTCCGACGATCCTGCGCATCATGTGCGGACAGACCAGGCCGACAAATCCGATAATGCCGAGAAAGGACACAATGACCGCACTGATCAGGGATGCGGCGATCATGCCGATCAGTCTGGTGCGTCCTACATTAACGCCCAATCCTTTGGCCGTTTCTTCTCCTGCATCGATCGCATTGTAATCCCAGCGTTTGTAAAAGATATACACCGCACAGATCAGAACGATCAGAGAAATCAGGCCGAGTTCAAACCAGCTGGCACGCGATACATCCCCAAACTGCCAGAAAACGATGGAGGCAAGGCGCGTATCATCAACAAAATACTGTATCGCCATCAGGCCTGCAGTGAACAGAGAACTGATCGCCACGCCCGCAAGAACCATCGTCTCAGGGGTAGCCCCGCGGATCTTGGCTATGAAGAGGATGATCACGGTGGTCAGAATGGAAAAAACAAACGCCGATAATGTTGTCAGATACGGGTTGTTTATAACTACCGCGTCGGCGATGCTGCTTCCGGTCGTTCCGGCTCCGAAGAGAAGGATGCCGACCGCCGCACCGAATGCGGCCGCATTGGAAAGGCCGAGCGTGAAGGGGGATGCGAGCGGATTACGCAAAACAGACTGCATAGTTACGCCAGCGATCGCCAAACCCGCTCCCGCTATGATCGCAGTCAGCGCCTGGGGGATCCGGATGTTCCAGATGATCCGTTCATAAAGGCTTGTTCCCGCTCCGCCGAATATGGTCACGATGATATCCGGGATCGGGATACTGACAGCGCCGACCGACACCGAGATCAGAAACATGACTGCGGTCATAACGACCCCGATAAGAACGATGAAGACTTTTTTTCCAATATATTTCTGATAGTTTTCAGCAGATCTGACGATTTTTTCACTCATTATAATCACAGCCTATGAATGAGGATCACTGCGCCAATCTTTGATACGAGAGACCGTTCATATTCGCCTTCAGCTGCTCATAGACAGGAGCGCCGTCGATGAAGGTGTAGATCTCATCTGCCTTTGCTGCAGGATCGATATCCGCAAATCGACCGGGATAGAGGATCGTTCCTATGTAGTAGGCATTTGCCATACTCGTTTCGTGGTTCGTACCCATTGAGGTGTGAGGATTGACCGCATAGACTTCCCCTGTCCTGACCGCTGTCAGTTCCTGATAGGACGGATCGTTCTGCAGTTCAGAGATCCCGCCGCCGCCGGCAGCCGACATCGTGTTCAGATCGACAAAGATGATGGCCGGATCCCAGGCAAGGATCTGTTCCTTAGATACTGCCGCATATCCGGTGCTCGTTGCCGTGTTGACGCCGGAGGCGGCATTCTTTGCATGAAGAACGGTGAACGGATAATAGGTTGGGTCAGTCCCGTCGATCCCGTGGGCTCCGCTGTAGGAGATGCCGCCGACATACACGATCGGTTTATCAGCATCCGAGACGCCGGCAGTCCGGCTTTCGAGATCCGCACGGGTATCGTCGAAGTATTTGATCACTGCTTCGGCCCGGGGTTCTGCATGGAGGATCTTTCCGATCATTCGCAACGATTGAGCTACTTTATCACCGTTCGTAACATAATCTCCCGAGTAGAACAAAACGACCGGGATACCGGTCTTTTCCTGGATCTCATTTGCGGACTGGATAACGGTGTCGCTGTATCCTGCCATAAACAAAACATCAGGATCAGCAGATAAAAGCCGCTCGGCATCAACAACGCCTTTGGCGGTCCCAAGAACCGGGAGCTCTTTGATTGTCGGATTGGCGATCATGTAAGGACGGGATTCCCCGGTAGAAGCAAGAAAATTGCTGTCCTGATAATCGATTGCGATCATCCGGTCAGTCACATTAAGATAAGCAAAGTAGCGGGATGAACCCGAGCCGCTGACAGCGATCCGCTGCGGATCATCAGGCACGATCACAACACGGCCGGAAGAATCGGTGATGGTGATCATACCGTCTCCCGATTCCTCCGGAGAGGTTACGCAGCCTGCAGACATACAGGCCAGAGCGATAACAAAGACTAAAAGTAGAGCAGATAGTTTTTTCATATTATTATCATTTTTCAATTACGTCATACTAAATATTATGTATTTCTATTTCATAGGTCTTGTTAGCACAAACAATTCAATTTCGTATGATTTATTATCCCATATAACCTCTATACTATTTATGAAAAGTTTTGATGATGCAGTGGAATTCCACGGACATACCTGCGGGGGACTTGCCCTGGGATACAAAGCCTGCGAACTTGCCGTCGAAAAACTCGGACTCTCCTTCTCCGAAGACGAAGAAGTAGTCTGTATCACGGAAACGGATTCCTGCACGGTCGACGCGATCCAGGTGGTTCTCGGCTGCACTGCAGGAAAAGGCAATCTGTTTATCAACAACTGGGGAAAGAATGCCTTCTCCTTTTATCGGCGCGACAATGACACCTCGATCCGTCTGGTCGCCAACCCTGAATCCAGGAATGAAGATCCAAAGATGACGGAACTTCGTCAAAAGGTATTCTCCGGAAAGGCGACCTATGAAGAAGATGAACAATACCATGCCCTCTCTCATGAATGGATCGACACGATCCTCGCCACGCCGGCGGAGAAATTATTCACCGTAAAAGAGGCGGTCGAACTTCTCCCGGGCCGCGCAAGGATCTATAATAATGTGATCTGTTCCGTCTGCGGCGAACAGGTCGCCGAGGGACTTGCCCCCGTCATCGACGGAAAACCGGTCTGTATCCCCTGTTTGAGAAGGTAAAACACCACCTCATCTTTTTTTGCGGAGTGCAGCCATAGGCCGCCCGTAATCATGATTCGCGCACGCAACTCATAAAATTATTTAGTAGTAAAGCAACATAATTTGTATCAAATCGCCGAAGATTTAAAAGGAGACGGAAATGGCAAAAAAACTTATGATACAGGGAACCATGTCCAATGTGGGAAAAACCACCCTGACAGCCGGTCTTTGCCGGATCCTCGCTCAGGACGGGCACCGTGTCGCCCCATTCAAACCGCAGAACCTCGCTTCAGCGGCATATGTCACAAAATCCGGGGACAAAATCGGGATCGGCCAGGCGGTCCAGGCTGAAGCGGCAGGGATCGAACCTGACGGACGGATGAACCCTGTCCTCGTCAAACCGTGCGGATCAGGGACCGAGGTCTGTATCAGAGGAAAACCAGTCCCCGGGATCACGGAATACGGCGGGATGACCAAGCTCATGCCCGAGGTAGTGTCCGCATTCCAAAGTCTGGAGAAAGAGTATGATATCATCATCATCGAAGGGGCGGGAGCCGCCGCCGAACTCAACCTCATGGACCGTGACATCGCCAACATGGGTTTTGCGAAAAAAGTCAGCGCTCCGGTCATCATCGTCGGCGACATCGAACGCGGCGGAGTGTTTGCTTCGCTTTACGGGACATTTGGTCTCTTCGACGACGCGGCGAAAAAACTCGTCCGCGGTTTTGTTATCAACCGGCTCTCCGGCGACCCGAAGCATCTTGGGACCGGGCCGTCGCGTCTCACCGATCTGACCGGGGTCCCGGTCCTCGGCGTTGTCCCAAAACTCGACATCCATCTGCAGGAAGAGGATATCCCGGGACCGATACCCCGTGACGACAGCCTGCTTGAAAACAAAGCGTACCGTGAACATCAGCTGGATCTGCTCGCCGATGCTCTCCGCAAAGCGCTCGACATGGATGCGGTGTATAAAATACTGGAGGAAAATACATGAAGTTCGTTATATCATACAGCTGCGGAAAGGACAGCACCCTTTCACTTCACAAAATGATCGCCGCCGGGCATACGCCGGTCGGACTGCTCGTCATGGTGAACAGGGACGAAAAACTCTCCTGGTTCCACGGAGTCGATCTTGGTCTGCTTGAACAGATCTCAGCCTCGCTTGAGATCCCGCTGATCAAATGCGAATCAGGGGGAGAGGAGTACCATCTGGAACTCGAAGAAGGACTCCGCCGTGCAAAACAGCTCGGAGCCGAACTCTGTGTCTTCGGGGACATTGACATCGAAGAACACATGGAATGGGGCATGGCGAGATGCAAGGCCGCAGGACTTATTCCCTATTACCCGCTCTGGCATCGAAACAGAGAGGAAAATACGAAAGAACTCATCGATCTTGGGTATCAGTGCGTGATAAAGTGTGTCCGGAATGCTGATCTTCCAAAAGAGATCCTCGGAAAAGTTCTGGATCATGAGATGGTCGCATTCATGAAGGAGAAGGGGATCGATGTCTGCGGTGAAAACGGCGAGTATCATACCGTCACCGTTGGGGGCCCGATCTTTCGGATGCCGGTTCCCTACGTCTGCGGCGAGATACTGGATCTCGGCAACACCTCTGTTATCAGCGTCACGCCAAAATCTCTTTGATCCGGCCGGATCACAATAACCAACTATTATTTTTTTCAGGGGTCCATGTATGCATATGGATACACTTGTTTGGAGTATTGAACTCCCGCCCGAGACCGGCTCATGGTACACTGCGGTCGATTATGTCGTCAACGATCTCGGGATCTTTGCAAAAACCGAAGAGCGGTCGAAAAAGAGCGGGGCGGCGGCCCAGTTATGGGGATTTCGGGCCGGAAAAAACAAAGTGAAAGGGACCGATTATCTCGCCCGGATACAAGGCAGGCAGGCTCTTCTCTGGGAAAAGATCACTGAGGTGATACCGGGTGATCGGCAGATAACCGTTTTTGGAAACAGACAGACGAAGATCGTGCTCTTCTGTTCACCGGAAAATTTTTCGGCTGTCAGGGATATGGTCGAACGGATGACCAAAACCCGCCCGATGGAGAGAGGACCAAGCCGCAAGGCCGCCGGCTGGGTGTGTTGGGAACAGGACGAGGACTGGGAAGCGGGCGAATCTCTGGAGGAGATGGTCGAAGCTGAACGAAACGGGGATCAGCGTTTCATCGAGGACGAGATCCTTGCCGAGACGGTTCTGCGATAGATATGCATATATCCCGCCTCGCGCAATAGGACATGAGTATGGGTGCATTTATCGACAGCCTGAAAACCAGTGCCAAAATCGGCGCTGATGAAGTAAAGAAGTCAATGAGGATCAGCCAGCTTCAGACGGAGATCAGCCAGCTGGAGAAGAAGCAGAACGACATCTATGCCAGTATTGGAAAGCTGGCAGTCGAGTCCGAAGGTTTAGAAAAGTTTGGGGATATTGGAACCGAACTTGCAGGACTGGAGGAGGAAACTGCCGCAAAGAGGGCTGAACTCAGCGGGCTGAAAACCCCGGCAGACGGATCTGCTGCCTGCGGGGATGGTTTTTGTAAAAACTGCGGTACAAAATACACCGAAGGAACCAAGTTCTGCAGTTCCTGCGGTGCGAAACTTACCTGATCTTTTTTAGACGGATATGGGGATGCAGAAATACATGCATACCCGCTCCTTTCCGCATATGTTTCTGCCAGGTGAGCGGGTGGTACTGGGGATAGGCGATACCGATGAACAGCAGAAGTATTCCTGCATACTGGATCCAGGAAACCGATTCGCCAAGAATAATGACCGCACAGATGATAGAAGCCGGCAATTCCGATGAACTGAGGATCGTGGTCATTCCGGTCGGGATCCTCGGTGCGGCGATCGCAAACAAAAACATCGGCACAACACATCCGATCGACCCCAGGATGACCCCATACTGCCAGATCCCGGAAGCGAATATTCCTTCCGTGAAATACCGTGGTGTAAAGAGAAACATCATCATGACAAGCGAGGAACTGATGATAAGAAAACTTCTGTTCAGGGGATGCATCCCGATCTCGACCCTGCCGAGCAGGAACATATATAATGCGTAGAGAAGGGCGGAGAGAAGCCCGAATATCACACCGGCCGGATCAAGCGGTCCTTCCAGTCCGGCAAAACCTGCAGCCAGGAACGTTCCGATGACGAGAAGGATGACGGATATGACTATCTTCGGCTGAGGGAGTCTCCTCTCGGCGACCGCCTGGATCAGGACACCCATCCAGGTGAACTGGAAGAGGAGAATGACGGAGATGTACGCCGGCACGGTCTGGAGAGAAAGACAGTACGTCACCGTAACAAGACCGATACAGGCTCCGGCAAGGAACACGCCGGGAATGCGGCGAAAGAGCGGTCTTGGATCACCCGTTTTGGGGAGAGGCTGATTTTTCACGCGGCGAAACAGATAAAAGCCGGCTATAATAACGGAAAGGATCAGCCACCCGTAAAAGTACTGGCTCATAACCAGATCCTGCCATGAAAAACCGGCAGCATATGCAAGTTTTATCACGGGCGATGAAGGCCCGTAGCAGCATCCGCCGAGAAAAACAAGGAGGGGGAATATGAGCAAACGAAGGTCCATTTCTGTCCCTTATTATTTGCGTTCCATCTATTTTAAGCCGGCAGAGGAGCAAAAAATCTTATGAAAAACCCCGCTTCAGCATGTTTTTTTCGAGCTGTAAGAGGGATATTTTGATCTCCGGATCAGGGGAGAATCCGCCGGGACTTCCGTCGGCAGCGATGACACGATGACACGGCACGATCAGCGGCGTAGGATTTCGCGCCATAGCGTTTCCAACAACACGGGGATGCGTCCCGACCGCTTTGGCGATCTCGCCGTAACTTCGTGTTTCACCGTAGGGGATCTCTGATACGGCACGGTAGATCTTCGCATAAACGCTGTCGCCTGACACCGCGGATGAGATCAGCGGGGAAAAACCAGTCCCTTTTCCTGCAAGGAACATGGTGAACTGGACCGGGACTTGACCCTCCGGCGCTGTGCGGACGAATCTGACCCGGTGGACCGCCTGACCGTCATAATCGACCGCGACCTTCCAGAGCCCGAAACTACAGCCGCCCTGACGCATCACGCCCCCATTGTGCCAACGTTGTTTTCACCGTATCCACATCACACTCTTTCAGTTCGGCCTGCATCCAGGGAGAAAGACCGCCGAAGATCTCGCCTTCCAGGAATCTCTGGTCCCCGAGGATCAGAACGCCCCGGTCGGTCTCGGTTCGAAGCACCCGCCCGAGAGCCTGCATCGATTTGTTGATCGCGGGAAGCGTGTAGGCGATGAACTCGCCTTCCGCTCCGAACTTGCGCCGGTAATAACTGTTGACCATCCGCCTGACCGGCGTGAACGGAGCGAGCGGGAGCCCGATGACCATTGCCGCGGTCAGTTGATCTCCCCGGTAATCCAGTCCTTCGCTCCATTTTCCGCCGCAGACGGCGAAAAGTACACCGGATTTGTGTTTTCCCGGCAGGGAGATGAACTCTTTGAGCGCTTCGTTCGCCTCATCCGACTCACGCGGCTCGATGAACACCTGTTTATTTCGGATCCTGCTTATGCATGCTTCGGCGAATCTGCTCTGGAGCTGATAGGAGGGGAAGTATATCGCGATGTTTCCCGGAAGTTTGGCAAAGGCAAGGATGTATTCCTGAATAGCCTGCGTGTTTTCAGCGTTCTGCCGTTTGGAAAATGCAGTCGTGATGTCCCTTGTCCCAAGAACCATCCTGTTTTCTTTGGGAAAAGAGTTTGCAAGCGACAGGGTCTTCACCGGCATGCTGCCGAAGTAATATTTTTTGTATGAACCGACCGGGGAGAGCGTTCCGCTGATCAAAACGGTCGCTGCATGTTTGGAGACGAGCTCCTGAAGTCTGTCGGCAGGGTCGATGTTTCGGACTTCGAGCGTGATGACCTCGGTGTCTTTGGTGTAGACGGTCAGAAATGCCGGGTCGGTCGAGGAGCGGTAGAGCCGAATCAGAAACTCGCAGAGTTTTTCGATCGCCGACTCGCGGTAGTCGCCCCGCTCGATGCCGCGTTCGCGCATGGCCTCTTTGATAGAAATGATGTCTTCCAGCATCGCCTCGGGTTTTTCATAAAGCGAACCTTTGATGATGAACCGGTTGAAGATCTGGGGGTCGAACCAGTCTTCGGCCTCGTTCGATCGCTGAAGTCCGTCGATGAATTCGGCGATCCTGGGGAGGATATGGCGGATCGCCTCGGAGCCGCGGACCTTGTCCCGAAGCGAAGCGATCTCGTTTGCCGCGGCTTCGATGTCGGTGTCCCTTATCCTGATGCTCTGGATCGTCTGGATGACGTCGCCTAAGTTGTGGGCTTCATCTAAGAGGAGCATGACGTTGTGCTCCTCGCACTGGAGATTGACGTAGAGCTGTTCCCTGATATCATCGTTGAAGAGGTGATAGTAGTTGCAGATGATAACATCGGCCCCTTTGGCCGCTGAGAGCATGAGGTCGTAAGGGCAGACCTTTCCGGCAAAACTCAGAAGTTCATTCGGGCGGACGATCTGCTTCTGGGCGATCTCGGATTTCCGCCTGAGTTCGGGCGAGGGGATCATCCGGCGGCCGCCTTCTTCGCTTTGGATGAAGACCCGGCTGTTGACGAAGTAGGGGCAGATAAGGGGGTGTTCCCGGTCCTGTTTTCTGATCTGGTCGAGGATCACTTTGTCGGTCGCGGGGTCGAAGGAGCCGCGGTCGGCCCTCTGCTGCATAAGAGATGAGGTGAATGCTTTGACTCCTTCGCATCTCCGGTAGACATCGCCGAATCCCCCGAGGGGACACATGTTTCCTTTGCCGATCAGGTAGACGAATTTCAGGGTCGGCTGCTTTTTTTGTCTGATGAGATCGAGTTCACGGATAAAGATCTGGAGCTGCGAGATAGTCCGGACGGCGATGAGGATCTTTCGTCCGTTGGCTTTCGCGAGAAGGCTTGCAATGACGCTGGATTTTCCGCTACCGGTCGGTGCGTCGACTAAGAGGACGCCGTTTTGTTCGGCGGTTTTTTCAACCTCTTCGAGCATTTCCTTTTGGTTTTTCCGGTAGGTCTGGTAGGGAAAAAAATCAGCGGTGTCTGCCATGAGTAATGTATTATTTGTCTGGACCCATATCTATTAAGTATGCCTCTTTCGACCCAGACCAAAGATCAGATACTTACGCTTCTCAAAAAGGTGGAGACGTGTTCCCGGCAGGGGAGTTTTGCCGGGTCGGAAAAGATCATCGCGCCGGATGCGGTCCTGTTTGCACCGGGTATCGAACAACGCGGACGCGAGCAGTTTTCTCTTAAGCCTCTTGTGTTCGAACGGTCTGAGGTGAAGGGGGAGGGCGTGATCGCCTGGGTGTCGGGCGAGTGTACTTCTGACGGAAAACCCGGCCGGTTCTCGGCGGTCCTGCGGGGAACGGGACATGCCTGGGAGCTTGTTCTTCTGCATATCGCGTGAAAAAGTCCTCAATCCATACTATTAATATTGATATCGCGCTATGCTGGATCATGAGAGAAAGCGGGTTGGACGCGAAACGCGACCGACCTCAGCGGAGGCGGGGTGAGGCGACAGGCTCGCCCTCAGCCGAGCAAGTCGTCAGACTTGCGAGCAAATCTTTGATTTGCAACTGGGGGGCGGGCCGTCAGAGAGCCGGATTGATATGTGCAGTGACCGGTACGGTTTTACTGTGGATCCCGATCGGTCTGATGATCGTGACCGCTTTTATCGGAACATTATCAGCCGGGAGGCTGCTGATGGATTATTTTATGCCGGCCGAGCTGTTTTTCCTTGTTCTGGCAGGATGGATCCTGCTCCTTATCGGGTCATTGGTCACGCAGAGGATGAGGAACCTGGTGGCGGCGCTTGGAGGCGCAGCTTTCGTGCTTCTTTTTGCAAGTCAGCTGACCGCGGTTCTGAGCGGGCTTGCTTCCGGCGCCATTCCTGCGGAAGGGCCGATCTGGTATCTTGTGCTTGGCATGCTGATTCTCTATGATCTGCTTGTGATCGTTTTGGGCGTTGCCGGGATCCGTCTTTCGCATGCAGTGAAGACGGCGGCATGATCTCAAATGAAAAAACTGAGGTACTTATGATAGGCACTTCGATTTCGTGTACGGAGTTAGTGTGGGTTTATTCGCGGTTGGCTTTCTCATGCTTCCGCACCCAGCAAAATCCTTCCAAAATCTCACTTTCAGCCGACAAATCCTTTCGCCCCCTTTTTTTCGTGAAGCTCGTGTGATACCCGCAATCGCAAACCTTCGGTTTAGTCGCAAGTTTCCTTCGAAAACTTGCTCCGCTAAGGCCGAACCTTGCGGTTCACCCCGCCTCAGCTGAGGGACCTAAAGGTCCCCGCTATCCCTACAGCCCGCATACATCCCTGATCAGCGCCGCCGCTTCCTGGTCCCTTGCTCCCCCGCATTTCCGCACGATCCCCAGATGATACTCAATCAGTTCACGCAGTTTTGGATCATGATCCATCACATACCTTGTGGCATGGACCGTTGCATCGATCACTGAATTGAACCCCCTGTTCACCGGCCGGAGCTGATCACGGCAGTACTCTGACCCCACCGGTTCAAGTTCGACAAACAATGCCTCCTTCGTCTCATTCACCACCTCGGCGGTAAATGCCATCCAGGCATCCGCATCACAGAGAAGCTGCATCACCGTTCCGCCGACAAACACCTTCCGGAGATCCGGTTTTGCCACATCGGAAAATGCATACAGCGGATACAGATAGGAGTCGCTCACAAAGTTTGCGGTCACCCAGCCGTACTTCGCCACGTTCTCCGCGGTCTTTGACCCCTTATACAGGATCATCTTCGGATACTGACCTGCTCTGACGATGATCCCGATCGGCGCCGCATTATCTTTCGTGACCGCGATCACCTCAGTGATCCCTTCGCCTAACAGTCCCATTGCCACCCCTCCAGAAGCGCGGTGAAGATCCCGGCAATACAGATATCCGCAAGGGATCCCGGATTCACACCTCCCCTTATGCACTCCTCATCGAAACTGCTCAGCGAAAGTCCGCCGGCACGAACCGTCTGTGCCCGTTCCATCACTGAAACGGCCCTGGCATACCCGAACTTCTTCGCGATGAACGTATCGGGATGTGCGGCCATCAGACGCAGAAACATATCCTGGATCGAATCGGCCCCGTCCTTTTCCTTTAGGATATCAGCGGCTTTCCGGGTCAGTGAAAACCCGTTCGTCCATTCGCGGGCCACCATATCGGTCCCGCTCGAATACGCCATCACATCATACATCGTCATCTGTTTCTCCCGAAGCATAGCGATAGACGCGGGATCATTCACATCCATTTCATCCTCCTTGTTCATCCGGACCTGGGTCCTGCCGAAAGCCTGATAAAAAAGCACGGCGTCTTCGACCGTTGTCTGTTTCACGGCCTCACACGCCCCGGCGATACCATTGCCTTTGATCAGCGGAAGAAGAAGAATGAACGCCCCGAAATGGGTGTTCCCTCCCGCATGACCGTTCGTGTGTTCGACTGCCGCATACATCGCCTCGCCAAGCGTCATCTGCGGAACTCGTTCAAAAACACCGCGGGCAAGAACCGCCGATGCAAGAAAATGCCGGAACTTCGTGTCCTCATAATCATGGAACCGGTCGATATTTCCCGGTTTGATACTGGCGCTCACCTCAAGGAGCATCGAAAGCTCAGCAGTTTCAGCCAGAGAAAGCTTAGACATCTTCAAAGATCTTCTTCACGATCTTCTCTGAAAGCGTGCGTTTCAGAGCCATATACTCATTCATCGGGAGATCGATCGACTTCAGCGTCATATCCCGGAACATACAGGGCGTCGAGGATTTGCAGCAGTAGGCAAGACTGCCAAAACAGGTATGGCTTCCTTGCGAAAGAGGGGTCCCGGCCGTCAGTTCCTTTTTCAGATTCAGATACCCCTCACGGCTCATCCCTAGCGACTCGAGGGAAGGCAGGAGAGGACACTGTTTCACCGGCATGCAGCAGAATGCAAGAGAGCGGAGATCGCCGCCCCGGCATAGCTGTTTTGGCGCATTATACCAGCCGATCTCTTCAGCGACTGCCCGGATATATCTATCCAGGGTCTGCAGGACACTGACGCTCGCGCTTCGGGCGACCGACACGAGATCCGCACCGTGAGCGAAGTAGTCCATCATCTTATCAGGACTCGTGACACTGTTGTTTGCGATGAGGATCAAAGGACAGCTGTTTCGAATCTGCCGGATCTTGGTGTGTCCCGTATCCATCAGATCGACATGCAGGATCGTTGCGCCGGCTTTCCAGAGCTTTTTTGCAAGTTCTCGGTCATCCGCGACACCCGCCCGGGTCTTCACCGAAACGGTCACCCCCTCGGCGGCAAGGGCTGAAACGATCGCACACAGCTTATCAGGATTGTGAAGAAGATACTCCCCGCATCCCGCATCGATCATCGGCTGCTGACGGCAGTGGGCATCGATCTCGTATATGACCGAAGAGCCGAACCGTTTCGCCGCGGCAACGAATGCTTCCGGCGTCGCCCCCCTCAGGTTGAGACCGAGAATGATATCCGCCCCGTCTAAAATATCGATCTCGGTCGCTATTTCATCGAAACCGGCATCGAACTCCGTCCGGCCTGCCGCCTCCATTTCAGCCGATGCTTTTCTGCTGGGTTCATCTGTATTGTATCCGCCGATAAAGGCGACACCGGCATGTTTACTGCGGGCAAGCACATACTCTGAGTCGGTTATCCCTGCCATAGACGCGAGTACGATCGGGGTTTTGACAGGTCTGCCGTTTATTGATATGAATCTTGATGCTGCCGTCATGAATTCTATATTATATGGTTTTCACTCCTAATTACTATAATGGATTGAGGCAGGGCAAACGGTAGCCTCCCGACACGCGTTCAAGCGGGATGCATCTTCGAAAATCTTCGATCGATATCCCGGCGGATGTCTCGAAAAACTCGAGCACCGTCGTCCAAGGCATAAGATATGCCTCGTTCTTTGAACCCTGACCCCGGAACTCGACGGCTAAAAACCCGCGCCTGCCGGTGTACTTCACGAATCCGGAGATGTTGTCGACCTGATGCACGCCGTCCTTATCTTTGTGAAAATTGCTGGTGAAGTAGAGCCGTTTTCCGTTCAGGGATTTGCACTCGATCGCAAGATAATACACAGGATCCAGCGAATCGACGATGATATCCACATACTGGGTGTTGAAGTGAGACTGTTTGAGCCGGTAGGCAAACCCCTTCTTTTTGTTTTCGGTGAAGAACCGGTTCATGCAGACGACCATCTCCCGCTCAAAGTCGTTACTCATCTGATGTATGATTTTGTACTCAAGAGTGATGAATCTGGCGACCGGATAAACGTCATTATTAATGTCTGTCAGAGCAAATGTACAATCACATATCTCAAAGGAACATATTATGGGAAATTACACGATTGTTCAGGCACGAGCCTTATCTGAGGCCGTATTCGAGATGTGGATCCATGCACCTCAGGTCGCACGCCATGCAAAGGCCGGCCAGTTCTGTATCATCCACGCCGATGGAGCCGGGGAACGGGTTCCTTTGACGATCTCCGGAACAAACGGAGACAATATCAGGATCGCTTTCATGGCTGTCGGAACGACGACGAAACTGCTTGCAACCCTGAAAACGGGCGATGAACTTCGCGATGTCGCCGGCCCCCTTGGGATGCCGAGCGATATCGCCGAAGGACCCGAGACCGTGGTCATCGTCGGCGGAGGGGTCGGTGTCGCATGCACCCCGATCCTTGCGCAGGCGGCAAAAGACGCAGGAAACTATGTCATCGGCATAATCGGCGCGAGAAACCGCGATCTTCTCATCTTCGAGGATGACATGCGGGCGATCTGCAATGAACTCTATGTAACGACGGATGACGGCTCGTACGGGATCAAAGGATTTGCGAGCGGACCCTTAAAGGAGTTGTGCGAATCCGGAAGAAAGATCGACAAGGTCTGGATCATCGGTCCCGGCATGATGATGAAGGTCACAAGCGAAGTGACACGTCCTTTCGGCATCAGGACCTATGTCTCCTTAAACCCGGTGATGGTGGACGGGACAGGAATGTGCGGGAGCTGCAGGGTCACCGTCGGCGGCGAGATGAAGTTCGCCTGCGTTGACGGACCCGAGTTCGATGCGCACGAAGTCGACTGGAACGATCTGATGACCAGACAGAGGATGTACCTCTCAGAGGAGAAGCAGTCGATGGAGTATCATGAGGAACATCACGTCTGCCGCTGCAGAAAGGTGGAGTAAATGGACCGAAATCCAAACCTCAGGATCACCGACTTCAATGAAGTGGATCTCGGACTGTCCAGAGAAGAGGTCATTGCCGAGGCAAAACGGTGTATCCAGTGTAAAAAACCCAGATGCATCAGCGGATGTCCGGTCGGGATCGATATCCCGGCATTCATCCAGGCGATCGCTGATGAAAAATTCCAGGACGCAGCGGATATCATTAAGAAAGACAATATGCTCCCGGCCGTCTGCGGACGCGTCTGCCCGCAGGAGACCCAGTGTCAGGGCGAGTGTATCCTCGGCAAGAAGGATCTGCCGATCTCGATCGGCCAGCTCGAGCGGTTCGTCGCCGACTTCGAGCGAAAGAAGGGAGC
>Ga0265294_10004132_pt1 | contig 18250 bp, 29 predicted proteins | sample MunlanPumphouse3_FD_192504 | JGI IMG/M metagenome (GOLD analysis project Ga0265294, IMG submission 192504) | Groundwater microbial communities from a municipal landfill in Southern Ontario, Canada - Pumphouse #3 | ecosystem: Environmental > Aquatic > Deep subsurface > Groundwater | place...
TATATCAAAAAGAAAAAATAAAAGCAACTCTATTTTGTTAAAACCCTTGCTCCGTCTTCTGTAACCGCAATCATATCTTCAAAATGAGCTGAAATAGATTTGTCAGAGGTAATATAGGTAAAACCATTTTTAGATAATTTAATATCAGAGCTACCGAGTGAAAGCATCGGTTCAATACAGAAAACCATTCCTGGAACTAGTTTAATTCCCTTGTGTCTTTCCCCATAATTCATAATATCAGGAAGTTCGTGTAAGTCTTTTCCTATTCCGTGCCCACACAAGCCTTCAATGATGTAAAAACCTTGCTTTTCAGCATATCTTTGCATTGTTTCTCCTAAGTCCCCTGTAGTTAACCCAGGTCTGACTTTCTTTATCCCCATTTTAAGCATTTTTCTAGTTGCGGTTAAAAGTCTTTTAACCTCTGAATCAACTTCTCCAACAATAAAAGTTCTTGCCATATCTGTATGGAAACCATTCAAAATATTTGGGTACTTCTTTTTATCAAAATTGTTCCCTAAAAACTTTTCTAATTTAAAAAATATTCCAAAATCAATGGTAAAAACATCACCATTTTTTAACGCATAATCACTTGGAAGCCCATGAACAATTTCTTCGTTCAAAGAAGCACAAACAGAAAAAGGGAACCCCCCTTGTCCTTTAAAACTAGGTTTTCCCTTTAATTCAAGAATAATTTGTTCGGCTCTTTTTTCAATCTCAATGGTTTTTCTTCCTTCCGAAACCATAAGTTCAAGCTCATTAATAGTTTGTTTAAGTAAGTGTCCACCCTTTGCCATTACTTCAATTTCTTCTTTTGTTTTTAGAATCATAATTCTAGTTTTTGTATAATTTCATTATACACTTCTTCTACTTGTTGTTCTCCGTTAATTTTAACTAATTTACCCTGCTTCTCGTAATAGTCAAGAACAGGAGTAACTTCTTCTTTAAACCAACCTAATCTCTTTTTCAAAGCTTCTACTTCGTCGTCTTCTCTTCCTTCTATCTTAGCTCTTTTATCAATTCTTGCAAAGGCTTCTTCGTCTGAAATATCAATTAGAATAACTTTAAAATTGTCTTGCCAGTTATACCATAAAAGGGCTTCATCTAAAAGTTTTGCTTCTAGAATCTTTCTAGGAGAGCCGTCAAATAAAATCCCTTTTACATCTTCTAAGTTTTTAATTCTTTCAAGCTCTTTCATCCAAAGAGAAAAGATAACTGGAGTTAGAACTAAACCTCCATTATCAATACAATCAGCAATTCTTTTACCTGTAAAATCTCCTTGCTTTTTTCTTTCCCTAAGCATTTCACCGCTTCCTAAATATTCTAAACTTAATCTTTCTCTAATAAGAGAAACTTGTGTTCCTTTTCCAGCACCAGCTTTGCCTAAAACACATACGACTAATGGTTGGTTGTTCATAAAAAAATAAAACTTGTTAGGGGTTTTTCCCTTAAATAACAAGTCGTTAAAATTAATTATTTAAATTTTTAATCATTATACTCTCTCATTTCTAGTTGAGAGTTAATTTGCTTCATTGTATCTAAAACAACACTAACGATAATTAGAAGAGCGGTTCCTCCAATCATAAAAGAGAATTGTTGAATTCCAGTTACTCCTTCAATAATAAGTGGGGTAATAGCTACAGCACCTAAAAAGGTTGCTCCAATAATTAAGAGTTTATTTAAAATTGATTGAATATATTCTTCTGTAGGTTTTCCTGGTCTTACTCCTGGAATAAATCCACCCATTTTTTGAAGATTTGAAGAAATATTTTTAGGATCAAAAGTAATTGCTGTATAAACAAAAGTAAAGATGAAAACTAAAATAAAATAAGTTATTCCGTATATCCATGTGTTAGAAAACATGTTTGTTAGAAAATCTATGTGTAAAAATGTTCCAACCATAGAAGGAAGCATTACAAGTGATATCGCGAAGATAATTGGAATAACTCCAGAAGGATTAAGTGACATTGGAAGATATGTAGAAACACCCCCATACATCTTATTTCCTCTTATTCTTTTAGCATAAGAAACTGGTACGTTCCTTCTTCCTTCGTTAACAAGAACTACTGCTCCGATAATTAAAACAGAAGCAATAATAAATGATAAATATGAAATTAATTGAGCTGGGTCATAAGTTAAAATTGCTTGCTGAATATTACTTGGAATGTCTGCAACGATACCAGCAAAAATCAAAAGAGAAACTCCATTTCCAATTCCTTTCTCAGAGATAAGCTCACCAAGCCACATTAAGACAACTGTTCCTCCTGTAATCGCTAAAATTGAAGTTACAAGCTCAAAAGAACCCATATTTGCAATAAGGCCTTGACTCTTTAAAAAGATAAGCATTGCGTAACTTTGAAAAGCAGCAAAGAATGGTGTTGCAATTCTTGCATATTGATTAAACTTGCGTCTTCCATCTTCCCCTTCTTCTTTATACATTTTTTCAAGTTGAGGAAAAATCATTGTTAACAGTTGTAAAATAATAGTTGCGGTAATGTATGGTCCTAAACCAAGCATCACAATAGAAACTTGATCAAGCGCTCCTCCGGTGAATAAATTAAGCATTCCAAAAAATTCATTTGAAGAAAAGAATTGTTGAATCTTTGAAACATCTATTCCTGGAATCGGAAGATTTGCCATTAATCTAAAAACAGCTAAAATCCCTAAAACAAAAAGAATCTTGTTTCTTAATTCTTTTGTTTGAATAATTTGACCAATTTTGTTAAACATATTATTTTATTTCTCCTTTTTGCTTTTCAATAATTTCTTTTGCTTTTTTAGAAACTTCGCAGTTTTCAAAAATAAAAGATTTTGTTAATTCTCCCTTAGCTAATATCTTTACCTTAGGCTTTTTAAGATCACTCTTAGTAATTAACCCCTTTTCGTATAAAGTTTCAGGAGAAATTGTATTTCCTTGTTCAAAGTTTTTTTCTAGTTTAGTAAAACTGAAAGTAACAGATTTTTTATCTCTAATATTAAACTGCCAACCTCTCATCTTGTGGTATTTATCAAGCCAGTTTCTAATCATTGGCTGAAATCTTGTTCCAGCTCTTGAGTGTTGCCCCTTCATTCCTCTTCCACAGTAAGTTCCCTTCTTTCCACCTCTTGTTCTTTTAGCTTTTTTGAAATTTGTTTTTAATTCGTGTATTTGCATAATCTTTCTTTAAATTTGCTTAGCTAAAAGCTCAAATGCCTTTATTGTTGCCTTTGCATTATTTAACTTATTTGATGTCCTACTTAAAATTTTTGAAGAAATATTCTGAATACCTGCTAATTGACATAAAGTTCTAACTGTTCCTCCAGCTACAAGTCCTCTACCACTTTTTTGTGGTTTAAGTAAAATAACTGATGGTCCAAACTTAGCCTCAACTTCGTGATCAATAGTTCCTTCTTTGTTAACTGGAACGTCCATTAAATTCTTTTTAGCGGTTCTTGTTGCTTTTTCAATTGCTTGACTTACGTCTAAACCTTTAGAAACTCCGAGCCCAATTTTTCCCTTTCTGTCACCAACAACAATAATCGCTCTAAAACGAAGCTGTTTTCCTCCAGCAGTAACTCTAGTAACCCTAGTTAAATCAAGTAATTTTGATTCAAACTCATCTTGTGGCTTATTAAATTGTTTGTATTCTTTCTTCATCATAATGATTAAAATTTTAACCCACCTTTTCTTGCTGCTTCGGCAAGGGCTTTTACTCTTCCGTGATACTTATAACCTCCTCTATCAAACACAATTGCTTCAATTTTTTTTACTTGAGCTTCCTTTGCTACCATTTCACCAACTTTTTCTGCTTTTGCAGTCTTTGTTCCAGTAATATCTTTATCAGTAACAGTAAGCAAGGTATTTCCCTTCTTGTCGTTAACCAAAACAGCGTAAATGTGCTTATTTGATCTACTAACGAGTAATCTAGGCCTTTTGTCTGTTCCTGAGATTCTACTAATTATTTTTTTGTGTCTTTTAATTCTTTTTATTGTGTCCATATTTTTATTCTTTAGCTTCCGGCAGCTTTCTTACCTAATTTCTTTCTAACAACTTCTCCTTCGTATCTAATACCTTTTCCTTTGTATGGTTCAGGTTTTCTTATCTGTCTTATTGTTGCAGAAATTTGTCCTACTAATGCTTTATCAATTCCAGAAATGGTAATGCTTGTTTTTTCTGCCACAAAGGTAATTCCTTCAGGGGCAGGTATCTTAACTGAATGACTAAAACCAATATCTAAAACTAATTCTGTACCTTGCACGTTAGCTTTATAACCAACACCTACAAGTTCTAATTTTTTAACAAAACCTTTAGTTACTCCATCTACCATGTTCTGAACTAAAGCTCTTTGAAGTCCCCAGAAAGCACCGGTGCTTCTGTCTTCATTTTTAGGAAGAAAAGTTATTTCTTCATTCTCAATCTTAGTTTCAATTAAATCAAGTAAAGGTTTTTTTAATTCTCCTTTAGGTCCTTTTACAGTAATAAATCCTGAATCAATCTTAACTTCAACTCCTTTTTCAATTTTTACGGGTTTTTTTCCTATTCTTGACATATTACCAAATTTCACAAATTATCTCACCTCCAACTTTATTCCTTCTTGCCTCCTTATTTGACATAACCCCTTTTGAGGTTGATACAATAGAGATCCCATATCCTGACTTAACTGGTTTTATTTCTGAAGATGTCTTATATATTCTTTGACCTTGTTTTGAAACCTTTCTTACTTTTGTTATCATTGGAGTACCGTTTTCTTTGTACTTCAAGTCAATTATTATTTTCTTACTTGGCACTCTTCCTTTTCTATCCACACCTAAAACATAGCCTTCTTTTAAAAGAAGCTCTGCTATTCTAAATTTAAATTCAGAATAAGGAACACTGATTTGTTTCTTTTGAACAACCTGTGCGTTATTTATTATTGTTAACATGTCTGCTATTCTGTCCATAATATTTAAAAATTACCAACTACTCTTTTTAACTCCTGGGATTTCCCCTTTATTAGCCATTTCTCTGAAACAAATTCTACATAATCCGAACTTTCTAATATAGGCTCTGTTTTTCCCGCACCTAAAACATCTTCTAGTTACTCTTGTAGAAAACTTTGGTGTTTTTTCTGATTTTGCTATTGATGATTTCTTTGCCATAAACTATATTTAACTTTTTTTAAATGGAAAGTCAAGTAATGTGAATAATTCCTTTCCTTCATTCTTTATCTTCGCTGAAGTAACTACGGTTATTTGCATTCCAAAAAATACATTTGCTTTTTCTGGAGAAATCTCTGGAAAAGCAATATGTTCTTTGATTCCGATGTTTAAATTTCCACCTTCATCAAGAGCAGTAAGCTTAATTCCTCTAAAATCTCTTGTTCTTGGAAGAACGATGTTCACTAATTTATCTAAAAAGTTATACATCTTTTTTCCTCTTAAAGTAACCTTTGCTCCGATAATATTTCCTTCTCTTGTCTTAAATGTTGAAATTGACTTCTTTGCCACAGTTAAAACTGGTTTCTGTCCTGAAAGTTCTGCTATTTGTTTTGAAATATATTCTTCAAACTTTCTTTTTTCGTCGTTTGTCTTTGGAATAATGGTTTTACCAAAACCAGTGTTGATAACAACCTTTTCTATTTTTGGTACAGCCATTATATTTTTGTAAGCAAACTTCTCCATCATTTGTTTTCTTACTTCTTTTTGATATTTTTCTTTAATCATCATATTTCTTTGTTGCACTTTTTACACACTCTTTTTTTAGTGTTATCTTTTGTAAAGATGTAAGCTACTCTTGTCTTTTTTAAACATTTTGGACAAATTAATTCTACGTTAGAAATATCAATAGGTCTTTCTTTCTCAACAATTTGACCTTTTTGTCCTTGTGCTTTTGGACGTAAATGTTTTTTTATGATAGCTACTTTTTCTACCACAACTTTCCCCTTACTTGGGATCGCTTTTAAAACCTTTCCTTTCTTATCTTTGTAATTTCCAGCAATAATGATAACTTGATCTCCTTTTTTAATATTCATATTTTTATACTAATTCTTTAGTCATTGTTGATATCTTGTCAAAACCTTGCTCTCTCACTTCTCTTGCCACTGGTCCTAAAATTCTAGTTCCTTTTGGTTCTTTTGTTTTTGCGTCTAAAATAACGACTGCGTTATCATCAAATCTAATATATGAACCATCCTTTCTTCTCTTTGGCTGTCTTTGTCTGATCACTACTGCTCTTACAACTTGATGTTTTTTCACAACCTTTCTTGGTTCTGCAGTTTTTACAGCACAAACTATGATATCCCCAACTTGAGCGTATCTTCTTCTTGTTCCTCCAATAGGCCTTATACATAAAACAGTTTTTGCTCCTGAATTATCGGCTACTTTTAATATTGTTTCTGGTTGTATCATATTTTTATATCTTTGAGATAACTTCCCACTTTTTATCTTTAGATATAGGAGTGCATTCTCTAATCACAACTTCGTCTCCTACTTTAAGTTCTAGCTTCTCGTTATGGGCTTTATAATTCTTATGACTTTTATATCTTTTTAAATATTTTGGATGTACTTTGATTGTTTCAACTTTAACTACAACAGTTTTCTGCATTTTATCTGAAACAATTTTTCCTGTTAATTCTCTTTTTGGCATATTATTTAGTATTTAATATAGTTAATATCTTTGCAATCTCTTTTTTAATTCCTCTAACTTCCTTAATATTTTTTACTTTTGAAGTAGCCAAAGACATCCTTAATTCTTGCGCTTTCTTTCTACTCTCGTCAAGAGTCTTCATTAACTCTTCTCTATTCAATTTTTTTAATTCTTGAATTTTCATATCTCTTTTTTAACAAATTTAACTTTTACTGGAAGTTTATCGCCACATTTTCTGAAAGCTTCTTTTGCATCAATTTCAGGAACTCCCTCAAGTTCAAAAAGAATTCTTCCTGGTTTTACTACGGCAACATAATGATCTACATTACCTTTTCCTCCTCCCATAGGAACCTCAGCTCCTTTTCTTGTAATTGATTTATCTGGGAATACTCTAATCCACATCTTTCCTGTCTTTCTAATATATCTAATTAAAATTCTTCTACAAGCTTCTAACTGATTTGAAGTTAGCCAAGCAGGACCTTGAGCTTTAAGTCCGTATGTTCCAAAAGAAATAAGAGTTCCAGAATCACTAAACATTCTGTTTCTACTTCTTCCCTTCATTTGTTTTCTATATTTTGTCCTTTTTGGTATAAACATATTATTTATTATTTGTCAAACTTTTCTCCTTTATATAACCAAACCTTAATTCCTACCACTCCGTAAGTACAGACAGCAATGTGTGATATATAATCAATGTCAGCTCTAATAGTATTTCTTGGAAGTCTTCCTGCTTCAGATCTTTCTGTTCTAGCAATTTGAACTCCGTCAAGTCTTCCTGCAACTTGTACTTTAACTCCTTTAATCTCTTTATTAGTCATTGCCTTTTCTACAGCTTGTTTGATAGTCTTTCTAAAAGGGGTTCTTCTTTCAATTTTTTGAGAAATCCATTCTGCAATTAATTTTGATGAAGTCCAAGGATTTCTAACCTCCTTAATTTCTAATTTCAACTTACTTTGAACGTCTAAAGTTTCTTTTTGAGTAAACTTCATATCTTTCGCAATTGTCTTTAAAAGTTCTTTATTTAATTTTTCTACACCTTCACCACCTCTTCCGATAATTAATCCTGGTCTTGAAGTATAGATAACAACACTTGTTTTATTTGGAAGTCTATTTATTTCAATCTTTTCTACAGACAAATCCTTAAGTTTTTTATCCAAAAACCTTCTAATTATGTAATCTTCTTTAAGAAGTTTTTTGAAGTTGTTGTCATAAAAACCTCTAGACAACCAATCATTTGTCTCCTTTATTCTAAATACTTTTGGATGTACTTTGTGACTCATTTTTATTTGTCTTTATCTTCTTATCTTCTTTCTTGACTTTTTTATCTACTTCTATTTCAAAATGTGAAGTTCTTTTATTTATTCTATATGCAGTTCCTCTCGCTCTTGGCATTATTCTTTTATAAATCGCTCCTTCATTAACAACTACTCTTGAAATAAACAAATCTTTTGCTTCAACCTGATCAACATTCTTCGCATTAGCTACAGCAGAATTTAACAATTTAAGCATTGGTTCTGAAGTTTTTTTAAGGGTAAATTTTAAGATTGCTTGAGCTCTCTCAACTTTTTTTCCTCTTATCAAATCAGCAATCAATCTTGCTTTCCTTGGCGATACTCTAAAATTATTTAACTTAGCTTTATACATATTTCTTAATTCTTATCAATTTCCTTTTGTAATTTACCACCATGCTTGATGAATTTTGTTGTAGGAGAAAATTCTCCAAGCTTATGTCCTACCATATCTTCCTCAATCCTAACAACTATGTGCTCTTTTCCGTTGTGCACTCCAAAAGAATAACCAATCATTTCAGGGATTATTGTTGAAGCTCTAGCCCAAGTTTTTATTACCACGCCATCGCTTGGTTTAACTTTTGCTACCTTCTTCATTAATTTTTCATCAATATATGGACCTTTTTTAAGACTTCTTGTCATATTTTTATTTTTTTACTCTCCTTTTAACAATTAATTTATCTGACCATTTTTGTCCTCTTGTTCTTACTCCTGAAGCATGTTTACCCCATGGAGTTTTTGGATATTTAAGTCCAATACCAGTTCTTCCTTCACCTCCTCCGTGTGGATGGTCGCAAGGATTCATAGCACTTCCTCTAACAGTTGGTCTGATTCCCATTCTTCTTGATCTTCCAGCATTTCCTATTTTTTCAAATTTGTGTTCGTGATTAGAAACAATTCCGATAGAAGCATAACAAGCTTCCTTAACTTTTCTAATTTCTGAAGAAGGCATCTTCAAAAGTATATATCCTTCATCATGAGCCATAACAACCGCATTTGAACCCGCTGACCTTACAAACTTTCCTTTCTTTCCTGGTTCAAGTTCAACATTATATATTTGTGTTCCGTCAGGGATATTTTTTAATTGCATTCTATTTCCAATATTGACTTCAACTTTCTCTCCAGTCATTACCTTGTCTCCTTCTTTCATTCCTTTTGGAGCTAAAACATATCTTTTTTCTCCGTCTTCATATTCTAAAAGTGCAATAAATGCAGTTCTATTTGGATCATATTCAAGTGCCTTTACTTCGGCGAAAACATTTTGTTTGTTTTGACCAAAATCAATCATTCTATACATCTTTTTGGCTCCACCACCAATGTGTCTTACTGAGATTCTTCCACTTGAGCCTCTTCCTCCTGTTTTTTTAATTCTCAAAAGCAACGACTTTTCAGGCTTCTTATTCTTGGTCAAAATTTTTGTACTTTTTTTAACAGTTTTCATATTAATTTGATGTCAAATCAATTTGTTCTCCTTCTCTTATGCGAACAATTGCCTTTTTAAATCCTGCCTTAAAACCTTTAATAAGTCCTCTCTTTTTTGGCTTTCTTGGGGCATTCATGATTCTTACGTTCTCTACGTTAACTCTATATTTCTTTTCAATAAAATCTTTAACTTCAATCTTGTTAAACTTCTTATCTATTCTAAAGGTGTAAAAATTACTTTCTGCTAAGAAAGAAGCTTTTTCTGTAATACAAGGCTTCTTAATCATATTAAAGTTTTCAGAAATGATTATTCCTTCTTTTACAACAGCTTTTTCTTTTTTTACTAATTCTTTTTTTGCCATATTATTTTTCACTTAAGAATGTTTCCTTTATCTTTTCTATTGCTTTTTCAGTAGTTACTAAATACTTGTGATTCATTATGTCTAAACAGTTTAAATCTTTTGCTTGAATAGTATCTACTTTTTCGATATTTCTTGCTGACTTGATAACATTTTCATTCACTTCTTCTAAAGCAATAAGCATTGAACCTTTTAAGTTAAGCTTACTAATCATTTCTTTAAAAGTTTTTGTCTTAATTTCAGTAATGTCAAAAGAATCAACAATGATAAGAGTATCACTTTTTAGCTTATCTGACAATACCATGAAAAGAGCTTTTCTTTTCATTTTTTTAGGAACGTCTTTTTTGAAATTTCTTTCGCTTCTAGGTCCAAAAGTAACTCCTCCTCCAATCCATAAAGGTGATCTAATAGAACCATGTCTTGCTTTACCAGTACCTTTCTGTCTCCATGGTTTTTTTCCACTACCAGAAACTTCTGCTCTAGTTTTTGTATTTGCTAAAACTTGTCTCCTATTAGACATTTGAGAAGTCACTATTTGATGAACTAAACTATCATTCATAGGAACTTCAAAAATTTCTTTATTCAATATTTTTTTAATTTCTGTATTAGTTAAAGTTTTCATATTCCTTATCCTCTAATTTCTATTAATGTTCCTCTTCTTCCTGGAATAGCTCCTTTAATAGCTAAAATATTTCTTTCTTTATCTACTTTTTGTATTTCTAAATTCTTCAAAGTCACTCTTTTTGAACCAGCTCTTCCTGGCATCTTTCTTCCTTTAACTACTCTTGCTGGAATACTATATCCAACAGAACCAATTGTTCTGTGTTCGTGTTTTACTCCGTGAGTAGCACTCTTTCCGTGGAATCCCCATCTCTTTACTCCTCCTTGAAATCCTTTTCCTTTTGAGATGCTAGAAACTTTAATTAAATCCCCTTCATTAAAAACAGAGACGTCAACTAAATCTCCAATATTTTTTCCTGAGTCGCTTCCTCTAAACTCTTTCAAGAATCTATAAGGTTTTGTCTTTATTGACTTAGTAACCTTTTTTTCTTTTAATTCTTCGAAACCAATTTCTACGGCTTCATAACCATTCTTTTCTGTTGTTTTCAAATCTAATATCTTGCATGGACCAGCCAAAACTAAAGTCACTGGAATTACCTTTCCTTCTGCATCAAATATCTGTGTCATTTCAATTTTTTTAGCTAATATATATTTCATATTTATTTTCAATAAAAAATCTGAACACTAGTCCAGGATTTTATTAGACCAGTTCATTCAATCAATTCTATACCTTATAATACACTTTTAATTTCAGTGTCAACTCCAGCAGGTAGTGTTAATGTTTTTAAAGCATCAACCACCTTTTGGTTTGGATTTAAAATGTCAATCAATCTCTTATGTATTCTCATCTCGTATTGTTCTCTTGATGATTTGTGTACAAAAGTTGATCTGTTAACTGTAAACTTACTTATTTCAATTGGCAATGGTACGGGACCAGAAATCTGTGCCCCGAACCTAATCGCCATATCAACAATTTGTTCTGCACTTTTGTCAATCACTTTATGATCGTATGCTTTCAATTTAATTCTTAATCTTGGAATTATTTCAATCTTTTCAGTTGTTTTTTCTTTGGCTGACATTTTATAAAGTGTTATTTAATAATCTTTGTAATTACTCCAGCACCAACAGTCTTTCCTCCTTCTCTAATCGCGAATCCTTGTTTTTCTTCAAGTGCTACTGGTACAATTAAATTAACATTAAAAGTAACAGTGTCTCCTGGCATAACCATTTCTACACCTTCTTGTAATGTTACGTCTCCTGTAACGTCTGCTGTTCTAATAAAGAATTGTGGTTTGTATCCTTTAAAGAATGGAGTGTGTCTTCCACCTTCATCTTTTGTCAAAACATAGATTTGTGCTTCAAATTCTGTGTGAGGAGTGATTGAACCTGGCTTAGCAATAACTTGTCCTCTTTCAATATCTTCTTTCTTTAAACCTCTTAATAAAACTCCAACATTATCTCCAGCTGTTCCTTCGTCTAAGAATTTTCTAAACATTTCAACAGAAACAACAGTTGATTTTAAAGTTGGTTTAATTCCAACAACTTCAATTTCTTCGTTTGGATGAATAACCCCTCTTTCAATTCTACCTGTAGCCACTGTTCCTCTTCCTTCAATAGTAAAAACATCTTCAATAGCCATTAAGAATGGTTTTGCAGTGTCTCTTACTGGTTCTGGAACATATGCGTCAACTGTAGCCATTAATTCTAAAACTTTCTTAACGTTCTCATCTTCAGCTGAACTTCCTTCAAGAGCCTTTAAAGCTGATCCTCTAATAATTGGAGTTGTATCTCCTGGGAAATTATATTTCTTTAAAAGTTCTCTAACTTCATCTTCTACTAAGTCAAGCATTTCTGGGTCATCAACCATATCGCATTTGTTTAAGAAAACAACGATTGATGGTAATCCAACTTGTTTAGCTAAAAGAATGTGCTCTCTTGTTTGAGGCATAGGACCATCTGGGGCAGAAACTACTAAAATAGCTCCATCCATCTGAGCAGCACCAGTAATCATGTTCTTAATGTAGTCAGCGTGACCTGGACAATCAATATGAGCATAATGTCTGTTTTCTGTTTGATATTCTAAGTGAGAAATGTTAATAGTAACACCTCTTTGCTTTTCTTCTGGGGCTGAATCGATTAGATCAACTCCTTTGTCATCAGCTTTTTGTCCAGCTAAATGCAATGAGTGCAAAATAGCGGCACTTAAAGTAGTTTTACCGTGGTCAACGTGACCGATAGTACCAATGTTTAAATGTGGTTTTGTTCTTTCAAATTTTTCTGCCATAATTTTTTATTTATTTTTTAATATTGATTGCTAGGCAATCTATATTTAGTTAATAATGAATAATATTAATTTAATATAACAATAATTATTTTACCTATTTTTGGCTAAAAGTCAATAGCTGATTAAAATGGTAAATCTTCTAATTTTAATCCTTCGTTTTTATCCTCTTCAATCACAACTGGTTTTTCTTCACTCAAAGCATATTTTGAAACAACATATGCTTTTTGATTATCAAGAATAACCACTTTTCCATCTCTGTCTACTATTTTTTTGATTTCGTTAAAATCCATACTATCTTCTTTTACCTTCAATGATTTCCTGAGAAATATTTCCCGGAACTTTTTCGTAATGACTAAATTCCATCGTAAATGTTCCTCTTCCTTCAGTAAGTGAACGAAGTCCTGTTGCATATCCGAATGTTTCTGATAAAGGAACTTTTCCGTAAATAACTTTAAGTCCGAATCTATCTTCTGTTTGATCAATCTGACCTCTTCTTGATGATAAATCTCCAATTACGTCTCCTAAGAAACTATCTGGGATAACAACTTCCATCTTCATTATCGGTTCTAGTATATGTGGATTTGCTTTTTTAGCAGCTTCTATCAAAGCTTGAGCTCCGGCAATTTTGAAAGCAATTTCAGAAGAGTCAACTTCGTGGAAAGATCCATCGTATAGAGTAGCTTTAACATCAATTATATTATATCCGGCTACAACTCCTTTTTCTAAAGCTTCTTTAATACCTTTTTGAACCGCAGGAACATATTCTCTTGGAATTACTCCTCCTTTAATTTCATCTACAAATTCAAATCCTTTTCCTCTTTCAAGTGGCTCAATTCTAATCTTAACGTGTCCGTATTGTCCTCTACCTCCTGACTGTTTAACATATTTGTATTCTGCTTCAGAGTTCTTCTCAATTGCTTCTCTGTAAGCTACTTGTGGCCTTCCAACATTAGCTTCAACTCCGAACTCTCTTCTCATTCTATCAACAAGAATATCTAAGTGTAACTCTCCCATTCCAGCAATAATAGTTTCTCCTGAATCCTCGTCTGTCTTTACTCTAAAAGTAGGATCTTCTTCTTGAAGCTTTTTAAGAGAAGCTCCCATTTTTTCTTGATCTCCTTTTGTCTTTGGTTCAATCTTAATGTGAATAACTGGTTCTGGGAAAGTAATCTTTTCTAGAATAATTGGATGATTCTCGTCGCATAAAGTATCTCCTGTAGTTGTTTTCTTTAAAGCTACTGTAGCACAAATGTCTCCAGCAAAAACTTCTTCCACTTCTTCTCTCTGGTTAGCGTGCATTCTTAATATTCTACCTAATCTTTCTTTTTCTCTTGTCATTGGATTTAAAAGATAATTTCCTTTTTTAAAAGTTCCTGAATAGACTCTTAAGTATGTTAAAGTTCCTACAAAAGGATCAGTTGCAATTTTAAAAGCTAAGGCAGAAAAAGGTTCTTCATCAGAAGAATGTCTTACAAGAACTTTTGTCTCATCTTTAGGGTCAAGACCTTCAATAGCTGGAACTTCAATTGGAGATGGTAAATAGTAAACAACGGCGTCCAAAAGTAATTGCACTCCTTTGTTTCTAAGAGCAGTTCCGCAAAGTACAGGAATAAGCTTGTATTTAATAGTTGCCTCTCTTAAAGTTTTTTTAATTTCCTCAATTGAAATTTCTTGTCCTTCTAAGTATTTTAAAGTAAGTGCTTCGTCTTCTGCTGCTACTTTTTCAACCATTCTTCCTCTCCATTCAGTAGCCTTTGCTTTAAATTCTTCAGGAATGTCAATTACCTTAATATTGTTTCCGTCATCACCTTCAAAAATGTAAGCTTTCATTTCAATTAAATCAATCACTCCTTGCATTTCTGCCTCTTCTCCTAAAGGAAGCTGTATTGCTACAGCATTTTTAGTTAATTTTTCATGAATTGTGTTTAAAGCGTGATCAAAAGAAGCTCCAACTCTATCTAATTTGTTTACGAAACAAATTCTTGGAACATGATATTTGTCAGCTTGTCTCCAAACAGTCTCTGATTGTGCCTCTACTCCAGCTACTCCATCAAAAACAACAACTGCTCCGTCTAAAACCCTTAAAGATCTTTGTACTTCGGCAGTGAAATCAATGTGTCCAGGAGTATCGATTAAGTTAATTCTGTGTTCGTTTATTTTGTCGCCTGTTAAATATCCTTTTGGTGTCCAAAAACAAGTTGTTGCTGCAGAACAAATAGTAATTCCTCTTTCTCTTTCTTGCTCCATCCAATCCATCTGTGACTCACCAGTATGTGTTTCTCCTAATTTATGAGAAATTCCTGTGTAGTATAAAACTCTTTCTGAAACAGTTGTTTTTCCAGCATCAATGTGTGCAATGATACCGATATTTCTATATTTTTCTATTGGATATTTTCTAGACATATTTAAAATTTATTTTCTAAAAAAAGAAACTGTTTTGGTAAATTAACAGTTTCTCTTAACTTATTATTGTTACCAAGCAAAATGTGCAAAAGCTCTGTTAGCGTCAGCCATTCTGTGTGTATCTTCCTTCTTCTTAACTGAGTTTCCTCTGTTTTCTGAAGCTTCTATTAATTCATCTCCTAATTTCTGAAACATTGGCTTACCCTTTTTTGATCTTGAAGTTTTAATAATCCACTTCATCGCTAAACTTAATTTTCGGTCTCCCTTAACTTCAACTGGTACTTGGTATGTTGCTCCTCCTACTCTTCTTGGTTTAATCTCTAAAAGTGGTGAAACGTTTTCAATCGCTTTCAAGAATACATCTAAAGCATCTTGTTTAGTTTGCTTTTCAATATAATCAAAAGCATCATAAATAATTCTTATCGCAGTTTTTTTCTTTCCATTCCACATTAATTGGTTGGTAAATTTAGCTACGGTAAAATTATCGTATTTCATATCAGGTTGTACTATTTTTTTCTCAAATTTTTTTGCCATAATTTTTATTTCTGAGGCTTCTTAGCACCATATTTACTTCTCTTCTTCTTTCTATCTACTGAAGAGCAGTCTAAAACTCCTCTTACAATGTGATATCTTACTCCTGGCAAGTCCTTAACCCTTCCTCCTCTTAGCATTACTATTGAGTGTTCTTGAAGTGTATGTCCTTCTCCAGGAATATAGGCAGTAACTTCCATTCCATTTGACAACTTAACTCTAGCTACTTTTCTTAAAGCAGAGTTAGGCTTCTTTGGTGTTGTTGTAAAAACTTTTACACAAACTCCTTTTTTGAAAGGTGAGAAGTATTCTGTTGGCTTATTTTTAACTGGATTAAAACCGACCCTCATCGCTGGAGTGTCTGTCTTTCTCTTAATAATCTTTCTTCCTTTTTTAATTAATTGATTGATTGTTGACATAAAATCTTCCTTACAATAAAAATAATCAGCAATATTTGCTTATAAAGCTAAATTAACAGAAGTATTCTAAATTGTCAAGGCGGTTTTTTAAGCGACCTCAACCGGATTTGAACCGGTGTTACTAGGATGAGAACCTAGCGTCCTAAGCCACTAGACGATGAGGCCATATTCAAATATATAACATAGTTTTATTCGTTTGTCACCTCCGAACTATAATCAAAAGGAATCTTGTAATAATCTAAAATATATTTTGATATTTCTCTAAAGGTTGGAGCCGCAGAATATTCTGAAGTTGTTGTTGTTGGACTATCTAATTTTACCAGAACCACGAATTTTGGATTGTATGCTGGAGCGTAACCAATAAAAGATTGCCAAGTTTCACTTGAATAACCAGCCTTATTTTGATTAAGCGAACTATAAGGGATTTGAGATGTTCCTGATTTTCCAGCAATATAATAACCTTCAATTTTAGCTCTCTTACTATAAGAACCATCAACAACACTAACAAGCATATTTGTTAACTCGGTAGAAGTTTTAAGAGAAATAACATCCTCCCTCTCAACCTCTGTTTCAAAAACTTTTTCCCCCTCTTCGCTTTGAATTTTTTTAACAATATTGAGCTTAATTAAATCTCCCCCATTAGCAATAGCCAGATAAGCTTTAATCATATGCATTGGAGTTAATAATATCCCTTGTCCAAAAGAAGCATTGCCTAAAGAAACCTCTATATTATATTCCAGAGCTTCATTAAGGTTTTTATTCGCGTAATAAGTACTAGGAAAATCTATATTTGTACTGTTAAAAAAACCAAAATTTTTAACATATTTTAAAAAACTTTGGTGTCCAAGCTGTTCTTCTACAAAAATCATTCCTGTATTGATAGAGTTTTCAAGTATTTGCGCCATTGTTGACAGCCCATAAGCTCTTTCCTTATAATTACAAACTTTGTAATCTTTGTATTGTCTACAACCATATTTATCGTCAAAAGTAGAAGCTGGAGTAACCGCTCCTTCATTTAAAGCAGCCGCCATAGTTATTGGTTTAAAAATAGATCCTGGTTCAAATAAAAGTTGAGTAGCACTGTTTTGGTAAACAGAAAAATCAGTAACTTCATTGTAATTATTTAAATCAAACCTTGGAGATTGCGCTAAGGCTAGGATCTCTCCTGTATAAGGATCGGCAACGACAATTGTCCCTGATTTAGCTTCATAAGTCTTAATAGCATTATCTAAAATCTTTTCTGCCTTAAATTGAATATTATAATCAATTGTTAAATAAACATCTTCCCCATCACTAGTTTCCTCGTCTGAATTAAACAAAAACCCCCAAGGACTTTTAACACTTTTAATAACCTTTGTTTTTCCAGAAAGAACATCATTGTAATATCCCTCTATTCCGTACTGTCCTTCATTTTCACTATTAATAAAACCAGAAAGCTGAGCCCCAAAATCTTTCCCTGGATAAACTCTTTTTGTTTCTTTCCCAATATATATTCCTTTGTAATCTAATTCAGTAATCAAAGAAACTTCTTCTTCGCTTAAATCCTTCTTAACAATCTGATAATAACTTCCCTCAACCCTACTTTTCTTTAGAAGATCTTCTTTTAAGACGCCCGTGATTAAAGTTAGCTTGTCTGCTATTTCTTCCTCAAAAACGTCCTCTATCTCTTCTGGAGACAAAAAAAGATAAGGATACTCTTGCGTTAAAGCAAGGGTGTTTACCCCATCTCTAAAATAAATATCTCCTCTTTTTCCAATCACTTCCTGGACAATACTTTGTTGCCCTTTAGCAAGGGCTTTATAACGATCACCTTTTTCAATTTGAAGATAATAAAGACGGCCTAGAAGAACAACACAGACAAGAATTAAAACAAAAAAGATTAGATTAATTCGTATATTGTTCATTTTTTATCTAGAAGCAATATCTCCATTAGAAGACACCATAATATATTCAAACTTAGTTGTTTGCTCAAAACCTTCTTCTAAGATTTTTTCTTCAAAATTATCTAAAGCTGTACTTTGTGACAAAGACACTCTTAATGTAGCAATTTCCTTTTTAATGCTTTTGTTTTCATCTTGAATAAGTCCAAGAGAGTAACTTTTTGAAGAAACATCTGTTATCTGACAAATAGTTAATCCTAAAAGTAAAGAAGTAACTAGTAGTAATAATCCAGAATATAATTTTGTGTGTCGTGACATTTTTTTATTTTTTAATTATTATCCTTAATTTTGCAGACCTTGCTCTAGGATTCTGCCTCACCTCTTCAGCTTTTGGAACAATTGGTTTTTTGTTCAAAACTTCTAAAGAATTTTCTTTTATGAATTGTTTTACTATTCGATCTTCCCCTGAATGGAAGGAAATTACGGCTAATCTCCCTCCTT
>Ga0265294_10004133_pt1 | contig 18249 bp, 14 predicted proteins | sample MunlanPumphouse3_FD_192504 | JGI IMG/M metagenome (GOLD analysis project Ga0265294, IMG submission 192504) | Groundwater microbial communities from a municipal landfill in Southern Ontario, Canada - Pumphouse #3 | ecosystem: Environmental > Aquatic > Deep subsurface > Groundwater | place...
CACGTCGCCGGCCTCTTCGACGCAACGGAGGAAGAGCAGATCGCCCTCCTCGCCCTCGTCCGGGAGGCGAAAACCCTCCTCGACGAACAATTCCGCCCCGAAGGCTGCAATATCGGCAAGATCGCCGGCCAGACGGTGATGCACCCCCACAATCCTTGCACGCCGCCCGGGTCCTCCGGTGCCATGGCATGCCCATGTTCAGTCATTCCCCAATCGTTCCCCCAATCTTAATTTTAAAATGTTAACCCATAGCCACTTATTGTGTGATCCAAGGCGAAATATTTGAGATCATTCCGCCAATCCGATCCCTAATCTTCCCCAATCCGTGTTACCAAGATCCCAAAGGGTAGAGATTTATTTTTCAAACGGTTGCAGGAAATTGGGATTAATCTTCCCCAATCATACCTTCTTAGAAGAGGATGGGGCGAGCACCCACTTTGCGCCCCTCGTCTTCCCGACGGTCACAATCGCCCCCTCCTTTCGCATCTCCTTTAAGAGGGACTTGATGAACTCGCGCTTTTGCTTCTCATTCAGAGCGTCGGAAACTTTGTCCAGCAACAGGCCTTCGATCTCTGGCCGTCGTGCTTCATGATACATTTGCAGGTACGCCACCACCATATCCTTGAAATATGCCCTGTCAAACGACCGCTTCCGGATATAGTCTGCCCGCGTATCCGTCTCGGCGGCGACACTCGCCGATACATACAGATTCGGAGATCGCCCCTCGATGAGTTTCTTCTCGCGCAGAACATCTCGCTCCTCTCTGGTTACCGGCCGGCCCTTCTGTACCTTATCGAGAGCGATTACATCCATCAATGTAAGATCCTTCCGCTCGATCAGCATCCGGGTATACCGCTCGTCGATCAGCCGGCCGGGAATCGTGACCCGCACCACACTTTCTTCGTCGAGATCATAGTCAGGCATCGGGAAGTTGCGGTCCCGCTGTATTCTAAACATCCGCTTGATCCCGCTGCCGATGGTATCAATCATATTCAACTCGACCATGGCGCCGGCAAGGAAGGGGTTTCGATACTGATCCGACGGCATATCCCGTTCAATCACGCTCTGGACAGTCCCAGGAATGAAATCGCCGCGATTGGTGAACATCAGGGAACCCGGCCTCTCAGTCACGGTAATGCGGGCAGCCTGCCGGTAGTCCTGGTGGGCGATGCAGTTGTGCAATGCTTCACGGATCACCCAGGGGTCATACTGTGTCACCTCAAGAGGGAACAGCGTCTCTCCTGAAATATAGCGGACGGTGAGGTTTCGGACCTTGCTAAAAACCCTGTCGACGGCGAGGATCAGGGGTGGGCCGAAGTGGGCATAGTCGACTTCGATCTCATCCTTGTCCCTGAGAACCCAGGTGATATGCGCAATTGTGGGTGAGAGAAGGGACGCTGCCTCACTCTTTCCAAGGAGGATGACCGCAGTATTCGTAATCCGACCCTGACTACATACTTTCGCCTTCGTAAGGAAAGTAAGGTCATCCCACTCGTCGACCTCTTTTGCACGATCCCGGTGTTTCTCCTGGTATTTCTCCTTGTATTTTTCCCGCGCAAAGGCGATCGCCTCAGGATCGAGATCCGCATACGTCGCCCCCTGACAAACCTTCGCCGACCAGTCGTCCAGAGGGGCCTGCCGGCGGATCTCTTCGATCTCATAGAGGGCAAGAGGTTCGAGAGAATCATGACTCCGGCCGTATGCAATACCCTTCCATGTGGTCGGAACGCCGCGTGGAGCTGGAGGGATCTCAAACATCACTACCCGTTTCTCATCGACCGCAAGTTCGTGGATGGCGACAAACGTTATTCGATAATTGGTGTGCTGCGCGATCTCCTCTTTGAGACGATCGAGACCGGGCGGGGTAAGACGGTAATTTGAGCCGACAATCTTTCGGGTCAGTTTGTCGGTGACACCGAAGATCAGCCAGCCTGCCGGTTTCCCATGCAGATTGGCCTCATTGCTCAATGCTGAGAAATATTTGCCGACTTTATCGAAGCCATAATCGTTTTTTGCTTCCTTAAACTCAATACATTCAGTTTCGGCCGGAAGGTCCATCATCTCTCGTATTTGAGCGTTCAAATCCTCAGACATCACCCTATTCTCCTGGCCACTCTGTTCACATTAGTGATTGAGTCCATTCCACTTTTAATCTCTCCCTCGTCTCCTTCACGGCCGATGGCACCGCGCTGTTGCAGGCGAAGTCTTGAGATGAAGACAGAAGAGTACATCGGAGATAAGATGTTTTATCGACCCAGACGAAGTTCAGATCGGAACACCCCTACCGCCACGTCGCCGGCTTCTTCGACGCAACGGACGAAGAACTCGCCGCACTCCTCGCCCTCGTCCGGGAGGGAAAAAACCCTCCTCGACGAACAATTCCACCCCGACGGCTACAACGTCAGCGAGGCCGCCGGCCAGACGGTGATGCACCTCCACGTCCACCTCATCCTCCGCTATGCCGGCGACGCCGAAGACCCCCGGGGCGGGGTCCGCGGGGCGGTCCCGGAAAAGAGATACCTGCACCAGGTCCGGACTGGTGTCGGCAGATGACCAATGAAGCCTGCCGGAGCGGCGTGAGAACCGCTCTCATCGAGAAAATAATCCGAACAGGTCCAAAGAACCCTACTCGAGAGATGTGAACGTTTCCAGATTGCAGGCAAAAATTGAAGAGATCGCTCACCAAAAATCCGCGAGCGTCGTCACTCGTGAGGGCGGGTGCTGCATCCTCGCAAAGTGCGGGGAGAGGCCGCCGGGGGATTCGACCGGGATCGCCCCGCACGAGACAAGGTGCTGATACCCGGCTACGGCCTTTGCGTCCGAACAGTCAGGCTCCAGGACGTAGACCGGTCGTCCCTGCCGGAACGCCGTCTCCGCCTGCCGGACGGAACCCCCGGATTTACCGGTCTCGATGACGACCACACCGTCGGAGAGGCCGCTCGTGATGCGGTTCCGCTCGAGGAACCTGCCTTTGTGCATCCCCGCAAGGTGTGTGATTTCACCGAGCAGCGAACCCGAACCGGCGATGCTCGCGGCAAGAGTCCGGTTTTCCCCCGGAACAACAACCGTGACGTCGCCCGGCAGGACCGCCACCGTCTCGCCTCCGCAGTCGATCGCGGCCGTATGAGCGCAGGCATCCGTCCCGAGAGCAAGCCCGCTCACGACCACGTAACCGAGGCGAACCAGAAGATCCACCGTCTCCCGGGCTCTCTCGATACCCGCCCGGGAGATCGTTCTCGTGCCGACGACGGCAACCGCCGGCTTTGCGAGGGTCTCCTCGCGGCCCACCTGGTAGAGGAGAAAAGGGGGATCCCGAATCCCCAGAAGCCTCCCCGGGTATCCGGCATCAAAGACCGGCAGAATCCGGACGCCTTTCTGCCTGTAGCCCGTAAGCGTATCGATATAGAACGCAAGAAGACCTTTCTCCCGGATCTCCTCCGCCCGTGCGATGAGCGGGCCGGGATAGGCCCGACGGGGCTTCGCACCCGGCTCGAAGGTATCAGCGTAGAGGTCGCGGAGAACCGCCGGGTCACGGAAGTATTCGGCGTACCCCTGCCGCTTCAGGGCCTGATTGTCGTTGAGGGCGGCAAGAAAAGCAATCTCCCTGATAGAAAGGTTATCCATTGTAACTCCCGAGAATTTCCAGGTGTTTTCGGTTGACCATCCTCCCGAGGACAAGCGACCAGACCTCACCTGCACCATGCGCCCGCAACACCGCGGCGCACTCCCGCTTTGTCGCCCCGGTGATGCAGGTATCGTCGATCAGGAGAACCGACTCGCCATTGAACCGGTACCGACATCCAACATTCCCTGCGATCTCCTTCTCCTTTTCGAGGTGATCAGAGATGCTATGCATTGGGCGATATACTTTACTCTTATACAGGGCGTCCAGATATCGCATCCCATAGCGGGATGCGACGCCTTCTGCCAGGAGCGCCGGGGGACTGTAGCCTCCGGAGCCTGTACCCCGCATAACCGGAACGACAATATCATACTCCCGGAAGTCCGGGTACTGGTGATCGATCGCATAGAAGAGACATTCCAGGAGCTGCGGGACAAGGGTTTCGTCCGTCTTCAGCCTCCGGATCTCGCTGCTGAGAACGTCATCAGGAAATTCTTCCTCAAAAAGGTATTTTCCGAACGCCCGGACACGGACGGGAGGGTCGTCTCTATCCGGCCTGTTTCTGCATGCCGCACAGTAGGGGAAAGTATCTGCAAAACAGTCAGGGATGGGATTACCGCATACCTGACAATATGGGGGATAGAGGATCTCAAGTTCCATTCCATCGGATCGGAAAAACGTTCTTTTCATATTTCATCCTCCTGAACGTTCCGGGGTGACGATCCATCCCCTTTACAGCAATATCGGGACGGCTCTTTATATACCTGCGGCCTGCGGCCCGAAAGTGCACGCGAGAAGAGGGGCAACCATCAACGGAAGCGATCTCCCGGAGAATAACCTTGATACGGTCCGTAGGACGGTTGCAAGGACGATCCAGAAGACCTACCGCTGGCTACTCGTGCCGGGGCGGGAGCTCGATGCCGGTCGGGTCTCGCCCGACATTTACACCGGGGACGTGGCGGACCCCCGGGCCGGGGTGCGATCCCGGAGAAGAGAGTGTACTGAAGAAACTGATCGGGAAACCAGGAGCACAAGGGATATCACAATCCCCGACCGTGATGCGTACAGGGTAACAGCACGATGCGTCCGGGGTTCCGGATCAACGGGTATGGGCGGGGAAAGAATGAAAGAGACTGCATAAAGATGATCGAAGCGGACGGGTGGTACCTGGTGGCGACCCGGGGCAGTCACCGGCAGTATAAGCATCCGTCCAAGGTGGGCCGTATCACCATCGCCGGGCATCCGGCAGATGTTCTTGCGCCGGGAACGCTGAACAGCGTGCTCAAACAGGCAGGACTTAACATGAGGGATGAATAATGTATCGATTTCTTGTCATCGTCGAACAGACCGACGGCAACTACTCGGCATACTCCCCGGACCTTCCGGGGTGCGTGGCCACCGGAACAACCCGTGAAGAAGCGGAAGAGCGAATGCACGAGGCGATCGAACTCCACATCGAGGGGCTCCAGGAGGACGGGTTCCCGGTTCCCCGCTCGCGGTCCTCAGCCATCTACGTAGCGGTCAATCGAGCGTAACCTCCTCCGGCGCCGGAACAATAGAACGAGGGGCTGGCCTCCGGTTCAGCGCAAGCGCGGGGAGACCGGTCGCCCGGTCCTCGACCACGTCACGGGTGGCATCTTCCTCGCTGGACGAATCCGAACACTCTCCGGTCAATCCGATGCAACCGTTCCCGTCGGGCAATCAATCGCGCAGACAGTGCCTGCGTAATCCGCCCGGTTTGCTCTCCACCCCTCCCCCCGGAACTCACCGCCTTATCCTTCACGAACCGGAATCTCGACCCCCTGCTCTTCTAAAACCTTCCTCAGCCGCACCGCCAGCACGCCGTTTCGGAGGGTGGCCGCCGCACCCTCGTCCGTGACCTCCGCGGGAAGGTTCACAACCCGGGTCATCTCGCCGGACAGCCTCTCCCTGACGGCGTAGCCTTCCCGTTCTTCCTCCATGCGCCGGACGGTGATCCGCAGCGTCCCCGGGCCGGCGAGCCGTACCGCGACATCGCCGCTCTCCACCCCCGGGAGGTCGGCGACGACCGCGACCTCATCCTCGAGATCCCGGATATCGACCGGAATCCCGGCACCGCGGACCACGGAGACCATCCGCTGCCCGGACGCCGCGATCATCTCGTGGAGCCGCCGGTGCATCTCGCACATCCCCGGGCCGAATGCCCTCTGAAACGGGCACGATGATACATGCTCTTCCATCCCCTCAACTCCTGGTGCCATGCGGTCTACATGCCCCCGCACATATAAGTTCTTGGGGTCTCCCATGAGAGCGCCGGACAACCGCTCCCTCTTCATTCCCGCTCTCCGGGTGCCGGACCGGGAGGGGCGCCTCTCAGCCGGAAACGTGGCGATAGGAGGCGTATTTATGGATGGCATCTCCCGCCGGCCGCCGAAGGGCCGGAGTGAGTGCATCCGGACCCGGGTTCCCTCGCAGGCATCCGGCGGGAAGCCCATCGAGGAAGGGCCTCACATCCAGATTGGCATGTATTCACGAGCGCCTCATAAACAACCTTTTTCCCGATCACTCCCAACACTTCACCATTCTGCCCGGTTCGGCACAGAGAGTGCGGGCGGGGAGTTGCGAGAGCGTATGGAGGAGTTCACCGTCGAGGAAGTCATCGGCTTCCAGATCGAGATCATCCGGGCAAGCGGCATCGAGGAAGACCAGGGTCTCGAAGGGCGGCTGCTCAATCCCGGAAACCTCGACTTCGTCATCGCCGTCGGCAATCGCATTCCCGATCCGTTCGAGAGGGCCGCGTTTATGCTCCATGGTATTGCAACAGGGCATCCGTTCGTTCAGGGAAATAAGCGGATCGCGTTTCTACTCGCAGCTCTCATCCTGAAGAGGACCCCGGAACGGTACATCATCGCAAGCTCCGATGCGGAGAACAATGCCTTTGTACGGGACGTAGCCGGGGGCAAAAAGACCCGAAAAGACGTTCTCAACTGGCTGCACGCGGTCGTAAAAAGAGGTCGATGAATTATTCCGCAAGGAGGTCGAGCGTCTTCCTGTGCCGCTCGATGAGCATCCTGAAGTCTTCCTGCACTGAGGGGCGGGGCTCTTCAGGGCGCGGTATACTGGGCGGGCCGGCGGAGCACGGGGCGGTCGAATCCCGCGGGAGGCTGTACGAAGACCCGGGCTCCGCAACGTTTTCCCCCCTCCCGGTTCTCTGATCTCCTGGGTCCATCTTCCACTCCTTCCGTATCGATCGCTTTCCAGCGTTGTGAATTTTGCGCTCCACCGGTATTAATGTTAGGTCCGGCATGTTCAAGCCGGTAGTTCACATCAGTTCTGCAGGATCACATACATATCGGCAAATTGTAAATATGATTTCCAATTTGTCCGGTCCAGTACAGGGAACGTCCGGGGGGAGGCGAGAAGAGGGGATGAGCACCCGGTTCCGGATCGGCGGAGGGCACGCCCGGCATCGTGGTCAAGGAAACCCTGATCGTGATTAGTACTAATCTGGATTAGTACCGAGAACTTCGTGCAATCCATATACAACCTCATACCCTGCCCGAACCACCGCAGGAATTGCTGCTCCTCCAGAATGTTGACTGGATTCGGCTCATAAAGATCAGGACTCGGCGGCCTGAGAATCACCCAGCCGTATCGCCCGGCTCATATCCCCCTCTCGCGAGGGCATCAGCTGCCGGGTGTGGTTGATGACGGCATTTTCTATCTCTTCCCAGACTTTCGATGCCACCTGCCTCCTGCTGAGGTTCCTGAAGCCTTCAGCGATGTCTTTGAAGCCTTCTTCCGGGGTTAGACCCGCAGCCCGGCAGAATCCTGCCAGGATCAGGAGGCCGGGATGGGAGGGATACTCTTCAAGCTGCCGCCGGCAGGCACCGAGGAGCTGGGTGAGATCATCCATACCCTGCACCCGGTCAAGCTCTGCCAGCCAGAGGCGGTGATCGTCGCTACGTGCGATCTGCTTGACGGTCTCGGTGAACGTTGACGCCTCAAGATATGTGAGGAGTGCCTCACGGAACGCCGCCGGCCCCTGCTCCACGCCATCCCGTGCGGCCTGGAGCATGTGGAGGATCGCACGCCTTCGCCGTTTCTCGATCGTCTCGTAGAAGTAGTCGATAAGAATGCATCCCGCGTCATACGCGGCTTCCGGGGAGGTACCTTTCAGGACTCTGCCACGGAAGAGAGCGTTCATCTCGCTCTCGGTCATCCTCTCGCTGAGATACTTCTTGAGACGAGCATAGATTGCGCTGGGCTCCGTACGTTTGAGGTCGATGCGGAACCGCTTCCCGGTATAGTCGTAGGCATAATCTGTAATCGCCCCGGTAAGGTAGCAGCGGTGGAGCGCCATCTCGAACGTTCGCTTGAGATCGTCATCGGACACTCCGTCTGGCTTATCAGTTGTAGTAGCGAACTTCGTCGGGAAGTCCCAGATAGAATATTCGAAATCTTTCGGCCCGTTTGGGTCCTGCATCCTGGGGAGGAGAATATTATGGATGGTATAGTAGAGCGCTCGCCGTTCGTGCCAGGTGCCGGGGAACGTCTGCTGGAGGAACCAGAGGTTTCGCACGGCGTCTTCATGCTCGCTGAGGTTGCGATCAGACCGGGAGGCGAGCGCATCGTGCGGTGTCACTCCGGGGTCCAGGAGTTGATCTGCAGCCTGCGGCTCTTCGTCCACGAAGACCGCCACACACCGGGCCGGTTTGCCGTCGCGGCCTGCACGCCCGGCCTGCTGGTAGAAGTCCTCGAGCGACCTCGGCAGCATTGTATGGATGGTGAACCGGATGTTCGGTTTGTCGATCCCCATTCCGAAGCTGTGGGTGCAGGCCAGAATGGGGATCCGGTCGTTCTTGAAGTCGACCTGTAACGCTGCTTTCTCCTCTTCCCACCTGGCGGCATCGACGCCAGCGGGCGCTCTCCCGGAGTATGTCGGGATATCACGGCCGAGCCTGCTTTTGAGTTCACCTGCAATCTGGGTCACCCCCACGTCTCCTCCGACAAAATTGGAGAAGATGAGACCACCGGGAGTCTCTTCCACAGCAGAGGGTAGGTCACTGAGAAGATGCTCTAGGATCTTTGCAAGGTCTTTCATCCGGTCGGCCCGCGACGTCCGATAGATCTCAAAGGTGAGCTCCGCACGATCAAACGTCGAGGGTTCGATGACCGCATCCGGCTCGTAGATCATGAGAATATGCCGGATATCAATGAGGACATTCTGTGATGCGGTGCCGGTCAGGGCCATGAGGACGGGCTTTCGGGCCGCATGCTCGCCCATCCTCCGCCAGACGTTCATATAGGCGAGCCGGAAGTCGTGCCCCCACTCGCTGACACAGTGCGCCTCGTCGACGACGCAGTAGGTGATGTTGTCCATCTGCCGGTTGACCAGGTTGATGAACTCCGGGATCTGGAGCCGCTCCGGGGAGTTGAAAACAAAGAGGAACTCACCCCGCTCCATCTTCCGGTACCCACGCTGGCGGAGTTCGGCGTCTTTCGTGTCGGCATCACCCGCACCGCTCATGAAGGTGTGGCAGCGGTGGATCCCCATCGCCTCCAGGCTGTTTTTCTGGTCGATCATCAACGACCGGAGCGGGTCGACGATGAAGGTGAACCCCGGCTGGAGGAGGGAGGAGAACTGGTAACAGAGCGATTTTCCGGCGGCAGTGGGGAGGAGGCCGATGACCGGGCGGAGCGAAAGGGCCCGAACGATGATCTCCCGCTGTTTCGGCCTGAACGCCACTTTACGAAAGACGTTCTGGAGCAGGTAGTCGAGGCTCGCGTCCACCGCATCGGCACTGAGCCGGGCGAACTCAACCGCACCAGGAGAGGCCGGGATGAACGGCTCGACGTACTCCGACCAGGCCGGGCACGGTGCCACGACGATGCTCTTTTTGGCGGCAAGTGCGTCCCATGCTGCTGCTGAGGGATACCCGTAGTAAATCAGATCGGCATCCGGGTCTGCGCCGGGGGCGAGGGTCAGCGTCACCGGGTCGTCAGGCGTATGGAGCGTGGTGATCGCGTCCACCATCTCCTGGACCGCGGCCACGACTGGCGCAAGGGGGAGATCCTGCGGGTTAGCGATTCGGAGAGACTGTTTACCCCCGGCGTGGAGGGATTGTGCTACCGCAACGGCGATCTGCGCCTCGGCGACCGGGAGCGTGATGAGGTTGCAGAGCACCGCCCTTGTCCAGGGGTCCATGCGGCGCAGGGTCTCGGCCGCGGAGAGCATCTCCTGGGGTACGGCTCTGGAGAGTTCTTCGGCTATCGGCTCGAGTTTCGCCTGCCACCCCGCTCTCTTTCCGAGGGGGAACCGGTAGACCTTCCATCCAGCAGCCCTGAGATCCAGGTCCCGCTTCCGGTCTTTCGATAGTTGCTCAAACGTGTGACTGCTGTCATCGATCTCAATGACCAGCCTGAGCCAGCCGCCCCGGTGGTCCGGCACTTCCAGCGCAAAGTCGACCCGCTCATCGTGGTGATTCGAGATCCCCATCGAGTCCATGGGGCGTTGCGGCAGGAAGAGCAGGCCGAGGTGAGGATCAGGGAGCCCATCGAGGAGCATGCTGAAGAACGCCTCTTCCGGCGGGGTGCAGAGCGACGTGTAGCGCTCAAGAAGGGTGTCGACCTCGCCCTCGTCGAGTAGCAGCTCGGGGATGCAGCAGGCCTGCAGCAGATCGGCGAGATCGCTCCTGCGCGGTATGCACCGGAACACAAACGCTCCGGTATCCGTCTCTTCGGCAACATCGAGGAGTCCGGCGGCTTGTGCTTCGTTGAGAACGTAGCGCTCGACCCGGAGGCTGCAGGGAGCAGGGATCCCGCGCTGGGCAATCTTTCCAAGGACCGGCCCGATCACCCCATGCTTCTCCGCGCCGGTATGCACCGGCTTTGAAAGGGTAAACCCGCTCTGGTAATGTGCGTACCGCCGTACGTCCGACGAGGCAAATGCCGGCGGCTCGGCGAGCAGTCGGGCGACACCATCGGCCATGTACGCCGCGGCGGAATACGATCTGAACCACGGGCATCCGTTTTGCTGCATTGTGGTCTCTCTCAGGAGTCGGTTTACCTGTATGAGGCCTTTCTGGGGCAAGATAATAAGGCCTCTGGTTTTGCGGTGAGATGGCCACGGCAGGCAGGAATGACCGGGCTTACATCTTCGCCATCCCGCCGGATGCCGGCCTTGACCCCAGCAGGGTCAAAAACAGCACTCCTCCGTCGGCCGGGTGACGGAGCGGCTGCAGGAACCCGGGAAGCGCTGGTATTGAACGTCAAATCCACTGCAGCAACCTGCTGCGGCGCAGGCCAACTCGCCCGGACAGCGGCCACCGACCCCGGGTAAAACCTGGAATTCCCTCTCGCGAGCGCGAGGGAGAGAGGAAGCCATCCCCTCCCGCCGCTCATATCGTCTTCTCCAGCACCACTCCCGAGTCCGGGCGGATCACCGGACAACGAGCGTCGAGACCGGCGCATGCTCCACCACAAAGGAGCTGACGCTCCCGAGGAGGAGCCGGGATATCTTTCCATGGCCGCGGGAACCGATCACGACGACATCGGCACCCACATCCGTTGCGGCCTGGACAACCTCGTGCCGCGGGTCACCCCGGCGCCAGTGCAGCCGGATCTGCACCCCGTGCTCATCCGTCAGGTCCCGGATCTTTTTCTCGATGAACTCACGTTCCTGCTTCTCGATCCGTCGCTCCAGCCCGGGCTCGGGGTCAAGCCCTCTGGTAGCGGCATGCGGGGGGATCGCCACCGGGATCCGGATCGTCTCGCCCGTACCGTGGACATAGACCGCATGAAACTCGCTACCGGGAGCGAACCATTCAACCGCTCGCGCTATTGCCAGCCCGGCTGTGCTGGATCCGTCAAACGCAATAAGGATTCTTGGTGTCATTGCAATCAATCCCCCCGTTGGAAACAATCGCATAAAGAGGTGACCCACAACCATATCCCCCGGACGGGGTAGAACAGACGACGCGCCCCCCGTAGCCCGGATGACCGCTCCCTTCTTTACCCCCCGCGCCCACTCTCCACTATGCCCAACGACCCCGAGATCATCAGGGCGGCCATCCGAAAGGCGCATGAACTCGGCGCAGACGTAGCGGGCACCGTTCCGGCCAAAAGGCTCATCGGCTGCCCCTCGGCCGTCGCGGACGGCCAGAAGGGCTCGCAGACCGACCGGGGGGCCTACATCGTCCTCGGCCTTTCCCACGGCCCCGAGCACCCCGAACTCGACCTCTGGGAGCCGGACCGGGGAACGCCCGGCGACCGGGTCCTCGCGAGAATCGGAAAAGACCTCGCCCGCTGGCTGCAGGAAGAGTATGGGGTCCGGGCCCGGCTCATCCCCTACCAGCTCCACGACGGCGGGATCTACCTCAAAGACGCGGCCTCTCTCGCGGGGATCGGGAGGATGGGAAGAAACAACCTCGTCCTCGTCCCGGGTTACGGGCCGCGGATCCGGTTCCGGGCGGTCTGGGCGGACCTCGACTGCCCCGAAGAACCATCACCGGTGCGAGAAGACCCCTGCGCCGGCTGCGAGCAGTACTGCGCCCGCGCCTGCCCGATGGACGCCTTCGCCACCGGGAGATTCAGCCGGGCGCGGTGCCTGGCCCGGATGGACGCCGACAAGAACTCCGGGAGGGAACGGATCGACCACTGCCGGGCCTGCGAACTCGCCTGCCCCGGCGGCGGATAGGAACGCACCCCTACCCCGCCTCGTGCCGGCGCAGAAACTCCCGGATCTTCCGCGACTCAATCCAGCCCCGGTCAAGCTGGCCGACGATATCGTCGATCCGCCGGACCTGCTCGCGGATCCTCTCCGCGGCTCCCTCGTCGTCCATCAGATCGGCCCGGGCAAGCAGAACCTGGAGCGGCTGGCGGACGTGATCCGCCAGGATCGCGAATTGCTCGATGTTCTGCTCGATCCGGTCGTAGGCCTCCTGCCGGATCCCCTCGACCTGCTCCCGTTCGGTGACGTCGGCGGAGATGACCGCGAGCCGCCGGACCTGCCCGTTTACGCCCCGGACCGGGAAGAGGATATGATCAAAGACCCTCCCCTCGTGCTCGTCGGTCATCCGGATGGGCTTCCCCGACGAGAAGGCCTCATCGGCCCACTTCTTCCGGGTCGCGGCCAGATCGGGCGGGAAGAGGTCGTAGACGCACGTCCCCCGGAGATCTTCTATACTCTTCCCCGACCGTGCGGCCATCGCCTCGTTCAGGGCAAGGATCGTGCCCTCCCGGTCGATGAGCACCGTGGCATCGGGCGCCGCGTCCAGGAGCGCCCGGAACTGCTCTTCACTCTCCTGCAGGGCCATCTCGGCCCGTTTCCGCTCGGTGATATCGATCGCGACCTCGAGCCGCACGTCCCGCCCGTCGGGCCACCGTATGATCCGGTCGACGATATCCAGGTGGACATCGAGGACCGGGTTATAATACTCCCACCGGTATGGTTTCGGCTTCTGGCGAAGAATCACCTCGTTGGTGCAGAACGGGCACGGCGTGTCGCGCCCCTGGAACTCGCGGTAGCATATCCCGCCGATGACGTCCTTCCCGAGCGCTTTTGTAAAGAAGGGGTTTGTATACAGGATTTCGTCCGTCGCGGGGTCCGTGACGTAGACGATCTGCTCGAGGCCGTCGAAGATGGAGAGGAGCTGGTCGCGCTCGAACTGCAGCATCTCCTCCATCTGCGCCTCTCCGGGGACCGGGCGGATGGTGGCCACGTGGGTGCCGGGCGCCGTCCGTGCCACGGCGCTGCACTCCACCCGGACCGTGGCGCCGTCGTTCCGCGCAAGCTCGCATTCGCCCTCCAGTATGCCGCTTTCCAGGAACTCCCGCCAGAACTCGTGATCCTCGCCTGCGCATATATCAAAGACCGACCGCTGCAGCAACGCTTCCCGGGTATACCCGAGCAGAGTGGAGGCCGCGGGATTGGCCTCCCGGATCCTCCCGGCATCGTCTGCGACGAGAACGGCATCCTTCACGAGGTCGACGACCGGGCGGAGGTAGCCGCACTCCGTATCCCGGCGCCCTGCCGGGTCATGCGGCGGGCACATGCGGGCCCGGCCGCATGCAGGCACCCTGCCGTGCGAGGCCCGAAGAAGCGTGAACCGGAACGCCGCACCCTGATCGGGACGGCCGGGCACCCGGTCCTCGACCCGGACGCTGCCGCCGTAGCGCTCCACCAGCGTCCGGACGATGTAGAGCCCGAGGCCTTCGCCCCTGCCGTGCCCGAGCCCCCGCTCGAACCGCCGGAAGAGCAGCCTCTTCACCCCGTCCGGGATCCCCGGGCCGGTGTCCTCAACCGAGACCAGCACCTCGCCGTCCTCTTCCTCGACCGTGACGGCGATCTCGACATCCGGTCCCCCGAACTTGACGGCGTTGCCGATCAGGTTCGTCACGACCATCGAGAGGAGGCCGTCCGCGCAGACCTCGATTGGCCGGCCGTCGTAGCGGATTGAGGCCGCCGGAAACCTCCCGATCTCTTCCCGTATGACGGCGTCGAGGTCCACCGACGAGAGATCTGCCGACTCCTGGTGGATCCGGCGGATGGCTGCGACGTTCTTGAGGAACTCGGTGCTCCGCCAGATGCTGTCGTAGAGTTTCTGTGCGTAGGTCTTCGGATCGCCCTCGAGCAGGCCGAGCAGGAGATCGGCATACATCGTGGAGACGTTGTTTGCGTTCCGGACGTCGTGTGTCAGGATATCCAGGTAGAGGTTCGCCTCCCGGTGCGCCTCATCCAGTTCCCGGTTAACCCGGGTGAGCTCCTCTGTCTGCTCCCGGAGAACTGTCTCCGCCCGTTTGCGCTCGGTGATATCCCGGAAGACGACCATGATAGAGGGGCGGCCCCGGTAGAGTATGGGGATCGCCGTGATGTCGACCTGGATCGTCCGGCCGTCAAACGTCTTGAGTTCCTGTTCGGTTAGCGGGGTAGCCGTGCCTTCCTGCTGCATACGCCGGATCTGCCCGGCGACGAGCTCGCGGAATTCAGGGGAGACGAAGAGGTCCACCGGTTTACCCACGAAGTCTTCCGGACCCCTCCCGCCGGCGATCCGGACGCAGGCGGAATTCACGTACACGATGATGCCGTCCTGGTGTACGACGACGGCGTCCGGCATGAGTTCGACGAGGGAACGGTATCGCTCCTCGCTCTCCCGGAGGGCTTCCTCCGCCCGTTTGCGCTCGGTGATGTTCTCGATCATGCCGATGAGGAACTGCGGGGCGTCCTCCGCGTTCCGGACGAGGGACCCTGTCAGCATCCCCCAGAGGATCCGGCCGTCCTTCCTCACGTAGCGTTTCTCCAGCCGGTACTGCTCGATCTCCCCGGCGACGAGCGATGCCGCGAGCGCCATGTCTTCCGGTAGGTCGTCGGGGTAGGTGATATCGGCAAAGTGCATGTCCGCGATCTCGTCGCGCTCATACCCGAGCATCTCCTGGAACGCCGGATTGCTGTCGATGAAGCATCCGTCCAGCCCCACGAGAGCGATCCCGATCCCGGCCCGCTCGTAGATGCCGCGGAACCACCCCTCGCTCTCGCGGAGCGCCCTCTCGCTTGCCTTGCGTTCGCGGATATCGATCCCGATCCCTACCCGGGTATCGTCAGAGAGGCGGATGTTTGCCCAGGAACTCTCGACCAGCGAGCCGTCCTTTGCCCTCAGCACAAAGTCCCGCCACCCGGGCTCGAGCGACTGCATGAACCGGCCGACCATCTCCCGGTACCCGGGGTCGGGATAGCATAGCGCCATGAAGTCGCCGCCGCGTGCGTCTTCTTCCGTCCAGCCCAGCGTCTCGCGCAGGGCGCGGTTGAACCGGAACGTCTTCAGGTTCGGGTCGTAGATCGTGATCATCACCGGGATCGCATCGATGATCGCCTGCAGCAGTTCGTGCTCGTGCGCCATCTTCCGCTCCGCCCGTTTCCGGTCGGTGATGTCGCGGGAGACCGTCAGGACACGTTCGATCCTGCCCGAGGGGCCGGGGATCGGGACCGAGATGTACTCGCTGTACGCGATATCCCGGATCACGGCATGGCGGACCTCCCCCCGGACCTGCTTTCCGGTGGCAAAGACCTCCCTGACCTTCTCGAAGTAGGGGCCGGCCCCCTCCAGTGTAAACCCGAGCTCCTCCCAGGTCTTACCCACCATCTCGTGCGGCTCCCGGCCGAGTTTACGGGCGAACTCCCTGTCCACGTAGACGTACCGGAGGTCACGGTCCAGGATGTTCACCGTCTCCGGCAGGTGCGAAAGGATGGTTTCCAGCACCTCCTGCTCGCCGTACGGCCGGCGGTCCCGCAGGCGGACGAGGTGCGTACCGTCCTCTCCGACCCTGCTGGAGTAGCAGATCCGGCGTTCTTTGCCGTCGGCGGTCCGGAGGGTGCAGGCAAGGTCAGGGAGGTCGGCACGGTCGCGGAGGGATGCCGCGATCGCCTGTCTGCACTCCTCGTCGATGATCCGGGGCAGAAGAAAACGGTTTAAGAACTCCCCGGCGCCGCTGCCGATACCTGCGTCCCGGTCGATCCCGAGGCAGCGCTGCAGTGCTCTGTTGATCCAGACGATACGGTTGTCCGGACCGATCAGGAGCACGCCCTCATCGAGCAGGTCGAGGAACTGCAGGGGCGGAGAGGGTTCGGCAGGTGCGCCAGGGAACGGTGTCATCGGCAGGGCTCCACATACGAAATGAGCGCATATTTATATAAAATTGTGGAAACCCCCGGACTCCGAAGGGGATGCCCCCGCTATCGCCTTCAACCGGCTGTCGTGGATAACCGGCACACATAAATAGCCATTCTCTTCACCGTGGGACATACCACTCTCCCCGGCAGGGAGAGATGACGGGGGGACGTGGTCCGGGTGGCGCCGGCCGCAGCAGGGATAATATGAACGTGCTCGTGAGGACCCCGGACGGGGTTGAAGAGGTCAGGGAAGTCGAGGACGATTGGGTCATCCCCGGCGACGTCCTGGACGACGGCTCGGTCATCCTCGAACTCTGGGACGAACTCTCAGACGACGACTACCTGGCGATAGGGCTGTACGAGTGAGCGGTGAGGCCATGGTGCGGCTCGTTCACGGTACATCTCATTCGGATTAGAGGAGACACCGCTCCCGCCGTCAAAATCCTCTCTCCTCCATCCCCTGGACCGCTCGCCCGATCTCCGCAAAGACCCGCTCCTCGTCAACATCGACTTCCACCCAGCGGTCGGCGTCGACGAAGTAGAGATAGGGTGTGACCGGGCTCCTGAGGATCCGGGCAGCGACACGGCGGTAGACCGTCATCTGGACCGCGTAGTCGGCGTCATCGGGCGTCCCGGTCTTGTAGTCGATGAGCACCCAGGCACCGTCCGGCCGCTGCACCAGCCGGTCGATGGCTCCTCTGAACGCAAACCCGTTCACCCGCGCCGAGAACGGCACCTCGCGGTGGTCCCGGACGACGTCCTGCATCAGGGGGGACGCAAGGAACCGCTCGTAGAGTTCCCGGTATTCCGGAGCCCTGCCGGGGTCCATGCCGTACTCCCGCAGCACCGCGGCGGGATCCCGGCCGCGGAAGACCTCGTGGACGACGAGACCGCGGGTCACCGGGTCCTCCCTGGCGGCGGACCCCGGCGGACCGCGGAGGTACGCCTCGACCTCGCTCGCCGAGTAGACACGCTCCTCCGCCCCGTCCGGGGGGATGCTCGCCGGGACAGGCGCCGCGGGGACGTCGTCGGGCAGCGGGAGGTAGATCGGAGCGGTCTCTTCCGCGTCGACCGGGATCGCCGCCGGGTCGAGGGTGAGCGGGATGCGGAGCGCCCCGAGGACAGCTTCGCCGCGAGCATAGACCTCATCATTGAGCCCGAGGCAGTGTGCGAGCCAGGCCATCCGGGTCTTCCCCGCCGCGAGGCTTTCCGGGACTTCGGCCGGCATCTCCCCGCAGAGGATGAGGTGGTCCTTCGCCCGGGTGACCGCGACGTAGAAGAGGCGTTTACGCTCCGCCTCCTCCTTCTGCCGGTGCTCGGCCTTGAGGAGCCGGAGGACGGGCGTCTCTTCGCGCTCGTGGTCGTTTGCCGGGTTCGGTATCGAGACCCCGAGCAGCAGCCCCTCCTCCACCATGATGCTGCCCCTGCCGGGCGGCGGCGTCTCAGCAAGGTCGGGGACGACGACGACCGGGAACTCAAGCCCCTTTGCGGCGTGCACCGTCATGATAAAGACCGCGTCGGTCGACGCAAGGTCGAGGGGGGCGTCCCCCTCGCGCTGTCCGTCGTCGATGGAGCGGCCGAGTTCCGCGGTAAACTCTCCGAGCGAAGGGTACCCGGCCTCCCTCGCGACGGCGATCAGTTTCTCGACATTCGCCGCGGCCTGTTCGCCGCCGGCCATCCCGCCGAAGACGGCGAAGATCCCCGAGGTGTCGACTATCCGGCGGAGGAGGCGGGCGGGCGGGAGCCTGCGGGAGAGCGAGAGCCAGCCCCGGAGGGTCGCCGCCGCAGGCTCCGCCGCCACCTGCAGCCGCTCCCAGAGGGAACTCCCCGGCGCCCGGGCGACGTGGAAGAGCCGGGCGTCGGAGAGCCCGAAGTAGGGCGACCGCAGCACGCCGTAGAGCGCCGCGTCGTCCAGGTGGTTTACGAGGAACCGGAGGATGTTGTAGAGGTCGTAGACCTCCTGGCGCTCGTAGAACCCGAG
>Ga0265294_10004134_pt1 | contig 18247 bp, 25 predicted proteins | sample MunlanPumphouse3_FD_192504 | JGI IMG/M metagenome (GOLD analysis project Ga0265294, IMG submission 192504) | Groundwater microbial communities from a municipal landfill in Southern Ontario, Canada - Pumphouse #3 | ecosystem: Environmental > Aquatic > Deep subsurface > Groundwater | place...
AGTCTAAATATTCTTTGCCTTCCTCGTTAATTTCTTTAAATATCTTTTTAATTACTCTATTTAATGTCTTAGTAATATCATAAAAATCATTAATGTATCCCATTTCAGCATCTAAACTAATATATTCGTTAACATGTCTAGTTGTAAAATGAGGTTCGGCCCTAAATACGGACCCAACTTCAAAGACTCTTTCAAAAACACCAACCATTATTTGTTTGTAAAACTGAGGACTTTGAGCCAAAACAGCCTCTTTTTCAAAATAATCAACCTTAAAAAAGTTAGCTCCTCCTTCACTAGCAGATCCTAATATTTTAGGAGTTTTTATTTCAATAAAATCTTCCCCTCTCATTGCATTTGCATAGCTCTTTAAGAGAATATCGTAAAGTCTAAATATTGCTTGAACTTTAGGATGTCTTAAAGAAATGGTCCTATGGTCAAGTAAAGTATTAAGATTAAGGTTAAGATCTTCTTTTTCTAAATCAAAAGGAAGATCTTCAATATTTTTAGCAATAATTTCTACTCTTTCTCCCTTAATTTCGTAACCACCCTTAGCTCTTTCATCTTTTTTAATTGTTCCCTCTACAGCAATGGAGTCGCCACTATTAACTTCAATATCCTTACTTACAACAACCTGAACAACCCCCGTATAATCTCTAACCACAAGAAAAACAATATTACCTAATTTCCTTATATTAAAAATTCTCCCTTTTATTAGAGCTTTCTCATTCTCATGATGACATATTTCTTTAATAAGCAATCTTTCCATATTATTTATTATTTTCTAATTCTTTAATTCTATTTTTTAATTCTATCATTTTATTTTCTCTATCAACAAAAATACTACTAAACTGCTCCAATTCTTCTATTTTTTCTTCGAATTGTTGTGTTTTCCTTTCTAAATCTCTTTTGGTTTCTCTAATCATTCTCTCGAGACCATCTTTAGAACACTCTAGCTCTCTAATTTTTTCTTTGTATTTATCTTCCGCTGTTGCTTCTTTTTCAACACTATTAACATTTTTCTCTTCAAGTTTTTTTCTTATTTCTTCAGCTTCTTTCTCAAAAACTCTTGTTTTTTCCTTAAGTTTATTCGAATTCATAATAATTAATGAAGACAATAAACAAACTATAAGAAATAAAACCAACTTAGATGCCTCTACATCTAAAAAAATAAGAAAAAATGACAAAAAGGTTAAAATTATGGCAACAACATTGTTATTCATAAAAAATTATCAAACACAAGTCATTATATGAGGATGCGATGCAATAGTCAAACCTCTAATATCTTCTTAATTCTCGAAACAACCTCCTTGGGATCGTAATTTGATTTTATTAAATAATCCCTAATTCCCAAGTCAAAACATTTCTTTTTAGTCTCATTGTCGTCAAAGTTTGAGATAACCAGAACAGGGATATTTTTAATATTATCAAAATTCTTTGATTTTACCAAATAATTTATCCCACTTTCTTTAGGCAAAAGAATATCTAAAATAACCAAATCTGGATTATTTTTGTTGGCTAAATCTATTGCTTCATCAACATACATTGCGCTCATGGTCTTGTATCCCTCCTTTTCAAGTTTGAATTGATACATTTCTGAAAGTATTTTTTCATCTTCTATAATTAATATCTTTTTCATATTTTTGTATTTTAATTTATTTTAAATCAAAGTCACGACCTTTTAAAAAACTACTCTTAATCGGTATATCTATAAAAAAAGTACTTCCCCTATCTTTTCCTTCGGAAGAAACAGAAATCTTTCCCTTATGCATTTCTATAAAATTCTTAGCAACATAAAGACCCAAACCAGTTCCCTGAGTATTTACTTCAGTTCCTCTTTTACCTCTAGAAAAACTATTAAAAAGATTCTTTATTTCTTCCTTCTCAAGTCCTATGCCAGTATCTTTAATTTCAATCCTAATGAATGAATCTAATTTGTAAGCTTTTACTATAACTTCACCTTTTGAGGTATACAAAACAGCATTATTCAAAATATTTAGAACAGCGTGTTTGATTTTTTCAAAATCACCATTAACTAAAGGAAGCCTTCCCTTATTTTTAATATATTTTAAATTAAGATTTTTTTCTTTTGCTTTAATTGAAACATCGTCTATACATTCATCAAGTAAATTATTAATAGAAAACTTTTCAAACTCTAAACTTATTTTTCCCCTTTCGATTCTTGTTACACTTAATAAACTGTTAACCATTTTAATCATACTAATACTAGATTCGTGAACATGATTTATAGGTTCAAATGTTTTCTTTGACAATGGACCATAATCTCCATCCTTAAGCATTCCAGCGTAGCCCCTAATAGCTGTTAAGGGAGTTCTTAGCTGATGAGAAACTATTGATATAAACTCTGATTTCAATTTACTTAATTTTTCAGCCTCTTCTTTCCTTTTAGAGTCCTCGTGATTGTGTTTTAAAAGCAAAAGACAAGATATTAATAATAAAATAAATATGATAATTTTACCAAATAGTCCTAACTGTATTTCTGGAAAAAATAAGAACGTAGAAAATAATACCAATATAAATCCTATTAAAACATCCGTAGCTACCCCTGAAATAAATATATTTTTCTCAGTTATTGCATAAGTAATAATTATCGAAAAAAGAGGAAAACAAAGATAAGCAAAGGGATAAATAGGAACTCCGTAGGCGGGTAACAATTCTATAGCTGAAAAAGAATAAATAAGGAAAGCTATAAAAACATAAAACGTTTTTTTTCTCAAATTATCATCTACTTTTTTATCTCTATAAACCCTATAAAGATTCCAAAGAGAGGCAATAACAAAAACTAAAAGATAAGCCAAGAAAAAATTATGCCCTCCTTGAGCATAAGTATGACAACCCCACTCATAGCGAAAAACTCCATCTATTAAATAATTTGTGCTTGCTAAAAAAGAAAACAAAAAAGCAAGAGCATAAGAAATTCCAATAATTATTTTATTCTCTTTTATTTTTGAAACTTGACAAACCTCTAAACAAAAGTGATAAAGCAAAGCAACCATTAAGGGTGTAAAAAAATACAACACCTTATCCCAAAAAATAATATTTATATCAACATCACAACTCTTCCACATTAAAAAAGTACAAATAGCCCAGATTGATTGACATATTGTTAAAAGAAAAAACAGCAGGTTTTCACTTTTTTTTGATTTAACCCAGCTATAAAAACCAACTATAGCTACTAAAAAGGCACTGGGTACTAGGAAGTAAACAGGAAAAGGTAATATCATCTTTATTTTTTATTATTCTCTCTTTTTCTTAATTCTGAATGAAGGGTTTTTCCTATATTAGACTTAGGAAGCTCTTTAAAAAATTCTACAACATGAGGAGCTTTATGAGAAACTAGCGACTCCTTACAATAATCAATTAATTCTTTTTCACTAGAATCAACCCCGTCTTTCAAGACTACGCAGGCTTTAATTGCTTGACCGTAAAAATCATCTTTAACTCCTATAACTGCAACATCTAAAATCTTTGAGTTCTTTTCTAATACTTGCTCTACTTCCCTCGGCCAGACCTTCTCACCTCTAACATTAATCATGTCGTCCATTCTTCCTTCTATGAAAAATACCCCTTCTTTATTCATTCTTCCTATGTCTCCAGTATAGAACCATCCATCCCTAAGAGCTTTTTTAGTTTTTTCATCCTTGTTCCAATAACCGACAAAAACAGATGGACCCTTTATAATAACTTGACCAGAGGTATTAGGAGGAAGATCTTTTCCTGTCTCTAGGTCTATAATCTTCGCATCTATGTCAGGCATAGGAATACCAACGGAATCCATCTCTTTTTCATAGCTTGGTTTTGCTGGATCCATAATCACACCTGGACAAGTTTCTGATAAGCCATATCCTTCAACAAAATAAGAGTTAGGAACTATGTTTTGCATATTTTTCCAAACATATGAGCTTATAGACGTACTTCCACTAGCACAGAAAGTAACATCTGTTAATTTAGGCTCGTTAGGATGTTCTTGGTAATATTTAACAAAGGCGGAATAAATAGCTGGAACACAGAATAATCCGTTAACTTTTTCTTTCTGTAAAAGTTTCAAAGTTTCAATAGTATTAAATTTTGGCTGTATTACTAGTTTCCCCCCTCTAATATTCACAAAATTAACGATTGGACCACAACCATATATATGAAATAAAGGAACAACTAATATTCCAGACTCCACTTTTAAGTCTTTAAACCAATTATCCATAGCAACCGTATTGGCCATAATATTGAAATGAGTTAGACAAACTCCCTTAGGCTCCCCCGTCGTTCCTCCAGTATAAACCATTAGAGATAAGTCTTTTTTAGGATCAATCTCTACCTTCTCAAAATCAGAAGAAACGTCTATAAAATCTTTAAAATTGGTTGACTGAGGACATTCAACAACAGGAACTTTTTTAAGTAATCTTGCTAAAAACTTTTTAATGGGTGGAAAATAATCAGATATATTTGTGCTAATTATTTTTTCAATCTGAGGAGTAGTTTTAGCTGCTTCGCTTACATTTTTATAAAAAATATCAGGTGTTAAAACCATTCTAGGCTTTAAATCATTAAAAAAATACTCCAATTCCTTGGCAGTATATAATGGGTTTAATGGAACAGGAATGGCGCCAGCCTTCATCGATCCAAATAAAGCAATTAACGATTGAGGGCAATTTATTGCCATAATAAGTATCTTATCTCCCTTTTGAATTCCGCTTAATTGTAAGGCATGAGCAAACTTATTAATTAATTCTTCGTATTCTCCATAACTTATATCAGTTCCAAAATAATTAAGTGCTATTTTTTCAGGAGATTCTTGGGCCACCCTATCAATAAGATAGAAAAGCGGCTCATCATAATATTCTAAGCTTTCAGGAACATAATCATTATACATTTTTATCCAAGGACGATTATCCGGTACCTTGTATTCTGCTTTTGACATATTTTTTATTTTTTATTAAATCTTTCTAATGAAATTAATTTATTAAAACAAGTAAAATCTGCTATTGAAAAACCCCATTTAGACGCCCATTTAACAGTCTCTTCCAAGTGATTCATATCAACAGACCCAATATAATCATTTTTATCTTCTTCTAGCGCCTGCATTATTCCCTCAGTCATACATGCAAAACCAACATTTTTAGGTAGCCCCAAGTTAAATTTTACATCAATTCTATCCCATTTAACTCTTCCTCCATCTATAGAGATAACGTCCGGCCTCCTCTCTTCAATATCTTCAACAACATCAGAAGGCTCAGCCACATCAACAACAATTGCGTTTTTCTTCAAATATTCTGGAACAATAAGTGCTTCTGGATGAGAAGTCGCTGTGACTATAATATCTGCTTCAATAATATCTGAAATTTTATCAGTTAAAACATAGTTATTCCCCTTTAAATAAGGCTTTAATCTCTCAAACCTTTCTAATTCTCTTTCGGATAAAATTAAATTGTAATCTTTTTCATTAAAATATTTAGTTACTGCCTCCCCGATAACACCTGCCGCACCAACAATAGCCATTTTAATATTATCCTTATTCATTCCTGCTAAGTCCATAGCTTTTTTTGCCCCCTCAATTGCAATAGCAGCAGTAAAGGTATTTCCTGTTGTTATATTCAATTTAACCTCTGGCTTTTCTCTTAGCCACATTCCTGCACCAGTTGCAGGAGCAGTTAAAGCTCCCAACATAACCAATTCGCAACCTAATTCGTTTTGAGCATATAAGATAGATTTTAAAATTATATTTCTTACTTTTTCTTTTGGCATCTCCATTATTTGCTTAGAAGTCAAAGCAATTCCGACCAAAAAACCCTCTTCTTTGTCTAAAATATTAAAATGAGAAATCAAAGAAAACTTTTTACTGTCTGGAATAATATTAAGAATAAATTCCATTAACCACAAAGGAAGGTATTTTCCAAAGGGAAATAATTTTCTATAGTCTTTCCTAGTAAGCAAGTGACCCAATATTGCGATTTTCATAAAAATAAAACCCCTTAAAGGGGCAAATTAAACTAAGTTTTTATTATTATTTGAGAAATCTAAAAAAAAGATACTAATCATGAAGACCGACATTAAAATTATCGATATTATTTCCATATATCAACATTATAACATTTTTGGTTTTTCTTGCAAGCCCTTGAACTCCTGGCTAAGATTGTAGACACTACCAGCACCCATAAAAACAATTACTTCTCCACCTTCAAGAGAGGTAAATAAATCATCATTTTTAACATACTCTAAACCATCAACCATGTCCGCTATCTTCCTAGAATCTATTTTACTTCTTAATTCTTCATCTTCCCTACCTAAAACATCATAGATATCGATTAAAAATAGCTTATCAACTAAATTATTATCGATAACTTCTTTAAAGGTCTTAATAAAACCATCTAGCAACAAAAAAGTTCTTTGATATTGGTGTGGCTGAAAAGCACAATATATTCTTTTTTGAGGATATTTCTCTCTAATGCTTTTCAGTGTCGCCAATATTTCGGTTGGATGATGGGCATAATCATCGATCAAAACAATATTATTAATAATATGTTCATCAAATCTCCTCCAAGTTCCCTTAAATTTAGATAAAGCCTCAAAAGAAACATCATCTTTTATATTTAAAACTCTGGCAACCTTAATACTTGCTAAAGCATTTAAAAGATTATGTTCTCCTGGAACACCCATTACTCCTCTTAAAAAATCTATTTCTTCCAAGGAAAAATCTATTACTTTCTTATCTGTTTCAATCTTTAAGTCCTTTTTTTTAATTAAAATTCCGTTATCCTTTATGAGGGAAGCAAAATTATTAAAAGCCTTGTAAATATTTTCTATATTCTTGTAATAATCAAGATGATCTTCTTCAATATTTAAAATAAGGGCTATATCAGGACTATAATTAAGAAAAGATGCTTCATGTTCACAAGCCTCAATAATTAAATATTTTGAATTTCCTTTTCTAAAATTAGAACCATTAAATTCTTTTAATCTTGTTCCAACTATAACGGTTGGATCAAGGCCTGCCTCAATTAAAATCAAAGAAATTAATGATGTAGTAGTACTTTTTCCGTGAGTTCCAGAAACGGCAATCGTAAAATAGTCTTTTGTTAATTCTCCTAGAGCCTGAGGATAACTTAAGACCTTAATTCCTTTTTCAACAGAATAAGCTAGCTCTGGATTATCATTTTTAACCGCAGGACTATAAACTACTAGATCGTAATCTTTAATGTTATCTTTTTTGTTTTCTCCTATTAAAACATTAGCTCCCTTTTCCTTCAATTTTAAAGTCATTTCTGATTCATAAGGATCAGAACCTGAAACTTCATCTCCTTTAGAAAGATAATATTGAGCAAGAGCTGAAACACCTATTCCCCCTATTCCTATAAAATGTATTTTCATAAATTTATTGACTTTAAAGTAACATAACCTCCTTTAATGCTTTCCATTATTTCTATAGATTCTGCCGTAAAAGAAATATTAATATCTTCTAATATTTCTGGCCTTTCCTCTAAATCAATTCTCTTGAATTGCCACTGTATTATTCTTCCTAAGGTAATATGAGGAATAAAATCATTACTTTCTCCATTTGTCTCAAAAAGATTTTTTTCCAACTCTTTATTAATTTTTGTCATTTCAGGAGATTTTTCTCCCTTGACCCATACCATTTTAGGATTTTCTTTTTTGGGAGCATAAGATATATTTTCCATCTTAACATTAAAAGAAGAACATTTTTTAACTGCTCTTTCCACTTCATTAAAAATATCTATCAATTCATCAAAATCAACATAACCTATAAAGAAAAGTGTTATGTGCAAATTATCCTTTCTTGTCCATTTAATGGGACAAAAATCATTAAATGATTTAGAAATTTTTTCTTGATATTTTTCAAGTTCTTTTTTTACTCTTTCAGGTAAATTGACTGCAACAAATATTTTCTTTTTCATATAAATAGAATAACAAATTATCCATATAGTGTAAAAGAAGGATATTATATCCTTCTTTCGGGTTCTCCTAGCTTTTCAATAACTAAGCTTTCCTTATCAGCAGGAAAACTCAGTATCATTTTATCCCTTACTCTTCTGATGTTGTTAGCTCCAACAAGAGACAGAAAATTTAAATCTTTCAACAATCTCCCATGAAAAGCTCTTGGGTAGACCCAAGATGTTTGTTTTGTCCCCCTCTTCATTTTGATTCCTCCACAAAAATCATAAACGAAATACTCTTTTTTGTCAAAATCTAACAGGAATAGTGACCTTGTCTTCATTTTCTGGTAAACCAGAAGGGTTGCTTTTTTCAAAAACAAAATATCCATTCTTAACCTCAGGCTTATTGAAATTAAGCATTATCTCAAAAGGAACAAACTCTTCCGTCATCCAATCTTCTTTCGCTTGAGCAATCACCATAGCAATCATATTGTCGTTTTCATCGTAAAGATAGACAGGGAAAGATGCTTCAAAATACCAAAAACCTTTTGCCTCCCCTTTTATTATAACCGGACTCTCTATTAACTCATTAGGCATGGGAGAATAAACCTTAATTAAAGATTCTTTTTCTTTTGGAATAAAAAAGAAAATCAACCCTAAAATTGCTAGCACAATAATGATTAACAATATAACAATATTTTTTTCCATCTTTTCTTTATTTAAGCTTCTCTTGTTATTACTATAACATAAATTAAGTTTTTTGCCATAGCTTGCAAATAATAAACCTATAACATAGAATTAAATAAATTATGAAAATAGATTTACACTGTCACACAAAATATTCTTATGATTCTAATTCGGACATAAGAGGTCTCATAATTCAAGCAAAGAAAAAAGGAATTGATGGGATTGCTATTACTGATCACGATAACACTAATGGATGGGACGAAGCTATCCAATTGGGCAAAAAGCATAATTTTTTAATTATTTTAGGAGAAGAAATTAAAAGCAACAAAGGTGACATTCTTGGCTTGTTTTTAAAAGAAAAAATTGACGGATACAAAAAAGACCCTAAATGGGTAATGGAAGAAATAAAAAAACAAGATGGCTTAGTTGTAATTCCCCACCCTTTTCATTATGGAGAAAAATTTAAAGATGATCTTACAAAATATTTTAATCTGATCGACGCCATTGAAGTTTTTAATGCAAGAAAACCTTTTTCTCCTCCTGATAAAATAGCTTTAGATTTTGCTAAGAAATATAATTTAGCAATGACCGCCGGTGGAGATAGTCACTACTATAAAGGAGTTGGCTATGGATATACTGAATCAGATTCTAATTCTTTAGAAGATTTTAAAAAATCTATTATAAATAAAAAAACAATTGGCAAGGGCAAAAAAGCTCCATTTCTTTATATTATTGCCCCTCTTTTAGCTAAGCTTATTAAAAAAATCTATCGCTTCTTTAAAAGAAGTTAAAACCTTATCCGATCTTGAAAAATCTTGTCTTACTGAATATTCATTTGGAATTGCAAAACAGTATACTCCCGCATCTTTCGCTGATTGTAATCCATATTGAGTATCTTCAAAAGCTAAACATTCGGATGACTTTAATCCTAATTTTTCAACCGCTAAAAGATAGGTATCTGGCCAAGGCTTACTTCTCTTAACGTCATCTCCCGCAACAATAATTGGAAAAAAATTTAAAAAATTATTTTTTTCCAATTTTGTAATAACTTCTTCTCTGTTTCCACCAGAACATAATGCAATTTTAAAATTATTACCAAAAAATTCAACAGCTTCTTTTGCATAAGGCATGATTGGCATTGTTTTTTCTTCAAACCATTTTTCTATTAAAATCTTCTTTTTACCTAGAAGAAACCCCTCTTCTACTTTTAAGTTAAAATCTTTAATTAATTCCTGATCTATTTGTTTTCCACTTTTTCCAGCATATTCAAAATACATCTCTTTAGTGAGTTCTATGCCGTAATCTCTTAATGGCTCTACCCAACCTTGCCATTGATAATATTCACTATCAAATAAAACACCATCTAAATCAAAAATAATCCCTTTTATATTGTTCATATTATTATATTATTTACTTACTAATATACTTCCAACCACAATCATCAATGATCCCGTTACAACCTTAATCCTATCATCAGGAACAGGCAATTCATGCAAAAAAACAATTCCCAAAAAAACCGCTATTAAGGTATTGGTATTATAAATTGGTACTAACTTTGCTGCTTCAGCTCCCGAAGAAAAAGCAAGAAAAGTAAATATCATTCCTAGTGCCCAAAAAACACCTTGTAACATTCCTAAAGAAATTACCGGAAAAGAAAAAATAAATCCACATCCCTTCAAAGCAAAAATAACATAGGCAATTATTAAAAAAATCAAAGCAATACCTAAAAATTTCATCAACAAGCTCAAATTATTATCTTTAAATATAAAAAAAGATAAAAAAACTAAAGATATTCCTGCCAACATTAACAAAGAGGCATTAGCAGAATCAATTTTTAAATATTTTTCTGAAGTTACTACTTTAGAAAAAATTGTATATGTTCCCCAAAGAAAAGAACTAATAAGACCATATATTAACCAATTAGACATATTGTAAATATTATATTTCTAATATATTAACATAATAAAAAAAAGGTGCAATAATATTTTATTATTCCACCAAAAACTTTCTAATTCCTTCGAGCCATACAAGACTTACTGGCTCAGAAGAAACGTCCTTCGCCCCATTTTCCCAGAAAAGCTCTTCTTTATTTCTGGGAACATCTACGCCAATAGTAATATCGGCTGGGAGATTCATATCTCCACAAGAGTCAGAAACAAAGATTATCTTTTCGTTAGGAAAAGCTCTTCTTATCTTGGAAATGTGATCTTTTTTTGTGCCAGTCTCACGACCAAGAGCCAGCATCCAAATATCTCTTTTCCATGCCCATTCATTAATAATAACCTCTTCTGTTGAAGATGATATTACCTGGTGAATGTTTTTTTCCTGAAGATTTTTAATAACCTCCTGCGTCTCGGGAAAATCTTTTGGATTTCCATAAACATAGGTTATTTTCTTTCTATGATACTCTCCCACACAGGAAAGTATTTTTTCTTTTTCTGCCTTGGGAAAAATTATTCTCAACTGGTGATCAAATGGAACACCGGTTGTGTTCAAATACTTTTCTCTCGCACCCTGAAAATCCATTCCAAAGTGCTTTTCAATACACATTGCAGCTAAATCAGCATGCATTGGCATTGTGTTGACCAGGGTTCCATCCCAGTCCCACATAATAATGGTCATTTTCATTACCAGCTTTATTATAATATAATTATATTATTTTGTCTATAGCAAAAAACCAATGACCTAAATCATTGGTTTCTGCAATAAAATAATATATTAAATCTTATTTTTCGAAACCGCTGAGACAAATCTCTGAATGGCAGTAAAGTTAGCTAAAACAGCAATCAAGGCAATAACATATATCGTATATAGATAATCTGGATAGATAATTCCTAATATTAATGCAATGAAAGTTAATATTAATCTTTCTCCTCTCGACAATAAGCCTCCTTTTAATTCTTGGTTAACTAAATCCTTTTCTTTGGCAGCAGCTTTAACATAAGTAGTAACTATTGAACCAAAAATTGCTAAATATACCCAAGTATAACCAGGAATTATAAAATATGGTAAAGGTAAAAACAAAATTCCCAAAAACATTACACCTTCAACATACCTGTCAAAAACTGTATCTAAATAAGCCCCTACTTTACTAGACATATTTTTTGCTCTAGCAACTGCTCCATCAACAAAATCTAATCCACCGGCAATTAAAAATGACATAATTGCCCAGGTAATATCTTCTTGGATCATAAAAAATAATCCAATTAATGCAAACACTCCTGAAAGATATGTATATTGATTGGGAGTTAAGGGTAGGCTTCCAAAAATCTTACCGACTATCTTTTCTAAATCTTTAAACCAGTGCCTTTTTGTGTCTAACATATTACAACTTTTGTATTAAGTTAGAACAATAACTCTTCATTGAATCTAGTTCTTTTAATCCTTTTTCTGTAATTTTATAAGCTTTCTTTCCTGCTAATTTTTCTTTGCTTACATATCCATCTTTTTTCAATCTGAACAAAACCGTCTTAATCATTATTTCGTTTGGAAGGAATCCAAACTTTTCAAAAATTAACCTTGAAATATTTTCTTCCTGAACTTCGTTCTCTTTACCTAAAGAAAGAATATATGTCCAAAGATTACCTTCTGAAACTGAATTAATAAATCTTTTATTTGGTTCCATATTTTTTATTTTATTATATTATCTTTCTCTTTTGTTAGCAATAAACTCTTCAATCATTTCTCTTGCTTTCTCATCTGTAAATTGTGTCATTGGGTGCTTCATAAAATAGGCTGAAGACGATAGTAATGTACCACCAATTCCTCTGTCTAAACCTATTTTTAACAATCTAATAGCATCTATAACACAACCTGCTGAATTAGGAGAGTCTTCAACAGACAACCTTAATTCTAGCTCAACTGGAACATTACCAAACTTTCTTCCTTCCATACGAATAAAACAAACTTTATTATCCTTTAAGAAAGGAACCCAGTCTGATGGACCAACATGTAAATTGTCATAAGTTAACCTCTTTGCTAATTGAGATTCTACAGCTTCTGTCTTTGATATCTTTTTAGTCTTTAATCTAGCTCTTTCTCCATACATATTTAAAAAGTCTGTATTTCCTCCAACATTTAATTGATATGATCTATCAATTGTAACTCCTCTTTCTGCAAACAAATGAGATAAAACTCTGTGGGTAATAGTTGCTCCAACTTGAGATTTAATATCATCTCCAATACATGGAATATTTTTATCTCTAAATTTCTTCTCCCAAGCTTCATCTGAACAAATAAAGACTGGCATTGAATTTATAAAAGCTACACCAGCTTTAAGACAAGCATCAGCATAAAATTCTGTTGCTTTTTGAGATCCTACTGGCATATAGTTTACCAAAACATCTACTTTGTTTTTCTTTAGCTCTTCAACAACATCAACTGGCTCTTCATCTGAAGGCAAAAATGTTTGCTCTTCTGGATAATTCTTCATATGTTCAGCTACTCCATCTAAGATTGGACCCATCTTAACAATAGCTCCTGTCTTAGGAAGATTTCCACAAAATATTTTTGTACAATTTGGTTTTTCAAAGATAGCTTCAGCGATATCTTTGCCAACCTTTCTTTTATCAATATCGAAAGCAGCAACAATTTTAATATCAGAGATTTTATAGTCCCCTATTATATTGTGCATTAAACCAGGAACCAATTCATCATCATCTTTAACGTCTTTATAGAAATGAATTCCTTGAACTAGAGCACTACAACAATTACCTATTCCGGCAATTGCAATTCTAATTTCCTTGTTATTTTCTTCTGTTTCTTTTGCCATATTTAATTAAAAATATTATAATTAGTTTGTTATTAATTTTATTTTACACGCGTAAAATAGTTTGTCAATAATATATGACACCATTTGAAAGATTCATTAAATCAAACACAAAAGAAAATCTTTGGATATATATCCTTCTTATCCTTAAAAAAGGCCCTCATTACGCATGGGACCTACATACTGTCATTGAAAAGGAGTTTGGCTTCAAGCCGGGCAATATAACCCCCTACAGGGTTCTTTATAGGCTAGAAGAACAAGGTTTTGTTGAAAGTGAAGCCGATAGAAGAAAAAGGGTTTACAAAATAACAACTTCAGGCAAGAATGAATTAAATCGTGTTAAAGATTTTTATCTCCAAATTTTAAATAAAATACAATGAAAGAAGAAACTGACATACAAAAAGTCGTTAACCATTTTTTTGAAACTAAAGGATTAAGCCTTGACGAAATCAAAGAATCAGCTAAAAAGAGAAGTATAGTTTATTCAAGATTTACAAGGCCAGCCAAAGAATTAATTGAATTAGCTGGATCAGTAGAAAAAGCAAAAAAAGCTATAACAATAGTTGCCAATTGGGCAAAATCAAGAAAGCTTGATTATTCTATAGAAACCGTCTTCAAAAAATGGCTTGAACTAGATAAGCTTAAGCCAAAAGAGATTATTAAAAAACCATATTATAACAATCAACCTATGGTTTGGTCTCAAGTAAAGAAAAAATGGTACGTAATAGATAATGGCGGAGAATGGTTGGAATACGCCGACAAAGAAAATAAAATAGAGTGGAGAATAGAAGAATAATTAAATAAAATAAAAAAATGTTATCATATTCAGAATTAGTAAGAGGAATTGTAATAATAATTAACGATCAACCCTATCAAATAGTAGAAGCTCAAAACACCTTCAAGGGAAGAGGACATTCTTATTTACAAATGAAATTAAAAAATCTTGTTAATGGCGCTGTTATTGCCAAGACAGCTCAACCAAGAGACTCTTTTGAAGAGGCTGAAATAGAAAAACAAGAAGCAGTGTTTGTCTATCAAAACAGAGGAAAATATGTTTTTACAGAAAAAAATAATCCCTCAAAAAGATTTGAATTAGAAGAAGAATTAATTGGAGACGTAGGAAAATTCTTAAAAGCGGGAGAAGAAGTAACCACAGTAGTTTTTAAGGACAAAATTATAAATATTATTGTCCCTATTAAAGTAAACCTTAAAGTTACAGAAGTTCCACCTGGAATTAAAGGAGATAGAGCTCAAAGTGGAAACAAGTCTGTAACAGTGGAAACAGGAATAAAAATAAATGTCCCCTTGTTTATAAACGAAGGAGACATCATAGAAATAAACACTGAATCAGGAGAATACGTGAGAAGAGCCAACGAATAATTATTTTACGAAAAGATTGCAAAAACAGTGTCCGTCTTCTTCAATTTCTTTTTCATGATAAACACAAGGACAGATAATTCTTTTATCGTCCTTTTTGTTTCCAGTCATTTTCCTACAAGGACAATATCTTTCTCCAAAGTTTTCCTTGCGAGCAATCAAACCCCCAACAACTCCTTTTAAAATAGTTTCATTAGGGTTTAATTTAAATCCTTTTTCTTTGGCATAGTCTTCGTATTCTTTTATTAATTTTTCAATTTCTTTTTCTTCCATTAGATAATATTTGAATTTATTAAGTTTCTTATTTCTTCTTCTTCTCGAAGACCAATAAAACTTGTTTTAATCTCCCCTCTTACAAACAAAATAACTGTAGGGATTCTATCAATCATAAGTTTATCTCCTACTTTTGGACATTGATCTAGGTTCATCTTGTAGAAATCAACTCTTCCTTCATATTCTTTAGATAATTTTTCAAGCACTGGACCCAAAACATTACAAGGTGGACACCAATGAGTATACACATCTACTAAAACAGGCCTTGAAGAATTATTAATTACATCCTCAAAATTTTGATCGTCTAAATTATTCATATTTTAAATTATTATTGTAACAACTTTATTATAATATAATACAAAAAAAGAGGCAATTATCCTGCTCCTCTTTTTAGTAGAACACTTTTTTTCTGCATTCTCCTCAAAACCCATCCATGCTTTATCAAAACACAATCTTTGAATAAGATTTTTTTAACAAGTCTGGAAAGGCCCTTAAGACAAATCGACATTATATCTTCCTCGCTCACCTCCTTTTTGTTCATAAAGTCTCTGTAAAGAGCTTTGTAGCAGAACATGAATAACCTTAAAATCATATTCTCCATGATTCTAACTTTTACTTCAAGCTCATTGTGGCAATCACGACAAAGAAAGACAGTATGGTTGTTGGGCCCCCAAACTGAACGCTTCCAAATGTGATGTTCTGTTAAGGGAATGTTCTCTTTTCCACACCTAGGACATGTTCCTAGCTTGTAATAACAATAACCATTTCCGTTTCCATTTCCGTTTCCATTTCCGTTTCCATTGTTCTTTTTACCCTTGCCTCTTTCCTTTGACCTTGAACCATTTCTCTCAATCATTCTAAACACCTTGTTAATTTACTATCTCATTCTATAACTTTTTAAGAAAAGATGCAAAATTATTGAACAGCGCAACACCACCAAGAAAAACCAACAAGACAATAAGTCTGGTTACAATTAAACTTAAAATTTAATTTAAGACAAGATGGATCTGTGCATGTATCGCTTATTCCGTCTATGTAAAGATAGTTCATGTTTGGAAGATTATATACCTGCCACCACTCTAGTGGATTAACAATAACTTCATTTTCGCTACAAGTTCTGGTTCCCGTATTATATTGGCTATAATAAGCATTAACTTGATCAGTATGCTTGGTGCAAGAAAATGAGGGAGTGAAGTTTCCAGTTTCATTTCTACCATAACTAACTCCAGATTTTATATTAGCTGGGATTAAGTTGGCGACATTGTAATAGCCACTTGCCCAAGAGTTAGTGGCATAATCTGAAACAATATCGCCTTGATCAAAAGGGAGTCTTGCTGCTTCTATTTTTTGAGTTGTTGAATTATAAATTGTATTATCAGAAGAATCAACTATATTCCCTGTAACTTTTAAAATTCCAGAAACTTGTAATTTAGTTGAAGGCGAAGATGTTCCTATTCCGACTCTATTATTTAGAGTATCTACACAAATATTATCCGAACTACATTCCATTTGGTCCCAAGAGTGACCAGGATTAGGACCCTCAGCCAAAACAAAACCAGCATCAAACTTCTTTATATACTGATTAATCAGTGAAAAAGTGCTAAAAAGCACGACCAAAACTATCAAAAAATATTTTCTTTTTTTCATAAAATTAGTATTTATTATTTTTTAACCCAAGCTATAATATCTTGACTATGTTTTTGTGTCAAACGTTTTTACAACAATATTATTCTTCAATTTCTTTTTTAATTTCTTCGAATTGATTCTCTACTTCTTTAAACTGTTTTTTTGCCTCCTTAAATATTTTTACGGCTTCCTTTACTTTTTTTAATCCCTCCTCAACATCGATTTCTTCTTGATTTTCAAACCAATCGGCTATTAAAGAAAGATCGTCAAGATTTTTTTTAAGATTATTTTCTTTCATATTTTTTATTTACTTTAGCATTAATTAAACCATTATAAACTTTAATATTTATTTCTTCATCTTCGCAAACATCTTCTATCTTTTTAATTATTCCTTTTCTATTTTGAGCTATACAATAACCAAGCCTTAAGTTTCTCTCTGGATCATTATATCTTATTATTTTTTCTGCATTAATAATCTTTTCTTTAATCTTATTAATTTCTCTTCCTAAAATATCCGGAACAACATTAATAATTCTATATTCTATTATCTTAAAACCATTAATTACTTTTTCTAATTTATCCTTAATATTCAAAAAAAGATTGTTTATTTTATTGTCCATTCTAGATAACAAGAGATAAAAAGAATTAGTTATATCTCTCATTTTTTCATCTAGATCAATGTCTGCTTTTTGCCAAGATTGATTTAAAAAAGACGCTGCTATAGACGGAGTAGACACCATTTTATCGGCAACAAGAGAAAGCAAAGGAACATCTTTATCATGACCAATAGCTGCAATAACAGGAAAAGGTAAATCAACTATTTCTCTAATTAACATTTCATTATTGAAAGCTAAAAAAGATTCAAGAGATCCTCCCCCTCTCATTATAATTAAAACATCTATTTTTTTCTTTTTAAAAGTTTTGACACTGCTTATCAAATCTTTTACTGCTTCTAACCCCTCTACTCTCGAATCAATAAATTGTATTTTAAAAGCAAACCTTCCTAGATTATTTAAAAAATCATTAATTACTGCTCCCTGTTTAGAAGTAATAACTCCTATCCTTTGAGGAAAAAGAGGAATGTCTTTTTTTCTTCCCTCATCAAATAATCCTTCCTCTTCTAATTTCTTCTTTAATTTTTCATATTCTTTTTTAATCGCTCCTTCTCCGGCCAATTGGATACTCTTTGCCTTAAAACTTAATCTTCCAGTCGGAGGATAAACATCTGGAAAACCCTTGGCTTTTATTTCAAGCCCCTCAGTTAAATCAATACCACAAATTTTATAGTCATAATTCCAAATAACACAAGACAAAACACTTCCGTCTTTTTTATCTTTCAAAGAAAAATAAACATGCCCTGCAGAACTTATCTTTACCTCGCTTACCTCGCCTATTATTTTAGCCTCAAAAGAATTAAGAATTCCATTCAAGAGTTTTAGGTATGCAGATATAGAAAAAACATTGTTCTCTAGCAACTCTTTTATCGCTGACTTATTTTCCATTATTTTTTTCGTGCTTTATTTTTGCCATAACTGCATTTTTCCTATAATTACAAAAATCACAATCAGGATTCATTTCAGGAATCTTATCAGACATCAAGCATTCTTTTATT
>Ga0265294_10004135_pt1 | contig 18246 bp, 17 predicted proteins | sample MunlanPumphouse3_FD_192504 | JGI IMG/M metagenome (GOLD analysis project Ga0265294, IMG submission 192504) | Groundwater microbial communities from a municipal landfill in Southern Ontario, Canada - Pumphouse #3 | ecosystem: Environmental > Aquatic > Deep subsurface > Groundwater | place...
ACAGCACCAAAAGCAGAGGCTGAAGAAGTTCCAAGAACATTTGGAGAAGCCATGGGGTTCTGAAAAACTCCTTGATAAACACATCCTGAAATCGATAAGCCCATCCCAACTAAAACTGCAATCAGTATTCTAGGAAGTCTTATTCCAAACAAAACCAATTCGACCTCTAGTTTCCAATCCTGTTTTATATTAATGATTTTAGAAAGTAAAATTTTGATAATAGTACCTATGCTGATTTTATAACGACCTAGTCCAAAAGAAAAAATCATTGTAAACAGTAAGACAATTATCAAAGAAAGGATAATAATAGAAAATGTTGCCTTAGATTCTTTTTCCACAAATATCTCCAAATATTAAGTCTTCCGTAGAAAAAGAAATAAAACCGTACGCAGAAAAACACCAGTAAAAATACAGGTGATTTTTCCTCCTTTTCAAACACGGAAGGCTTTACCGTTTTCAGTAAAACCCTAAAAACCCATAAAATGGATTTCGGTCTAAAAACCTTAGACTACCCTTAGGTTCAAAGACTCGGAGTCAAAAATCATTATATTATGTGAGATTTTTAAAAGCAAGTATAAATTTTAGTAAAATTACTTACATTCTCTAATCCAACCCTCAGGAGCTTCTATCTCCTGCATTTGAATACTTGTTAAAGTATCAAATAATTTTTGGGTTATTGGACCAGGATTCTCCATACCATTTGGGAAGTAAATGTCGTTGTCTTTAGAGTGAACCATTCCAACAGGACTAATAACAGCTGCTGTTCCACAAAGGGCGCACTCTGCAAAATCTTTAACTTCTTCGAAAGCTACAGGCCTTTCTTCAATTTCCAAATTTAACAAATCGCGAGCTACTGTAATCAACGAAGATCGGGTAATTGATGGAAGAATTGTATCACTTTTTGGAGTTACAACAGAACCTTCTTTCGTTACAAACAAAAAGTTAGCCCCACCAGTTTCTTCAACAAAAGTACGAGTTTTAGAATCAAGATACATGTTTTCATCATATCCAAGGCTATGAGCCAACTGACCTGCATACATGCTCATTGCATAGTTTAGTCCAGCTTTAACATTTCCAGTTCCACAAGGTGCAGCTCTATCATAATCACTTACCATTAATTTAATTGGTTTCAAGCCACCCTTGAAATAGGATCCAACTATTGTTCCAAACAATCTAAAGGTAAACTCCGAAGAGGGAATTACTCCAATAACAGGGGAAGATCCATAAATAAAAGGCCTTAAATATAAAGAAGCACCAGTCCCATAAGGTGGGACAAAATCAGCATTAGCTTTTACAACTTCATCTACAGCTTTTAAAAATAATGTTTCAGGAAGTGGTGGTATGCAAAGTCTTTTACAGGTATTAATCATACGCTTGGCATTCATTTCTGGTCGAAAGGTTACAAGTTTACCAGATTTAGATCTTTTAGCTTTCAAGCCTTCAAAACAAGTTTGTGCATATTGAAAAACACCAGCACACTCATTAAGAACAATGTTTGAATCACTAGTCAGTTCACCTTCACTCCAAACACCATTCTTGCAAACGGCTACAAATCTTTTTTCAATAGGTTTGTAAGAAAAGCCAATATTCTTCCAATCAATTACTTTGCTCATATTTATCCTCTTTATTCCTGTTATTCATATTTTGCATATTTATACATTTTTTAAACATTATTCTAATAACTTGCTTAATTAGTGTCAATAAAAAAACAGAAAATAATTGCCTTTACGTCAAATAAAAGCTATTTATAAGGTTTTAAGTATAATCAATTGCTAAAATTATATAAGTTAAAAATAAAAAACTAATTTAAAAAAAATACTAATTGTAAAATTTTTTAACTTAAGCTAAATATTTTGAATTCTGAAAATTATGGACCCAATCGCTTTTTCTGTAATAGATTATAAAAATAATAGTACTCAAACACCAAGTAATTGGATAAGCCCAGAAAACAACATTAATTTCGAAAATATAATGAGTAATTATTTTAATATAACTAACACGAATTACACACCAACATAAAAGCATAACCATCATTGGAACAATAGGTTTTCCTGCACCTCTTAAAATTGCCGCTATACAATGAGAACAAGCCAAGAAACAATAGAAAAATGCTACTATCCTAGCTTTTTGGGTACCAACCGCAATTACACCTGGATCTTGATTGAAAAGAGCAATCAATTTTGGAGCTAACAAAAAGTTGAGAATTCCAATTAACTCTGCTAAAATAACGACGGTAATAATTCCAAATTTGGCTCCTTTCTTAGCACGATCAAATTCTCTAGCCCCTAAATTTTGGCCTATAAAAGTAGTCATAGCAAGAACGAAACTTGTAATCGGAATGAAAACAAAACCCTCAATTCTACTGCTTGCTCCAGCTCCGGCTATAGCAACAGTATCAAAAACATTAATACTTGCTTGAACAAAAACATTAGCCAAAGCTATTACAGAGTTTTGTATACCACTTGGAATTCCAAGATATAAAATCTGTTTTAATAATAATGGGTCGATTTTTAATTTTTTGATTTGAAGTCGATAAACATCATCAACTCTAAGTAATCTTATCAAAGCTAGTATTACACTTACAGCCTGTGAAATTACAGTTGCTATTGCCGCTCCAGCAATTCCCCAGTTAAAAGAAACTACAAAGAGAAGGTCCAAAACAACATTTAAAACTGAAGATACCATTAAATAGTACAAAGGATGACGAGAATCACCAACAGCTTGGAAAATTCCACTTAAGGTGTTGTACAAAACAATAAAAATTATACCTTGAAAGAAAATTTTAAAATAAATCAGTGAAAGATCCATTACATCATCTGGAGTATGAATCCAAACCAGAATATATGGAGAAAGGAAGGAGCCTAAAACAAGCATCACTACTCCGCAAATAATTCCAAAAAGTACCGAAGTATGAACTGCTAAAGAAACTTTTTTTTCATCTCCAGCTCCATACAGTTTTGAAATTACAACTCCTGCACCTACAAAAATACCTCCAAAGAGACCAACCAGCAAGAATATTACCGGTCCTGAAGCACTGACAGCTGCAAGAGCTTCTTTTCCTACAAAATTACCTAATATCAAAGAATCAACGATATGATAAAGTTGTTGAAAAAGGTTACCCCAGAAAACCGGTAAAGCAAATTTAATGATTTTCTTACTTATAGACCCTTCTGTTAATAGCATTCACATCTCCAATGTTTTTATGGTTTAACATTAAAGATGAATAACCTCAATAGTTTTGTTTCAAATAAAATAAAAGGTTATAAGAATCCTAAATTCGTCAAAGTTCATTTAACCGATAAGCTATAATAAATATCTTTTTCAAAGGATATTGTAATAACAGGTTCACTTCCATCGGGATTGGTAGAAAACTTTAAGTTATACTTATTTCCATCAGAAAGTAAGATTTCTCCTTCATTACCAACAACACTTATTTGTGCATTTTCAACACAACAACCATCACTATCAATAAACTTCACTGACAACTTGTCGATATTAATGAAATCACTACCAATTTCTAAATTCAACGGTTCAAAATAAAAGGTTGGAATACCATTATTTCCTGCAGCAATTTGAGGTTCCCAAGTTGATGATAGCATCAAATTTTCCCAGAAATAAGTTTGCTCCGAAATTTCACTTTGATCCAATCCTTTATTTCCAGGATTTAAATTACATGACAAACAAGTTAATAGTCCCGTCAAAATAAACGCCACAGAAATAAACATTACAATAAATCCTAGCCTAAGTTTCTTTTTTTCTTCGGCTCTTTGTTTACTTTCTTCTTTCATAAAAAAGCTCCTTAATAAATATTGTCCGGCCTGACTTTTTTATTTTAGTCTAGTTAGACTATTTCTCAAGCTTGATAAAATTAAAGAGCACCAAATTGACAATTACACCGGCAAAAGTAAAAAGCTACTAACCTCTTTTCCTAACTTCATGAGAACTTCACAAATTAAAAGTTGACGGCGCAAGGAATGTGACTTATATTTTAGTTAAGGTAAGGTTTAATGATTAAAAAAGAAATTATTCCCAACACCACTCTTGACAGTATCGGTGTAGATACTGACTGGGAAGAGAAGGTTCAATTATTTGTAGAGAATATGTATCTTTACAAATCCGCAATTCAACAAATAAATACAAAATTGGAAATTTTGGACAATGACTTTAAAGTCAAGAATGATTATAACCCAATTCACCATATAGAAAGCAGAATAAAAACTCCTGAAAGTATAATTCAAAAAGCACTTAGAAAAAATTTGTCATTTTCAGATAGTTGGAAAGACAATATTACAGATATTGCCGGAATCAGAGTTATCTGCAACTACAAGGAAGACGTATACTCAATTTCAAAGCAACTTCTTAAACAAGAAGATATTACTTTATTAAAAGAAAAAGATTATATACTTCATCCAAAGGAAAGTGGTTATAAGGCTTTGCATTTGATTATTGAAACTCCTGTGTATTTAACAAATTCTGTTGAACACGTCCCAGTTGAAATTCAAATTCGTACTATTGCCATGGATACTTGGGCAAGCTTGGAACACGAGTTAAAATACAAAAATAAAAATGGGTTGGATGAGAAAACAATAAAAAAGTTAAAAAGATGTGCAACAAAACTTTCTGAAATCGATCAAGAACTTCAAGATATTCATAATGAGCAGTTTTTATCACAGGAAAGCTCAACTAAATCATACTCTGTAAATACATTATTGCTGGAATTGTTATAGCACTAAAAATGGTGGTTAAACACACAATACTTGAAGCATAAGCTGTATCTTTGTCAAAAATCTCTGAAAACATTGGGCCTGTAGCAGCCGCTGGGCATAAAGCTGCAATATACATGACTAATAGAATATCTTGATTTACCAAGCCTCTTAAAGGTATGCAGATAATAATATAAATTACAGGAACAGCAATAAGTCTATAAAAAGAAATAAGGAATACTCTTTTGTTTTTAAAAAGATCAGCAAAAGAAGCTTGGCCTAAACTACATCCAATAATTATCATGGCCAGAGGTACATAAGAATTTGAAACACTTTGCAGTGGAGACAACAATATTTTTGGAAGTTTTATTTGAAAAATAAAAAAAAGAAAGCCTAAAAAAACAGCTATTAGACAAGGATTTATAAAAGCCTTAAAAAATTGTTTCTTACCAAACTTTCCCGAAAAAATTGAAATTCCATAAGTCCACAAAACTAAATTAAATATTGTTATAAAAGAGGTAACATAGAGAATTCCATAATCACCAAACAAAGCTGCTGCTAAAGGAATTCCCACAAATCCACAATTAGTAAAAACAACCTCAATTTCTTCAATTTCAAAATTTTTTCCATGTTTTTTTACAATTGTAAAATATACAAAAATAAACGATACAACAAAAATCAAAATTGAAAGTAAAAAACAAACCCCTAAATCACTTAACAACTGCATAGAAAAGGGTTTTTGATAGGAAACAAAAAGCACAACGGGAGTAAAAATATATAGAATCATCTTTGAAAGAAGTTTATTACCTTCTTTTGTAATTATTTTAGTTTTAAAACCTATAAAACCCACAGCCATCATTACTATAAGTTGTATGATTTGAAAACCAGTAATTTGTGCAACTTCCATCTAAAAAATAACCTCGTTGATAATAAAAGGAATCAGATAATTTAGCTTAAAGAGAAATGATTAAGTCCTTCTAAAAAATATGATTGAACTCTATCAAAATTATGAAAATAATACAATTGTTATTAAAAAATAAAAAAAATGCGGGAAGGGGGACTTGAACCCCCATGCCTAGGGCACTAGATCCTAAGTCTAGCGTGTCTGCCAATTTCACCATTCCCGCAAAAAAATGCCTTCTATTGGAAGGCATCTATTGAGCTGCAAAGGATTCGAACCTTTGACCCACAGATTAAGAGTCTGTTGCTCTACCAACTGAGCTAGCAGCCCAAATATTGAAATACTTAGATGTGTATGCGCCCGACAGGACTCGAACCTGCAACCTATGGATTCGAAGTCCAGCACTCTATCCAGTTGAGCTACAAGCGCAATCCAAATCTAGGGTGGAAGACGGGGCTCGAACCCGCAACAACCAGATCCACAATCTGGTGCTCTACCATTGAACTACTTCCACCATGAAGCTTTATCAAAAACATCAGTATGTTTCAACGTTGCTTAATATGAACGAAAGTTTGAAATTTGTCAACACTTATCAAATAAATTAGAGACAAAATTCATTTTTCCTTTAACTTAGAAGGATATTAACAAAAGCTATTCTATGATTCCAAATCAAGACTTTGTCTGCTAACAATTCCACCAAATCTTTTATCAACCCTTCTTCAGAACAATCAAAGATATTTTTTTCTTCTATAATTGGATAATAGGATTTTATCACCCATCTTTTAATATCTTCTTCACTAGCGTAACGTTTTTCTTTGTAGGACTTTAGTTTTAGATCAAAACTAATTCCACTTTTATTTGCTGCAAGAATAGATAAAGTATCCTTCATATCCTCTGCGTCCCACTTTAAAATACTGTTCTTTTGATTTTCCTTATTATAAATAAAACTCTCAGCTTTCTTAAGGGCTTTTTTTAAATCTAAGGTTTCTACTAAATCTGAAAGTCTTGTTCCTTCTTGAGCAATAGTATCCACTAGAAGAAGCTGAGAATTCTTACCCATTAGTAAAATTAAATTCTCCAACTTTTTAGGATCCTCAAAAAAGCTTGAAAAGGAATTTCTTACAATAATTCTTTCAAAACGTAAATCTTCATCTAATTCATTTAAATCCTTGATTATCTTAATTTTATCAATTTCTTCCAAATTTCCATTGTAGTGTTGAAGGTGTTCAAATTGCTCTTTGGTATTTACTTGAGCTACAACTAAACCTTCCGGGGTTCTTCTATAGGAGGCAAAAACAAAAAGACCAAAACCTGCATTTAAAACTAGGACTCTATCGTTTCTAGAAAATTGCAAAATGGAAAAAACTTCATTCCTTAATTCTTCCAGCAACTCACTGCGTTCGGTCACAGTTCGATTAATCCAAGCCATTCGGGTATTATCATCAAAAGAAAAGGTCAAATTTTCTACAAAGTTATCTTGGTTATTAGCTTCAAGTTGTATTTCCCTTTTTTTGGAAACTTCCTCACTAATTTTCCTTTCAAATCCTGTAGAACCACAATTATAGAATATTTTACCTTGAAGAGAATTGGGGAGGTACTGTTGAGCCACCCAATGATCCTTGTAGGCATGGGGATACATATAGCCTTTTCCATGGCCAAAACTCTTTGCATCACGACTTGCATCTCTAAGATGATTTGGAACTTCAGCTAAAGCATCCTCTTCCACAGTTTTCAAAGCATCAAAGAAACCTAAAGTACTATTACTTTTTGGAGCAACTGCAAGATACAAAGCCGCATGGGCTAAATGGAATCTTCCTTCTGGAAGTCCTATCATATTGAAAGCATTTGCATCACTGGTTACCACAACTATTGCCTGAGGATCTGCTAAACCGACATCTTCGGTTGCACTTATCATCATTCGGCGAAATATAAATTTAGGGTCTTCACCTGCATGAACCATTTTAGCCAACCAGTATAAAGCAGCATCTGGGTCGCTTCCTCTGATTGATTTTATAAAAGCACTGATTACGTCAAAATGGTAATCACCTTCCTTATCATAAAGGACAGCTTTTTGCTGTATAGATTGCTCCGCAGTGTCCTTATCAATATATATATAGGGCTTTTTGTCAGGTCTTTCTTTTTTGTCTGAAGTCTCAATTGCTAATTCTAAAGCATTTAACAAACTTCGAGCATCTCCACTTGCTACTTCAACTAAATGTTCCAGACTATTCTCTTCAAACTCTATTTCATACTTTCCATAACCCCGATTTTCATCTTTTATTGCCTGAAAAGCAATTTTATAAAGATCCTCTTTTGTAAGACTTTTTAATTGAAAAATCCTAGACCGGCTAACTAGAGCTGCATTAACTTCAAAAAAAGGGTTTTCGGTGGTAGCTCCTATCAAAATAAAAGTCCCATTTTCAACCCAAGGAAGAAGAGCATCCTGCTGACTTTTATTCCAACGATGAACTTCATCAACAAAAAGTATAGTTCTTATCCCATAAAGATCTAATCTTTCCTTGGCTTTATCAATTTCTTGACGAAGAATTGGAACTCCGCTTAAGACAGCATTAATGGAAGCAAAATGACTTTTAGTTGTATTTGCAATTACTCGAGCAAGAGCAGTTTTTCCTGTTCCTGGAGGTCCATAGAAAATAACTGAAGAAAGGCGGTCTGCTTGAATAGCCCTCCGCAATAACCGCCCTTGCCCAACAATATGAGATTGACCAATATATTCATCAAGATTTCTAGGACTCATCCTATAAGCAAGAGGTTGGTTCTTTAAGTCTTTCTTACTAGCATTTTCAAATAAATTTGACATAAATTTAGTCTAACACTTAATTCTTGCTTCCTCTACCAAAAATCCTTAAAAGAAATAAAAATAAATTAATGAAATCAAGGTACAAGGTCAAAGCACCATAAATTGAAAGCTTTATGTAATTCTCTTCACCTATTCCATCAATATTATTACCAATTCGTAAAAGTTTTTGTGTATCATAAGCAGTCAATCCTAAGAACAAGACAACTCCAATGTAACTAATCATATAATAAAAAGCAGAAGATTTTAAGAAAATATTTAGAACAGAGGCAATTATTATTCCCCATAGTCCCATTACAAGATAACTTCGCCAGCTACTTAAATCTTTTTTTGTAGTCATTGCATATAAACTCATGCCACCAAACATAAGTGCGGCTGAGAAAAAAGCATTTGTTATGCTTGCTCGTGTATAAACAATAAAAATACTTGAAAGTGTTACACCAGTTAAAACAGAATAAAGAGCAAAAGTAGCAATACAGGCTGTAACACTCATGTGTTGGAGCCTAGAGCTTAAAAAGATAACACAAGCAAATTGTGCAATAATCAACAATATTAAAACTACACTATTTGAAAAAAAGAACTGTAACAGTTGAGTATTATGAGCCACTGAATAAGAAACAGTTGCAGTTAGAACAAGTGCTAAACTCATCCAAAGATAAATATTTCTTAAAAGACTGTTAGTCCTCTGTTTTGATTTTGTATATACATTTTGTTGTGGATATTCCATAATTCCTCCTAAAACTTAAAAGTTTATATACTAATTTACGTACTTACAAATTTAAAGTCAATAATAATTTTTTTTCACTTATTAAACTACATAAATATTCACATTTAGACTCTACTTTTTATCCATCTCATCTGTTTATAATAGTAATACCGAAAAAAAACTTCAGTTGAATCTCCAAGCAAAAAAACAAACCAAAGAACACTAACTGGAAGCTTAAAGAAATATACAATTACACAGAAAGGAAGCATAAAAACAAATTGACTAATTAACAAGGAATACATAATTGGCTTTAAAAATCCGCTTCCAGTAAAAGCAGCACTATAACCAGTTCCCCAAGCAGTAACTAAAATACTAAGACTAAAAAGTTTTATTAAAAGGATATCAGAAGCAAGTATTTCTTGACCTGGAATAAATATACTTAGAATTTGACGAGAAAATATAAACATTATTAAAGAGAAAAAAGCACAAAAACCAAGACAAAACAATCGTCCAATTTTTACGCAATCTACACTCCTTTCTTCATCTCCAGATCCTAAGCAATGCCCAATTATTATTCCGCTACCTGATTGAAATCCAACTTGGGGCATCATGGCAAAACCATAAATTCTCAAGGAAACTCCAACAATAGCCAAAGCTGCGGTTCCATAATTTGCTAAAATTTTCATAAAAACAAAATTAAAAATATTCCTTAAACAAAGGTTTAAACCAAAAGGAAGTCCCACCAGTAGTAGCTTTCTATCAATTTCCCAGTTAATAGAAAATAGTTTTTGCCATTTTATTTTTATTGGGGCCTTACCTGCTAGAAGTAGAGTTAAACCAACAACAAATGAAAAAGAAATGGAAATAACTGTAGCCCAAGCAGCTCCTTTCATTCCAAGTCCAAAGCCTTTTAAGCCAATAAGAGGTATTTTATCAAACATTAAAACCGGATCTAAAACAACATTAATCAGAGCACTTATGATAAGTATTTTCATTGGAGTTTTTGTATCTCCAGTACATCTGAAAATGGTATTAACACTGTAAGAACTAAAAAAGATTGGAATAAAAAGGACTCTTATATACCCATAATCTAGTCCAAAAGAAACCACTTGAGGATCATTACTAAACCAGTTAAAAACTGGTTTCAAGGTAAAAAACATTAAAACTGAACCTATAATTGCTAGAAGAAATTTTAAAATCAAAGTCTGTTCACAAACCAAGGTAGTTTTATTCTTGTTACCTGAACCAAAATATTGGCTAATCATTGAAACACTTGAGCTACCTATTATTTCATTAAAAACCTCAACAAACCAAAAATATGTTAAAAAAAGTGTAATTGAAGCCACAGCAGAAGGAGAAATCTGTCCAATAAATATCATATCTACAATATCATAAAAAGCCTGGAAAGAAAAACTTAGCATTGTAGGCATTGCCATTTTCATTATAACCTTTTTCAAAGGTCCTTTTAATAATTCATTTTCATTATCCATAGAGCCATACTTTAGTCACCTTTATCTCTTTATTCAACATTTTCTTATTCAATTTTAATTATATTATTTTAAATTCCTCTTACCTCTGATATAATAAGATAATGAAACCTAGAAAATTTGTTTTTATTGTTTTGATAATCTTTATAATTTTTCTAACATCCTGCGTATCTACAAAAGGCACCAGTTTAGAAGACACCCTCAAAGCAATCAATATACTTAAAGACTTAACAGTAAACCAAGCCTATTCGACACTGATGAATTCTACCTTGGATGGACTTACCTTTTATCCTTCAACAAACCCTATTCTTTTTTCTCAGGAATCAGAAATTCCAGGACTTGATTATATGCTTAATGAATGGGACAGTAATGCAAGACAATATCTTAAAGATAATTTAGATAGCATTCTAAGCACCATTGGAGGTTATTTCAAGGAACTAAAAATTGAGAATCCAACCGCCCTTACAGTTGAAAATTCAACTCTAACAATTACCTCCTTGCTTCAACAACAATATAATAGCGAAATAGAAACTTTAATCTATAATACTCTTACTCAAACAATGGATTTAACTTCCTATACACGAATAAAAAAACAATATAATGCTTATTTAGAAACCAAAGCTTTCATAAAATCTACCACTTTTGAGCAATATGACTACAATATCATAGACTTCCTTACTCCTATGTTGACTTCTAATATTTATAAAGCTTTAAAGGAAGCAGAAAATTATTGTAGAACAACTCCTCTTCCTTATTTAGATGAAACCTATGTGAAAGTATTTCATTTAGAAAACCAGTTATACTAAAATTCTCTTCTATATTTTACCTGACCACTTTCAAGTGCATTTCTTAGACCTTCAAAATCTAAGGTTTTAACATCTAAACTACAATATCGTCTTCCTACTTGGTTAAGCATATGTGCATCACTTCCTTGAATTATTGTATTTTCATAAGTTTCATATTCACAGGGTATTTTTAAGCATTCAACTGCTGTATAGCTTAAATTGGGTAGAAATCCTAACGAAGAAATAACACTGTTAGCAAAGCGATCAATATGGGCGGGGATAACTATTCCTGATCTAGAATTGACTTCTTCAATCAAATCATCAAAGCCTATTCCACAAGTTCCAATCAAATTCCATTTGAAAGTCCCTGTATTTTCTTCTTCTTCATTAATTATTAATTGATTACCAAACATTCTAGGAAGGTTTAAAATCGGTGGAAGAAGTCGTTCAATAAAAGAACTAAAATCCATTGCTTCTTTTAAATCTTTAAAAAAACAAAGTACGTGAACATCTTCTACTGTGTTAACCTCTATTCCAAGAACTGGAATAATATTGCAAATTTTACACACCTTTTCAAAGGCTGGAAGATTTCTACCACAATTATGGTCTGTAAGTCCTAAGAACTTAATGCCCTTTTCCATTGCTTCAAAAGCCAACATTCCAGGAGTCATTTCATCATCACCACAGGGTGAAAGACAAGAATGGTTATGTAAATCAACCTTTACAAACATTATTTTAAGCCAAGAAGTCCAGCAATTTTCCAAGAAGCAGAAAATTGATTATCCTTGGTTTCTATAATTGTTACACCTTCATCTTTAGCAGCCTTTCGCATATCTTCAGGGCTTGTCCTTCCATTACATAATACGACAGCTCTTATTCCTACTAAAGATGCTACTGCAATAGTATTCTTATGAGCCTGAATTGTTATAAGAACACTACCTTCCTCCGCATTCCCCATTACATCACTTAAAAGGTCTCCTGTATAGCAATTAGTTACTTCATCTTCTGCATTTCCCAGGAGGGCACATTTATAGCCTTTTAATTCACACAACCCCTCTACTGTCAACAATTTAAACCTCCTTGTCTAATTGTTTAGTCAACTTTATTGTTGAAATAACACAAGTTCCTTCTCTACTACTAGTTATTGAAAAATCATCACTTACACTTTGAACATTTGGAAGCCCCATACCAGCTCCAAATCCTAAAGATCTAATCCATTCATCAGCTGTTGACCAACCTTTTTGCAAGGCAAGATTTATATCTTTTATGCCAGGCCCACAGTCATTGGCCGTAATAACAAGTTCCTCAGGACTAAATTCAGCAATAATCTCACCACCTTCAGAGTGAACAACAATATTCATTTCTAATTCATAACAAGCAATGGCTGCTCTTCTTATTATTTTCGCAGGAAAACCTGATTTTTTCAAGAATTTTTTTACTTGAGTTGAAGCATATCCAGCTTCTTCAAAATCATGCTTTTTTACAGTAAAACTTTGTACCTGATTTATTATTTTTTTATCAACATTAAATGCTTGCTCTTTTTCTAGATTGGCGACAGCTTTATTCAATTCCATAAGTAAAGAATTGGTAATATCTCTATTGGTAATCATTCCCACTAGTTCTTTGTTTTTATTAAGAACTGGAAATCTATGAAATTTAAACCTATCAAAATAAGAAATAGCAAAACTTATGGGCATATCATCTTCAAGTACAATCAAATTTTTTGTCATATGCTTAGAAGCAATATCCTCAATATAACCAAAGTCCAAAGCTTGAATAATATCATCTACACTGATTATCCCAAGAAGATGTTTTCCATTCACGATTGGAATTCCAGTGAGCAATTTTTCTTTCATTAAATTCTGAATTTGTCTTAAAGAGGTATTTTCGTCGACAGTTATAAGATTTTTAGTCATAGCATCTTTAATCTTTATTTGATAGATAAGCTCCAACACTACAGCAGGAGAATTATAAGTGTTTATAGGTATTGTTTGCATGAACTTATTATAACATAATCCAAAAGAAATTATATAGTCAAAAAATAAAATTTAGTTTATAGTTTAAGAATGGATATACAAATCATTAAGGAAACTACAGATTTTCTTGTAGTTTTCAAGCCCTCTGAACTTCCTACCGTTCCCTTGAAAACAAAAAGTAAAACTACTTTACTTGAATTAGTTGCAAAAGATAATCCTGAGATATTAAATGTCAAAGGTTTTCATCCTTGGGAAGGTGGAGTTCTTCACCGGTTGGATACTGCAACTCAAGGACTTGTTTTAATTGCAAAGACACAAGCTTTTTTTGATTTCATAAAACATCAACAACATGAAGGAAAATTCTTTAAAGAATATTATGCAAAACTATCTTCCCTTGGACACAGTGAAAACTCTTGGCCTGAATGTCCTTATAGTCTTAAAGAAGGAAAAATCTGTATTTCAAGTTATTTTAGAGCTTTTGGAAAAAATCGATCGGAGGTTAGACCTGCATTAGCTTCAACAGAAAAAAATGCAACCCAAAACACTTATGATACTATGATAAAATCGATTTCAGAAGATGAGGTACTTTGTCAAATTTCAAAGGGCTTTAGGCACCAAATTCGATGTCATTTAGCTTGGATGGGTCATCCAATAAAAGGAGACCTTCTTTACAGCGAAAAACAAGAATCTCCTTTGACAACTTTGAATTTTTCCTGTAGCAAACTTTTTATCCCAGAATATGGCCCCGTTTCAATTGATTTTCCAACTTTTGACTAAACTATTTTTCTTCTTCAAAATCCTGAATGTCTACTCCACCATTAGTTAAGCCTTCTCCTGGAGGGGTTGTTACAATTTCTATTTTTCTTTCAATTCGATCAAGTTCTTTGCCAACTTCTTTAGATAGTTTCATTCCTTCTTCAAAGAGTTTTACAGAATCTTTCAAACTTGTACTCTGATTTTTCAAAATATCGTTGATTTCTTCCATTCTTTTCATTTTATCTTCAAATTCCATTATTCAACTCCCTTACAAACAGCCTTAATTCGGCCTTTCGCAAACTGAATTTCAAATCCAGCTCCTTTTGATAGCATTTTTGAATTACTAATTACATTTTTATTTTCATCCGTAACAATACTAAAGCCTCTGTCAAGAATTTTTTGTGGGGAAAGGGCTTCAAGTTCTGTTTTGATTCTGCTGAAAGAGGCTTTTTGTAAATCAAATCGCCTAAGAACCAAAGTTCTCCAACTCTCAATATAACTTTCATTTCTCATTCTAGCATTTGACAAGCGATTATCTACAATATAATGAGAAAAAGAAATATTGCAATTAGAAAATCTAAGTTTTTCTTCCATAAGCTTAGAATTAATTGAAGAAATAATTGCTTTTGTTAATTTCAAAGCTTTATCCTTTTCTTCAATGCTTTCTCGACAAACCATTTCAGCTGCTGCCGATGGTGTTGGGGCCCTCAAATCAGCTACATAATCTGACAAAGCCCAGTCAATTTCATGTCCTACTGCACTGATAATCGGAATTTCACTTTCACTAATCGCTCGAACCACATTATCTTCGCTAAAAGAAAGTAAGTCTTCAAGACTACCTCCTCCACGTCCAACAATTATAACATCACCAAGAAGAAATTCATTTGCCTCTTGAATTCTAAAAACAATTTCTTTAGAAGAATTGTTTCCCTGAACAGCAGCCGGAAGTACAAGCAAATCAATTCCAGCATTCCTTCTTTTTAGAACGTTCATAATGTCATGAAGAGCTGCCCCTGTTCCACTGGTAATAATTACAATTTTCTTTGGTCTTGAAGGAATTGCTTTCTTTCTATTCTCATCAAATAATCCTTCTTTTTCATATTCCCTCTTCCGCTTCTCAAGCATTGCAAGAATATCTCCAATTCCGCAAAGCTTTAAGCTTGAGCAAACAATTTGATAGGTTCCTCTAGCTTCATAAACTGAAACATTCCCATGAACAACAACCTTATCACCATTTTTTGGAACAAAATCCAGTCCAAAGGCTTTTGTACGCCAAAGCACACAACTTATACAGGCATTTTCATCCTTCAAAGTGAAGTATATATGACCACTAGTAGCTTTTTTAAATCCTGAAATCTCCCCAGTAACTGTCAAGTTTACAAAACAACTTTCAAGAGTATTTTTTATAATGGAAGTAATTTGTGAAACGCTTACAGTTCCCATTTCTTTTCCTAAATCCGCTGGGTTGATATCATTCATTAGAAGCCTCCTTCCTTGTAATTTTTATTATATTTATTGAAAGAGCCAATAAAAAGCCAATAACAAAAGTCAAAAATAAAAATATTAGTGAAGAAATTAAGTTTAAAGATTTTAAGGCAGTCATGACTAAGATAGCAAAAACAATAGAGGATTCCAAAATACATATGTAATCAAAAACAAATTTCTCTAAAAGAGAAAAAACCAGTGTTGGTAAACCAAAATAAAGAAGCATACTCTTATTATCCAAGGGACCGTTTAATAAAATAAAAATAAGCATAATTAAAAAACAAGATAAAAATAAAGAATAAATCTTAAAACTAAGAGAACCTCGCTTAAAGACAAACAGTGATAACAATATCAAAACAAAAGAACTTAAAACTCCTGCTAAGTAAGGAATATCAATTCCCTGTACAGGACTAAATAAAAGCTTAAAGTAATTTTGAAAATTTTCAGTAATAATTGGCCCTGAAACAAAAATCCCAACTGTCAAACCTGCAATTATTGATAGAATCAAATTCCTTATGAATAAAAAACGATCTCGAAAAAACAATACTCCAAAAAAATATACAATAGCAATTATAATTAACAAACTTCCAACATAAATACTTTGATTCAAAACCGGTACCCCCCTTTGCTAAAAAAGGCAGCCCTAAGACTGCCTTTTTTTATTAGTAAATCCTATTCTTCAACAATAGCTGAAATTGGACAAACTTCTGCACATGTACCACAACCAGCACAAAGATCCTGGTTGATTTTGTAGATATCGCCTTCTTCGATTGCCCCAACAGGACATTCGCTCTGACAAGTACCACAAGCAACACATGCGTCTGTAATTCTATAAGCCATTTCTTTCTCCTCAAAATAAGTTGCTTAAAATGATAGTACCAAACAAATATTACGTCAAGCACCACTGCCTAAATTTAAGAGATATGTCTTTCTTGATAAAGGTATCTTTTGATTTTTTCAGTTGGAGTTCGCACAAAGGGTTCTTGGTGTATTTCTACTTTCTTTACTTTACTAAAAGAGTTTAATTGTTTGTTACTATCCATATGAATTTTTAAAAGAATTTCATGGGCTTTTGTCTGTGCCTGTTCAATGTCCACAGTAAAGTTCTTTGCAATTGCTTCAATATCAATTTTAATCATTGCAAATAATTCACCATTCCCATTTGAAATCACAAGACTTTCTTCAACATACTCCTGATTATTTATGATACTTTCTATATTCTCAGGATAAATATTTTCTCCATTTGGTCCTAAAATCATATTTTTGCATCTTCCCTTCAATGCAAGAAATTTTCCTTTAGTAAGTTCTCCAAGGTCTCCTGTTTTTAAGAATCCATCCTCTGTAAAAGATTCTGCCGTTAGTTCAGGATTTCTATAATAACCTTTCATTATAGAAGGTCCTTTCACCAAGACTTCTCCTTCATCACTTATTTTTACTTCCAAATTATTCATTATTAGTCCCACACAATCTGAACGATGATTATTAGGGCCACAACCCGCAATCATTGGAGAAGTTTCTGTAAGTCCATATCCTTTAGCATATGGAAAATGAGCTTTAATTAAGAAATTTTCAGTCTCAATATCTAAAGGAGCCCCTCCTATACCAAAAAATTTAAGTTGGCCACCAAAAGTTTTTTTCAATTTGGATCCGATTAAAAGACAAACAAGAGGTTGAGTTATTGGATTATTATATAGACGCCCAAGGGTTGATTCACTTTTAATTTTTGGAAGAACAGCTCTTCTAAAAACCTTTTCAATCAAGATAGGAACAGTAAGCATTATATTTGGTTTTACTTCTTTCATTGCTGGCATTAGAGCGCTAGAAACTGGAGGTTGATTAAGATAAACTATTTCACATCCTGTAATTAAACCAACAATAAATCCTATTGTAAATTCATAAACATGACTTAAAGGAAGAATAGAAAGCATTCTATAACCTGGCTTGATTTTTACATATGATTTAGCACTTAAATCAGCATTTATTATTAAATTACCATGAGTTAGCATTACACCTTTAGATTGCCCCGTTGTACCACTGGTATAAATTATTGAGGCTAGGTCATCTTTCGTTCTTTTCCTAGATTTAATTATACTTAAATCAGATTTATTTAATTTTGTATTTTTTGTATCTTTTCCATGTAATTCCATAAAAGAACGTGAATTTTTCTCCCATTTTAATTTTCTTGGTATATAAAACAGGTCATCAAGTCTAAATACAATTAAGCTAGACGAAATACTATGGATTTTCACCGCATTGACACTATTTACAAAAATTACGTTAGCTTGACTATGCTGTAAAATTTTTTGAACTTCATCTTCGGTAAAATTTGGAAGTATTGGAACAGCTACAGCACCTGCTAAAACTATCCCAAGATAAGCTCTTCCCCACATTGAACAACTTTCCCCTAAAATTGCTACTCTGTCTCCTGGTTTAACCCCCTTTTTTATTAGGTCAAAAGCAATTGATTTTGCTTGCTCTGCAAGATTAAAATAAGTAACTCCACTATCTTCTTGCTTCCAGTTTCTTAAAGCAACAAGTTCTTTATATTTAACACTGATAGTATTAACAAGACTAAAAAAATTAATTTCTTCTACGTAATTATATTTGGTTTTCATATTTGCTTCTTCTC
>Ga0265294_10004136_pt1 | contig 18244 bp, 21 predicted proteins | sample MunlanPumphouse3_FD_192504 | JGI IMG/M metagenome (GOLD analysis project Ga0265294, IMG submission 192504) | Groundwater microbial communities from a municipal landfill in Southern Ontario, Canada - Pumphouse #3 | ecosystem: Environmental > Aquatic > Deep subsurface > Groundwater | place...
ACAGAAAGAAAGACAATAGAAAATGCTTTTTCTTTAGCAGAGAGTCTTTTGAAGGAAAATATTGATGAAAAAAAAGGAAAAGAAATAGCAGAAAACTTTTTAAGTAGACTTAAAGTATGAAAACCGAAAAAGAAATATCTTCTTGGGCTCTTGCCCTATATCTTTCTCTAGAAAAAGATCCGAATAATTTCGAGAAAATTTTTGAGAACTTAAAATCTTCTTTAGGAAAAAAAATAGTTTATCTGCCTGCGATTATTAAAAAATTAGAGAGGATTTATAGAAAAGAAAAAACAGCTAAATTATTTTTATCTCACGATTTTAAAGATAAAGAAGAAATAAAAGCAAAAATTAAAAAAGAAATAAAGGGGCTAGATAAAATTGAAGATGTTTTGGACGAAAGTCTTTTAGGAGGTTTTCGTTTAAGAACGAAAGATATTTTGATTAAAGCTTCTTTGAACGATGTTTTAGTCAAATTAAAAAACAAAATATATGGATATAATTGAAAAATTTAAAAAACAGCTGGAGGGAGTAGAAATTTCTCCTGAGATTGAAGAGGTAGGAGAAGTTTTAGAAATTAAAGACGGCGTTGCTAAAATATCAGGACTTAGAGGCGTTGAGAATTTTGAAATGATTGAATTTGATGGAACAGGAGTTCAAGGTTTAGTTTTAAACTTAGAGGAGTATGAAGTAGGGGCAATTATTTTAGGGAGCGATAAAAAAATAAAAGAAGGAACAACAGTTAAAAGGACTAAAAAGGTTTTCTCCGTGCCGGTGGGAGAGAGTCTTTTGGGACGCGTTGTTGATCCATTAGGAAGGCCTCTAGATGGAAAAGGAGAAATTAATGCAAAAGAATTTCTTCCCCTAGAAAGAAAAGGTCCTTCAGTTATTGAAAGGCAGCCAGTTACTAAGCCCTTACACACTGGAATAAAAATGATTGACGCGTTAATTCCAATTGGCAGAGGACAAAGAGAATTAATTATTGGTGATAGAGGTTTAGGAAAAACAGCGGTTGCTGTAGACGCAATTATTAATCAAAAGGGAGAGAAAAATAGACCTTTCTGTATATATGTTGCTTGTGGACAAAAGAAAAGTAAAGTAAAAAGATTGATTGCTACATTAGAAAAAGAGGGAGCAATGGAATACACAACTGTTGTTTGTGCTTTTCCCGATGATCCTGCAGGTTTTATTTACTTAGCCCCATTTGCTGGAGCAACAATTGGAGAATATTTTAGAGACAACAAAAAAGATGCTTTAGTTGTTTATGATGATTTAACTAGACAAGCTTGGGCTTGGAGAGAAATATCTTTAATTTTAAGACGTCCACCAGGAAGAGAAGCTTACCCTGGAGATGTTTTCTTTCTTCATTCAAGACTACTAGAAAGAGCAGCCATGCTTTCAGACGAAATGGGAGGAGGATCATTAACTGCTTTGCCAATCATTGAGACTCAGGCAGGAGATATTTCAGGATATATTCCAACAAACGTTATCTCTATTACTGACGGACAAATATTTTTAGAATCAACCTTATTTAAAAAAGAGCAAAAACCTGCTATAAACGTTGGAACATCTGTTTCAAGAGTTGGTTCTTCTGCTCAAACGAAAGCAACAAAAAAAGTTGCGGGAAGATTAAAATTAGATTTGGCTCAGTTCCAAGAGCTAGAAAGATTTTCAGAGTTTACTGAAGAACTTGATCCTCAAACTAAAAAAACAATTGAAAAAGGAAAGAGGATGAGACTTCTTTTAAGACAAGCTGATTTGACTCCAATGCCAATAGAAAAAGAAGTGGTCGTTATTTTCACCGGAGTAAATAGCGATATAGAGGAAGTGGCAATTGATAAAATTAAGCTTTTTGAAGAAGAAGTTTTAAAGACTGTTGAATTAGAGAAACCAGAAATACTTAAAGAAATAAAAGAAACAGGAGATATGTCTGAAAAGAGCAAAGAAAGTCTTTTAGAAATAATTAAAAAAGTTAAGGCTAACTATGGAGCTTAAAGAAGTAAAAGCAAAAATAAGTTCGGTAAAGAATATTTCTGAGCTAACGGGAGCTTTAGAGACTTTTTCTGCTCTTAAGATGAAAAAAACGCAAAAAAGATTTTCCGAATCTAAACCTTTTGCCGAAGAAATGATGCGTATGCTTAAAAACATGAAGAAAGCTTTGAAAGAGGGAAAGTCAGTGTTTTTAGAAAAAAGGCCTGTTAAAGATATATTAATATGTGTTGTTGCTTCAGACAGAGGTTTTTGCGGATCTTTTAATGCGAATATTTTAAAGCTTGCAGATAAAGAAATAGAAAATTTAAGAAAAGAAGGAAACGTAGAAATTTTACCAATCGGTAAAAAAGCAGTTAATCATTATATAAAAAAAGAGAGGATAAGGTATAATTTTTCTGGCGTTGGAGATTATTGGGAATTTGGACAGACCAAGGAAATATCAGATTTTTTAATTAAATCTTTTTTATCTGATAAATATCAAAAGATATACATGGTTTATACTCATTTTTATTCTTCTTTTGTTCAAAAGCCAACAATAGTTCAGCTTTTTCCCTCAAGAAGCAAAACTATAGAAAGTTTCTTGAAAGAAGACGAAGAAGACTCTCCATTGAATAAAAATTATTTATTGGAGCCGACCCCGAGAAATATTTTGGATGAAGTCATTCCTATATTTGTGCAATATTTAATTTATCAGTTTATTCTTTCTGCTAATACTTCTGAGCATTCAGCTAGAATGATGGCAATGAGGAATGCCTCTGATAATGCAAAAGGATTATTAGAAGAATTAAGATTGGTTTATAATAAGGCAAGACAAGAGAAAATTACTTCTGAGGTTTGTGAAATTTCATCAACCAAGGAGGCAATGGAATAAAATAAAAAATATATGGCAAAAATAACACAAATAATTGGGCCGGTAATAGATGTGGAATTCGAAGAAGGTAAAGTTCCTTTTCTTTACAATGCCCTAAAAGTAAAAGGAAAAGATTTGATATTAGAAGTAGAGCAAGGATTAGGAGAGAATAAGGTTAGGTGCCTTGCAATGGGTCCGACAGAAGGATTAAAGAGGGGAGATGAAATAGAAGACACAGGAAAGCCAATAGAGGTTCCTGTAGGAAAAGAGGCATTAGGAAGAATAATAAATGTTTTAGGAAATCCAATTGATAATCAGGGTGAAATTAAAGCGCAAAGAAAGGAATCTATTCATAAAAAAGGACCTGAACTAAAAAAGCAAAAATCAGAAATTGAAATATTAGAAACAGGAATTAAAGCGATTGATTTATTATGCCCCCTTCCTAAAGGAGGAAAAGTGGGATTATTCGGTGGAGCAGGGGTAGGAAAAACAGTTTTAATTCAAGAATTAATAACAAACATTGCTAAATTTCATCAAGGTTATTCAATTTTTGCTGGTATTGGAGAAAGGTCAAGAGAAGGAAATGATATTTTTAGAGAAATGAAAGAGGCTAATACTCTTAAAAATACTTGTTTAGTTTTTGGTCAAATGAACGAAACACCAGGAGCAAGATTGAGAGTTCCTTTTACTGCTATGACTATTGCCGAACATTTTAGAGATGAAGAGAAAAAAGATGTTCTATTGTTTATGGATAACATTTTCCGTTTTGTTCTAGCCGGATCTGAGGTATCAGCTTTATTAGGAAGAATTCCATCTCAAACAGGATATCAACCAACACTTTCTTCAGAAGTTGGAGGACTTCAAGAAAGAATTACTTCTACAGAAGATGGTTCAATTACCTCAGTTCAAGCCATATATGTCCCAGCAGATGATTTAACTGATCCAGCCATTGTTTCAACTTTTTCTCATCTTGATTCATCATTAGTTTTATCTCGTGCAATTGCTTCTTTAGGTATATTCCCAGCAGTTGATCCTCTAGAATCAACATCTTCTTTGTTAAATCCTAGGATTGTAGGAGAAAAACATTACAAGGTGGCTACTGAAGTTAAGAAAATACTTCAGAGGTATAAAGAACTTCAAGATATTATTGCTATTTTAGGAATTGAAGAGTTGGCAGATGAAGACAAGGTTGTAGTTTCAAGAGCTAGAAAAATTCAAAAATACTTATCACAGCCTTTTTCAGTTGCAGAGGTTTTCTCAGGTATTCCTGGAGTCTATGTAAAAATTGAAGAAACAATCGAAGGGTTTGAGAAAATTATATCTGGAGAATTGGATGAAAGATCAGAAGAAGAATTCTACATGAAGGGAAATATAAATGAAGTTATAAAATGAAATTAAAAATATTAACCCCTGAAAAAATAATATTTGAAGGAGAGGCAAGTATCGCAACCTTGCCGACTGCTTCTGGAAAAATTTCAATCTTAAGTAGCCATACTCCTTTGGTTTCCTCCGTTTCTCAAGGCGAAATAATAATTAAAAGTGAAGATGGAGATAGAATTTTTAAGAATGGTAGGGGAGTTGTTCAAACGATAAACAATCAAACAGTTGTTTTGTTGGCCAATTGTACAGAAAAGAGCTAAAGGCTCTTTTTTGTTTGACATAGCCTAGGCTTATGTTAAAATGTATAAAATATTACTTAAAGAAAAGTATGCTGAACAAAAAAGAAAGAGTGAGAGGATTTACCTTAATCGAACTTTTAGTTGTTATAGCCATTATAGGCATTCTTTCTGGTGTAATAATTGTTTCTTTATCTGGAGCGCAAAACTCTGCAAAAGATTCTTGTATAAAAAAAGACATGGATCAATTGAGATCTGCTGCTCATATCCAAAATCTTATAGCGGGTTCGTATGCTGATTTTCAAACACTAAGTGATGATGTTATTTTAATACTTGATGATATTGATGATAACGGGGGAGAGGCAGTAATTAGTAAGAATGGTTCTTCTTTTTGTGTTACGTCGATTTTAAATAGTAATGATGATCTTTGGTGTATTGATTCTTCTGGATATGTTGGAATTGGGGGATGTTTAAGTTATTCTTGTGATTATGCTTCTGGTGTTGGAACAGGAGGAGGATCTGGAGGAGGAACTCCTTGGGCTTGCGGAGATTCAATTACTGATGCCCGCGATGGAACGACCAATACTTATACAACCGTCTCAATTGGTGATCAGTGTTGGATAGCAGAAAACCTTAAATACCTTCCTTCTGTTGTTGGGCCAGGAACAATATCAACGAGCGATGCTTATTATTATGTTTATGACTATGATGGAATAAGCACGGATGATGCTAGGATTAGTACAAATTATCCTATATCCGGAGTGTTATACAATTGGACTGCAGCAATAACTGCCTGCCCAACGGATTGGCATCTACCAACAGACGGTGAATGGAAAAATCTAGAAACGTATTTAGGAATGAATGAAGCACAAGTAGATGCAACAGGCATGAGAGGAACGGACGAGGGAGCAAAATTATCAAGTTACGCAGCTGGAGGGACCAATTCTTCAGGATTTAGTGCTATCCTAGGCGGATATCTTTCAGGCAGCGGTTCTTGGTATGGGATAACTACCGATATGCTTTTTTTAACTGCAACAGAAAGCTCTACAGAGGCAGCATATTTTCGTAATCTTGATATATGGAACGGAGGAGTATATCGTGGGACATATAACAAGGGAGGAGCTTTTTCTTTAAGATGTGTTAAGGATTAACATTTTACAAAAACCTATTTTTTGAGTAAGATACTTTTATGAAAACAAAAGAAATATTTGATTTAGCAATAAAGATGGGAATAGACTCTGATTTTAGAGGTTCTTTAGGTGTGCAGAAATTTATAGACAAGAAAAAAAAGAAATACGATTCTCTTAGTGAAAGCGCAAAAGAGCTTTATGATATAGAAGCAATTCAAAATCCTTACTTGGATTCAAGGATTCATAATATTGGAGAAGATAAAGAAATTAAAAAAGTTTTAGCGGGAATAGATGTTGATACTGCAGAATTATTATTAGCAAAATCTTTGGGAGATATTGATCTTGTTATAGGTCATCATCCTGTAGGAAAAGGTCTCTCAAATCTAGGAGACGTGATGAACTTACAAGCAGATGTATATAATTATTATGGAGTACCAATAAATATTGCAGAGTCTCTTAACTCTCCAAGAATAGCAGAAGTTTCAAGAGGAGTGACTGCTTCTAATCATCAAAAACCTGTTGATGCAGCTAGAATACTAGGAATTAATTATATGAATGTTCATACGCCAGCGGATAATTTAGTGGCTAAGTTTTTAAAAGACTTAATTGAAAAAGAAAATCCAGAAACAGTCGAAGATGTAATATCTTTGCTTAAAGAGACACCTGAATATAGAGAGGCAGTTAAAAATGGATCAGGACCTAAAGCAATTACAGGAAAATTAGAAAATAGATGTGGTAAAATAGCTATTACAGAAATTACAGGAGGGACAGAAGGATCCCCCAAATTATTCGAAAAAATGTCTCAAGCTGGAATCGGAACGGTTATTGCTATGCATGCTTCTGAAGAACACAGAAAGAAAGCCGAAGAGGCCCATATTAATATTATAATTGCTGGGCATATATCTACAGACTCTGTAGGAATGAATTTATTTTTAGATGAATTAGAAAAAGAAGGAATAGAAATAGTTTCTTTTAGTGGACTTACAAGATTTAAAAGGTTTTAATCATATAATTCTTTTGAAGTCTATATCCTAATTTTTTTCTATAATAATCTCTTACTCCAACCCCAGATATTATAGCTATTTTTTTGAATTTAAATTCTTTATTAGCTATTTTTTCTGCTTCTTTTACCATTAACATTCCTAATCCTTTATGTTGAGTAGAGCTTTTATTCCCTGATATTGGAGTAGCTTGCCCATAAACATGAACTTCTCTTATTAATGCAGAGTTTTTTAAGTTAGGAAGGATTTCTTTATTTGAAGAGGGGATACGTAATCTTAAAAGAGAATAAAGATTTTTTCTTTCTTTGTCTTCAAAGCTTAAAAAGATTTCTTTTCCTCCTGATGCATTATAGTCTATTCTAAATAAATAAACTTTTTCTTTAGAATCAGCATTTTTGATTTCTCGACATCGAATACATTTACAAGACCAACCCTCCTTTTTTATAGAGGCATCAATTATTTGTCTTAGGTTTGATACTTTAGACCCTCCTTCAACGATTAAGGGAGAAGGAATATCTCTAATAATTCTTTCTATTCTTACATATTCAGGAATATGTTTTTTTATTTCCTTTATTGTTTTTATAAGGGTGTCTTTTGTATAGGGTTTGTATTCTTTTTTTAAATAAATATCGTATAAGGGAGCCTCTTTAACAAGGGCACAGGGATATATTTTTAAATAATCAGGTTTAAAGTTTTCATTACTAAATAACTCCCTAAACATTTCAACATCTTTTTTGGGATTTGATTTAGGAAGGTTGAGCATTATTTGATAAGCAACTTTAAAGCCGGCATTTCTTAAAAGTTTTGTTGCTTCAATTGTTTCTTTTATGCCATGACCTCTTTTATTAAAAGTAAGAATATCGTCATAAATTGATTGAACTCCTAGTTCTATCTTTGTTGCTCCCAAAAAACGCATTTCTTTTATTTCTTTAAGATTAATAAAATCAGGTCTTGTTTCAAAAGACATTCCCACTATTCTATGCTTTGCTTTTTCATTTCTTCTTTGAGCTTTTTCAAGAGTAGAATCTTCTTTTCCGTTGCAAGCTTCAAAGCATTTTTTTACAAACCATTTCTTATATTCGGCATCATAATAAGACCATGTTCCTCCAATTAGTCTAAGGTCTATCTTATCTGTTGGATGACCAGAAGATTCTAGGGCTTCTAATCTTTTTTGCATTTGTAAATAAGGATCGTAGTTTAACTTTTTAGCTCTTTCAACAGCTGGCTCTCCTGAAAGATAGCTTTTGGGTATATTTGTTTCTTTGGGGCAATAAATACATTGTCCAGGGCAATCATATGGCTTGGTTAGAACAGAAACATTAACTACTCCTGAGAGTGATCTAACGGGCCTTGTTCTCAATAATTTTTCTATGTTTTCGTCTTTTTTTATTCTTTTTTTATTAACTAAATCGTGATAGTATTTCAGAAGAGTAACATTGCTTGGGCATTCAACTTTGTGGCTTTTAGAAATTTTTCTTTTAACAAAGGAGAGCTCTTTAGGAGTTCTGGCGTTAGATTCTAAAAGTTCTCTTATTATAGTTTCATTTGAATTCATGAAAGAAAAAGACATTAAAAAAATATTAACTAAGACTGTAGAGGATTATAACAGTATTTCTAGCAAATACTCAAGCGTTAGATCTCAAGGATGGAAAGAATTAAGCTTTCTTTTTGATAGTGTTTCTTATAAGGAAAAAGTTCTAGATTTGGGTTGTGGAAACGGAAGATTTTATGAAGATTTTATTTCTAAAGGAGCTAATTATTTTGGAGTAGATCCTTCTGTGGAAATGATAAAAATATGTAAAGATAGTTATCCTCAGGGAGATTTTAGGGTTGCTTATGGGAATGAATTGCCATTTGAAGAAGAATATTTTGATAAAATTTTTAGTATTGCTGTTTTACATCATATTCCATCAATTTCTTCAAGAAAAGAATTCTTAAAGGAGGCTAGAAGGGTTCTTAAAAAAAATGGATTAATATTTTTAACTGTTTGGGATTTGAAAGAAAAAGCAGGAGGAAAGAAAAACGTAATGATTCCTTGGTATGGAAGCAAAGGAACATATTTTCATTGTTTTAATTTAAAAGAATTGATACAATTAGTTGAAGAATCAGGGTTTGAAGTTATTAAAAGTGGAGAAATATTAGTAGGTAAAAAACCTTATAGTAATTTTTACATTATAGCAAGGAAATAATATGGCAAAGACTGAAGAGGTAAAATATAATATAGTTGTTTCAGGTGCAGCCCAAGTAGGGCATTGTTGTGAGAATATTGAAGAGCTCTCAAAGGAGGTTGGGCGTGAAATTGGAAGACAGAAACACATACTTATTACAGGAGCAACCACGGGGGTTCCTTATTTTGCAGCTATGGGATGTAATGAAGAAGGAGGATTCAATATAGGTTTTTCTCCTGCGGCTACAGAGAAACAACATCTTAAGTCTTATCGTTTACCACTAGATCCTTTTAATATTATGGTTTATACTGGCGGTGATTATGTAGGAAGAGATGTAATAATGACGAAATCAGCTGATGCGGTTATTATTGTTTGCGGAAGAACAGGAACTTTGCATGAATTTACAGTGGCCGTAGAGAGTAGAAAGGTAATAGCTGTTTTGGAGGGAACAGGTGGAATGGCTGATAAAATAAGAGGGATTATAGAGAGTTATTGTAAATCAGCTAATAAAATTATTTATGATAGAGATCCTAAAAAATTGGTTGAAAAGGTTATTAAGGAAATTAAAAAGCAAAAGGTTAGAAATTCTAAAATATTAGAATAATATGGAATCAAAGAAAATTATAAAAGAAAAGAAGATTGGCAAGGTTACTCATTATTTTGGGAAAATAAAAGTAGCTGCAATAAAATTTTCTCAACCAGTTTCAGTCGGAGAACAAATTAGAATTGAGGGAGGCAATGAAACTAATTTTAAAATGAAAATAAGCTCAATTCAATTTATGGGAGAGAAGATTCAAAAAAGTAAAAAAGGTCAGGAGGTTGGCATTAAAGTGAGAAATAAAGTAAGAGAAGGTTATAAAGTTTATAAATAATAAATAATAAAAATATGATACAAGAAATAATAATCACAATAGTAATAATTTTGCTTATTTCGATAAGGCAAGTTAATCAATATGAGAATGGAATTAAGTTTACATTAGGTAAATTTACAGGAACTATGAATCCAGGATGGAATATAGTTTTGCCAATTTTCCAATCTTATAAAAAAGTTGATATGAGAACGAAGGCTGTTGATGTTCCAGACCAAGAAGCGATTACGAGAGATAATATATCGGTAAGAGTTAATGCAGTAATTTATTATAAAATTAAATCAGCAGAGAAAGCAGTTTTACAGGTCGAAGATTTTTATTATGCAGTTTCTCAGTTAGCTCAGACAACAATGAGAAATGCAGTTGGCCAAGTTGAATTAGATGATCTTTTATCTCAAAGAGATAAGGTTTCAGAAGACATAAGGACCGTTATTGATAAAGCTTCTGATCCTTGGGGCATAAGCGTAGATAATTTGGAATTAAAAGATATTACTCTTCCTGAAGAAATGAAAAGGGTTATTGGAAAACAAGCTGAAGCAGAAAGAGAAAAGAGAGCTGTTATTATTAAGGCTGAAGGAGAGGTTGCCGCTGCTAATAATATGGCTAAGGCGGCAGAAGTTTTAGCAAGTTCAACAGGAGCATTGCACTTAAGAACATTGCAATCAATAAACGATATTAGTTCTGATCAATCTAACACAATAGTTTTTGCAGTTCCTTTGGAAATACTAAGATCTTTTGAGGGGAAGAATAAGTTATCTTAGGTAAATATTCTTTTTGTAATTATGTTCTTCCAAAGTTTTGGAGAAAAATATTTCTCCTTCGTTTGAAGATAAGTAATACCAATAATTATTTTTGTCTGGGTATATAGCAGCGAGAATACTATCTAATCCAGGATTACATATTGGTCCTAGAGGAAGTCCGTTATATTTATAGGTATTGTAGGGGGAATCAATTTGAGTATCAGAAGTGTATACTTTAGACTTGTTTTCTCCAAGTGCGTACAAAACAGTCGCACATATTTGTAGTGGCATTCCAATCTCTAATCTTTTCCATAAAACATCAGAAACATTTTTTTTATCTTCAATTGTTTTTGCTTCTTTTTCTATCATTGAAGCTACAACCATTATTTCAAAAACAGTTTTTTCTTGTTTTTTAATCGCTTCTCTTAATTGAGGAGTGATTTTTTTATTCCAATTATTCAATGTTTTTAAAATAATACTTTCTAAGTTATCCGTACTGTCTATATAATAAGTATCAGGAAAAATATATCCTTCTAGGCTTATATTATCTGGTTTTTCTAAATTAAAATCTTTGACTAGTTCTTCTAATTCTTTTTTTTCTTCTACTTCAGTTGGTTTTCCTATTAAATTAAAAACTTCTTCTTTTGTAGCTATTTGTTTTTCTTCAAAGTAATTAGCGATATCATTTATGTTCCAGCCTTCAAGAATTGTTAAACTTTTTTTATTAGTTTCTCCTTTTTTTAATACATTAATTATTTGGGCTGTGCTCATTTGAGGAGATAATAAATATTCTCCTGCCTGCATATTTTTATGACTATTGGTTAAAGAAGCATATAATATGAACAGAGAAGAATCTTTAATTAACCCTTCTTTTTCTAGGCTGTTAGCGATTGATTTTACAGAAGAACCTTTTTCAACTATAAAAATTTTAACAGTGTCTTCGCTACTTAATTTGTTAAAAAGGCTATTGTATCCGTATAGGCCCAGAGAAATTATGCAAAATGTTATCAATAGAATTAATGTCTTTTTCATGATATTTATATACTATTTTATAATTAAGGGCTTGACAAGAGTTGCAAGAAAAGTATAATTCAATATAAAGTATGGAAACCTTTATAAACACAGGGAAATATACGAAACAGTGGGCAAATAAATTTTGCTCTTTTTTGGTGATTATTTCTAAAAATATAAGGGGAGAAGCTTTATTGTATAGTGTATAATAGACAAACAAAATATAAATAACAAAAAAGCCTCTCCCTAAAAGGAGAGGTTTTAAATTAAAAACTTATGTCAAAAACATACTACTTAACAAAAGAAGGCTTAGAAAAAATAAAAAAAGAAAATGAAGATCTTCAAAATCTTTACAGAAAAGAAGTTTTAAAAGAAGCACCTTCTATTCTTGAAGGAGATACTCTTAACCCAGATTATTCTTTTTTTCAAGAAAATCTCGAAGAGCTTGAAAAAAGGATTGAAGAATTGAACTTTATATTGAAAAATTATAGAATAATAAAAAGACCATCTAAGGAGGATCAAGATACAGTTAATCTAGGGGCGAAGGTTGTTTTAAAAAACGGTTCTTCGAAAGAAGAAGAATATAGAATAGTTGGGACCCTTGAGGCAGATCCTTTTTCAGGAAAAATAAGCAATGAATCTCCTTTAGGAATGACTTTTATTGGTAAAAAAATTGGAGAAAAAATTCCTTTTAATGGTTCTGGGAATTACAAAATATTAAAAATTGATTATGAGGAAGTTTAATAAAATATTAATATTTTCTTTTGTTGGAATCATTGTTATTTCTTCTGTTTGGTTTAATTTTTTCTTTATTTCTAAAAATATATTAAATTTTGAAAAAAATCTTTTTGATGCAGGAAAAGAAAGCGATGTTATTATAGTTTTTAATCCTGGAGGATGGGGAACAGTTTCATTGGAAGAGGCGAAGGATTTTAATCCTATCGTTAATGAAATTAAAAAATCTCTCGAAGAAAAAAACTACAAAGTTTCTATAGTTGAATATTATAGAACAAAAGAAAACTTCCTGGGAAAACTAGGATCTTTAAGAGAAATAATATCTAATTTTTCAAAAAGTTCTAAGATTTTCGCAGAAAAAATAGAATTATTTATAAATAATTATCCTGAGAGAAAAATAGTTATGGCTGGCTTGAGCAACGGAGCTTCGTTTGTCGATTCTACCATGGAAAACCTAGAAAAAAAGATTGATGGGGTTGTCTCTATAGAGCTAGGAGCTCCTTTTTGGGGGGAAAACATACAGAGAGAAAATACTCTTAAGCTAAAAAACGAAGAAGATATTCTAGCAAGGGGAGATATTGGGAAACTTTTTATTTCTTTAGTGAAGGCCCCTTTTATTTGGTCGTATAATAATTTAAAAGGAGAAAAAACTTCTTTTTCTGAGGCGATGATGATTACTGGTCATGAATATTATTGGCCTGAAGTTGAACAAGAAATAGCCTCTTTTGTAAAAGAAAAATTTTAAAAAGCCGCCTTGCGAAGGCGGTTTTTTTGTATTAAGATTAAGATATGGATTTTCAATTTAGGCAAAAAATTCTTTTACTTTTTTCCTTCTTGCTAGGTCTGATTATTTTTATTTGGTTGGGAAAAATTATTGGATGGGAAGAGATTGTAGCTTCTTTATCCATTTTTACCGGTTGGCAAGGGTTAATCATACTATTACTATCTTTTCTTGTTGCTATTATAGGCAATTGGAGGTGGAAGGAAATATTAAAAGATTCTGGAGAGAATGTTGATTTTTGGAATCTTTTTAAAATATATTTGGGAGGTTATGCGATGATGTATCTTTTTCCTATTTTAGTTTGGGGAGGGGAAGGTTTTCGTGTCTATGGATTGACTAAGAAAAATAAAATATCTTGGAAAAAAACATTTGCCTCTGTTTTCATAGAAAGGATTCTAGAATGGACGGCTAATATATTTATTATATTTATAGGTTTATTCTTTTTTCTATATAATGTCTATTTGCCTCCAAAAGAAATAATTTTTATTTTTGGAATATTTTTAATCCTTTTTGTTTCTGTGATTACTTATTTTTATGTTAAAGCTTTAGGAAAGAAAAGTATTGTTGGGCAAATATTTAGAAATATTTTAAAGAGAGAAATTAGCGACGACAGCAGTCTTTTATCTGTTGAAACAGAAATTTTTAAATATTTTCAAATTAAAAATAAATCTTTTCTAAAAGGTGTCTCAATTTCTTTATTAAGAGCTTTTGTAATGCAATTAAGAGTGTGGGTTCTTATTATTTTTATTGGCGGAGTCGTCATAGATTTTTTCCCTTCTTTATCGATTTTAGGTTTTACATATTTGTCTTCAATGATACCCATTCCTGCAGCCCTAGGTTCTCATGAAGCTATCCAATATTTTGCCTTTAAGTCTCTAGGGCTATCTGTTTCTATGGCAACAGTTTTTACAATGATTATTAGAGCAGCCGAAATAGTTGTTTCTTCTTTCGGTATGATATTTTTAATAAAAGCAGGATTTAAATTATTAGGAAAAAAGATTTTAAAAAATGGTAAAAGTAAATAAAGTAATTAAATATTTAATTTTAACAGACATTGCTTTTTGGATGGGATGGGGAATGATAACGCCTGTTTTTGCTATATTTGTTGTTGATAGAATTATTGGAGGGACGGCCTTAGTTGTTGGTATAGCTACTGCTATATATTGGATACTAAGATCTTCTTTGGTTTTTCCCTTTGCTACAATTTTAGATAAACATGAAGGAGATAGAGATGATTACTTCTTTTTAGTTTCTGGTAATTTTATTGCCGCTTTAGTCCCATTCGGTTATATTTTTGCAGTTTACCCTTGGCATATTTATATTCTTCAAATATTTTATGGCATAGGTATTTCAATGGCTATGGGAGGGTGGAGAGCTATTTTTACGAGAAATATCACCAAAGGTAAGGAAGCAAGTTTGTGGGCAATAGACGATGCTTCTTTAGGCTTTGGTGTTGCTATTGCAGGATTAATTACGGGTCTTCTCATTACAAAATTTGGGTTTGTTGTGACTTTCACTATTGCAGGATCTTTAGCAATGTTGAGCGTATTTCTCCTCTTAAGATTAAGAAAAGAAATAGAGGGCGTTTTTGATAGAAAATTTCCTTTCAATATTAAAAATATTTTTTTCAATAAATGAAAAATCAGGAAGTGGCCCAAATTTTATTTGAAATAGGTGATATGCTTGAATTACAAGAAATTCCTTTTAAGCCGGAAGCTTACAAAAAAGCTGCCATTGCTTTGGACAACCTAGAGGAGGATATTTTTGATATTTACAAAAAAGAAGGAATAAAGGGTTTAGAAAAAATAGATGGGGTTGGAAAGAGTATTGCTCTTAAGATAGAAGAGTTTATTAAAAAAGGAAAAATAAAATACTATAAGGAGCTTAAAAAAGAATCTCCTATCGATTTAGAAGGATTGACTAAGGTTGAAGGTCTTGGCTTAAAAAAAATTAAAAGACTATGGAAGGAATTAAAAGTAAGAAATTTAAAAGACCTTGAAAAAGCGGTAGAAGATCATAAAGTTGCCCCATTGTTTGGTTTTGGTGAAAAGACTGAAAAAAATATATTAGATTCAATTAGTTTTTTAAAGCAAGGACAGGGTCGTTTTATTTTAAGAGATGTTATTCCTGAGGTGGAAAGAGTAGAAGCAAAGCTTAAAAAAATTAAAGAAATAGTGGGATTTTCTGTAGCTGGATCTGTAAGGAGAAAAAAGGAAACCATAGGAGATGTTGATTTTCTTGTCTCAATTAATGATGTCAGCAATAAATATATAGTTGAGAAGATAATGAACACTTTTGTTACAATGGATAATGTAGTTAAAGTTATTGGAAAAGGAGAAACAAAATCTTCGATAAAAACAAGAGAAAATCTAAATATGGATTTAAGGTTGGTAAAAGAGAGTTCTTTTGGATCGGCACTACAATACTTTACAGGGTCTAGGGATCATAATATTGCTTTACGTAGAATTGCAATGAAAAAGGGTTATAAATTAAACGAATACGGCCTTTTTAAGGGAGATAAAAGAATTGCAGGAGAAAAAGAAGAGGATATATATGAAAAACTTGGAATGTGTTTTATTCCTCCAGAAATGAGAGAAAATCAAGGAGAAATTAATTTAGCTATAAAAAGAGAGTTGCCTAATTTAGTCAAATTAAGCGATATCAAAGGGGATCTTCATTGTCATACTTCTTGGAATGGAGGGGAAAACTCAATAGAAGAAATGGCAGAAGAATCTATAAGATTAGGGTATGATTATTTAGGTGTCTCAGATCACACGAAGTCTCTTAAGATAGAGAATGGATTAGATGAAGAAAAAATATTAGAGCAAAAAAAAGAAATAAATAAATTAAATAAATATTTTGAAGAAAAAAATATAAAATTTAAAATTTTACAAGGTTCAGAGGTAGATATTTTAAAAGATGGCTCTCTAGATATTGGTGATGAGATTTTAAAAAATCTTGATTATGTTTCTGTTAGCATACACTCTAATTTTAAAATGAATAAGAAAGAAATGACGGACAGGATAATAAAAGGATTAAGCAATCCTTATGTCAAAATATTAAATCATCCGACGGGAATGGTTGTTGGAAAAAGAGAAGGGTATAACATTGATGTAGATAAAATTTTTAAAGTGGCAAAAAAGAATAATATTGCTTTAGAAATTAATTCTTACAGGGGAGACCTAAATAGTCAGCTTGCGAAATTAGCAAAAGAAAACGGCTTAAAGTTAACCATTAGTAGCGATGCTCATAATAAAAAAGAGTTAAGAAACATGCAATTTGGAGTTTTTCAAGCTAGAAGAGCATGGCTAACAAAAGAAGATATTTTAAATACATATGAAAAAATATAAGTGTTTATTATTAATGTCTGGAGGTCTTGATTCAATACTTGCAGCTAAAATCTTAAAAGAGGAAAGGGTGAGCGTTACACCTTTATGTTTTAAAAGTTTTTTCTTTTCTTGCGATCAAGCTAAGAAAGCAGCAAAACAATTAAATCTTAAATTAAAAGTAGTTGATATAAGCAAAGAGCACTTAAAGATGATTAAAAATCCTTTGCATGGAAGAGGAAAAGGTTTTAATCCTTGTATTGATTGTCATTTACTTATGATTAAAAATGCTAAAAAGATAATGAAAAAAGAGGGGTATGATTTTATAGCAACAGGAGAAGTTTTGGGTCAAAGACCAATGTCTCAAAATATTAACTCTTTAAATCTAATTGATAAAAAAGCAAAACTTTCTCGTTCAGTTTTTCGTCCATTGTCGGCAAAAATTTTACCAACTACTTTTCCAGAAGAAAAAGGAATGGTTAAGTCTCTTTATTCAATTTCGGGAAAGGGAAGAGGTTTGCAAATAGAGTTAGCTAGAAAGTTTAAAATAAAAGACTATCCTTCTCCTGCCGGAGGATGTATCTTAACGGATGCTAATTATGCGAGTAGGTTAAAAGAACTTATTAAGATAAGGCCATCTTTTGATGGAGATGATGTCATCCTTTTAAAAATAGGTAGATTTTTTATAGGAAAAGATATGGTGGTTATTGTTGCAAGAAACGAAAAAGAGTGTAATGAGTTGGTAAAATTAAGAATAAAAAAAGATATTATTTTAGAACCAGATAATTTTTCAGGACCAACGGTTCTTGTTCGTAAATACAAAAAATCATCTCGAGAAGAGATGATTAATGTAGGAATGAAATATATCCTTAAGTATTCTAAAAAGATAGAAGAAGAATCAGTAGTTAAGCTTTTACCTTTTCAACAATCTTTATAAATAAATTGTTATTTTCTTTAGCTAGTTGAGATAATATTTTTCTGTCTAGCTCAATAGCATTCTTTTTTAATCCTGCAATAAATTTACTATAAGTGGTTCCATTCTCTCTGCAAGCTGCATTAATTTGTACTTGCCATAATTGTCTTTTTACTCTTTTTTTGACTTTTCTGTCTCTATAAGCATAAGACCATGCTTTCATTAAAGCTTGTTTTGCGGCTATATACTTAGATTTTCTGCTCCACTTATATCCTTTAGCAGCTTTTATAACCTTTTTTCTTCTTTTGTTTGCGGATACTCCTCTTTTTACTCTTACCATATTTTTATGCTCCTAATAATTTTCTTATTTTTTTTTCTTCTGGTGCTGACATTTCTACCATCTTTTTTAATTCTCTCTTCTTTTTAGAAGATTTTTTAGATAAAAGATGATCTTGTCCAACAGCCCTTCTTAAGACCTTTCCTGATTTTGTTATCTTGAACCTCTTTGTTAATGATTTTCTTGTTTTTGCTTTCATGTTATTTTTTAAGAATTGTCACCGAAAGACCTTTTGGTTCTTTCTTTATTTCTTTTTCAATTTTTATGTCTAATTTACTTTTTAATATCTCAACAAATTTATTAATTTTTTGAATTCCTATATCTGACAATTGTTTTTCTCTTCCTCTCAATCTTAGCTCAACATTTACCTTGTCTCCTTTGTTTAAAAACTTTTCTGCGGCAATTACTCTTGTATTAATATCGTTATCAGAAATATTGAAAGATAGTCTTATATTTTTTGTTTCTCCGTGTCTGCTTCCTGCGATATTTTTCTTTTCCTTTTTTTGTAAAGAATAAAGATGTTTTCCGTAGTTCCCAATTTTACACACAGGGGGAATAGCTTTGTCAGTGACCATGATTAGATCAAGACCTTTTCCCTTAGCTAATTCTATCGCTTCAGGCAATTTAAAAACACCTAATTGTTGACCGTCTTCTCCGACTAATCTTACGCTCTCTGCTCTTATTTGATTGTTGTATTGTGGTTTATTCAATTTTAATTGTGGAGGTGGCGAGTAATGAGCCCGCGTCCAAAAATTATCCGATAATAACTCTACAAGCT
>Ga0265294_10004137_pt1 | contig 18241 bp, 17 predicted proteins | sample MunlanPumphouse3_FD_192504 | JGI IMG/M metagenome (GOLD analysis project Ga0265294, IMG submission 192504) | Groundwater microbial communities from a municipal landfill in Southern Ontario, Canada - Pumphouse #3 | ecosystem: Environmental > Aquatic > Deep subsurface > Groundwater | place...
CAGGGAGTAGGTCATTGCATCGTTGATGGATAACCCACCCATACCGGCTAGCACGTAGATGGATGAGGCGCTCATATAGGCGCCGATTGTTTTTGGGTCGTAAATACTGCCGGTAAAAAGGACCTTTGGATCAATATTCAGCTCCTTTGTTTGTTTTACGAGGGCCTCCCTTTCGGGACCGTCGCCCACAATCAATAACTCTGCATCGGGGAACTCTGTCAGCACTTTTGAGAAAGCTTCGATGAGCAAATCGACCCGTTTCCATTTGACCAGTCGCCCCACATGGATAATCCTGCGGCAGTTTACAGGAAGGATGGGCGGCTCCTGAAGTAGTCGTTGTTTTTCGCACAACAGGGCTTCACTGTCACCGGTATTGTAGGTGACGAAAACACGCTCTTCACGAATGCCGTAGGTGGGCATGAGGGTTTTTCCCAGAGAGGAATAGGCCAAAGCCCCGTCAGCCCTTTTATAGCAATATCTTCTTATCTGCATGATGCCCCATTGTTTGAGGTGAAAGAGAAACCCTTTGCTTAAAAGCTTCATCTCCTCGTTGTACATCGCGTTCTTCCTGAAGTATGCTACAGCCTTGCCATAGGGAGGTACCTGAAAGGGTATCTCCCGGATTACAAATCGCACGTTATTTTTTCGGAGCGCCTTTCTGAGCGAAGGATACCAGAAAAATTGAATGAAATAGGGCCATCCTGCCACGAAGATGTCTGGTTTTACTGCTTCGACTATTCGAGGCAGAGCAGGGATGCCATTTTTTCCAAATGCTGTTTTTTTTTCATCGCTTTCGATGATTTTGTATCTTGCCTGTTGTCCCTCAATTACCTGTACCCCTTCACCCAATGAACTGCTTTTCCCAGTGGGAATCACCGTGATTACTTCCACTCCTTTTCTCGCAAGCTTCTGCAACAAAGCGTCCATATAGAGTGGAATGCCGCTGAAAACAAACAATACTTTCATTTCGCTGCAAGGGAGATTAAAAATCTGTTTTAGCCGATAATATGTTTCTCTCCAAAACGTGCAAGGTCACGTCGCGGCCTACTTCAATTCCTTTCAGTAAAAGCTGATCCCTTGTTGTTCTGTAAGCCAGTTCTGGCCTGTTATTGTCGCCACTCAAATGACACAGCCAGATGTTGCGCAGATTGGAGGTAAAATTATTTGCCAGAAACTCAGCCGTCTGTCGGTTGCTCAGGTGTCCGGTGCCGGAGGTAATTCTGCGCTTGAGGTAGTAGGGATAACGACCATTTTCCAACATCTCCTCGTCGTAATTGCTCTCGATGATCAGATGGTTGGCCTTGCAGATATAGTAAGCTACTTCATCGGTGATGGCACCCACATCGGTAGCCAGTGTCATCTTATGCCCGTCAAATTCGAAGAAATAACCTGCATTGTCGTTGCTGTCATGGGGAACATTAAAAGCCGTGATTCTGAAATCCTCGATCTCGAAAGGTTTCCCTTTTTCAATATACTTTGCGGAACCGTTGAGGTTGTTATAGATCATGGGGCAATTGGCAATTCCACGGTGCACCTCTCGGGTAGCATAGACTGGGATGTGCATCTTCTCGCCCAGATAGCCGGCCGATTTGATATGGTCATAATGATCGTGTGTGATCAGGATGGCCATGATAGAAGAAAGCTCGATCCCGTATTCAGCCAGTCGTTTTCTGATTACACGCGGCCCAAGGCCTGCGTCGATGAGGATGCCGTAGTGCGCGTTTCCCATATAGTAACAGTTGCCACAACTGCCGCTACTGAGGCTGAAGAATGAGATTCGGTCTGCCGGGAAAAGTTTGTATTGCATAGTGAATGCAAAGATAATAAGTTTTTGAGAACAATCTTTTAAAACAATTGTCCCGACAAACGCTCCCATGTTTGGTTGTACGCACCTATCATCTCCTTCACCACTTCCGCTGCCGGAATCACCTGCTTGATATGTGATGCAATCTGCCCGATTTCCAGTTCACCTTCGGTGAGGTCGCCCTCAAAAATACCACGCCTGGAGCGACCCCGTCCCAACAGCGTCCGTAATTCTTCGGCCGTGGCCCCCCCGTCTTCCAGCTCCTGCACCTGTTGGTAGAACTCGTTCTTGATCATCCGCGTGGGACTCACTTTTTTGAGTGAAAGCTGCGTATCACCCTCATTCAGTGAGAGACATCGCTGTTTGAAGCTATCGCTGGCAGAGCTTTCCTCGGTCAGTGCAAATCGGGTCCCCACCTGTACTGCTTCGGCACCCAGCGCAAACATGGCTGCCATAGCTTCGCCAGTAGCAATGCCGCCGGCTGCAATAAGCGGCAGCGCCACTGCCTGCCGCACCTGTGGAATGAGTGTGAGGGTGGTGGTCTCCTCACGTCCGTTGTGTCCACCTGCCTCAAATCCTTCCGCTACGATAGCGTCGACACCTGCTTCGGCAGCTTTCTGGGCAAATTTAGAACTGGAAACCACATGCGCGACCAGGATGTTGTGTTCTTTTAATTGGCTGGTCCATGTTTTGGGATTTCCGGCAGAAGTAAAGACGATGGGTACTTTCTCCGCCATCACAATCTGCATGATCTCCTCAATCTGTGGATACATGAGGGGTATATTTACGCCAAAAGGTTTGTCGGTAGCAGCCTTACATTTCTGTATATGCTCCTGCAGTCTTTCGGGATGCATTGATCCGGCTCCTATAAGTCCCAGCCCTCCTGCGTTACTTACCGCCGATGCCAATCGCCAGCCGCTGCACCAGACCATCCCTGCCTGTATTATCGGGTAGCGGATCCCGAAAAGTGTTGTAATCCTGTTTTTGTGCATTGTTTCAATTTTGTGCAAAGATAACATTATCTCCATTTTTTACCATCCGATCTGCAGTTTAGATTTTTTTTAGTAGCTTTGCACATCGTTGCCCGTTGTCTCTACAAAAGGGTTGAACAGTTGAACGGTAATTTCAAAATTGATATATCCCAGACATTATGAATGTCCTTCTACTTGGCTCCGGTGGCCGTGAACATGCCATGGCATGGAAGATACGCAAAAGTAGCTATCTGAATAATCTGTACATTGCTCCTGGTAATGCCGGCACTGCTTTGCTGGGAACAAACGTTCCCATCGGCGTGACCGATTTTGAAGCGATCAAACAGTTTTCACTCAACCACGATATCGACATGGTGGTGGTAGGACCCGAAGATCCGCTGGTTAATGGTGTGTATGATTTTTTTCACAAGGATGAAGATATTTGTCACATCGCTGTGATAGGGCCCTCGCAAAAAGGAGCACAACTGGAAGGAAGCAAGGATTTTGCCAAGCAGTTCATGCAACGTCATCATATTCCCACGGCACGCTACAAGAGTATTACACTCGATAACATTGCGGAAGGAAACGAATTCCTCGATACCCTTCCTTCACCCTATGTCTTGAAGGCCGATGGTCTGGCTGCCGGTAAGGGAGTGCTCATTCTCCATCATCTGGATGAAGCCAAACGTATGCTGTGGGAGATGCTGCAGGGTAAGTTCGGCGAAGCCAGCAGGAAGGTGGTAATCGAAGAGTTTTTATCGGGAATTGAATGTTCGGTTTTTGTGCTGACAGATGGCCTCTCTTATAAGATACTTCCTGTAGCGAAAGATTATAAAAGGGTTGGTGAGCAGGATAGCGGATTGAATACAGGCGGAATGGGAGCCGTATCTCCAGTTCCTTTTGCCGATGATATTTTCATGGAAAAGGTGCGTACACGAATCGTGGAGCCTACCGTGAAAGGACTGCAGGATGAAGGAATTGATTATAAAGGATTCATTTTCCTGGGTTTGATCAATGTAGAGGGTGAGCCCAAAGTAATTGAATATAACGTGCGCATGGGAGATCCTGAAACCGAGGTCGTACTGCCGCGAATTAAATCAGATTTGCTGGAGTTGTTCATTGGCGTAGCTACGGAGACACTCGGTGAGCGTTTGCTGGAGATCGATGATCGTTATGCAACGACAGTTGTAATGGTGTCTGGTGGTTATCCCGAAGCATATGAAAAAGGGAAACAGATTGAAGGACTCCAAAACGTGGAAGATAGCCTTGTCTTTCATGCGGGTACCGAAAACCGACTTCAGGAGGTGGTTACTTCGGGTGGGCGTGTGCTTGCGGTCACATCTTATGGCAAGACCATGGAGGAGGCTTTGCATACATCGTACCGCAACATTGGCAAAATATATTTCGATAAAGCCTATTATCGAAAGGATATCGGTTTCGACCTCCACATCCGCTAAAGGCGGTTTTAGTCATGCATGCTGTTGTCAGATATTTCAAAACCTATCTAATTGAGGGACGTTTTGTCTCGCTGATAGTCTCCCTGGTTGTCCTGGCTATGCGTGCTCTTCTCTTTTTCAGGGATGATAGTATCCCGGTTGTGTACAGCAATACCGGATACCTGTGGCGTTATGTGGCTCCCTTTTTTTCTGATCCCTTGATCTCTCTCTTAGCATCTACGCTGTCGGTTTTTCTGATTGCCTCCCTTATTTCTGTTTTGAACAGCCGATTTACATTGCTCCGCTCACGTTCTGCACTTCCCTTTGTGGTGCCGCTTTTTCTGCTTAGCCTACATCCCTGTTTTCTGGTGATGACGGCCGATTATCTAGCCCTCCTTTTTATCCTGATAGCCTTTTTCCCCTTGTTGCGATCGTATCAGTCGCCCGACGCATCCCTTTATTCCTTTCGCTCCGGCATATTGATCGGCGTAGCTTCGCTGTTTCAGATTTATGCACTGGCGTTGCTTCCTCTATGGTGGCAAGGTGAGCGTTCGATGCGCGGCCCGCAGTTCCGCTCATTCTTGTCTTCCTTGTTTGGCTTGTGTCTCCTCTATCTCTCTCTCTTTTCTATCTGTTTCCTTCAGGACGACCTTCCGGCATTCGTGGAGCCTTTTCTGCATTTTGTCTCTTTCTCTTTGCCACTGCTGCCCGATTACTCGTGGATGGAGTGGGCTATGGTTGTGATGATAGGGCTTTTTTTTATTTCGAACATGGTACTTAGCATTAGAACCTATTCGCGTGACAAAGTGCTGACCCTGAATTTTATGCAATTTTTGACTTTCCTGGTTCTATTCCTGCTACTCCTTCAGATATGTTATTGGCAGGAGACACTTTTTTTTCTCACGCTCAGTATTGCATTGATATCCTACATGAATGCTTACTTTTATACAAGAACCCAATCTTCTGCCTTTATCTATCTGGCATTTTGGATTGGGTTGATTTGCTGCTCTTTTTACTTATCACATTTTTTTCTTATTTGAATTTACTTCGCTAAACAATCTCTTCCCGTTGCTTGTTTATTGTGTAAGTCCCTTTGATTATCAGGGAAATAATTAACCTGGTGGTGAGGGGTACGCACAAGAGAAAGGAGGATAATAATGAAGAAAAATAAATTTTCTGGCGTGTTGTTGTGCTGCTTTATCGCGTTGATTTTACCGGCTTGCGGAACTGCCCGCTCTGCGGCGGAAAAAGCACAGCTTGCGCACGAAATAGAGCAGGCTGTGGAGTTGTCCGATTTTACTTTCAAAGCCACCTATGCCCATCCTACCGGCTACCGATCGGTTTACCTTTCGCCCTATTACGAAGTAAAAATATTACCCGACACCGTGAAGGCCTATTTACCCTATTATGGCCGGGCTTATAGGGCACCGATGGATCCGCGGGAAGGAGGATTTAGTTTCAACAGCACCGAGTTCACGTATCAGTCTTCTCCGGGTAAACAAAAAGAAAGCTGGACAGCCGTCGTAACGATACTTGATCAGGACAGGCCGGTAACTTTTCATTTCGAAATCTGGGGAAATGGTACCGCCAGCTTGCACGTAAATGACTTCAACAGGCAGACAATTTCTTTTCAGGGAGTCGTTGAAATTACTGCAAAGGAATAAATACAAAAAATCCACCTGGGTGGAGGTGGATTTCTTGAGCGGGTTATAATTTTTCTTTGAGATGGACGGGTAAGTAGAAAGTATCGTTTTTATCGATATAAACGATGACCGATCCCAGATCGAATGATTTTCCGTTGAGTTTAGCAACGGAAGAGAAGGCCTTAATCTCCAGCGTATTTCTCCCTTTTTTTACCTTAAGTACCGGAAAATCGGGATCCTGCTTATCGATTGAATAGTTCATGCTGGCAAAAACATCCTGGTGTTTCGCAAATATACTATCTGACAGATCCTGCAGAGAGATTTCCAATCCGGCCACTTTTTGCAGATATTCGTTTACACCTCGGTTGGTGACATTCCCTTTGAGTATATCACCCTGGGGGTGATACGAAGCCAGAAGCACTTCTTCACCAGTGTGGCTACCGGTGGTGAAACCGAAGCAGGTGCGTGCATTCAATATTTTCACGATGTTGTGTGCCAGATTCTCGCTGGTGCCCACCTGGGTATAGTCACCTTCCTTGTAGTTTTTGGAGGAAAGCAACGTTTGCATCTCCTCGTCGGTGATCTCTACATCTGTGTATTCCTTGAAAACCGATTTAATCTCATCGGGCTTGGTGTTTACAAGAATCGATTCGAGTCCGGAAGCACTTATTTTGTAGTTAGACACAGTGCCAAATAAGTCCTCCAGGCTGAGCGAACTTGAACCTGAACAATTGCGGGAACCAATGGAAAGGCCTCCAGTGGCATGGTCAGAGAGAATCACTACGGCAGTATTCCCGTCGTTTTGGGCAAAGTCCATTACTTTTCCCACTGCCTCATCGAAAGCCAGAAACTCGTGAATGACGGCGGCAGCATCGTTGGCATGAGCTGCCCAGTCCACGTGACTCCCTTCCACCATCAGAAAGAAGCCATTCTCTTTTTTTGAGAGGAGCTGCAGCGCCTTATCGGTCATCTCTGCCAGGGAGGGAGCTTTCTCCGGATTCCGGTCTAAATCGTACGTCATGGCTCCATCGCCAAATAGCGCCCACACTTTCCCTTCACCCTGATAATTCAGGAGCGCATTCCGATCGTTGCTGAAGAGGGTGGTGCCGTTTTGATTGAAATGTTGCCTGATGTCATCGGTAAGGATGCCGTTGCCGCCACCGAACATCACATCCAGGTTTTGATATGCCATTTGGGGTGCCAGTGCTTTGTAGTTGCTTCTTTTATAATGATGGGCAGAGAAATCGGCTGGTGTAGCGTGTGGAAACTCACAGGTGACCACCAATCCCACGGCTTTTTGTTTCTCAATCTTCATTGCTTCCAGAATGGTGGCCGCAGGCTGCCAGGTACGGGCTCCGTCTACCGCAAAGATATCATTCTCCGATACTTGGGGATGGATGGCTACATTTCCGGGTTGCTGCAAGACACCTGTTGCGTAGGCTGATCCCGCGGGAGCAGAATCACCGATCGGTGCATTGGAGGAATGTGTGGTTACGGTACCGGTGAGGTAGGGATCCACTTGCAGTCTTTCACCCATCTTGTTGTAATGTTTAAACCAGCGGGCAGCGGAGTAGACGCCGAGGGTAGTCCCGTCGGGGATCATGACGATGACATTTTTCACCGGCTTTATTTCCTGCGCAAATAGGATTGCAGGAAGAAGGAGCAATAACAGGAATATATTAATTTTCTTCATTTGAAAAATGATTTTTTGATGTATGTCACGCAAAGTTACAAAATAGTTGTTACGTTTTTATAAAGATTGAGCAAAAGGATATTATTATCATTTTCTACAGGTTAGGAAAGTGCCTCTTTTTCCTTATATTTGTACTTCATAAAAATATGGAAGAGCGCATGAGTAATAGCAAACCCCTGATATTGATCACCAACGACGATGGTTATCATGCAAAGGGTATCGTATCGCTTACCGAAGCGATGAAAGGTTTGGGAGAAATAGTTGTGTTTGCCCCCGATTCACCCCGCTCGGGTATGTCAAATGCCATATCCACGTCAAACCCATTGCGGGCAAGATTGATTCATCAGGAGGAAGGATTGACATCATATATCTGTAACGGAACGCCTGTGGATTGTGTGAAGCTGGCATTGAATGAATTTGTGGATCGGAAACCCGATCTACTTGTTTCCGGAATAAATCATGGATCCAATGCTGGAATCAGCGTACTCTATTCGGGTACCATGGGGGCAGCCATCGAAGGGTGCGTGTTTGAGGTGCCCTCGATCGGTTTCTCACTATGCGATTTCATGCCCGACGCAGACTTCACGGCTACAACCGAAGTGGCGCGTTCTCTGGCAATAAAGGTGCTTGAGGAAGGTCTTCCCAAAGGAGTTTGTTTGAATGTAAATGTACCTGTGGGAAAGATCAAAGGGGTGAAGGTTACCACGCAGACACAGGGAAAATGGGTGAACGAATACCATCGGTCGAAGGATGGAGCGGGTAGGGATGTTTTCTGGATGACCGGTAATTTTGAGAACTGGGAAGAGGAAAATGAGAACAACGATGAGTGGGCTCTCGCCAACGGATATGCAGCCATTGTGCCGGTAAAGATTGACATGACGGCCTATGATTTCGTGCCGGAGCTGCAAAAATGGGAGATCTAAACAGAAGTAGATTGACTACTTGCCACGGCCTGGTAATCTTTCATCAGTAAATCAGTAATCAAATGAAGTACTATCTTGTAGTAGGTGAGGCGTCGGGCGATTTGCATGCATCCAACCTGATGCAATCGCTCAAAGCATTGGACAAAGAAGCCGATTTTCGTTTCTTTGGGGGAGACTTGATGCTATCGAAAGGTGGTACACTGGTAAAGCATTACCGGGATATGGCCTACATGGGAATTATGCCCGTATTGTTGCATGCCCGCACGATTTTGAGGAACCTCGATCTATGTAAACAGGATATTGCTGCCTACGCGCCCGATGTGGTGATACTGGTAGATTATCCTGGATTTAACCTCAAAGTGGCAAAGTATGTGAAGAGCAAGCTGCATATCCCGGTCCATTATTACATCTCTCCCAAGGTGTGGGCCTGGAAAGAGTATCGCGTGAAATCATTCAAGAAATATGTAGACGAGATGCTCTGTATTCTTCCCTTCGAAGTGGCTTTTTTCAAAAAACACGCGTATGCAGTGCACTATGTGGGTAACCCTACCGTGGATGCCATCACCAACAGGGATTTCAAGGAGGAGTCCTTCGATGCGTTTGTCCATGCCCATCAGCTTGAGGACAAACCCATCATTGCGCTCCTGGCAGGGAGCAGGAAGCAGGAGATTGCCAACAACATGCCTGCCATGCTGGAGGCAGTGAAAGGTTTCACCGAAGGATATCAGATTGTGGTGGCTGGGGCACCAGGAATTGACCCCCGGTTCTACAAGCAATATGAACAGGCATTTCCCCCGGTGAGGGTGCTATTTGATCGTACCTATCGAATTTTAGCTCAAGCTGATGCCGCACTGGTTACATCGGGTACGGCCACACTCGAGACTGCATTGCTGAATGTGCCGCAGGTGGTATGTTATCGTACACCGATGCCCCAACTTACCTGGTGGGGTTTCAAACATATTTTGCATACTCCCTTTATTTCGTTGGTGAATCTTGTTTGCGGCAAGGAGGTTGTGAAAGAACTTTTCGCCAAACTGTTCACGGTCGACAACATCAGAACTGAACTCAAACAGTTACTCCATGTACAGAGTTACCGGCAAAATATGCTTGACAATTACGAGGAAATGCAACAACAACTGGGTGAGTCCGGTGCCTCTGATAGAGCTGCTGCAATCATTTACCACCGCCTTCCATCCTGATTTGGGTATCATTTGTATTGACTACCGAAAGTTAGTCCGGGCAAGTGGCATTGCCTTCTTTCACTGTACACGAAAAAATTATCTCCGGTCGTGTTTTTTTCTCTCTCTTTTTTGTTTTCTTTGTGTAGATAATAAAAAATAAAAAAATGAAAATCGGTATTCTCAGTTCAGGCGGGGACGCTCCCGGTATTAACGCGACCATCAGGGGCGTGGGAAAGACAGCCATCAACAACTATGGCATGCAAGTAATTGGCATACAGAATGGTTTTTCCGGGTTGCTGTACAAAGATGTGGTAGAACTTTCCGACCCTTCTTTGTCGGGCATACTGAACCTGGGTGGTACGATTTTGGGTACCGCGCGGGAGAAGGTGTTTCGCAAGATGATCACTTCTCCCGATGAGAAGGATCGTGAACAGATTAAAGCTGCTTATCATGAGTTGGAACTCGATTGCCTTGTTTGCATCGGTGGTAATGGTACACAACGCACGACAGGCATGCTATCGGAATTGGGACTCAATGTGATTGGTATTCCCAAAACCATAGACAACGATGTGTACGGTACGGACATCACCTTTGGATTCGATACTGCTGTGAATATCGCGACCGAAGCCATTGACAGACTCCATTCTACGGCAAGTTCACACCGCCGGGTGATGGTAATTGAACTGATGGGTCACCATGCAGGATGGATCACGCTCTATGCGGGGATGGCCGGAGGTGCTGACATCATCCTTATTCCCGAGTTGGGCTATAACATGAAGGTGGTGATTGACAAGATTCATAAACGAATGGAAATGGGGAAGGCTTATTCCATTGTGGCCGTAGCAGAAGGTGTGGAAGTGCCAACACGGGAAAGGCCGGCCTCATACTTTGCCAGGGAAATAGAGGCTCAGACAGGATTTGAAACGCGTGAGACGGTATTGGGATATATCCAGCGTGGGGGATCGCCTTCTCCCTATGACCGCATCTTGGGAACATTACTGGGTGGACATGCTGCACAGTTAATTCACGAAGGGAAGTTTGGTAGAATGGTGGCACTCCTGGGAAACACGATTTCCGACGTACCCTTGTCGGAAGTAGCCGGCAAGCTGCGTTTGGTTACAGCTGAAAGCAACCTCGTGCAACAGGGAAAGAAAATGGGTATTTCTTTTGGGGTATGGTAAAAAGAAAAGCGGCTGTGTGATCAGGATTCTGTCATGATCTCATTGTCCCCTTCGGGAAAGGATGTTCTCTCCGTTTGATTGTCCGGTGATGGTTGGCTTGCGTTGGCTGCTTGGGCAATTTCCTCCTGGAGGTCGTCGCTTTCCCTGAGTTTTCTGATCGCTACCTTCGCGGCCATCTGATGAGATTCCTTCTTTGAGTACCCTTTGCCAGATCCGATTTCCACACCACCTACTCTGACGCAAGAACTGAAAACGGGATTGTTTTGTGTATCGTAAGAAGCTTCCGTTACCTCAAAAAATACATCCACCTTGTTCTTTTGTCCCCATTCTATGAGGCGCGATTTGAAATCGACCTCACTTTTAAGGACGGTCTCAATGTTCAAATGTTGCTTGATGAGCGTTTCGTACACGAACTTCTTGGCTACCCGATAGCCCTGGTCGAGGTAGATGGCACCGATCAATGCTTCCAGTGCGTCGCCGTAAATGTTGGTATTGTGTGCCAGGTTGCGCGTCGACGAAATGATGAGCTTGTCGAGACCCAGTTCAACGGCTAGTTTGTTGAGCGTCTCTCTCTGTACAATACGCGAGCGTGTACTGGTCAGAAATCCCTCCTTTTTGTGCTCAAATTTTTTGTAAAGGATATCGGCGACGATGGCATCAAGAATTGCATCGCCCAGAAATTCAAGACGTTCATTGTTTACCCACCTCCCTTTCTTCGATCGTGTTGACGAAGAACGGTGCGTCATGGCTTCTCTATAGAGATCTATCCAGTCGGGATAGAATCCCAGTACGTTGTAAAACGAAAGATAAGGCTCTTTCCCTTTATGCGGAAGAGCCTTGATCCTTTTTACGAATCTTCTTAACACACTACTTGTTGTATTGCTTGAGAATTACACTTGCGTTGTGTCCCCCAAAGCCAAAAGTGTTAGATAACGCAGCTCTTATCTTTCTTTTTTGAGCTTTGTTGAAGGTAAAATTTAACCGGTAGTCAATCTCCGGATCGTTGTCCCCTTCTTCATGGTTAATGGTAGGAGGAACAATCTGATCCCTGATTGCCAGAATACTGAACATTGCCTCCAGTGCACCGGCGCCACCCAGAAGGTGTCCGGTCATCGATTTCGTGGAACTGATGTTCAGGTTATAGCTATGATCGCCAAACACATCGAGGATAGCCCTGACTTCCGAGATATCTCCCACAGGTGTGGAGGTACCATGTACGTTGATGTAGTCAATATCTTCGGGCTTCATTTCGGCATCTTCCAAAGCATTTCGCATCACCAATTTTGCGCCCAATCCTTCGGGATGGGATGCCGTAATGTGGTGCGCATCAGCCGACATGCCTCCGCCGGCCACTTCCGCATAGATGTGTGCTCCACGTGCCACGGCATGTTCCAGCTCCTCCAGTATGAGAGCCGTTCCGCCCTCGCCTATCACGAAACCATCGCGACTTGCGCTGAATGGACGTGATGCTGTTTGAGGGTTGTCGTTGCGTGTGGATAAAGCATGCATGGCATTGAAACCTCCCACAGCGGATGCGCTGATGGTCGCTTCGGCGCCGCCGGTGACGATAACATTTGCTTTTCCCAGGCGAATAAGATTAAATGCATCTACGATGGCATTTGTGGATGAAGCACATGCCGAAACAGTGGCATAGTTGGGGCCTCTCAGTCCATAAATCATAGAGATATGCCCTGCTGCAATATCTGCTATCATTTTCGGAATGAAAAAAGGATTGAACCGGGGTCCTTTCTCCTTGTTGAGGTAAAACTCACCGACTTCTTCTTCAAATGTTCTTATTCCTCCTATTCCGGCAGAAAATATTACCCCGATGCGATCCCGATTTTCATTTTCCAGATCGAGCCCCGAATTTTCCATCGCCTCTTTTGCTGCGTGGATGGCCAATTGGGCGTAACGGTCATACTTCCTTGCTTCCTTGCGGTCGAATAGATCGCTGGGATCGAAATCTTTTACTTCACAGGCAAACTGTGTCTTAAAAAGCGATGCATCAAAATGAGTAACAGGCCCGGCACCACTCTTTCCTGCCAAGGCATTTTCCCACGTGGCTTGCACGTTGTTCCCCAGCGGAGTGATTGCTCCCAGGCCTGTTACTACTACTCTTTTTAACTCCATGAATAAATGGATTATTTCGCGTGTTGTTCTACATAAGAAACAGCGTCACCCACGGTAGAAATCTTTTCAGCTTGATCGTCCGGAATGGAGATGTTGAATTCTTTTTCGAATTCCATGATCAATTCAACTGTATCCAGTGAGTCGGCTCCAAGATCATTGGTAAAACTTGCTGTTTCAGTAACTTCTGATTCTTCAACACCTAATTTGTCGACAATAATCGATTTTACTCTTTGTGCTACTTCAGACATAACTTACGATATTAATTAATAAATGAAAAATATTATTCTTAATTTTGCGATTGCAAAGTAACGCATTTTTTCTCTAATTGTGCAAACTTTTGCCCACTAAAATCAATAAAAGTGCACAGATGACGTTTATTTGTGCATAAAACAGTACTTTTTGATGACTTATATCGCCATATTCGCTTCTGGCAGTGGCAGCAATGCTGAAAATATTGCCAACTATTTTAAAAGTAGCACCGACATCGGGGTTGCACTCATCCTTTCCAATAAACAAGATGCGTACGTACACGAAAGGGCAAAGAAACTGGGCATCCCTTCCTTTACTTTCACGAAGGCTGAATTTGCTGACGGTACAGAAATACTGGAAATCCTTCGCGAATATGAGATTGATTTCATTGTTCTGGCCGGTTTTCTGTTGAAAGTTTCCAAGTCTCTTCTCGAAGCGTACCCCGGCCGTATTGTGAATATTCATCCCGCGTTACTTCCCAAACATGGCGGGAAAGGGATGTACGGCGACAGGGTACACCAGGCCGTATTGGATGCGGGGGAAACCGAGTCTGGCATCACCATTCATTACATAAACGAGCATTACGACGAGGGAGATATCATTTTTCAGGCAACCTGCAAAGTGGAACCCGATGACAATTTCGAAATGCTCGCAGCAAGGGTGCATGCTTTGGAATATACACATTTCCCCAGCGTGATTGAGGCCGTGCTGAAAGAACTCCATGCGCGCGAAAGTGGCTCTCTTCAGTGAAGATAGCTGGTCTTCCATAAAAAGAGGACCAACAAAAAATTGAGAGGGATCACGGGAGTTGCAAAATAAATTGTATCTTTGCAATTCATTTCGCGGTTGTGGCGTAATTGGTAGCCGCGCCAGACTTAGGATCTGGTGACGAAAGTCGTGGGGGTTCGAGTCCCTTCAGCCGCACAAAAACTCCTTCAAAAGAAATTTTGAGGGAGTTTTTTTTGTACGTGTGATTCATATCTGCTACTGAGTAAAATAGCGAGAAAAATATATCCCATACAAAATAAATTTGGAGCTTCTGCAACTCCAATCCTCCCAGAATTAATTCCTGAAATAAACCATGCTTCAAAGAAGATGCTTACCTTTGTACAAGTTAGTTTATCATAAAATGTATTGCTATGAAAAGAATTGCATGCTTATTAGCTTTGTTTATTAGTATCAGTTTATTTGCGGGTGAAAGGGTCACAATTTGGCCGAAGGATAAAATGCCACATCGGCAAAACCACCAGATAGCTGCGATGACAGACGAGTCAGGGGAAAAAGATTTTAATGCCGACAAGAATCGTATAGCTTATTTGGAATGGTATGATGCTCCAGCTAAACAGGTACGCAATGGAGGATGTATGATTCTCATTTCGGGTGGTGGATACTATTCCTGTTGTGATGTGGACCTCATCAAACTATGGAACAAAACATTTACCCAATTAGGATTTCAATGTGTAAATTTTGTATATAGAACACCCAGACCCGAGGGGATTCCTTTTTATCAAACCGCATGGGTAGATGGACAACGTGCTGTACGTAAAGTGCGAAGCGAAGCTAAAAAACGGGGATTTGATCCTGAAAAGATAGGAGTTATATCCATGTCAGCAGGTTCCCATTTAGCTTTATTGCTTGCTACGAGTTCCCAAACATCGACTTATGAAAAAGTGGACCAGATAGATGAGCTACCTTGCAACATTAATTGGGCTATTGTGAATGCTCCAGCTTATGGTACAACAGATGCAGAAACAGGGATACCAGCCAGCCGACAAGGATATGGAACGGATGTGCAATTGAGTAATGTTTTTAAATTTGATGAAAATACCTGCCCTATAAGTCTGCAACATGGAGGAAATGATATTTATTCTTCACGGACTTCTACATTGGTTTATCGCCAACTAAGACGGATGCATATTCCTGCCGAATTGCATCTTTATGCCGATAAGGGACATGGCGCTTTCGGACTGGATAGAGGAATTGAATTTATGCGCCAGATGGGATATATGGGTAAGCTGGCAGAGGAAGAAGAGTTGTTGAAGCGATATGCTTCCGATGATAGTCGTGAAAGTTATTCTAAGATGAATATTTGGCCAGAAGGAAAAACACCAGATCTTCAGCCTGATCAATGCATTCCCTATTTAGAATGGCATATGCCAAAAAATCTACAGACAAAGGCAATCCAAATTATCTACTCGGGAGGAAGTTATGAAGGGAATGATCCGGACGGCTTTGAAGTAGCACCTGCCCGTCGCTTTTTAAATGAAATGGGAATGACAGTCGTAACATTAAAGTATCGTACGCCTAGACCTACTACAGGATTATCTAAACATACCACTGCCTGGCAAGACTTGCAGCGTACCATCAAAATCGTACGCAACGAAGCGACTAAACGTGGGTTAGATCCAGATCGAATCGGTATCATGGGTAGTTCTGCAGGTGGACATTTGACTTTGATGGGAGTAACTTCGTCTTTGCATCGGTCATATTTACCTATTGACGAAATTGATAATCTTTCTTGTAATGTACAATGGGGAATTGGTATTTATCCTGGATATGCGCTGACTGATGGTGCTGAGCAACCCAACGTAGGTAAAGGTAATGAAGATAGTGCCATACTCGTTCCTGAATTCTCTTTTGATTTAAAAACTGCTCCCATGCTATTTGTACACGGTGATGCCGACGGATGGGCTGCTATGAACTCAGTGAAGACATGGGAAAAAATGCAACAAATGGGAATTCAGAGTGAACTTCATACTTTAGCTACTCGTGACCACTGTTTTCAGGCTAAAGCATCTCCCGGAACAGGGAGCTATACATTCCTGGAACGTATTTGGGAATTTCTTCACGCAAAGGGATTCAATGAATAATCCTTGGATGCATTTTTACTTGTAGTGATCATTGTGGGGCTGTTTTCTACACATGCTTTTCATGTAGGGAAATAAAGTCCAGCTCATCAATATTGGGGTGCTATTTCGCAAAAACGAGGTCGTCTCATCAAACAACATGAGACGGCCTTTCTTGCTACCATGTTCCTACCTGCGCTGATACTTCGCTGGTATCCCTCCGTTATCCCTCCGTTATCCCTCCGTTATCACTCCGTATATGTATAAGGAGATAGCGACCCAATACCCTTCCATTACCCTTCTATTATCCGTGCAGGAAGCTATTTCTTCTAATATTTATGCAGTTTCTCTTATGCATAAGTTATGTGCATGATTTCATAAACAATATCTTTTCCGGGCCGTTTCAAAACAACTTTGTCCCCCATTTTTTTATCAATCAATTCATTTGCCAAAGGCGATATAAACGAGATTTTCCCTTTGGAAACATCGGCCTCATCCACGCCTACTATTTGAAGAGTTTTGATTTTCTTCGTTTCTTCTATCTTGAGAGTTACCCGGGCACCAAACCTTATTTCATTTTGTGGCTGCTCGTCTAAATGAACTACGATGGCTGTATCGATGCGGTTGTTCAACAAATACAATTTTGCATTGATATGGTTCAATGCTATTCGTTTTTCATTTTCACCGGTTTTATTCAGCTTTTCTTTTTCACTGACAAGTTTCTCTTTCTCTGCCAACAGTTCATTCATGCCTGTCGGGGTTACATAGTTCATTGCTCCTTCCGGTAAATGAGCTCTGGGCGGAACCATCGGAATTTCTTCCTGATCACCTTCTTTGACAAATCCTCTGCTCATGACTTCTTTGATTATACTGTTTTTCTGTTAGATAAAATAGATTGATTAAGCTCTGCAAACATAGTTTGATTCATCTGAATATTCAAATCTTTTGCGCAATTTTCCCGTTCTCTCCTTCAAGGTTCATAATATTTTTTCCTACATGCGATATAAATTTTAAGCAGTATACCCCGCGCATGATAGCGATGAATCTCTTTTTTTTATTCCGAAAATTTGTGAGAAAAAATAATTGTTCGTAATTTCGCGAACAATTATTCGATATGGAAAAAACAAAGCATACGTTGCAAACAGCAGAACAGGAGATCGTGGCCCGCATGGCAAAAGCGTTGGGTCACCCTACACGGATTGAGATTCTGGTATTTCTTGCTTCCCAGAACAGTTGTTTTTTCGGTGATATTCACGACGAGCTTCCCATCGCAAAATCCACTGTTTCCCAGCATCTGAAGGAATTGAGAGACGCAGGCTTGATTCAGGGTGAGATTGAAGCGCCCAAAGTCAGATACTGTATCCACAGGGAAAACTGGGAAATGGCCCGGAAGCTGTTCGCTGACCTTTTCGGTTTATTCGATGGAAAGGAGATGAATTGCTGAATAGGCATATATTTTTTTCTTTGAAATGTTCGTTGTTCGGCGAACTATGTATCTGGTTGACTAATTGTAATGATAGAATATTCAACTAAATAAACAGATAATGAAGACAATCGAAATTTTTGATCCGGCCTTGTGTTGTCCCACAGGATTGTGCGGTCCCAACATTAATACAGAGTTGATGAGAATAGCCACGGTCATGGATGCATTGAAAAAAAGAGGGGTGAATATCCTGCGGCATAATTTAAAGGATGAACCCGGAGCATTTGTGTCGAATCGTGTCGTAAACCAATGTCTCCAGGAAAAGGGTGCCGATGCGTTGCCGATCACACTGCTCGATGGCGAAATTGTTCTGTTGAAGAGTTACCCCACCAACAACCAACTAAGCGAATGGACGGGAATTTTACTCGACTTCGTGCCGGTCAGGTAATGCACAAAATGAAGAAAGATGAAAACATTTAATTTGTCAGAAGCGGCATTCACCAAATATCTCTTTTTTACCGGCAAAGGAGGGGTGGGAAAAACATCGGTCGCCTGTGCCACTGCGACAGGTTTGGCAGACCGGGGAAAGAAAATCCTGCTGATCAGTACCGACCCTGCTTCCAACCTGCAGGATGTGTTCGCACAACAACTGAACAGACAAGGTACATTCATCGCTCAGGTGCCCGGGTTGACGGTTGTAAACCTCGATCCGGAACAGGAAGCGGCTGCTTATCGGGAGCGTGTCATCTCTCCCTTCAGAG